>Ga0194131_10006808_pt1 | contig 15714 bp, 18 predicted proteins | sample TA2KigO120mmetaG_FD_148631 | JGI IMG/M metagenome (GOLD analysis project Ga0194131, IMG submission 148631) | Freshwater microbial communities from Lake Tanganyika, Tanzania - TA2015053 Kigoma Offshore 120m | ecosystem: Environmental > Aquatic > Freshwater > Lake | place: Tanzania: Lake... | reverse complement strand
AAAAATCCGCGGTCTTCCATGACCGCCATCTTGCAGCCAGAACCAGCCGCCGTACAATGGATTTTCAGTCGGCGGCGAACAGTGTCTTAACTGCGTGTCTCACGCCAGGGGCTCACTTCAAGGCGGACGGTGACGCCCAGGGAGTCGAAGGTGAGCTCCGCGTCTGGTCCTTCGGCGATGTGAGTGGTCCAGGTCCCGTCCGGCTGGCGGCTGAAGAGTTCAGCGCGGATCTGCGTTTGGGACAGCAGCAGATATTCCCGTAGCGAAGAGATGGTCTTGTAGTCCTCGAACTTTGGACCCCGGTCGTAGCGCTCCGTGCTTTGAGAGAGAACTTCGGCAATGAATACAGGATTCTCGAAACAGTCCGTACGGCCAGGCGCGAACTTCACCGGTCCGCAAACGGCGCTCGCGTCGGGGTAGGTCTGCAGGCTGGATGCGGGGATGCGGACTCGGTAATCCGAGTTGAACACCCAGCATCTGCGCCGGTCAACCCGTGCATGCAACAAGCCGACGAGGGCTACCGACAACCGGCTGTGCGCAGGGGATCCACCCGCCATGGCGAAGATCTCGCCGCGGTAGTACTCGCTCTTGTAGGGAGCCTGCTCCTCAAGCTTGGCGTACTCGGCTTCGGAAAACAACCTCCCGGGCGCAGGCGTCATACCAGTTCGATTCCTTCGTAGATATCCGCCAAGCGCATCGTCACGCCCACGCTGTCAAGCCTCAGTTCCGCTTGCAAACCCTCCGCGATCGCGGCGCTCCATGTCCCGTCCGGCTGCTTGCGAAACAGTTCCACGCGGACCCCGGCCTGCGAGACAAGCAGGTACTCACGGAGGGACTCGATGAGCTTGTACTCAGCAAACTTCCCGCCTCGATCGTATGCTTCTGTGGTTGGTGACAGGACCTCGACGATCAGGACCGGATTCTCGTGAGAGTCGCGGCTTTTGGTTCCGAACTTGGGTTTTCCGCAGACAACACTCACGTCGGGATACGTTTGCAATCCCGAGGCGGCGATTCGGATTCGTACATCCGAGGACAACACCGTGCAACGCTTGCGGTCTATCACGTCGCGGAGCAGGCCGCCCACGGCAATGGCGAGCGCTCCGTGGGCGAACGAGCCCCCGGCCATGGCGAAGACCTGGCCGCGGTAGTACTCGCTCTTGTAAGGAGCCTTCTCCTCAAGCTCCTCGTACTCCGCCTCAGAGTACAACCTCTGGGTTGTTGGCGTCATTTGGGACCAGTTTACCGCGTGGGGTCCGCATCAGGAGTTCTATTTGATCAAACAAGCCCTGAGAGCCCACGTTATCAAGCCTCAGCTCCGCGTGCAGGGATTCGGCATCGCGTCACTTCAACGGAATGTCCGATTCCTCGAACACCACGTGATTCACTTGAGTCCGCCGGTTCGACGTGTAGATCACATGGATGCGCCCATCCATCGCCTGCAGCGCCACCGGATAGGCGAAATCGTTCGTCCCTTCGCCAATGTCCCGCCAATACGGATACGTCCGGTCGTTGTCCCGCGAGATGGCCACGCGCAACGGAGTCCGGCGGCTCATCGAGTGGTTGTAGACAAGCATCAGATGACCATTGCGCAGCCGGATGAAGTCGATCGCCGAATTCGGATTCGGAAACGCCGAATCCGCGCCTTCGCTCCATGTATGGCCGCCGTCAGTGGACTCGGCCCGCACGATGTAGCCGTCTGTCACGGGTCCGTATCCGCCGCCGCGCCGGCAATAGGCGATCAGCCGCTGGGCATCGATCGCCACGGGCGCCGGCTGGATGTTGCCCTTCTTGGACCGGATCACACCGGACTCGCTCCATGTCCGCGTTGTTGGATTGAAGCGGAGGAAGCGTGACGTCGAATCCGGTCCAACGATCTCGCGGTCCTCGCCGGTCTCGTGATACACGGGCAGCAGATAGTCGCCATTGGCCAGCACGATCGGGCGTCCGCGCACCATCATCCCCGGCTCGGGCGCAAGCACCGATGGATCGGACCAGGTCTCGCCACGGTCCGATGACACCTTCACCTGGATTCTCGAACTCGACCAAGTGGCTTCGAACCGGACTACATAGAAGAGCCACAGCGCCTTGTCCGGCGCTTGCCAGATCACCCCGTTGCCCAGCGGCCGGAAGGGATCCGCCGCGAGCTTGCGCGGCGGGCTCCAGGTGGACGATCCCTTGGCTTTGCGCGAGCCAAAGACCGCGGTCGCATCCGCATATTCACCTCCGCCGCCGTAATAGACCAGGAACAGGTCGCCGTTGTCGAGTTCGGTGAAACTTGCGGGATGCTTGTAGGGTCCGGTGGCGGTCTCGGGTCCGAAGACTCTCTCAGTCACGATCTCGCCTGACGCAAAGGAGGCGGCGAGAATCAGCAATATCGCACGGGTCATCTCAGTAGCTTAAACTCTGGCCGAGCCATTCGCCATTGTCGCGCACGGCTTCGCGGAGCCGGGCGCACAGAGCCTCGCGCTGTTCGAACAACCGGTAGCCACCGCGTGGACGCAAGTAGCCGCGGGCTGAAGGCTCGGCCGCGAACAGCGCCTGTTCGCCGATCTCCGCCGCCTTGCGTTCATACCGGGCGCGGTTGTCGAGCAGCGCTTTCACCAGGAATGGAAGGAGCATTGAGTAGTCAGCCTGCAAGCTCTCAGTCGTGTATTGGTAGGTTTCCTTGTCCACCTTGCCCCACGTGACGGCCTCTGCGGGGAAGCAGGACGACAGCGAGCCATCGGTGACCGGAGCGGTCACGATCTGGACGTCGAAGTGATACCCGGATACGCCCTTAAATCCGAGGATCTGGCCGAGCGCTGGCTCCGGCTGCAGGTTGAAATTCTTCGGCACGCCGCCGCCGAGGATCAACGTTCCCAGCTTGTACGGCTCCTGGTCGAACAATCCCCAGCGGTGGTAAGCGCAAGCTTCGAACACCTCGGCGTGGAGATCGAGATCGAATCCGTAGCCGGGCAGCAGGCCGGCCTCGCGCATCGCCCACAGCTTCATCGAATTGAGGAAGACGCTGCCGTCGGAAGGCGCACCGACAAAAACGGGAATCGCCAGCCGGTGGCAGGTGGAAAGCAGGCCGGGGCCAGCGCCGGTCTTCGTCTCCTGCTCGTGATAGAAGCGTCCGAGCAGGTGGCGGAATGCGGTGCCGGTCATCTTCTGCTGGAACTCGGGCCGCAACAGCATTGCGCTGATGAACCGGTCCTGGTCGAGCAGGACATCTTCGGGGAACGCCATGTCGGTGACACGGATCGTGCCCTCCTCGCGCAGCTCCTTGTCGTTGCCGAAAACCGGGACCTCGTGGACCGGCCCATGCTCGAAGCCCGTGAGGCTGCGGTGTCCATCGTGGTAGCAGACCGCGTCCGTCGTGCTCAGGTAGGCGACCCAGCCCGTCTCAAGCAGCGGAATGAGCCAGGCCTGATGCTGCGCCGACACGGTCACCGGACCCGCGATGGCGAGCGTCAGCGGACAGCCCATGCCGACCGCCTGGTCCAGAATCGTGTACACCCGCCGCAAGTAGGCGCCGCCGAACGCGGGCAGGCAATGGTGGAAGATTTCGTGTAGAGATCCGCACTCATCCACGCGGCGGACCTTCACCTGCCGCGGGTGCGGCTTGTGCGTATTGGGCATCGGCTCAGGCCACGCCGTTTTTCTTGAAGTGATCGAGCAGGCGGCGGAAAGCGTCATCGGCGTCCTGCTTGCCATAGCTCGGACGGTAGTCGGCGTGGAATCCGTGCTGGGCGTCCGGGTAGACGATGATCTCGCTGCTGGTCTTTCCAGCGGCCTTCAACGCAGCGCGCATCTTCTCTACCGTGTCGAGCGGGATGCCCTGGTCCTTGCCGCCGTATAGTCCGAGCACGGGCGCGTTGAGCCCGGCGGCCACATCCACCGGATGCTTGGGCGTCATCTCACCTGGCTGGCCCACCAGGCGTCCGTACCAGGCTGCGCCGGCCTTCAATTTCGGATTGTGGGCCGAGTAGAGCCACACGATCCGGCCGCCCCAGCAGAACCCGGTCACTGCCAGCTTGGCGGTGTTCCCTTTGTTCTTCGCAGCCCATGCCACCGCGGCGTCGAGGTCGGCCATTACCTGCTTGTCGGGAACCTTCGACACCACTTTCGAAATGATCTCCTGGATGTTGGTGAGTCCGGCAACATCACCCTGCCGCGCGTACATCTCCGGAGCGACAGCCAGATATCCGCGCTTGGCAAAACGCCGGCAGATGTCCTTAATGTGCTCGTGGACACCGAAGATCTCCTGGACGACCAGCACCACGGGAAAGCGGTTTCCCTTCGCGGGCATCGCACGGTAGGCGGGAATGGAGCCGTCGCCCACGGGGATCTTGACTTCGCCGGCGGTGAGTCCATCTGTATCCGTGGTGATCGTCTGCGCGGATACCGGTTGCACCGCGAGCGCGAATCCGGCGGCGAGTTTGGTGACGAAGAACTGGCGGCGGTTGTGGTCCACCACCGGGTCCAGGCTCAGCGTGTCGTGAAGGAGGTCGTTCATCCTTCCAATTCTATGTTAGGCTGCATGGCTGATGAACAGACTCTTGACGATCGCAATGCTGGCTGCCACGGCGCCGGCGCAGATGCTGACAACCTGGCGCGCGGAATCGGACTGGAAACCTGCGGCGGACCCGTCGGCTGCGGTGTGGAAAGTGGAAGGCGTGCGCACCAGCCACGACCGCTATGGCCGCCTGGTTCCGGGAGCCGACACCGAGATTCGCAGCCGTTGGACCGGCGGACACCTGTACTTCCTGTTCTCGGCGCGTTACCAGAATCTGCATTTGAAGCCGGACCCAACGCGCGAGGAAACCTGGGGACTCTGGGATTACGATGTCGCCGAAATCTTTATCGGCTGGGAACTCGACCGGATCGGGCGGTACAAGGAGTTCGAGGTGTCGCCGCAGAACGAGTTCGTCGACCTTGATGTCGACTACTTCAAGGCGGACAAGAGCTACATGGTGGATTGGAAGTGGAACGGCGGCATCGAGTACCAGTCCCGCATCGACCGGGATGCGAAGATGTGGTACTCCGAGATCCGGATCCCCTGGAAGGCAATCGACCAGCGCGTTCCCAAGCTCAACAACGAGCTGCGGCTGAACCTGTACCGGATCGAAGGGGGACCCGCGAACCGCAAGTTTCTGGCGTGGCGTCCGGTCTATGGACCGAGCTTCCACGCGCCCCAGGCTTTCGGGCGTCTGCGATTGGCCGGAGCGCCGGGAGCGGCGCGAAAGAAGTACGACGTGATCCTGAAGGGCGGCACTGTGCTGGATCCGAAGAACGCGATCCAGCAGCGGCGCGACGTTGGCATTCATGGCGGCGCGGTGGCGGCGGTTGAGCCGTCGATCGATCCGGCGCTCGGCTACAAGGTGATCGATGTGACCGGACTCTACGTGACGCCGGGATTCATCGACCTGCATGTCCATGTGGCCAACGGCAGCGGACTGCTCGGGTCGCTGCCGATCGATCAGAATGTCTACGCGGATTCCCACACCTTGAGGAGCGGTGTTACCACGGCAGTGGATGCGGGTACGTCGGGATGGCGCAGCTTTCCTGAGTTCAAGCGGCGGGCAATCGATGTGGCGGTGACACGGATCCTGGCGCTGCTCAATATCGTCGGGGCGGGGCAGGCGGGACCCGAGCCGGAGCAGAACGTGGCGGACATGGATCCCGCCGCGGCGGCGAAGGTGGTCGAGCAGTTCAAGGGGACGATCGTTGGGATCAAGACGGCCCACTACCGGGGTCCGGAGTGGGTGGCGGTGGAGCGCGCGGTGGAAGCGGGACGCGCCGCCAGCGTGCCGGTGATGGTGGACTTCGGGCTCTTCCATCCGGCTCGTCCGTTCCAGCAACTGGTGGGAGAGAAGCTCCGGCCCGGCGACATGTACACGCACACCTATGTGGCCTCGGTGCCGATGCTTGACGACCAGGGCCGCGTGATGCCGTACCTGTTCGAAGCCCGCAAGCGCGGCGTGAAGTTCGATGCGGGCCACGGCGGCGGGAGCTTCGCGTTCCGGCAAGCGGCGCCCGCGATTCAGCAGGGCTTCTATCCGGACTCAATCTCAACGGACCTGCACACGGGCAGCATGAACGGACCGATGAACAACATGCTGAACGTGGCTTCGAAATTCTTGAACCTTGGCATGAGCCTGCCGGACCTGATCGCGCGGATGACGTGGAACCCGGCGCGGCAGATCCAGCGGGAAGATCTGGGACACCTGTCGCCGGGCGCGTTGGCCGACATCGCGGTAATCCGGCTGGAGGAGGGAAACTTCGGCTTCGTCGATGTCCTCGGCGCGCGGATGCAGGGCAACCGCCGGCTGTCGTGCGAGCTGACGATGCGCGAAGGCAAGGTGGTCTTCGATCTCAATGGAATCACGCGGAGCGACTTCCGCGGCTTGGGCCAGTACACCTCGCAAGCCGATCCCGTATGGGACCGGGTCCTGTCGCCGCCCCGTTGAACCGAGGTACACTGTCAGGTTCAGTTCAAAGGAGACTCAGCAACATGAAATGGTTGATTTTCGTGGCCGGCGCGATTCTGTCGTGGGGGATGTACGGTCCGTTTCTACACAAGGGGCAAGTGTCGCTCGGAAGCCCGTTGCGTGCCCTGTTGTGCGTTGGTGTAGCGTACTTTTTGATCGCCGTGCTGATCCCGGGGTTCATGCTGATGTCCAACGGGCAATTGAACAATTTCCATTCGTCGGGCACGACCACGGCCACACTGGCGGGCGCGCTCGGCGCGCTCGGCGCGATCTGCATCATCATGGCTTTCCGCAATGGCGGATCGCCCCTCTACGTGACTCCGCTGGTGTTCGGTGGCGCGCCGATCGTGAACGTGCTGGTGTCGATGGCGATTCATCCTCCGAAGGAGGCTCCCAATCCAATGCTCTATCTGGGATTCCTGCTGGCGGCGGTGGGCGGGTTCATGGTCCTGTACTTCAAACCCAGTTCGTAACCAGCTAGACTGATCATGATGCGATTCGGCTGGGCTGTCCTGCTGGCCGCGGCGCCCTTGGCTGCGCAATTTGATCACTCCGCGTGGGACCGGGTCCTGAAGAAGTCTACCAACGTCCTGGGAGAAGTAGACTACGGTGCGCTAAAGAAGGACCGGAAGGACCTGGATGACTACGTTCGCCGGCTGTCGGAGATGAGTCCGGACTCGAAGAAGGACGCGTTTCCCACACGCGAGGCCGCGCTGGCATACTGGCTTAACGCTTACAACGCCCTCGTGATGCGGGCGGTGGTGGACGCCTATCCCACCAAGTCCGTGCGCGACCTGGGGCTGCTCTACGGATTCTTCCGCCGCAAGGACCATACGCTCGGCGGGACCAAGATCAGCTTGCTTGCGCTCGAAAACGACATCATCCGTCCGCGATTCAATGATGCGCGGATTCACTTCGCGATCGTCTGTGCGTCGATTTCTTGCCCTCTGCTGGACCGCGAAGCGTTCCAGCCGGACACAGTCGATACGCATCTCGACCGCCTCACGCGGCGGTTCCTGACCGAGCGCCGGAACCTGCTTCTCGATCCGGCGTCGAAGACGGTGACGGTGAGCGCGCTGTTTGACTGGTACAAGAAGGACTACGGTGACGTCCGTGCGTTTCTCAAGAAGTACGCCGGTGAAGAGGACCGGCGTACGTTAGGCTCCTGGGGCGAGTTCCGGATCAAGCACTTCGACTACGACTGGTCCATCAATGACCCTGGCTCGCGGGCAAAGGCGAAGTCGCCGCTGGAACGCGAACTCGCGGGTGGGCGTTAGAAGCGCTGCATCCGGCCACGGATCCGCTTGGCGATCTTTTCGATCTCTTCCGCCTTCTTGTACGCAGCGACCGAGATTACGTGCCGGCCGCTTTTTTCCAGCTCGATTTTGAGATCTTCGCTGAGCTGCATGAGTTTGGCCGCGTCCTCGACCGACTTGGCATGCTCGGCCTTGAGCAGGTCCTCGATCTGCTGCCGCTTGAGCCGGGGATCTTCGGCCCGCGGTGGTGCCTGCGCCAGCAGGTACACGCCCAGTGCCGTGGCTGCGATTCCCGCGAGCAGAGTCGTTCGCATAAAGTGTCCTCAATCCTGCTAGGCCAGGATCTCCTTGACCACCGTCCCCGCGACGTCAGTCAGCCGGAAGTCCCGTCCGCTGTACCGGTATGTCAACCGCGTGTGGTCGAGTCCCATCAGGTGGAGGATCGTCGCGTGGACATCGTGGGGATGCACGCGCTTATCGACCGCCTTGAATCCGAACTCGTCCGTGGCCCCGTACGCGATTCCTCCCTTCACTCCGCCGCCGGCGAGCACCATCGAGAATCCGTGGTTGTTGTGGTCGCGCCCATTCTGGACCTTCACCAATCCGCTCACCTCAACAGAGGGAGTCCGGCCGAATTCGCCTCCGATCATCACCACCGTTTCCTTGAGCAGGCCGGAAGTTCTCAGATCCTCGAGCAGCGCGCCCATCGCGGCGTCCGATGTTCCCGCCAGCCGTTTGTGGATCATGATGTCGTCGTGGTTGTCCCACGGCTGTCCGTTACCGTAGTAGACCTGGACCATGCGCACGCCGCGCTCCACCATCCGCCGCGCGATCAGGCAGCCGCGGGCGAAGTCACCCTCGCCGTACCGTGCGCGGACCGCCTCCGGCTCCTTGGACACGTCCAGCGCCTCCATCGCCTCGCTCTGCATGCGGAAGGCCGCCTCCATCGACTGGATCCTGCCCTCGAGCTGCGGATCCACGCCCTCGCGCTGAAGGTGCATCTGGTTGAGGCGTGTTACCAGGTCGAGCTGGCGGCGCTGGGCCTCCGGGGCCAGCGTGTTGTTGCGCAGGTGCTGGATCAGCTTGTCCGGCGCGCTCTCGTTGTTCGGCAGATACGTACCCTGGAAGATCGACGGCAGATAAGCGGAGGTCCACAACTGCGGCCCGATCACCGGCACGCCGGGGCACAGGACGACAAACCCAGGTAGGTTGCGGTTCATCGTGCCGAGTCCATAGGTGAGCCACGACCCCATCGACGGATGTCCGGGGAGCACATGTCCGGAGTTGAGCATCATCAGTGAGGGCTCGTGATTCGGCCGTTCGGTGTACATCGAGCGGATCACGCAGAGATCGTCGGCGGACTTGGCCAGGTGGGGAAAAATCTCGCTGATCTCGAGTCCGCTTTGTCCGTGGCGGTGGAACTTGAACGGCGTGCCGAGCAGCGTTCCGGTGCGGCGCTCGGTCTTGAGGTTGCCCGACGGCGCCTTGGTGCCGTGGAACTTGGTGAGCTGGGGCTTGGGGTCGAACGTGTCCACCTGTGAAGGTCCGCCGTTGAGGAACAGGTAGATCACGTGCTTGGCTTTGGGAGCGAAGTGGGGCGCCTTGGGATCCAGCGGCGTGGGCGCCGGGGCCGATTCGGCGGCCATCAGCGCGTTGGCGCTCATCGCTCCGAATCCGGAGCCGAGCTGTTGAAGCAATTGGCGTCGCGTCATGCGAGGTTCCTCAGTTCACGAAGAGCAGTTCGTTGGAGCACAGCAGTACCTGGGCGTAGCGGACCCAGGGATCCTGCGGCTCGGCCTTCAAATAGGCGAGTCCGGCGGCGGTCTCGTCCTTGAGCGGCATGCGTCCAAAGACGATCCGGTAGACCGCCTGGATGCCCGCGGTGTCATCGGTGCCCAGGTCCGCCGCCTTCGCCGCGAGTTTCTTTGCACGGTCCTGGACAAACGTGCTGTTCAGGAAATAGAGCTGCTGGAGCGGAGACGCGGTCTGGATCCGCTGCTCGCTGTGGGAATTCGGGTTGGGGAAATCGAACAAGGACAATGTCGGGTCGGTCTTGCGCCGGCTGACGAAGCCGTATACGGTTCGACGGTTGTTGTTGGGTTCGGTGAGCTTCACCGGAGGCCCGCCTGCCTTCGTGTCGAGCTCCCCGGTTACAGCGAGGAGCGTGTCGCGGAGCGGTTCGATGTCGAGGCGGCGCCGGTTGGCGCGCCAGAAGAGGCGGTTGTCCGGGTCGGCGGTGAAGTTGCGCTCCAGCCTCTGGCTGCTCAATTGATAGGCATTGCTCAACAGAATCTCGCGGTGGAGCGCCTTCAGTGACCAGCCGTTCTCGATCAGCCGTGCCGCCAGGTAGTCGAGCAGGGCCGGATGCGACGGCTTCTCGCCCAACTGTCCGAAGTTGCTCGGTGTGCCGGAAAGCGGCGTGCCGAAGTGGCCCATCCACACGCGGTTGGCGATCACGCGCGGGGTGAGCGGATTGGACGGAGCCCCGATGGCGTTGGCCAGATCCAGGCGTCCGCTGCCCTCGAACGGCTTCGGCGCGCCATCGGACAGGATGGTCAGGAAGGAGCGGGGCACCTCTTCGCCGAGGTTGTCCATCGCGCCACGAATGCGGATCTTCTGGTTGCGGAACGCCGCGTTGTCCTTCATCACGTGGTAGAAGGCGTACTGCGGCGGAACCTGCTTGCGCAAGGCGAAGAGTTCCTCGGCCTGCAGCTTGAGATGCTGTGCCCAGACGCCGCTGAAAAAGCGGTCGACCTTGTCACCCAAGTAGTAAAGAACCCCGGGCCGGGACTCGGAAGCGAAGTCGCGGTACAGGATGTACTCATCGCGGGGCAGCGAGATGAGATCCGCGTTGGCCAGATCACTCCGCGCGCCACTGCCGCCCAGGCGGATGTGATTGACGTCGTCGATCCGCTTCTTTTCAGCGATCACCGCCAGGAGTTTTTCCTGGAATGCCTCGGGCGAAAAGCTCTCGTTCTGCCAGTCCTTGAGGAAGGGATGTTCCGGCTCCTTGCGCAGATACTCGGTCCAGCGCTTGAGCGTTTCGGCGTCGAGGTCCGGATCGGACCTGCCGGTCCGGACCGCGCGCAGATACCGTGCCGCTTGCGCAGCGAACATTCCGGCGACCTCAACACTCTGCCGGGCGCGGAGCGCATCGATCTCCTTTTGCTTCTTCTCTTCGGCCTCGCGGCGCTGCTTGTACTCCTTGACGACGGAGTCGGGCGCGAGCGGAAACTCCCCGGGCGCCGAGTTGGTGAACACGCCGAGGAGCGCGTAGTAATCACGTTGCGGAATCGGGTCGAACTTGTGGTCGTGGCACTGTGCGCAGGCAACGGTGAGGCCGAGGAATCCGCGGGCAGTGACGTCGACGCGGTCGTCCTGGAACTCCGGACTCAGTGCGTAGAATCCGGTGCCCGCGGCCAGGCGGTCCTTGTCCGGCAGGAGATCACCGGCGATCTGGGCTTTGACGAACAGGTCGTAGGGCATGTCCTCGTTGAACGCCTGGATCACCCAGTCGCGATACCGCCAGGCGTTTGGATATGGATCGTCCTGTGTCGAGTTCAAGCGGTCATCCGAGTAGCGCGCGACATCGAGCCAGTAGCGTCCCCAGCGCTCTCCATACCGTGCCGACTTGAGCAGCTCGTCCACGACCTTGCCATAGGCGCCCGGCGAGTTGTCCGCCAGGAAGGCTTCGATCTGTCCGGCCGTGGGAGGGAGCCCGGTGACATCGTAATAGACCCGGCGGATCAGCGCGCGCCGGTCCGCGGCGGGGGCCGGCTTGAGCGCCTTGGCCTCCATCGCGGCCAACACGAACCGGTCGATCGGTGTGCGCGCCCACGCCGCGTCCTTCACCTGCGGCGGAGCGGGTTTGCGAACCGGCTGGAACGCCCACCAGGCGCGATGTTCGGCGGTGATCTTGTAGCCCGGACCGCTGGGTTTGGGCGCTGGCGCGTCAGGCCACACCACGCCGTCGCGGATCCAGGCCGACATGTCCGCAATCTCGATCGCCGAAAGCTTGCCTGACGGCGGCATCTTGAGGTCGCCCGTCTGGTGAACCGCTTGGATCAACAGGCTGCGCGCGGGATCTCCGGGCGTCACGGCGGGCCCGCGCTTGCCGCCTGCGAGCACAGTGGCGCGAGACGACAGATCGAGTCCGCCCATCTTGGTCTGTGTGTGGCACGCGAAACAGTTCTTCGCCAACACCGGCCGGACCTTCAATTCGAAGAACTCGGCGGCCTCCCGCGGATCCGCGGCGGCGAGTAGTGCCGGAGCAAGGAAAATGAGCAGGCAGTGCCGCATGGGTGCTTTGCGTTAAATTTTATCAGAGGCACCATGAACGAATTCAAAGGCAAGACGGCGCTGGTCACCGGCGCGAGCAGAGGAATCGGAGCCGCGGCGGCAGTTGCGCTTGCCGCTCAAGGCTGTGGACGCGTGATCGTCCACTACAACTCATATCCCGAGGGGGCAGAGCAAGCGCTCAACGCGATCCGCGCGGCGGGCGCCGAAGGGGTCGCGATCCAGGCGGACTTGAGCACGATGGAGGGTACGCGGAAGCTGGCCGGCGAAGTGGCTGGCCTGGGCGGGATCCACTACCTGATTAACAACGCAGGATCGCTGATCCGGCGCGCGACCTTGGACCAGCACAGCGAGGAGCTCTTCGACACGGTCATGAATCTGAACGTGAAGAGTCTGTGGTTCCTGACCCAGGCGATCGTCCCGGCCATTGAGGCGGCGGGAGGCGGGGCGGTGGTGAACGTAAGCTCCATCGCAGCACGGAACGGCGGCGGGCCGGGAGCGACGATTTACGCGGCGGCGAAGGCGGCGGTGTCGGCGATCACCAAGGGACTGGCTAAGGAGCTGGCGCCGAAGAACATCCGGGTGAATGCCGTCAGTCCGGGGACCGTGGACAACCATTTTCACGAAATGTTTTCCACCAAGGCCGTGCTGGAAGGGGTGGTGAAGGCGACGCCGGCGGGCCGGCTGGCAACCAACGAGGACATTTCCGATTGCATCGTTTTCCTGTGCTCGTCGCGGTCCAGCTACATCCTGGGCCAGACGATCGAGATCAATGGCGGATTCTACATGGTTTGATAAAGAAGATTAATCCAGTACCAGTGGCAATGGCTTTGAAGTTCTGCTATAGTCAGGGGTGAACGTGAAAAGGAGGTTTCAACTGATGAAAAAGACTGCACTCGTCCTGGCCCTGAGCATGACCGCTTTCGGCGCAACCTGGACGGGTTACCTGGTGGACGCCAAGTGCAACAAGGCGCATGCCAACGACAAGGGCAAGGGGTGCGCGTCCAAATGCATCACCGGTGGTCAAGCGGTAAAGCTGGTGGTGGGCGAAGACGTTTTGGACATTGCGGAAGCCTCGCAAGCCGCGGCCAAAGCGTATGTGGAAGGCGCCAAAGATGCCAAAAGCTTGAAGGTCACGGTTAATGGCAAGCAGAACAAGAAGACCAAGGCCATTGTGATCGCCAAGAAGAAGGGCATCGCGGCAGCGGATTAGTCCGATTTCGAATAAAGGAGACTCAACCCAATGAAGAAATTTGCTTTCATTCTCGCCCTCAGCGTCGCCGCCTATGCGGAGTCGTTCACTGGGTATCTGGTCGACGCCAAGTGCGGCAAGGCTCACGCCAAGGACGCCGGCAAGGGCTGCGCCAGCAAGTGCATCAGTGGCGGCCAGGCGGCCAAGCTGGTGGTTGGTGACGATGTTCACGATATCGATGACGCGTCCCAGCAAAAGGCTAAGGACTATGTGGCCGGCAATTCCGCCGCGAACCTGAAGGTGACGATTCAGGGTTCCAAGGGCGAGCACGGGATCAAGATCACCTCGATCGCTGCCGCTCAGTAGTTTAGAAAAATTTCAAGCAAGGCCGGACCCTCGGGTCCGGCTTTTGGCGTTTTGGCAGCGTCTGGGAGTGCTAGAATCAGCTTATGGATTGGAAAGACCGTATCAGCGTGAATCCTGCGGTTTGCCACGGCAAGGCATGTGTACGCGGCACTCGTATCATGGTGTCGGTGGTTCTTGACAATCTTGCCGCAGGCGTGGAGCGCGCGGCGATTCTCTCTAGTTATCCTTCCCTACAGCCCGCGGACATTGATGCGGCTTTGGCCTACGGCGCGGAATTGGCTCGTGAAGGGATGATGTCTCTTCCGGTCGAGTCCGGCGCTTGAAGTTCAAGACCGACGAGAATCTTCCGGCGGAAGCCGCAGCCGTGCTACGCGAAGCTGGCTTTGACGCCGACAATGTCTGGGACGAGGGACTGGCTGGTGCGGACGACCGGGCGATCGCGAGCGGGATCCGAAGCGAGGGCCGGGTCCTGATCACTCTTGACCTTGACTTCGCGAATATCCGGGCCTATCCGCCTGAGGATTATGCGGGCCTGATCGTACTCCGGCTCGGGCGCCAGGACAAGGAGAACGCGCTTGCGTTAATCAGACGGACAACCCTCGCGCTGGGCCATCGAAGTCCTGCCGGAGAACTATGGATCGTTCAGCCAGACCGTATCCGGTTTCGATGAGGTAAGCCTCAGTCCTGGATGATCTCGTACTCAAGCCCGACCGTGCCCGTCCTCGCATAGACACGCTGGCCCCTGAACTTCAGCTTCGCCCGGCTCGCCGGAGCCGGAAGCAGCGGAATCCCGCCACCCAGCAACACAGGAATCAGAGACACCTCGACGCCGTCCACCAGTCCGGCCTTCAGCAAACTCCGGAACAGTTCGCCGCCGCCAAAAAGCGCGATGTCTTTCCCCGGCATGGTCCGCAACTCCGCGACACTGCGTTCAGCGTCCGCATGGACCGTGACGCCAGGGCAGGCGTCCTCAGCCATCGTCCGCGAGTACACGATTTCCGTAATGCCAGCGAACCCCGTGGACCCGGTGCCCATCCGCCGCATCGCCTCGAAAGTCTTGCGCCCGATGAGAAAGGTATCGAACCGCGCGCTCATCGCCGCGAAGTCGATGTCCGGATCCATGACGATCCAGTCGTACTCCCCGTTGGGTCCGGCGATGTAGCCGTCCAGGCTCATGGCGCAACCGTAGATGACGCGGCGCATGTCGGCAGTCTCCTTTTCTAAACGAACGTTTAGATTGTATACTAATTCTAAACAGACATTTAGACTCGTGTCAAGACCAATATGAGATCCCGAAAAGTCAGCGACGGCGAAATCCTCGAAGCCGTCCAACGTGCCATGCAACGGCGCGGTCCACACGAGTTGACCCTCGCCGACATCGCCGCGGAGGCGGGCGTCACACCCGGCCTGCTCGTGCAGCGCTTCGGAAGCAAGCGCGATCTCCTTCTCGCGCTTTCGGAACAGTTCGCCGGGAGCGCGCCCGCCGTGTTCGCGGCTCTAAGGGCGGCCCATCCCGCGCCGTTGGCGGCCCTCCGCGCCTACGCGGAGTGCATGGCCGGACTCGCTTCATCCCCAGACGCGCTCGCACGCAATCTCGCCTACCTGCAAATCGACCTCACCGACGAAGCCTTCCGGGTCCACTTGCTCGCCAACGCACGCGCCACCCGCCGCGAGATCGAAACGCTCGTGCGTGCCGCCATGTCCGCCGGTGAGCTTGACAAACGCACGGATCCCCGCCGTCTCGCCCGGACCATCGAGACCACCACCGGCGGTTCGCTGATGTCCTGGGCCTGCTACCGCGAAGGACCTGCCGCCGCCTGGATCCGCGACGACCTCGACGCGGTGCTTGAGCCCTACCTCACACGGCGGACAGCAACTGGCGGCCCCACTCGTCCCCCAGCTCGGCGGTCCGCGCCCGCAGCCGCTTCCGGTGCCAGGCGAGCGCCTCGGTGGACTTCGGATCGCCGGCCAGGTTGACCATCTCCCCTGGATCCTGATTCATGTCGATCAGCATCTCCTGCCGGCCTGGACCCTCGAACACCGAATACTTGTACCGCCGCCCGAGCAGCGTCCGCGATTGCGTGCACTCGATCGCCATATCCTCGCGCCAGCCCGGCGCATAGCCGGTCTC
>Ga0194131_10006799_pt1 | contig 15723 bp, 1 predicted proteins | sample TA2KigO120mmetaG_FD_148631 | JGI IMG/M metagenome (GOLD analysis project Ga0194131, IMG submission 148631) | Freshwater microbial communities from Lake Tanganyika, Tanzania - TA2015053 Kigoma Offshore 120m | ecosystem: Environmental > Aquatic > Freshwater > Lake | place: Tanzania: Lake... | reverse complement strand
CAGCCCACCTCCTTCGTTCTGTCCCAACACGAGCGCTGCATGTGCAGGATTTCCCTCTGGATTCGACCAGCTCCTGTACGTCTCTCCGCCTTCCGGAAATCCGAGCCGCTCCGCGACTTGCAATCCCAAGCCGTCGAGCGCCTCTTCGCTCTCCGACTCGCTTCCGGAGGAGCGCTCGCACTCGTGCTGGTCGAGACAGGTCTTGCAGAGATGCACCACGCATCCTATGTAGGAAGTCCGCAGGCATCGATCCCGGTGCTCATACGTCATCCGCCGTCCGCACTGGCACGTGTAGTGGTCGAATTCCACACTCTGCTGGATATCCTGCCAGCACTTCTCGCAGCAGTAGCGCTCGCTGTCGAACTGCTCCTCGATGAGCGCCACACTTGCGGCGTCCGCAGCCTCGTCGGCAGCGGCGAGGACGGCCTTGCAATCTGCGCAAAGGACCACCAGCTTGCCGATTGCCCCGGGCCTCTGACATCGCACGCACCGATTCTGACACCACGACTCTACCACGAAGGCCCCAGCAACTTCGTTCTGCTGGTTCAGCTCCCTTCTGAGCCGGCGCATCGCAGCGATGATCATCTCGTCGCCGATCTTCTCCAAGGCCGCCATCGCCTCCACAGCGACGCATCCGCTATTCGAACTGCCTGCTCCTGAGCTGATGTACTTGAGCCCGCCGAGGCCGGCCGCCCACAAAATGAGCGAAGCCTTCGTCGCCTCGGTCATGGCTCCTTTCTCCGCCAACCTGCTGAAGACGACGCTGAGATCGGCCTCGCCAGCCAGCGGGTCACCAGGCGGTGTCATCTGCTCAAACATCTCTCCCGCCTTGCGCAAGTGGTCCATCAGCTCCAAGAGGTCTTCCACCTCGCCTGCGACGGCGCGCAGCGCAGCACCGCGACGCACCGCATCGGTACCCGCCATGACGTGCACAATGTAAACTTGGAGCAACAGAAACCAAAAGGGCTGCGCGTATGGCGTCCGGGCTTTCCCGGTTCCGGCTTTGACTGTACGGCCGCCCGCAGAGGATTCTCCTTGCGTCAGGCCCCTGACGTCCTCCTCGACGTCTTTTGCTTTCACTTCTTTTTCAGATCTTGCTGCCCGACTTCCTCGCCGGACCTCGTCTTGAGCCACTCGAACAAGCGCCGTCTGGACGTCCTCCGCCGCATCGAACCGAGCCGCGAACATCGCGAGGACATCCGCCTCTCCGCGGCTATTCAGCTCGACTCGGACTCCCGTCTCCAGATTCCCACAGGACGACTCCGTCCAATTGCATGAGCCAACGATGTACACACCGTCGGCGAAGACCACCTTCGCGTGGTGAATGCCGCCAAAGCTCGCTCCGGGGATACCACTCGCTACCCGAACCGCGACGCCTTCGGCCTTCAATTGGTACAACGATGCCTGCTGCATCTTGCATCTTCCAGACACCGTGTAATTCCGGTCCGCCAGCACGCGAACCTCCGCTCCTCGACGGCGGGCTCGTATCAACGCCGTCAAGAGATCAGGCGAATCGAAAGTATACGCAGCCAGGTGCACTTCCGCCCGAGCCTCGTCGATCGCCCGCACTGCAGAAGCTTGCGACTCGCTTGCGTTCAGCAAATGAGTGACAGTTCCGAGGCCAGGGCCCTGCGGAACTCCTTTTGCCACAGTCTTCAGCAATGCTCCTTGCACCGCCTTTGTACGGAGACGACCTTCAACCAATGCAACCGCTTCTTGGATCGTACGGTTCGCCGCCTCGTATTCCTCCAAGCGCCCGCCCTTCAGCTCCGGAATCTCCTCAAGCCGGGCGGCCGAATGGCCCTCTTCCGCATCTTTCAAGGCCAGCAACGGCCTGTCGCTCTGGACTGGTCTTTCCGCAACACCCGCCACATCACCGGGCGGAGGCTCCCGCTTCCTCAGCTTACGGAGCTTTCCTTTCGACGGAAGCCCGAGCACCTCCTTGGGAACCCCTATGCTGATCCGCCGGGGCTCCCGTCGTCGGCCGGCAGTCTCCTGATTTCCACCTGGCGACGCGGGCGACGCGGGCACGCCTTCGTACCCCAAGAGCCGCCACAGCCACGGCCGCTCCACCGGCGCTCCTGCCAGCTGAATGGCAGCCCAGCCCAGAAACAACAGCACCATGCCGCCAACGACGAACTTCGCCGCGTGACCCAAGGCATCGATCCACGCCTCCGCGGCCAACGTTGCCGTCACTACAATATCATCCCAAGAAGACAATAAAGCAACAATGCTGCCACCTGCTCGGACAATGACGGCCGTACCGACCTCCGCGGTAGCCTCCGAGATCTTCCGGAGGACCTGCAAGCCGGCGAACAACACCGCACTCGCTGCCATCTGAACCGCCACTTGCACGCTGTGAGCATAAGGCGTCCTGGCCTTCCCGGCTCCAGACTTCGCAGTCCGGCCGCCGAAGGCCTCCTCTTCTTTAGTCAGCGCTCTCGGAGCAGCATCTTCCGGCAGCACTGGCTTGAAGTCTTCCTTCCTTTTCTTTGCCTTCTTACCAACTTCACTACCAAGGAAACGTCCCGAAAAGCCCTGCATCTCCAATGCCTCTTGGGCGTTCTGGGCCTCCGCGTGCACCGCCCGCGCAGCAGCGTCGCGCAGCCGTGCCGCGTGCTCCGCATCCGACAGCCACAGGCCGTCCAGGACTCGTCCGGTACGAATCGTGAGGTCGTCAATGTACCCCAACCATTCGGAGCAATACCGCTTTTTACTCCTCGACCCGGGGCTGTAGAAGCGGTCGATCACATAGCAAAAGTCCTCCGGGCCATTCATCGGTCCAAACGTTAGGCACCGAGGAAGGAACTGGCCGGAGCGGGCGATGATCGCCAACATCCTCTTTGCCCTCGGCGTATTAACAATGTGGTTGAACCCGGTAACAGCGTCCACCAAGCTCATCCAAATCGACCCGGCCGCTTCGCAAACCACGCTCGCAGCCGTGCGTACGTGGTAGACGGACCTCCTGGTCCGAGCGTTGACACGCCGGTAGTCCACGACAATGCGCCGCTTCCGACTCCGCTTATGCTCCGGCATGTCCTTAGTTGGAAAGGGGGGCGAGCCCCAAGCGCTCACTCCTCGTTCAAGCTGTCCTCTTTGAACTTCCTCCTCCAACTTCGCATCCACCCAGGCCGCTGCCTCGCCCTTCAAGTTGTGCGGAGGCAGCTTAACCGGCGGACCAGTCGGCACCGTGTCATGCTGCACGAAGCGGACCGTCGTCCGCGGAGTACCTTCAAGCCAGAAAGCTCCCGCCTTCCGACGAAGCACCTCGCGGACCGCCTGAACTTCCTTTTCCGTCAGGTCAGGTCGCTTTTCGCGCCAATCGGGCCCGAAACCCATCTCGGCAACAACTCGGTCGCGATACTCCTCCAAAAGCCGAGGATCCTCCACGACCTTTTCGCCGCTGTGTGCGTAGACCTCCAGGTTCGCCTTTACGCACGTCCAATCCTTCTCAGCGGCCTTCTGGCGCCAGAATCGATCGGCTTCCGCGGCTGCCTTCTCCAAGGCGCTCTCTCGCTTCTGGCGGGTCCGGGGCGTTTCCGAACCGCCTTCCAGGACTTCCGCATAGTCCTCTTCATCCACCGACCGGGCCTTTCCAGCAACCAGCACGTAATGCTTCGGGACGGCGGCTTCAATACGAGCATTCGCCACTCCATTTCCAGCATCTGCTTTTCGGGCCGCACGCCGCCCTTCTGACGGCTGCGGCGGTTCTGGCATGTCACCTGCTGGACAATCGCACAAGCATGTCTCATCGCGCCACTGAAGGGTACAGTCCTGGCATAAATGCACATCCGCTCCAGTGTATCGAACTTCTCGCCAGCCTTGTCCGGCGACCGCCAAGCCTTTCACAAGACAAAGCGCGTAGACGTCCGCCATGGCCGAAGGAAGCAACGCGGACTGCTTCATCGCATCCGTTCGCCCTTCAGCCGTCACAACCTTCCCGAAAACAGGGACGTGAACATGAGTAGGTCCCAACATCGCCCGCGGGTGGCCACAGTGCAATCCCAGCGCGGCGAGGTTAAAATTACCCACCCAGTGTCTGCACTTCTTCACGGGGCCACCGCTCCACGGATCGTGCGGAGAGGGGCCTAACGTCTGTCCAAAGCTGCATCCAGTGTTCAAGACATGCTGCCAAGGCGCCACCAGCTGATCCGCTCGACCCACAAGTTCGGCGAGAGGCCCACTGCTGAGCTCAGGGGCCCCTTCCGGGCCTTGCAAGGAGACACAACAGCCCTTTGCCGCCAGGCGCTCACAGAGCTCAGCCACGAACTCCTCGACCGCCTTGGCGCTTTTCTGCTTCCTTGTGCTCAAGCTATGCAAACTCGGCCGCGAACCAAGCAACGATATGTGCACTGCCCGCGGCGCCAACTTTTCGTTGAGAAGCCAGCGAAGCTGCGCCTGAACCTCCTCGGACTCAAGAGGCCATGCTTGGCCATAGCTGATGCTGCACCCTGACAAGCCGTCCAGGGCATAATATCCCAGTACTCGGACCGCTCGGGTCAACTCCCCGTGGTGCATCCCCAACTCTACAAAGTCTAAGGGCCCGCGGAGAACTCCTTTCTTGCACCGCAGGTGCGCATCCACCTCGGCGCTCAGCCGCTTGTTCAGCTGCTCCAGTGCCAGATTCCAATTATGACTCCTGACCTCCGACGGCTCCACCGCGATAGCAACCGCCACAGGCTCCTCCGTCCGCCAGGACCAGCCCGCTCGGTCTAACTTTCGCGCCGCCGCGTGCGACATAACCCCGTCATGGAGCTGAACGACGCACAGCAGCCGCTTTGCCGGCACGTTTTCCAGCAACGGCTTCATGCCGTGGTGCTCGGGTCGGTCGCCGAGGATCTCAGCTCCGCCTTGATCCGCAGAGGCATCATACACCGGCCACCAATGCACCCGCAAGCGGCCATCGGCTCGGGCCTTATATCGGTGCACGACAACCTCCGCCCGTGCCTTCACAACGGTCCGCACCTGGCCCACCGTGCAGCTCTTCCAGGGCGCTGGCAAAGCATACGCCACATGCTGCCCCGAAGTAATCTTTTCGAGCTTTCCTACACGGCGGACTTGACTGTCAGGCACCTCCTCGGTTCCTTCACCGGTAAGCATCTGCCCGACTGAGCGCCGAAACGCGAGAGCATCGCATTCAACTGGCGTCTCCTCAAAGTCCACAGCGGGCCGCTTCTCAAGCAACTCCGCATCCGGAGGCAGGACGATCACGTCCTCGACGTGGGCCTCCACCAGACAGCCATCCTGCCGCCGCAACTGCAACTTGTTCCCCCGGACGTGCTCCACAACGCAGGGCCCGGACAGCGGTTCCTTCCAAGCCGCCCGCCCGCTAACGGCACTCGCACGAGGGTCACGGTAAAGCACCCGGCTCCCAACTTCAACAACTCGGTTCTTCCTGTGACGGTTCGCCAGCTCCGCACGCCTCTCTGACGTCGCGGCCTGCCATCCAGTGACTTTCGTCCGAATAACTCGGTAACTCTCAAAGGCCTTCTTGATGGACTCAGACATCGGTTCGAACTCCATCACCTCAAACGGTTGCAGGTCCTTTTCCAACGGTAACGCCGACGACCAACGGCGATCTATGTCACGAGGACAAAACCCGTGCGGCCCCGGCGTCGTATAGAGCATAAACTCCACTACTGGCAACAGCTCCGTCCATTCCGACGGGTAACTCCGGACCACGTCTATCACCAGCATTCCTAGGAGCTTCTGTAGCTCCTGGTGGCACCGCTCCACAATGCCTTGCTCCATGGGTCTCCAAGCTGTTCCGAACGCCTGGCGGCATCCAAGCACTGCCAAGAACTCCTTCAAGAGAACGTTCCTGAACTCCGGGCCGCGGTCGCTCCGCACAATCGTCGGCAAGGTCCCCGAACGGAACAAGCTCCTCGAGAATGCCCGTCGAACTTCCGACTGCGACAGCGCGGACGCGGGCTCGAACAGCACCGCATGCGATAAGCAACAAATATACGTCAGAACGTACTTGTTCCCCGCCCTGTCCGCTGGCGTGCTCGGCCCTTCAAAGTCGACCATCACCTCCTGCCAGCACTCCAAGGAGACCGGCTTAACTGGCACCGAGTCTTGTTTAGTCGGTCGCTTCCGAAAGCGGATGCAAGTAGCGCACCGCTCAATCCATGCTTCAATATCCTTAACCGCCCCCGGCCACCAAGCAACCCTAAATAGGATCCGCAAGGTCTGCGGCGCGAGGCGGTGCCCGCCGAAGACGCCGATGTGGACCTGCAGGAACACCCACCGCCTCCAGGTAAGGTGTCCAACCATGCCTTCGGGCACGACGGGAACCCAAAACTCCTCTCCCGTGCCTTTCTCCTGCAGCTTCTTTTCCACCAGGCCGTCGACCGGCGAAACCCGGCAAGAAGGGTCCTCCTTGGCCAAGTTCCTAATCTTATCGCCCTGCGCCAGTAACCATTGGCCGCGCAGAGTCTGCTTCACGGCGAAGCGGCCCTCGCCCGCCTCAGCCTTAATTTCTTCAGCGAGGCCCTCTCTCCTTCGCACTTCGTCCTCGAACCACTTCTTGGCAAGAGGCTCAAGACAAATCTCATTCCCTTCGCCGTACGTCCACGGCGTCTGCCAGGGGATTCGCGCGACACTAAGCCCGCACACTTCAGCACGGCCACTTCTTTTGTGGCTTGTGCTTGCCAGCAAGACGCTCTTCTGCTCCTGCTCCTGCCCTGGCTGTAACATGCAAGCGGCCCCAACGTCGCCGTGGGACAGCCAGCCTCCAAAGTCATAGTGCATCCAAGCACTCGACTGCAAGGTCACAACGCGGACCTCCTCCGTCCGCGGCTGATAGTAGACGACCAAGAGCCACTCGCACTCCGCCGTCTTGTGCTGGTCGTCCGGGACCCAGCCTGCTCCTGACCACGTGCTCAAGGCCACTTGGCCCAACTGCTGCTGTCCACAGATCGTACGCACGAAGGCGACAACCGCAGAGGCATCCTCCGGTTTACGGGCAATAGCCATCCCCGTCACGACGCCCAGCGAAGCAAAGCAGTCACGAAGACGACCTGCATCGGGGCCAAGAGATTTACCCCGTTTCCACAGCCAACTCCGCTTTCCTTTCGGCAGTTGCATGTAGCCCTTGAGAACCTTCTTCGCGGCTTCGTTCAAGGTCGCGTTGGTTCCCGGCAAGAGCTTCCCACGCCAGGACTTCAAGTCCCAGGCATGATGCACTTCCGCGCACGTGCCCACGCAGCTCTGCAGCTCGAGCACCTCTGTGCCTGACACCACAGCCATCCACCGGAAGGGTCTCTTCGCATCCCGCACCGGCTCCAGGCGAAGCACTTCAGTCGGCCGCCACTCGGAAACCTTGACCGTTACATTTTCCAAACAGTCGTCCCCCGCCTTAGCGGCGTCAACAGCCTTCAAGATAGCTCCGCTCGTGAGCAAGAGCAACTTCTCGCTGGCCCGGCCCACCTCCACGGCAGCGACCGGCTCAGTGTACACTTCCGGTCCCAAGTCACGAGCGTCCGCTTCGACATCCGCGAGCTTCTCCAGAACCTGTGCCAGCGTCTCCTTGGCCTCGTCATTGATGCACTTCGCACACTGGCCAAAGAGATACGTCCTACGACCACAGGGGCAAACCCCTCCATGGTCGAACATCACTGTCAAGCCGCTGCTGACGACCTGGCTCCAGGGCACTGCCTCAGCCGACTGGAAGGCCTCCAGTTTAAACTGCTCCTTGAAGGATTCTTCTTCGGAATAATGCGGGCTCCGACGGTCGCGAAGAAGACCAAACCAACGGCTCTCCTTCGCGAACTCCGCCCTCAGCTCCGGCACGGCTTCCGTCCATTCAGCCGTCCCCATATCTTTACGGGACCACCGCGGCATGCTCGCCAGGCAGCCGCGGACCGCGCCCCAACCTTCAGCCACCATCTGGGCCTCTTTCCTCTGGAGGTTCCTGGCCTGCAAAGCCGCCTCCAACACCAACGGCTTCGAAAAGGCAAAGACAACGAGACCGCCTTGCCCTTCGCCGAGCAACAGGTCCGTCCTCCAGAACGCAACTTTCCTCGCCAGCTCAGCAACCGCAGTCAAAAGGTCCCGCCGAACGGCCAGCAACCTCTTGTGCTTCGAGAGACGTGCAGGCACCGCGAATTGCGCCGCCACGCCGTGATCATCCTCGAAGGGGCCTGGGGCCACATGCACAACCACGCGGCGCTCCGGCAGCAGCGCCGATAAGGCTCGCCGCCAGTCCTCCCCTTTCTGCTTCCCAGCCGACAAGTCCATATAGTCAAGGGCCAGCAACACCCGCAACTCCACTTGGACACCCGCCGCGAACGCAAGGCACGCCACCGACGCTCCATCACCGTCGGCGGCGTCTCGGCGGCTCGGAATCGCATCATTCCCGATGCTCCACGGAAATGCCTTTTCGCCCTCCTCGTGGTCCGAGAGGTAAGCCTCCAAGCAGAACCCGCGCAACTGCCCAATTCGGCCTTCCAGGTCGCGAGTCCGCTGCTGCAGGAGCTCGTCCCGCCCCGACGGGTTACGGCTGAAGCCATCGCCAAGCTTCGCGCTTCGGCCACTGAGGCTCCTAATCTGGCTCCCGTCGGCAATAATGAACGACACCCAACGGAGATGCTTCACATCTACCTCCTCCAAGACCATCTGCCTTGTCAAATTCGCATGGTCCGTCCAACACAACGAGCGCATCACGCCCAAGTGTCGGCGCTGCGCCCGCTTGGTTTCTAGCTGGGCATATCCTTCCAGCGTCAACGGCGGCCAAGCCTGTTGACTCGGCGTCAAACCTTTCGACGCCGTCAAGAGAACATTAAAGCTCATCAAATCTCTCGTCATCTGGAGGCACGTGCCCCCCCAACCAATGCCACTGCAATCGGCTATCTGCTCGAGCGGCCGCGACCCATCCATCGCCGCCGCCTCGTCTAACACGGCAAGCTTAATAAGCTGCCCGGCCATTTTCTTAATGGCTCTCACTGCCAGGTCGCCCGGCGAACCGTCGCCGCCTCCCAAGCCTGCAACAGGGAAAACGGCGCTCGGCTTCAAGAACTCCGTCAAACCCTTCAACGCCTGGGCGTACTCCACTGGCATATGCTGCCGCAGCCAATTTGTGCTGCCAGCAAACTGCTGAACATGTTGCTTCGTCCGCAACGGGGCAAAGTCCCTCACCGCCTGGGCTCGCTCCTCGTCGCCTGCCACGCCGTCGCGCGACACGACTCGTCCGAGCAAGTTTCCCTGGGCGACCATGATCTTCGCCTTTTCTGCACCGAACGAAAACCCTGCCTTAATACTCACGTCCAGGAAGGCCTCCAAGCTGACCAAGTGGTCCAAGACGTGCCAAGGCACCTCACAGTGCCTCTCGCCCAAGTCCTTTCGCAGAGCTTCGTAATAATGTTCCGGCGGAATTTCGACCTCCACCATGTGCTCGATTCCGCCCGGTTGCTCCACGATGTGGTACATTGGACTACTCCGCACATCTCGGTCAACAGCTTTATTTCCCACTTCTGGCGGCGCCATAGCCCAGAGCTTCAGCTCACCACAGGGCTTCGGTCTCGCGAGCGAGGCTGCTGCTTGGAGACGAGCTCCCAGCCGCCCCGCCGCACGGCTTCGGCAGGAAGCACAGCCAGAATAACTTCTGATCTCCAGCGAATCCTGTCCTGCTCCGCACTGGCGGCACGAAAAGGGCACGGGCCCGGCCGCTCCTTGGCATGAACTGCACGGCCGACCGCCGCAATCGCCCCGCACGACCTCCGAGTCGTCGGCTCCGCACGCGAGGCAGTGCCGCGTCTGCGCCGCCCCCGCCACAAGGACGCCGATCCGATCACCCTGCTCCAGAGCCAAATCGAACTCCGAGGCGTTGCCGACAAAGACCAAGCCACTGTCTGCCCCGACGGTCCACAGTCCAGGAACCACTTCGGCAACAGCCGTCTTCGTCGCCAGGACAGCTTCAACCTTCGTCGACTCCTCGGGAGCTCCGGGGCGGCGTAGGCACTCCGCCCACACCCAGGCACCCTCATCCGGCTCCAAGGTCAGCGGGTCTCCAGAGTAGACCAGCGGCCCCACGACGTCCTCCGTCCCAGAGCCCTCGCTCACCCAACTCTCCGTTTCGCCGTCGCTGCCAGAATCGAATGCGCTGCCGCTCCCAACCAGGTGCGCGGCAGGTCCCCAAAGACCGTAAGCACGGTCCGGCCGCTCCTCTCCATCTTCTAGTCGCGGCAGGACCACCCCATAAGCTTCCAGAACGTAAGCATCATTTGTAATACGAAGCCCAAGGCCACCTCGGCTCTGCACGTCCAAGGTCCGGCCTCCCAAGATCAGCCCGTGCCAATCGCACGTCCCGCCTTTAAAGATCTTGCACCGAATAGGAACAACTGGCATCTCACGGGTTCCCACTCGTCCAAGGCCAACCCGCAGAATCACCGCCCCAAGAAGGGCAACCGGCGACCGCTTGGCAACGCCGTTCACTTGCTCCTCCTCGCTCCAGCGCTCCATCAAGCGGACGGGGTGCGCCGGGTCACTGGGCGACATACCTTTTGAAGCAACCAAATTCAACAGACAAACAAGATACTCCTCCGTGACCGCGTTGATGGCGGCTCCGGTGTCCAGCAGAGTCCTGACTGGCTTATTCATTATGGTCATCTCGGTGATCAACTGATACCCACCGCGATCGCTGACCGCCTCGCTCCACCAGCTCTTCGGAAGTTCCTCCAAGGACCGTATCCGCTCCTTCTTCGCCAAGGACGGCGCCTGGTTCTTCCGGGCTCCCTTCGGTGGTGCGGCACTCGTTGCCTGAGTCTCCTCCGCGACATCGAACATCAATGGAGGACTCGCTGCTCCGCTGCTAAGCCAGAGCAGCCCACACGAACACGGACATGCTGACTCCATCGACCACGCAGGGCCCGCAGGAGCGCCAAGTCCGATCGACATAACGCCCGACGGTGGGTCCCAGTTGACCCCTTCGGCATCTCCTCCGGCGTTGCACGCTGCAACCCTTTTCTTGAGGGTGCCGTCGGGCTTGAATTTCGTTTTGTCATGGGAATACTTGCATTCCTTCCCGAACCTGCACTCGCGATCCTTCCTCAGGTCTGGGCACAGCTTGTCAGGGAACTGGACTCGGCTCACGGGGCTCGCCTGGCCACCTTTGCCCTCCTTAGGTCTGCCATTCTTGGCAGCATCCTTCCCTTTGCCTTTACCCTTAGCTTTGCCCTTACGATCACCTTTGCGATCACCCTTCTTCGGGTCCAGGACCGCGGCAGTCTGGCCTTCAGCCTTCATTTTTCGCTTCTCTTCCGCGATCAGCGTCTTATCATGGCTGTACCGGCAAGCGTCTCCAAACGGGCACGTCCCGGTATCACGCATATTCCGGCAAACCTGAGCCTTAGAGCCCTTCGGGCCGCCTTTTTCGGCGGCCGCCGTTCCTTTTCCGCCTGCGAGTCCACCGCCAGCCTTGCCTCCGGCTTTTCCGCCGTCCGGCATCATACTATACGACGGGACCAAGGCCTTGCCAGAGGCAACAATAGCCTCCAGCTCGCACAGCACCTTGTGAGCCTCGACCCAAGTCGACGCTCGACGACAAGTCTCTTTGCCATCCGCGCCGCGCCAAGCGCGGACATCCTTCTGGATCTCCGTGGCAAACTTCGGGCCTACCTTCTGTAGGTATGCCAAGAAGAGCTCCAACTCGTTCTTCGCGATCCCGGCCAGCTCGAGCTCTGTCAAGGCTTCTTCAAAAGCCGCCTCGAACTGATGCGCCGTCTTCTGCCCTTTCCAGAGGGCATCAAACTCCGCCATGACGCGCATCCGGCGCTCCGTCGGAGTCTCGACGAACTTCATATGGCGTTCTTTTATCTCGGCGAAGACCTTATCTGGATCCTCGTCGAGCGTACCTACCCGGCGATGCTTCTTGTAGATCAGCCGGTAGATCTTTTCCTTCGACCCCTTCAAGCACGAGACCAAGGTCGTCAAGTGCTCCAGCGGTGTCATCCCTCGCCCATCATTGGCGAGCTTCGTCAAGTCCTCGTACTTATCGTAGAACTCCTCAATCTCCTTGCTGTCCGGCCCATCGTCTCCAAGGGTCGGCCACTTGAACGTAGGAGAAACCCTGATCGTCGAATGACGGTTGTCTCGGTTCGCGAAGGCTTTCGCTACGGCCTCCGTCTGAGAAGCCAATGCTTGCGTCAACGCCGCAATCGCGGCATCCCCTTGACTACGTCGGGGGTCCTCCGCATCAAGGTGGAACTGCTGCACCGACGGCCCGAGCGTCCAGGGCGTCATGCGCGACGGCGGTCCAGCAGGCACCGCCGGCCCTTTCGCCTTCGCTGACCCCAAAGCGGGTCCTCCAGCTCCTTGCGCCGCTGCACTCGCGCCGCCCAACAGGCGCGACGGAGTCCCAGCGGGCGTATTCTCTCCAGAGAAGATCCGATCCGTCTTCGTCCGGCTAACCTCCGCGCCCCGCCTCCGCAACATCTCGAGCAGGACGTGAAGCCTGGACTGCCATTCTTCCGGGGTATAAGCGTCTTCTTCTAACAAGACTTTCCCGAACTCGCTCTTCAAACGAACAACTTGCTGGGACAGGTCCAACCCGTAAACCTGCTCAGCATACCTTGTTCGATAAGCGATCCTCTGACGGTCCTCTTCGTTAAGGACACAACCGTGAGTCTCCATCTCGCGAGCCAGGTTCCGCACGCAATCGTGCCACTGCTGCGATGACATCACGGCCGGGTCGTACTCCTCGGAGATACGTTTATACAGCTCGTCGAGCTCTTCCGCTGCAGCAAACCCCGCAGCAGCAAATCCTCCGGTCACAGGCGCTGCGGCGGCTGGGACCAAAGCACCATTGCCGCTGCCTCCCGCCGTCCTCGGTACCGGAAGCGATGGACGAGACTCCTCGTCCGATCCTCCTTCGGATTCATCGGCTTCCTTGCCCGCTAAACGCTCAGCCCAGTCAACACCATATAATGCATTCATGGTTGACTTCCACAGAGCGACTTCTTCCCTCTGGGAGCGACCCACCGGGTCACCTCGTGGCTTCGTGGGCCGCGTCTCGCTTGTACGCCTCCACGTCTGCCACTCATTGAAGCGCATCAAGTCCGGCGCGACAACGTCCCCAGACGCGATGGCCTCCGCCAGCGTCATATCCGTGCCCGAAACTTCCCGCAGCTTCGGCACGCTCGGACCCGGCAGCGCAGCAATCTCTGCACCAGCCATGACTCCGCAATTTCGATAAGGGAATACAACAATTCCCGGAGCAGCCCCCAGCTGCGAAGCCAAGCTGCCTTATGCTGGCACAGAGTGCCTCCTTTTTGTTTTCTTTGTGCGCACTGTCCGCTTCAGCAGCACCACACTGCGAGCTGGCAACTGGTTCCAGTGCACGGTGAACAATTTGACTTTCCGTAGACTATCTGGCCTCGAACCAAACACTGGCTGAGCTCTTCGCCCGAGCCAAATTCGGCTAGCGGCGCCTCACCCACAGGCCCGCCTGAGCCCCAAAAGACTTAATGGCTTGTGCCAAAACGGCTGCGCAATGCACACATTGCACACATTCATTCATATTTACAGTCACACCGGCCGCCAGGAGATCTCATCTCACAGTCGCCCTTCAGCTCGATGCTTTGTCGAGCTCTAGCGCCGGTTGACGCCTCATTCTGAGAAAGGTCACTCAACTCACTGCGGAGCAAAGCCAAACTGCTCGCGAAGGGCAGCCGAACGGCGCATCAACTCGTCGTACTCCTGACGCGCTGCCCGCTGCGCCTCCGCAGCTGCCGCTGCCTGCTGCGCCTCCGCAACTTCTGCTGCGCGCAACAACGCCTTGAGCTCTTTGACCTCTGCCTCCAAAGCCATAGCCACGGCCTCCTTCTGAGCAATGACTTCTCGAAGCTCCACCGGCGACCTCTCTGTCACGGTCGCCGCAGCTGCAGGCCTCTCGACCTGCTGCTGCGGGAGCCCCGAGGAACCTCGGTTATCCCCTGCCATCCTGCATGCTTCGCGGCCCGCAGCTGCTTCGAGTCCAGCTTCGGCCGCAGGTGCTTGCAACGGAACAACCGCTGCCGCCGCGGCCACGAAGACATCGCGGCCTGCAGCCGCCTCCAGTGCAACTCCGGCCGCGGGCGCTGGCGACTCTGCCGCAATAGGCTCCAGGTTTTGCGGCTTGATCCGTTTCGTCGCGCCGCCCAAGAAAACCTGCCAATCCCCTGACGCGTCCTTCTTGCCGAGCGTTCCCACGGCACCGTTCATCAAAGCGTTGCTAAACCCGACAAGACGGACCGTCTGGCCAGCGCGCATGTCCGGCAAGCGCAGCTCCTGGGAGCGCACCTCCGAGGGATTCGGGGCGACACCGCCGCTCTTCGCCTTCTGCGTTGATTGAGCAGCCATCCGCTGCGCGACCTGAGCCTGCAAGTCCGCCAAAAGCCTCTTGCGGAATTCAAGCACGGCTAGGTCTCCAGTGCGCGGCATCGTCGTACGAGCCGCAGCCTCCTGCTTCACAAGCACCGTAGCGGCAAGCTCTCCGGCAGCCACGGCGAGATCCGCCGCATTCCGAAAAGTATGCGTCTCCGCCGACGGGGAACCCAACGCCACCGGTGCCTTCTTCGGCGGCGGCTCCGTCGCCGGGGAACACAGCGCCACCGGTGCCTTCTTCGGCGGCACCCCTCCTGGCGCCGCTCCCGGAAACTTCGACGACACCGGCATAAGCAGTACGCCGTGCGTGGCGGCCGGCGTCGTTGGCACCACGCCCTCGTCCTCCGTCGGCGCAGGACGGCGCTTCCTGGGGCGCTCTTCGTCCGCGTCGACTGGCTCTGGCCACTCTCGGCCCCACTCCTTCTCGTCGACCTTTTTGAATCTCGGGCAGTCACGCTGCCTGTGCCCGGCTTTGTCGCAACTCCAGCACCTTGTGACATACGTGACCCGGCGCTGGCCGCGGCCGCGACCAGAAGCGCTGCCGCGACGATGCGCTGGAATTTCACCTTCTCGCTCTGCAGCACTTCCTGGAAGTGCCTCCGGGACTCCCCTGTAGAGCAACTCAACGCGGCATTGTGACCCTATCGGTTCCCCAAGAACGAACAGATTCGTGTAGAGCCACTCCGCGTCCTTCTCTGACTCGACCTCCACTACGGCGAGGACCTCCTCTCCGTAGTCTCCAGGACTCCGAAATCGAGTCCTCTGAATGCGACAGCGGACAACCCTCACGTGCTTACTCAGCTCCCTGGTGACGTCCTCTTCTTTGACGTCAACAGGCAACGGGCCGATACGGAGCTCTTTCGTCATCACCACCGGTGCAACGCCATCCGCGGCGTCCTCCGCAACGTAGACCGCAGCGTCCGCAACGGCGCCCGCAGTACCATCTGCGGCGTCGTTCGCAACATCGCCTGCAGCCTCAGTCAGGTTCCCTACGACCGGCTCCGGCTCCTCGTCGAGCTGTTTCATCGCGAAGATGATTGCGTCGTTGCCCCGTTTCTCCAAGGCAACCATAGCCTCAACAGCGGCGCACCCGCTAGTCGAGCTGCTTGCCCCTGAGCTGTGGTACGTGAGGCCGCCAAGACCGGCCGCCCACGAGATGAGCGATGCCCTCGTCGCCTCGGTCATGGCTCCTTTCTCCGCCAACCTGCTGAAGACGACGCTGAGATCGGCCTCGTCAGCCAGCGGGTCGCCGGGCGGCGTCATCCGCTCAAACATCTCTCTCGCCTTGCTCAAGTGCTCCATCTGCTCCAAGAGGTACTCCACATTAAGAAGTCCACCTTGCCTCCGCCGCCCAGTGGCGGC
>Ga0194131_10006797_pt1 | contig 15727 bp, 18 predicted proteins | sample TA2KigO120mmetaG_FD_148631 | JGI IMG/M metagenome (GOLD analysis project Ga0194131, IMG submission 148631) | Freshwater microbial communities from Lake Tanganyika, Tanzania - TA2015053 Kigoma Offshore 120m | ecosystem: Environmental > Aquatic > Freshwater > Lake | place: Tanzania: Lake... | reverse complement strand
TTTTAAACAATGCTGCCACCGGCACGCCGAGGGCTTTGGCTATTTTTTCTGTACCAAGGGCCAACATGAACGCGGACGGGCACCGACGGGTGCCGAGCGCCGATAAGGGCCTTTATGTTGCCTTCTACGCTCCGGTTCGGCCAGCTCACCGCCGCGCTATCCGCGGTGCGCGCGGAGAAAGCCGCCCACCACGGCGTTGTACGGCGCCGGATGGATCTGCGGCGTGAAGTGGCCGCCGCCGTCGAGGACGGTGAGCTTCGCGTCCGGGATCGCGCCGGCGAGCTCGTCGGAATAGAACCTCGGCGTGACCGCGTCGTCGGCCGCCACGACGATCAGCGTCGGCGTGCGGATCTCGCGGAGGCGCGCGCGGCGATCGAAGGCGACGATCGCGTCGATGCGACTCAGGAGCACCTCGACCGGCGCCGAGTCCGCGAGCTGCTGGCGCTGCTGCGTGGCGATGGCGGCATCGTTCGCGCTCACCCACGACGGCGGCGCGAGCACGAGAACGGAAGACCGCAGATACGCCTCGATCCCCTGCGTCTGGAGAATTTCGCGGCGCATCGCGAACAGTCGACGGAAGTACGGGTCGGGCCCGGCCCACGTCGCGCTCAGCACGAGCGTCGAGAGCCGCTCCGGATGATCCTGCGCGATGATCTGGCCGATCGCGCCGCCGGTCGAGTGGCCGGCGAAGTGCGCGCGCTCGACGCCGAGACGATCCATCAGCCGGAGCACGTCGTCGGCCATCTGATCGACGGAGTACCGGATCCGCGAGTGCGTGCTCTTCCCGGTGCCGCGGTGGTCGTGCGTGATCACGCGAAAGTCGCTCGAGAAGTCCGGGACCTGCCGCGCCCAGAACGAGCCGACGCCGTTCAGGCCGGACACGAGCATCAGCGGCGGGCCCTGCCCCGCCTCGTCGTACGCGATGTCGGCGTCGCCGATGGAGATCTTCATCGGACCGTATCGTTCATGCCCATCGCGCGCTCGATGGCGACGACGTCGGTCGGCCGCTCGAACGGCGCGGGCGCGGCGTCGCCCTGCCCTCGCGCGCGACCGATCGTCTTGAAGAAGTCCTCGAGGCCGGGCGGCGTGATCACCCACAGCATCACGAGCTCTTCGTCCGCATCGTTCACGATCTCGTGCTTCACGTCGTAGCCGAGGAAGCACGCCGTCCCCGGCACGAGCGGATGCGGGACGCCGTCGAGCACGATGTGACCGCGGCCGCGGAAGCAGATCTGCAACTCGATCTGGGTGCCGTGCGAGTGCTCGCGCACACGGCTCCGCGGCGCGACGGTCTGGTAGCCCATCGACAGGCCGTCGAAGCGCGTGTTCGCCGGATAGAGCTTCGGGTCGGCGTGACCGTTGGCGGGCACGGGCTGCCAGTACGACGGCCCGTCGCTCGGCTGCATCACGACCGCATGGCGCCGCGTCGTCTCGGTGCTCACGATGTCCCTCCGTGGCGAGGCAGATCGCGCACGAACTCCGCGACGGCTCGCCCGATCTCCGCCGGGGAGTCTTCCTGAATGAAGTGCGTGCCGCGCACACTCACTTCGCGCTGGTTTGGCCACGCGCGGCAGAACTCACGCTGGGCGCCCACCAGGATCGATCCCGGCTCCGCGCTGACGAAGAGCTTTGGAGTCGACGTCGTCTGAAGCCAGCGCGAGTACCGCTCGACGATGCCGACCACGTCGGCGGGCTCGCCGCCGATCGGAATCTCGCGCGGCCACTGGAGCGTGGGCCGTCGCGATTCGCCGGGCTCGCTGAATGGACGCCGGTAGTGCTGCATCTCCCCGTCGCCGAGCTTCCGCATCACGCTCGCGGGCAGGATACGGTCCACGAACACGTTTTTCTGGAGCACCATCTCTTCGCCGCCCGGCGATCGCATCGCCTGGAACACTTTGCGCGCGTTTTCTGGCCACTCGTCCCACGTCAGCGGCCGAACCATCGCTTCCATGAAGAAGCTCGAGCCCATGGTCGTGCGCACGCCAGCGGTGTCGATGATGTCCTTGACGCCATAGGGGATGCCATGAAGGGGACTCTTCCGCCGTCCAGCCGCGATCTCCTCCCCCGCCCTCCTGGCCTCCTTCCGCGCCTGCTCGGCGGTCACGTGGATGAAGCCCAGGAGCTTGGGGTTCACGGCCTCAATGCGCGCGAGGCACGCCTCCACCACATCGAGCGGGGACAACTCCTTCGTTCCGATGCGCCCCGACAGCTCATGAACCGCTGCGTAGCAGAGATCGTCCGCCATCATCTACGGTGCCTTCTTGTGCGTGGCGAGCACCTCGGCCATGGCCGAGCCATCCACGAGCGAACGATCGGCCACGCGAACGCACCGCACCATATGGTTCGGTGCCACCACATGCTGGGCCGGCACGGTGACGGCGCAGCGGTCCTCGGCGTGGCGGCAGCGCGGCACGAAGCTGCACCCCGTCGCCACCTCGCCCACGTCCGGCGGCAGACCAGGGATGGCCTCGAGGAGCTGGCCTCGCGTCGCGCCGAGGACCGTGGAGGCGAGGAGGCCCTGCGTGTACGGGTGCCGCGGCGAGCGGATCACTCCCCGTGTCGGGCCGGTCTCGACGAAGCGCCCAGGCGACGCGTCAGCGGTCGGTTCATCGTGAACCTCCTGCTTCGAAGGGTCCTGCGCACCGGTCGGGGAAGAGGCCGCGATCGTAAGCGGCGGCACCGGGCGCGTCAAGCGTGCGCGCGTACGCGCCGCGGCCTGGCCTACAATGCGAACGGGCAGGAGCTGACCGGGAGGGCACGATGCACCTCACGCCGACCGAGATGGACCGGCTGACCATCTTCACCGCCGCGGAACTTGCCCGCCGGCGTCGCGCCAAGGGATGGAAGCTCGCCCACCCTGAGGCGCTGGCGATCATCTGCGACGAGATGCACGAGGCGGCGCGTGGCGGCGCTTCCTACGAGGAGGTCGTCGAGGCCGGCCGGCGCGCGCTCACCACCGACGAGGTGATGGACGGCGTCCCCGAACTGATCGGCGCCGTGAAGATCGAGTGCCTCTTCGGCGACGGGATGCGCGTCCTCCACGTCGAGCAGCCGATCCGTCCCGCTTCGGAGGCGCGCTCGAGGGAGTGCGCGCGATGACACCCGGCGAGATCCTCTTCGGGGACGGTCCGATCGTCCTGAACAGCGGCCGGCGCACCGTCGACCTCGCGGTGGAGAACACCTCCGACCACACGATCTTCGTGAGCTCCCACTACCCTTTCTTCGAGGTCAACCGCCGTCTCGTGTTCGACCGCGCGAAGGCGTGGGGCATGCACCTCGATCTTCCGGCCGGGGACGCCGAGCAGTGGCGGCCGGGCGAGGTCAAACGCGTCCGGCTCGTCGCCTTCGGCGGGCGCGGGACGGTGGTCGGCTTCAACCGGCTCACCGAGGGCGCGGCCAGTCCCGAGCGTCTCGCAGAGGGGCTCGAGCGCGTGCGCCTCGCCGGGTACGGGCATCGAGAAGGAGCCGGCCGTGGCGCGTGAAATCAGCCGCTCCGAGTACGCCGCCCGCTACGGGCCGACCGCCGGCGACCGGATCCGCCTCGGTGACACCAACCTGCTCGCGCTGATCGAGCGCGACGAGTCGAGCTACGGCGACGAGCTCCTCCGCGGCTGGGGCAAGACGATGCGCACCGGCATCATGATGAGCGACCGGGTGCCGGGGCCGAGCGAGCTCGACCTGCTCGTCACGAACGTCGTCGTCATCGATCCCGTGCTCGGCGTGGTGAAGGCGAACATCGGCGTGAAGGACGGCCGCATCGTCGGCGTCGGCCGGGCCGGCAACCCCGACGTGGTGGACAATCCCGATCTGCTCGTCGGCTCCGCCACTGCGCCGATCTACGGCCTCGGCTTCATCGCGACCCCGGGCGGGATCGACACGCACGTGCACCTCGTCCAGCCGCGGCTGATTCCCGTCGCGCTCGCGGCCGGCATGACGACGCTCATCACCGGCGGCCTCAACGACAACCCCGCCTACAACCTCAGACGGATGTTCGAGGCATTCGAGCACTCGCCGGTGAACCTCGGCATCCTCGGACGCGCCGCGAGCACGGTCCCCGAGCCGCTCCTCCGCCAGATCGAATCCGGCGCGTGCGGTCTCAAGGTGCACGAGGACTACGCGGGCTATCCGAGCGTGATCGACCAGGCGCTCACCGTGGCCGACGCCTACGACATCCAGATCGCGATGCACACCGATGGGATCAACGAGTCGTGCGAACTCCACGAGACGGTCGCCGCGATCGGGGGCCGCGCGATCCACGCGTACCACGTCGAGGGCATCGGCGGCGGGCACGCCCCCGACATCCTCGCGATCGCCGGCGTCGGCAACGTGATCGGCTCGTCCACGACGCCCACGATCCCGTACGGGCGCAACGTGGTCGCCGAGCACCACGCCATGATGTGGTCGGTGCACGGCATGAACCCGCGGGTGCCGAGCGACCGCCTGATGGTCGCGGACCGGATCCGCGACGCGACGATGCGCGCCGAGAGCCTGCTGCACGAGCTCGGCGCCATCAGCATCATCAACTCGGACTCGCAGGGGATGGGACGCATCGGCGAGTCGATCCGCCGGACGTGGCAGCTCGCCCACCAGATGAAGACCGTCCGCGGCGAGGACGGCCCGCACGACAACGCGCGCATCCTCAAGTACCTGGCGAAGTACACCATCAATCCCGCGCGCGCGCACGGCATCGACCGATGGGTCGGCTCGCTCGAGCCCGGCAAGCTCGCGGACATCGTGCTGTGGCGCCCGGAGTTCTTCGGGGTGAAGCCGGAGCTCGTGATCAAGGGCGGGGTCGTGGCCTGGGGCGCGCTCGGCGAGGGCAACGCCTCGATTCCCCAGGCCGAGCCGACGCTCTACGCCGCGCACTGGGGCGCCAGCGGGCTCGCGGCGGCGAGCGTCTCCGTGAACTTCGTCTCGGCGGCCGCCGCGGCCGGCGACTTCCGGCGGCAGGTGCGGAGCCGCCGCCTGCCGCTCGCCGTCACCGGGACGCGGCAGGTCAGCAAGCGGCACATGCTCTACAACGGCGCGAACCCGCGGATCGAGATCGATCCTCGGACCGTCGCGATCAGGATCGACGGCGAGCCCCTCCCGCCCCTACCGGACGACGACCTCCCGCTGAACCGCCGCTACTTCCTGCTGTGAGCGAGCGCCGCGACCAGCATTACTCGGCGGTCGTGCCGCCGTCGATCACCAGTTCGCTGCCCGTCACGTAGGACGATTCGTCCGACGCGAGGAGCGCACGCTGCTTCACCGACGGGTCCCGCTTGCCCCGGCGCCAGGGGTTTTGCGTGTTCCGAGAGTTTGGAGTCCCAGGGTCCTTTTCTGAATCCTGCGGGATTTTTGGGGCCCCCCATTCCCGCTGCCGGTGGGACTCCTGCCCGGCTGAGTTCGTAAACTTCGTAATTCGTCGCGCCTCAGGGCCCTTTGTGGGGCGCTGTGACCACGGACGAACCGGGCCCGAGCGCGTGGCCCCCGAGGAAGCATGATTCCTTGAAGGCTCGATCGGATCGGTTCGGCCGAGTCGGGCCCCGGCGTAACGCCGGCTGGCCGGTGCGCGTGAAGAGTCACGCGAACCTCTGGCCGCGGGTCACGTCGTTCGAGAATCTCTATGACGCGAGTCGCGCCGCTTCACCGTCGAGGAGATCTGCCGCATCTTCCGCGTGCCGATTCACCTGGTGCAGTCGAACGTGTCCGGGACCTCGCGCACGTATGCGAACGCCGAGACCTCCGCGCTCGACTTCCTGAAGTTCACGCTCGCGGCCTGGCTCGCGCGCATCGAGAGCGCCGTCAGCTTTGCGTGCATCTCACCGCTGGAACGCCGCCAGTTCTACGTTGAGTACCTGCCCGACGCCCTGCTCGCGACCGACACCGCGGGCCGCTATGCCGCCTACCAGACCGGTCTCGAGGCCGGCTTCCTCACCGTCGACGAGGTCCGCAAAAAAGAGAACTTGCCAGCCCTGCCGGAGCGCGTCTCCACGCTCACGTAGGGCGCGCGTGGCGACGAGCCGATGCCGGGCCTGCGGTGAGGTGCTCGAGCGCCCGGGCTCCCGCCGCTACTGCGCCCGCTGCCGCGAGACCGTGTGTCCCGAATGCAAGAGTTACGGCGGGCACCACAACGTGCAGTGTCTCTGGATCCACCGCGCCCGCCGCGTCCTCCGCGCGCATTACCAGGGGCTCGGTCCCACCAAGATGCCCTACCAGGGCGTGGTCAGCCGGGAGGACATCCGCACGCTCTATGAAGCCCAGCGCGCCTCCGCGATCCGCTTCGCCCACTCGCTCGGCGCCAACGGTGACAGCGAGGATCTCGTGCACGACGTGATCCTCTGGCTGATCGAGCGGCAGGACTACCTCAAGGCGCCGCCCACGAAGGCCTACTTGTTCACCTCGGTCAAGCGCGCGGTCATGGAGCGGGCGCGGGGCAGCTACGTGCAGCGCACGGTCTGGGTCGACCCGCAGGAGCTGGTAAGCCTCGAGGAGATGATCTACGCCCTGGAGCACGGGCGCGCCCGCACGCCGGAGGTGTCGCTACCGGAGCCGGCGTAGCGTCAGCGTCGCGCCGGCGGCAACACCGTCCCGTCCTGGCGCCGGCCGTCCGTGTCGAACCGGTCCGCGCGCCCCGTCGCGTCGACCTGGCCGTACCCCGTGCGGCGCGAGGATGCGTCGAAGTAGTCCACGCGCCCGCTCTCGCGGTCGACGATCGCGTATCCCGTCCTGCGTCCCTTCGCGTCGAACAGCTCGATCCGCTCGCGCTCGGCCGCGTGCGCGACGCCGGCGAGGAGGAGGACGGCGAGGAGAGCCGTGCCGCCGATCTTCACGCCTTCACTCTAGCAGCCGTCCGACTTGCCCGATGGCTGCCCGATGAGTCGCTGAACACCAGAAACACGAAGCCCCCGGAACTTGCTGATTTTCCGGGGGCTTTTGCTGGTTGCGGGGGCTGGATTTGAACCAGCGACCTTTGGGTTATGAGCCCTTTTCAAAGCGAGACTGGACCCAACGCGCCACAAACAAAGCCTCGTGAACTGGCGCTTCTCGCGTCGTCGCCTTTGGGTCTCTTTGGCCATCCATGGGAGCAACTTCCTGGGTGCAGTCTGGGTGGATCGTGTGTTCGTACTTTTCGTCGCTCCCTATCCCGGCTGAGCCGGCCCGGTACGGCCAGCGCCGTACAGCAAATCGCTCCGCGCGCTGATGAACGCGTTCAGCTCTTGATTCCGGTCACCGAGGAAACCAAATCATCAACGACGGGCGCGACTCGCCGCAAGAGGTCTGCGATCAAGTCCAGTGCTTCACCCGTCGTCTTGCCCTGAAGGCTTATGTCGGCACGCGCGACCTGATTCGAGCCGCCGCCACCGACTGTTAGTCCACGAATCGCCGCCGCCGCCAAACTGCGTTCGAACTGCGCTCTGACGGCGCTGTACTCAGCGTACTTGTCCGGCGGCAGATTCGTTGTGGCCCACTTCTCAGTGTTGTAGGGATTGATCTCGTAGTGGAGATATATCCTGAGGATTCCATTCAGCACGTTGTGCTGGAGCTCGAAGTGAACGCTAAAATGCCTGCGAGGTTCGAACGCTCCGACCAGCTCCCAGGTCTTTGGATCGAGCGGCATCTTGTCCGGCTTCCAGGATGGCTTCGAAATCTGCGCTCCGTAGTACCGTCGCCCAGGATTGCTTTGCCGGAAGAAGCGCCCGTGCTCCAAACCACCAGGAAGCTCGATCCGCCTGATGAAGCTCCTGAAGTAAAGGTACTCCCCTTCAAGCGCGCTTCTGCCGGATAGGCGCTCCATCAAATGATCGGAGACCCCGACCGAGCCCGCGGCATAGAAACGACTAAGGACATCAAATAACGCGCTCGTGAGCTCATCAACCAAGGCATTCTCGCCGCGCTCATACGTCGCGACGTGATTGAGAATCTTCTCGTACGTCATCGTGCTGAAACGTGGGCTCGCCGGTACTTCGTCCGGGAACAGGGTCAGAAATACAAGAGTCGTCACCGGCGGATGCCGTAGCCCGAGCGTCGACGCAAGAGAAGCTATGACGCTGTCGGCGGCGTAGCGCTCCGTTTGGTCGTCGCCTTCCTCGGCCCGCAACTTGTTCTCGATCATGAGCAATTGCGATCCTTCTTTCGATTCAAGCCCGACGACGATGTCCGGGATTCCAGCTCCGGTGACCGAAGCCCTGGTACGAACTGTGTGCGCGCTCCATTCCCGTAACTCGGCGCCGGCTGCCACAACAAATGCCCGGCGAAAGGCGGATGACTCTGCAATAGCGAATCGCAGGAGATTCGAGACGACGTCCTCCTTCGACTCGACTCCCAAGACCTCAAGAATGTTTGTCATGCGCCTGCCCCCACCCATCCGCCCAAGCGGTTCACGAGTACTTCTCAAGAGCCGAACTAAGCCTGCTCCGCGTGAAGAAGCTCAATTCATCAGTCCACTTCATTCGCTTTCCCTGCTTGTTGGCGGTAGGGATCACGCCGAATCTCTCGCGGAATACTAACAGCAGTCCACGCTCCAGCTTCATCCACGTCTTGACGTGTTGTCTTCCAGGACAGCGCAGGGTATAGAACTCCAGAGTCGTTACCCCGTGCTCCTTCAGCAACTCTCTCGCTTTTGCCGCTGCGCTCGCGGCGACACGGCTTGCACCTTTCTTCGTGCTTCCGATGTAGAGGATTCGGGACCGCCCGTAAGGGTACTTGTGCGGCTTGTTGGCGACGGCGACATATACCAGTCGCTTTGACGTGTTCGCTCGCCGGTGAATAATCACGGCGGGCTTTGAGGCTGTGGAGATGGTTAGCCGTCTTGCCAGCGATCATCCTCCATGACTGCTAACCCGCTTGGCCGCGAGAACCGATGCTCGGCAGGCGACTTGAGGACCACGCTGAGTGCCATGTCTCGGCCTCGCTCTACGCCTGGGCGACTGGTGTGGACCGCACACCACCGCAAATAGGCCGCCTCGGGCGAGAGCAGACCCAAGCGGCCCGGCATTCAATCGCGGACTACGTCTCGGGAATCAGTTACAGGTTCTTCATGATCGCGTCGTCGCGCACGTCGCGACCATCGCTCTTGCGAACGATCTTTATTTCGAGATGGTCCGGAAGCTGCGCAATCTCGGTAAGCACTTCCTCCGTCGTGCCCACCTTGGCGTTGCTATGTACGCGATCCGATCGCAAGTTCTTCTTCCCCGGCATGTTCGCTCACCTCCCCGGCTTTTACTTCGCCGGCGGAAATTCTAGCACGAGGTTGAACCGCGCCTGGTTTCCCGGCGGCTCGGTTACGTTAGTACGGCCAGGTCGGCCGAGGCCGTTCTGGTGACTGTAGTAGGCCCGCTCGAACTCGTCGGGCGACACGTACCCGACCGGCTCCAGCAGGCGGCGCATCTTGTATCAGCGCGGCCTGCGGGATCGGGTATTTTGGTTAAATGACCGCGAGGCAGACGCCCTCGATTCGAGCCGACAAGATTTCAGTTTCTGCCGCGATTTTTCTGGGTGCATTAGCCTCGCTGAAGATCATTGAGCAGCTCCGTCCGAGCTACGCCCGTCGATACAATCGGTGGCTGCTCGATCTGTCGATGGCTTACTCCGAGCACGAACTACAAGACGGCACCGAAGCGGCTCTCGATTGGCTGATCAAACAAGTTTCTGAGCCGAAGCTTCCTGACCTTCGGCGAGGAAAGTCCGCAAGTGACGACTTCGGCCTTTTCTTTAAGCTTATTGACCTCAAGAACGCACTCGAGCCCGTTTTTCGAGAAACCAAAGGTCACCCAAAGAGACGTCTAACGCGGATCGAGCCGATCGTCACTAACGTTCTAGGACAGCGGTGGAGACCGACTCCCGCGATGACCGGTAAAGAGCCATTGATGGCGTTCTGCTATGACGTTCTGAATCTGAGCGCTGCTCGCGCGAGTCAGGTGCGCGCCAGAAATATCAGGGCCATGGCGACAAGGCTCAAGCGGATGTTCGCCAGGGACGCGATGCGGCGGGCTGCCGGTCTCCCTACCGGCGATACTCCAGGCCCCATTGCAGAGGCGTGGCAATACCAAGAACTGCTCGGTATTAAACCCGATAGACCTACCTAGACGTAGCTCCGCCCACGCGACGAACAGCGGTCTCGGGCGCGACCTGAGTCATCCAAGCATTAAACGTTTCGTCCTCTGTTTCGTTGATCGACCGCCCGTCCTGGTCAGCCTATCGTCGGCTTAACCGCACGCTACGCGCGGGAAACAGCCGAAGGGAGTGAAGAAGATGGCGAACCACGGGCCCGCGATCCTTTCGAGGCTTACGGACGTAACACGCACAGAGCGTGGATGGAGCGCTCGGTGTCCTGCACACGACGACAACCGGCCATCGCTCTCGATTGCTGTCGGTGATGACGGTCGGGTTCTCGTCCACTGCTTCGCGGCATGCACGCCCGAGCAGGTCGTCGCTGCCGTTGGCCTGCAGCTGCGCGACCTCATGCCCTCCGTGGCCGTGGTGGCGTCGTACCCGTACCGCGATGAGCACGGCTCTCTCTTGTTCGAGGCGGTCCGGTTTTCGCCGAAGCGCTTCCGACTACGTCGGCGCAACGCACACGGCGCTTGGGTCTGGAGCATGGATGGTGTCCGGCGCGTACCGTACCGCCTACCAGAACTCCAGGGACAACGCCTTGTCTTGCTCGTTGAGGGCGAGAAAGATGCGGACAACGTCGCGGCCTTGGGCCTGGCCGTCACCACGACGCCGCAGTGTCGACGGACATCTGAGACCGCGGGAATTTGAACCAGCCGGCTTGCAGGATGGCGTGAGCTGAGATAGACGATTCCAGCCGACGGCGTTGAAGGGTGAGGGCCCGGAGTCTGGCACACCCCGAGCCCTCGGGCCGAATCACCACGGGGGCGCGATTCAGCGCCTCCGTCATCGCATATCACCGCGGGAGTGTCCAGCCCGACCGCCTGAGCGCGGGGGCGCCTGGACTCCTTTCGCTTTGTGATCTGCGCGCGCGTCGACTGCCGCCGTGTCTTCTTCCTCTGCCGTCACTGCGATCGCGGCGATCGCTACTGCTCGGCGCCGTGTACGCAACACGCGCGGCGAGCGACGCTCCGCGCCGCCGGCCGACGGTACCAGCAGCACAGCCGCCGTGGGCGGCTGCACCACGCCGCACGCCAAGCCCGGTACCGCACGCGTCGACAGAAAGTGACGCATCAGACTTCCCCTCGCGCCGGCGCCTCCGGCATCGTCCCCGCGCCGCCCACCGACGCCGTGAGCGGCAAGGAGGACGCTCACGATGCCGAGGTCCCTCGTCCCATCGCCCGCCCGCGCTGTGCGCGCTGTGGCCGCCGCGGTCGCTTCGTGCGCCACGCGACGCTCGTCCACGTCCGCCCCCGTCCCACGTCGCGGCGCTGAGGGGGGCCGATGATCGCGCCGGAGCAGCGCGCGGAGATCCGCCGCCTCTACTACGCCGAGCACTGGCGGGTCGGCACGATCGCCACCACGCTCGGCGTCCACCACGACACCGTCCGCCACGCGATCGACGCCGACCGCTTCATCCGCCCGGGGACGCAGATTCGCCCGAGCGCCCTCGATCCCTACAAGCCGCTGGTCCTCGCGACGCTCGAGCAATACCCGCGGCTGCGCGCCACCCGCTTGTACGAGATGCTGCGCACGCGCGGCTATCCCGGCTCCGCCGTCCAGGTGCGGCGCTGGGTCCGCACGGTGCGTCCGGCGGCCCGCGCCGAAGCGTATCTGCGCTTGGAGACGCTGCCCGGCGAGCAAGGCCAGGTCGACTGGGGCAACTTCGGCGCGCTCCCGATCGGCCGCGCCCGGCGCGTGCTCTCCTGCTTCGTGCTCGTGCTCTCGTGGTCGCGCGCCGTCTACGCCCGCTTCGCCTTGGACCAGACGCTCGAGAGTTTCCTGCGCGGCCACGTCGAGGCCTTCGCCGCCCCCGGCGGCGCGCCCCGCATCATCCTCTACGACAATCTCAAGAGCGTCGTCCTCGACCGCGCCGGCGATCACATCCGCTTCCATCCCCGCGTGCTGGAGCTCGCCGGCCACTATCACTTCGCGCCGCAGCCGTGCGCACCGTATCGCGGCAACGAAAAAGGCAAGGTGGAGCGGATGATCCAGTAGCTCCGCCACTCCTTCTTCGCCGCCCGGCGCTTCCGCTCGCTGGAGGATCTCAACGCGCAGCTCGCCCGCTGGATCAGCGACGTCGCCCACGCCCGGCCCCTGCCGGGCGGTCCGCGCGATCAGCTCGTCCGCGAGGCCCGGGCGGAGGAGCAGCCGCGCCTGCTGCCGCTGCCCGCGCATCCCTTCGCGTGCGAGCTCGTCCGGCCCGCGGTGTCCGGCAAGACGCCCTACCTCCGCTTCGACGGCAACGACTACTCGATTCCCCACGCCCTCGTCCGGCGCCCGCTCACGCTCGTGGTCAGCGAGACCCTCGTCCGCGTGCTCGATGGCGCCACGGAGGTCGCCTGCCACGGGCGGAGCTACGATCGCGGCCAGCGGGTCGAGGAGCCGGCGCACCTCGCCGCCCTCGCGCGCGAGAAACGCCGCGCCCACGAGCTGCGCGGCCGTGATCGCCTCCGCGCGCTCTGCCCCGAGGCCGAGCCCTTCCTCGACGCCCTGGCCCGGCGCGGCGAGCCGCTGGCCTCTCACGCCACCGCCTTGCTGCGGCTGCTCGATCAGTACGGCGCCGCGGCGCTCAACGCCGCGCTCCACGACGCGCTTGCTCGGGGCGCGGTGAGCGCGCCGTCGGTCGCCCATCTCCTCGACCAACGGGCGCGCGCGCGGCGCCAGCCGCCCCCGCTCACCGTCGTACTGCCGCCCGATCCCCGCGTGCGCGACCTGCGGGTCACGCCGCATCCGCTGACCGCCTACGACGCGGTGCTGACCCCGCCGCCCGACGAGGAGCCCTCCGATGAGCGACCTGGTTAACGCCCTCACCACGCTCGGCCTGCGCCATACCGCGGCGCATCTCGACGATGTCGTCGCCCTCGCCACCAAACGCCGGTGGAGTATCACCCAACTGCTCGAGCACCTCGTCGCGAGTGAGCAGCAGGAGCGCACGCGCCGCAGCCTCGAGCGCCGCCTGCTCCGCAGCCGCATCGGCCGCTTCACCCCAATGAGTGACTTCGACTGGGCGTGGCCCAAGCGCCTCGACCGCGCGGCGGTCGAGGCCACGCTGCGGCTCGACTTCCTCGCCGGCGCGCGCAACGTCGTGCTCGTCGCGCCGCAGGGCCTCGGCAAAACGATGATCGCCCAAAACATCGCCCACGCCGCGGTCCTCGCCGGTCACCACGTGCTCTTCAAGACCGCGGCCGAACTCCTCCTCGATCTGGGCGCGCAGGAGTCGGCGCGCGGGCTCGGCCGGCGGCTCAACTACTACGCCACGCGCGGGCTCTTCGTGATCGATGAGATCGGCTATCTGTCCTACGACGCGCGGGCGGCGGACCTCCTCTTCCAGGTCGTCAGCCGGCGCTACGAGCGCCGCAGTCTCGTGCTCACGACCAACTTGCCCTTCAGCGAGTGGCCAACCATCTTCCCGAACGCCGCCACCGCGACGGCGCTCATCGACCGCGTCGTCCACCACGCCGAGATCATCACCATCGAGGGCGAGAGCTATCGGCGGCGCGTGGCCGAGGCGAAGCAGAAGTCGGCGCGAACGGCTTCGTCGAGCTGACGTGTTGGCGGCCGGTTCAAAATTCCGCGTTTCCTCATGTCCGCCAACACGCCAATGAAGCGATGCTCAACGGCCACTGCCGTGCCGAGCCGCTGCGCGTCGGCCGGAATGGGCGCCGCGATCCATGCGGCACCTCGCCGGCTTGATGGGTAAAGGAGGAAGAGCGTTCCTTCTCCGTAGATGAGGAGATCAGTACGCCGCTGTGAACTCTTCTGTGGTGGACTACTGCCTGTCGCGCCAAACCCGAACTGCCCGCTCATGATCCGACCTCCCTGTGCGGGAGGGCGCTGGCCCTTGCGGCCCGGTAGGCAAGATGAAAACGCCCCTCGTGGTCGAGGGGCTCGCGCCGTTCTTGTTGCTCTCGCGAGCCCTATCCCCGAGTTACCGGGAGCCACCTTGCCACGGCTACGGGCAGGTTGGCGGCGCGTCGGGCCAGTACCCTACGCGCGCTCTCAATAGCTGGCGATAGAATGCAAAGGCTTGGACGAATTGTCAAGGTCACCGGACTGTCTGAGGTGGGCCGTGGCGTCACGCAAGAGGAGGCGTAGGCGGTGCTCGCATCCTCCAGGCAATGTTCAGCGCATTCGCTGTGCGGTATGGGGCGGTCTCTGTGTACTTGACGGCTGCGGAGCCCGCGCCATGAAGCCGCGAACTCCCGTATCGCAAGAAACATCGGAAGAGTGATCCCGATACCGAGGTGAAGGATCAGTGTCGATCGTCTCTGGCGGCCTGCCGTCTCTTGGCATGCGAGCCGATGAAACCGGAACCTCCGGTGACGAGTACTTTCATGTGTGCGCTCCTACGGCGATTTGGTCATTTTTCGTTGCACGGGCTACCCACCCCGCGACGGTTGCCATCTTGGTCACCGTGAGATCGCGCAACCGGCACCCCCGGAGCAGGTCCAGCAGCCCCTCCCGGCTATAGCGGAGCTCTACCGGCGCGCCAAATCGGTCCAGCAGATCGCCATGCACTGAGAACGGGCCGGTCCCGAAGTTGAACGGTATCTGCTCCGCCAGAGCTCGCGTCCTGCGGAACCGGCGCATGAGATGCGCCGGAACGGAAAAAGCCAGCACGATAAAAGGCGACAGGATGTAGCAGAAAACGCTCAGGATCCGCGGGTTCAACCGCACCGTGAACCGCCTCAGGATCGTGACAGCCTTGAGGGGAATGGCCTTCCATGGGTTGCCGGCATGATCATCGTAGAGATAGAGAACAACGCGCCCACCGGGCTTCAGCACGCGGGTGATCTCCGTCAATCCCCGCTTCGGATCAGCAGTGTGATGCAGTACACCAAATGAATAGCCAAAATCACATGTCTCGGCTTGGATCGGAATCGCGAGCACCGAACCCCGGACGACATGGACGTTCGGCAGATGCTCGGTCCGGCGACGCGTGGCATAGACTCCTTCACTGATATCCAAGCTGATGACCTCCACCGAAGGGTAGCGGGTCGCCATAACCGCGGTATCGGTTCCGCTGCCCGACCCCGCATCAAGCCCGATCCTTCCCTTGACAATTGGCTCTCCCAGTGAGGCTTCTACTCCGTTGATATGGGCCGATGCAGGGGAATCCGCTTCTCTGCTCCACAAATGGCTGTAGAGGGAGGCTGTGTCGGAGAGCCTACAGTCCGATCCCTGGGCTACTTCATCAAAGAGCCAGGGCACAGCATTCACAATCTTGAACTTCTGGCCGCAGCCTAAGCATGCCAACGTTCCCGACACAATCTCGGTCCGGCCGCACTCCGCGCATGTCTCCGGCCCGGGAATCGTCGACCGCCGCTCCAGTGTGCAGTACCGCTGACAGCGAAAGGTCTGACTGGATGAGCCTGCGCTCACGCGGTGCTCGGCTCCCGCCACCTCCAGCTCGGCATGGCACCGGGGGCACGCCAGCAGTTCCACTAGGCGGTACTTCATGCTCCAGTTACCAGACGAACCGGCTCTTGTAATATTCCACGACGGCCTTGAGCTCGATATCAAAGAGCTTCGTATTGTTCCACCCCAGGGCTCGTAACGCTGAATCGTCCAGCGAGTAGCGGATGTCCTCGCCCATCCGGACGAAGTTGAACTGCACGTATCGCTCGAG
>Ga0194131_10006789_pt1 | contig 15735 bp, 16 predicted proteins | sample TA2KigO120mmetaG_FD_148631 | JGI IMG/M metagenome (GOLD analysis project Ga0194131, IMG submission 148631) | Freshwater microbial communities from Lake Tanganyika, Tanzania - TA2015053 Kigoma Offshore 120m | ecosystem: Environmental > Aquatic > Freshwater > Lake | place: Tanzania: Lake... | reverse complement strand
CGCGATTTTGCTAGTGTGCGATCATGGTTGTTGAACAAGTCCAGCGCGGCCATGGCGTGGCGCGAATTACGACCCCGGCGCTTGTTGAGTGCCGGGTCTTCGTCGTTCGCGAATTCGCCAACCTCGCCATGGAGTTGTTCCGCCATGTCTCCCGACCGCGCTGACGCGGCTCAAGTCGAGCCCGCCGCCCCAACCCGCTTTTCTCTCACCACCGACGCCGAATGCTCGACGCTCGCGCGCATCGTCGAGGTTTTCGCCATGCGCTCGGTGCTGCCCGCGCGGCTCGAAAGCTTGCTCGCGCCGGATGATCACAGCGCCACGCCGTGGGCAGGAGCCAATGTCGATATTCAGGTGAACGGATTGGGGCCCGGCGATGTCGACGCCATTGCGCGCAGGCTCAGCCGCGTCATCGGCGTGCGCTCGGTGCAAACGTCGGGATGATGCGCCGCGAGGGATTTGCGGCTGTGCGCGGCCGTCAGGGTTCGGCGATCACGCGGTCGCGGCCAGCCTTTTTCGCGGCGTAGAGCGCGGCGTCGGCCCGGGCAACCAGGGTTGATACCGCCTCGCCCCACTTGAAGCGCGTGACGCCGATTGACACGGTGATCACGCCGTAGGATTGGCCGGTTGACTTGTTCTTCAGCCCGCTCGAGCTGATGCGCCCGCGCAGCCGATTGCACAGGGTCACCGCGTTCTCGAGCTTGGTGTCGGGCAGGATCAGGGCGAATTCCTCGCCGCCATAGCGCGCGGGCGTGTTCTGACCTTTGAGTGATTGCTTGAGGATCCGGCCCATCAGGCGCAGCACCTCATCGCCGATCGTGTGGCCATGGGTGTCGTTGAAGCGCTTGAAATGGTCGACATCGAGCAGGGCGAGACAGAGGCTCTCGCGGCCGTTCGCGGCGTCCTTCATCACTTGAACCAGCTCGAGATCGAAGCGCGCGCGATTGGCGAGGCCGGTGAGCGAATCGGTCCAGGCCTCGCGCCGCGCCCCACCGAGCTCGCGCGAGATGAGCGAAAGCTGCGCGGTCGAGACCGTGAGCTCTTCCTGCAACCGACGATTCTTCTGGGCGATCGATTGGGTAGCCTGAATGAGGGAGGCGACGAGCAGTCTTGCGGTTGGCTGGTCGACGCCACCCGCGAGCTGACCGCCGACGCCTGATAGCAACGTGGCATAGGAGTTGGCGTCGCCGCCGCCGGCCTCGATCCGCGCGATGATGCCGGAGACGGCGTGCTGGATGCGTACTGTCGCCTCGTCGATCGCGTCAGCCGCAGGATCGCTCAACGTGAGGGGTGCCTTGGGTTGTCCCAAGCGCTGACGGTCAGCACCAGGTCGGTTTGGTTCGCTCCGCGATGCGCCGCCGCTCGCCAGAGTCATGATTTCGCCCCGATGGTTTCGTGCGGCAAAGCAAACCGGATTGGCCTTAACGGATTGCTTCGTATGTTCTGATTCTTAGGGACTAGTGCCATGGACAGAGGGCGGGTCTTCTGCTGCCAAGTGCGCTCAGCCTGCGCTGATCGATGGAGGCAAATTCGCGCGTTCACCGTCCTCGGGCGCGACCGATCGACAGGACATCCCAGGTCACGCGGCTGGCCCGGTCACGTTTGGTGCTTCACCTCATGTCGCCGCCTCTTCCTAAGGCGGCTCAATAGCGTGGTAAGTCCACGCCGTTTTCGTGGGCAAGGCTAAAGGCCCCTTTAGCCGCATTGGATTATCCAAGCCGTTCTCGGTTGGGCCTTTGGCTCCGTGAAAAAAAAGAGAGCGCGATGCGGATCAGCATTCCGGTGAAATTCCTGGCGGTAAGCGCGCTTACGCTCGCAATCACGGGCGCCCTGGCGGGCGCGGGCCTCTGGATTTCGGAGTCCCTTGGCGGCCGCCTGGCCCGCAGCGCCAATGAAACCACGGCGCTCAAGAACCACCTCATTGCGGGCATGATGCACGATGCGCTCCGCGGCGATGTGCTCGCGGCGCTGGACGCTGTGGCCCGGGGCGATGAGGAAGCCAAGAATGCGGTGCGCGCCGATCTGGCGGAGCACTCGGCGGTGTTCCTCGAAAGTATCGCCGCAAATCAGGCCTTGCCCCTGTCGGAAGCAGTGCTGACCCCGCTCGCCAAGGTCGAAGGGCCGCTCAAGGACCATGTCGCGACCGCGACCAGCGTGATCAACAACGTGTTTGCGACCGGCGTGCGCGACGAGGCGGCGCTGACACAGTTTCGCGAGCTTTCAGCCAGCTCGAGACCGAAAAGGGCGCGGTTTCCGATGCGATCGAGAAGACCGTGTCGGAAACCGAGGTCGCGGGTGCGCGCGAAGCGGCGCTTGCGGAGAGCCTGATGTTTGGCGCGCTCGGCCTGGCTGCGTTGTTCTCGATCAGCCTCTTCTTTTTCACCTCGATCGGCATGGCCCGGCCCCTCGTTCGCATCAGTCGCGCGATGACCGACTTGGCCAACAACAAGGCTGAGGTGTCGATCCCCTATGCCAAGCGTCGCGATGAGATCGGCGATCTCGCGCGCACGGCTCACACCTTCCATAGCGCACAGCAGGCCCAGATCATCCGCGACAAGGAGCAGCGTCAACGCGAAGAGGAGACGGCACGCGCCAGCCGGAGTGAAGCGCTGCGTGGCCTGGCCACGATGTTTGAGCAGCGGGTTTCTGACGTCATTGCGCGCGTTGGCATCGCCACCGAGCGCCTTGGCGGTCTTGCTACCCAATTGAACGACGGCGCCAAGCAGGCGGATCAGCGTAGTGCCGAGCTGGTCGATGCGACCGAGCGGTCCGCAGCGGGTGTTGATGCCGTTCAAGGTGCGTCTGAGCAACTCTCGTCCGCGGTGAACGAGATTTCACAGCAGGTCGAAGGCTCGCGCGGACTGTCCAACAACGCCGTGAGCGAGGTGGAACGCGCGAGCCACGTCGTCGACGGTCTCGCCAATGCAGCGCGCAAGATCGGCGATGTCGTCGGCCTGATCAATGATATTACCCCCCCAAACCAACCTGCTCGCGCTCAATGCCACGATTGAAGCGGCGCGCGCCGGTGTCGTCGGCAAGGGCTTCGCGGTGGTGGCGTCCGAGGTAAAAGCGCTTGCTAACCAGACAGCGAAGGCGACCGAGGAAGTGAGTCAGCAGGTCGATGAGATCCGGGCGAGCTCGGATGAGATGGTCACCGTCATCTCGCAGGTCAAGAAGACGATCGATGAGATGAACAGCGCGACCAGCGCGATCAGTTCGGCGGTGACCGAGCAGAGCACGTCGACCGGCGAGATCATGCGTCAGGTCGGCCAGATGACCGGCGATACCAAGACCATGTCGTCGAACGCGGGCCAAGTCGCTCACGCGGTCGAGCAGACCATGGAATCGGCCACCGCCGTGAACGAGGCTTCGGGTGAAGTGCGCAAGCTCACCGGCACGCTGCGCCAGCAGGTCGATCAGTTCGTGGCCGAGCTCAAGAGCGCCTGATCGAGGCGGATCGTTTGAACGATCGGCGCAGGATCACGCATCCCGCGCCGATTTTGTTCGCGCTGATCGATTAATCTGGAAGTCGGGCCACCGCGCCCGCCTTGAACGCTGCCATCACCTCAGCTGGCGTGACGCCGCGCTCTCGCAGCGCCGCCAAGGTCACGGCTCTATCGCGCTTGGCAAAGCGCCGGCCATCCTCGTCCGTGATCAGCCGATGATGGGCGTAGTTGGGCACGTCGAGCCCGAGCAGCGCCTGCAGCACCCGCTGGATGTGGGTTGCCTCGAACAGATCCTCGCCTCGGGTCACCAGCGTGACACCCTGGAGATGATCGTCGAGCGTCACCGCCAGGTGGTAGCTCGTCGGCATTTCTTTCCGCGCGAGCACGACGTCACCAAAGCGCCGAGCCTCCGCCACAACGGTGCCGCGGGTCGCGTCGTGCCAAATGAGGGGCCCGGTTTCTTCCAGCGCCGCCGTGAGATTAAGCCTCAGCGCGAAGGGGTCACCGCGCGCGATGCGTGCCGCGCGCTCGGGTTCGGACAGCCTTCGGCACGTGCCGGGGTAGACCGGGTCCGCGCCTTCCGTCGCGAGGTGGGGCGCCGCGCCGGCGCGCGCGATCTCGGCCTTGATCTCGGCGCGCGTGCAGAAGCAGGGGTAGATCAGGTCACGGCCCCGCAGCGAATCGAGGGCCCTCGCATATGCGTCCAGATGCTCGGATTGGCGGCGCACCGGAATCGGCCAGTCGAGCCCGAGCCATGTCAGGTCTTCGAAGATCGCGGCCTCGAACTCGGGTCGGCAGCGCGTGCTGTCGATGTCTTCGATGCGCACGAGAAAGCGCCCGCTGGCCTCTTTCGCGGCGCGCCACGCCGTCAACGCGGCGAACGCGTGGCCCAAATGAAGCGCGCCGGTTGGGCTCGGCGCAAAGCGTGTGGTGATCGGTCGCACCGCGGGCGTGATCCTTGTTGCCGGCCGGGTCGGGCCCCATCATAAGGAAGCGCGCGATCAGGCATAGACGCATCGGCACGGGAGACCAGGCATGGCGGCACGCATCACCGGACCGGAACGCCCGCCGCGGAGCGGCCGGCCGGCACAGCAGCTGGTCGTGCTGCTGCACGGTCTCGGCGCCGACGGCAATGATCTGCTCGGCCTCGCCGATCATTGGGCGCAGGAACTGCCGCATGCGCATTTCGCCGCGCCCAATGGACCTGAGCCCTGCGACATGGCGCCGATGGGCCGCCAATGGTTCTCGCTCAACGCGCGCGATCAGGCCTCGATGCTGGCCGGCGCCAAGAAGGTGGCGCCGATCGTCAACATCTATCTCGACGAGAAGCTTGCCGCCTTGAAGCTCAATCCGCGCGCGCTGGCGCTGGTCGGCTTCTCGCAAGGCACCATGACCTCCCTCTATGTCGCCTATCGGCGGCCGGGCGGGATCGGCGCTGTGCTCGGCTATTCGGGCATGCTGCTCGGTGGCGAGCGGCTGAAGGACGAGGCCGTCGCACGCGTGCCGACCTTTCTCATCCATGGCGATGAGGACGAGCTCATCCCCTACGAGGCGACGCTTCAGGCGGCGCAGGAATTGGGTGGTGCCGAAATCCCGACCCAATGGCACATCAGCCAGGGCGTCGGCCACGGTATCGCGCCGGATGGGCTGCAATTCGGCGGCCGCTTCCTCGCCGAAGCCCTGGCCGGCGTCTGAGACGCCCGCGCGATCGAAAGAAACCAACCATGAAGCGATTCTCATCTGCGCTCTTCGCGCTGGCGCTCCTGCTCGCGCCCGGTGCGGCGGGCGCCCATGAGGTAACGGCCGGCCCGTTCGAGATCACGCATCCCCATTCGCGCTTCACGCCCAAGGGCGCGCCGAATGGCGTGGTCTATATGGTGATCGAGAATACCGGCAAGGAAGCCGATCGCCTGATCGGGGCCTCGACGCCGCGTGCCGAGCGCGCCGAGATCCACGAGACAGTGCAGAAGGGCGAGGTCTTTTCGATGCGTCCACGAGAGGCCGTCGATCTCGTGCCCGGCGACATCGTCGAGTTCGCCTCGGGTGGGCTGCACCTGATGCTGATGAAGCTGACCCAGCCGCTGGTGGCCGGCGAGCGCTATCCGCTCACGCTCCGCTTCGAGAAGGCCGGCGAGTTCACGTTCGAGGTCGAGGTTGAGGGCAAGGACGCGGCCGCGGATGATGATGGCGGCCACCGCGGCCACCACGGAGATTAAGGTCTAACCCGGCTCCGGCCGGTCGATCGGGTGACGTGCGCTCGCGGGGATCGGCGTGCTCGGCACCGGCACCAGCACGCGGCGCCGCACCCGCTTCGCCACCGGCCGCGCCGCGAACACCTGCTTCGTCGCCTCGACCATGACGGCGCCGCCAAACGGTTTCCCGAGCACGCGGCCGAGCCGATCCCACAGCCCGCTCGCGCGCAGCACGAGGCGCATCTGCACCGGCGGCATGTAGAGCGTCGCCTCGGTGCGCACCGGATCGAAGCGGTGGTCACGCAGGAGCCTCGAGAGCTGCGAGCCGCTGAACGGGCGACCATGGCCGAAGGGCGTGCGCTCGACCCGCGCCCACAAACTACGGCGATTGGGCACGATCACGATGAGCCGCCCGCCCGGGCGCAAAATACGCCAGACCTCGCGCATCAGAGGCTCGGTCTGCTCCGCGAACTCGATGGCGTGCACCAAAATGATTCGGTCGGCGCAGTCATCGGGCAGCGGCAGGTCGCTCTCCTCCGCGATCGCGGCGAGGCGGGGCCCGACGCTCGGCCATGCCAGCACGCCCTGGCTCGCCGGCATCAGCGCGATGGTGCGCACCGCCTCTTCGCGGAAGAGGCCAAGAAAGGGCGTGGCATAGCCGAGGCCGACCACCGTTTCGCCCGCGACCTTGGGCCAGATCTGGCGCAGCTCATGGCGCATCATGCGCCGCGCCACCTGGCCGAGGCGCGAGCCATAGAACGTGTTCAGATCGACGACGTCCGGGCGCATGGGAGAAGAATAGCACAAAATCGGCCGGTTTCTCGGCAGGTCGCGCAGGTTTGGATTGGGTGGGGATCCATTCGTCGCGGGAGTCTGTGGTTAATTCTGGTTCGACTGCTTGGGGTCGAGAGGGCTGCCCCTCGTTTGCAAAGAGTGACTCATAGGCCCTCGTTCTTCATCGACCCCCCTCCCCAACCCTCCCCCGCAAGGGGGAGGGAAGAATAGGGGCGTCGGCATGGATGCACTTCCTGTCCCCTCCCCCTCGACGGGGGAGGGATAGGGTGGGGGTGGCTACCGAAAAAAACGGAAGATGACGGGTGCCGGAACTTGGAACGTCGCTGAGCCTGTTTGGACTCGCGCTCGATATAGTCGGCTTTTGGCTAATAGGTCGCGACCTGCTCCGTCATCCAGACCAAAGGTCGCGTGGGGCGGTGGGGCTATGGAATTTTTGAAGGACAAGCGAGGGTTCTGGCTCGTGTTCTTCGGCTTCGTCGGGCAGTTTGCCGGGCAATTCGTTGGGCTTTTCTATAGTCCAATCTGAATCTAAGGCCGCGACACCTCAATACATCTGCGTGCCGCCGTTCATGGTGACGGTGGAGCCGGTGGCCCACGCGGCCTTTTCATCGACGAGGTACATCACCGCGTGCGCCACCTCTTCGGGCAGGCCCATGCGGCGGATCGGCGACTTGTCGATGATCTTCTGGCGAATGCGCTCGGGCGCGTCGCGCATCATGTAGGTGTCGACATAGCCGGGCGCGACGTTGTTGACCGTGATGCCGTATTTCGCGGCCTCGAGCGCGAGCGCCTTCGAGAAGCCGTGCATGCCGGCCTTGGAGGCGACGTAATTGACCTGATTGAGCTGGCCGGCCTGGCCGTTCATCGAGCCAATATTGACGATGCGGCCCCAGTTCTTCGCGATCATGCCGGGATAGACCAGCTTGCACAGGTGAAACACGGAATCGAGGTTGATCCGCATCACCTTGTGCCACTGCTCGAGCGTCATGTTCTCGAACTTGGCCTCGGCCACCGCGCCCGCGTTGTTGATGAGGATCTCGACCGGCCCGAGCTCGGCCACGACGCCTGCGTGCCCGCGCTTGCAGTCCTCGAAATCGGCGACGTCCCATTTGTGGGTGGCGATACCGGTCTTCTCGCGGAACTCGGCGGCGAAGCGGTCATCGCTCGCATAGTTGATCGCCACCTTGTGGCCGGCCTCCTTCAGCGCCACCGCAATCGCGGCGCCGATGCCGCGGCTTCCGCCTGTGACGAGCGCTACGCGTGAGGTCATGATCGAGGCGTCTCCCGAGGCTGATCAATACATGTGCTGGCCACCGTTCACCGAGACGGTCGAGCCGGTGATGAAATCGGCGTCGTCCGCCACCAGGAACTGCACCGTGCGCGCGATGTCATCCGCGCGGCCGAGCCGGCCGACCGGAATGCGCGCCACGATCTTCTGCAGAATATCAGCCGGCACGGCGCGCACCATGTCCGTATCCACATAGCCGGGCGCGACCGCGTTCGCCGTGATGTTGAAGCGTGCGCCCTCCTGCGCCAGCGCCTTGGTGAAGCCGTGAATGCCCGATTTCGCCGCGGCGTAATTGACCTGGCCATATTGCCCGGCCTGGCCGTTGATCGAGCCGATGTTCACGATGCGGCCGAACTTGCGCTCGCGCATGCCGTTCACGGTGAGGCTGCACAGATTGAAGCAGGAGGTGAGGTTGGTATCGAGCACCGCGCGCCACTGGTCGGGCGTCATCTTGAAGATCGTGGAATCGCGCGTGATGCCCGCGTTGTTGACCAGGATGTCGACCGGGCCGAGCTCGGCCGCGATCTTGGCGATGCCCGCCTTGCAGGCGTCATAGCTCGCGACATCCCACTTGAAGACCTTGATGCCGGTCTCGGCCGCGAACTTCTGCGCGGCCTCGTCATTGCCGCCATAATTGGCGGCGACCTTGTAGCCGGCCTTGTGCAGCGTGCGTGAGATGGCAGCGCCAATACCCCTGGTGCCGCCGGTGACGAGTGCGACCCGTGCCATGAGACTCTCCCTGGCTCATGCAGGCCACGCCGGTGGCGCGCGGCGGGCGCTTTGTTGCACTGCGGCATAAACTTTGCAAGCGGTCATTTGGCGGTTGCGACGATCCAGCGCGCGAGCGGCTCATAGATCGTCGCGCGGGCGCGCGCGCTCGCCATCATGCCGATATGGCCGAGCGCGGGACGCCAGATCTCGGGCGAGGGCAGGGCGCATGCCAGCGCCTCGGCCGAGGGCGGCGGCACGATGCGATCCTCGGCCGGCACGACTACGAGCGAGGGCACTTCGAGCTTGGCCGGGTCGACGGTCGCGCCGCCAACCCGCCAGACCCCACGGCCGGGCTCGTTGTCGCCATACCAGCCGAACAGACATTGCCGCGCCACCCGGCCGATCAACGGCACGCCGTCATTCAGCCAGTCCTCGAGCGCGACGAAGGCGAGCGCGGCCGGGCTCATCGGCTCGAGCGCGGCGAAGCGCAGGAATTTGCGCAGCGAGAGCAACGGGTCGAGCCCGGTGAAAAGGGCCTGGACGAGATCGGTCGGGAGCAGACCGAATTGCTCGATCGCCGCGCGCAGCATCAGCTCCTGACTCAACAGCAACCGCCGCTGCACGCCGCCATCGGCCGCGAAATCCCACGGCGTCGCGAGCAGCGCCAGCGCCGACACTTGTTGCGGCCGCTGCAGCGCGAGCGGCAGCGCGAGCAGTCCGCCCATGCAATAGCCGACCAGCACAACCGGTCCGCCATGGGCCTCGACGGCCGCGTCGAGCGCCGGCCCGAGCCGACCCAGGACGTAGTCGTCTAGGCCGAAGCCAGCCTCGGTCGCTCCGGGCGCGTCCCAATCCAGCAGAAACGCACGGATACCGACATTCGCGAGGTGGCGCATCAGGCTTTGGCCGGGCGCGAGGTCAAGAACATAGGCGCGGTTGATGAGCGAGGGCACGAAGAGCGCGGCGGCGCGTGCCGGGCCTTCGGGCCGGTGATCGAGCAGGCGCGTCGTGCCGGCGCGCCAGAGCACCGGCGGGTCGGCGAGCGCGCGGCGATAGGGGTGGTGGCGATAGCGCGCGATGCCGTCGAGGTAAGCACCGACGCGCGCGCGGATCTCGGCCGAGAGCGCCTCGGCCATCAGCTCAGGCGGGTGGGGCCTTAGACCTTCGGCGAGGTTGGCGGCGCGGGGCCGTAGCTCGCTGTTCCAGATGGGCGAGCCGCTCCTCAAGGCGCTCAAGCCGGCGAGCGAGCTCAGCCACGTCGCCCCCGCGATCGTGAGGTGCAGCGGCAGCGGCCTCGGCCCGAGCCGCGCCGCCAGCTCCGCTTGCGCGCTCACCGGGCGGCCTCTGCCCGAAGGCGCGCGTTGCGGCCAGGATGGCCTCGGCCGCGCCGCTTTGGGCCTGGAGCAGCTGGGTCATCAGGCCGGCGGACTCGGTATCGCGGCTGAGCGCCGCCACCTGGTCCTGCCACAGCTCCATGAAGCGCTTGGCGAGCTCTTCGGGGCTGGGCGCGGGGGGAGATTCGTCGGCCATCGCGGCAATATACCGTCCCTGCCGGCGGTCGATCCATCCTCGCTCGAGGGTCTTGCCGCGCCGCGGTGGTCAATTTGCGCATCGCAGCATTTCCTGTCACAGTTTGGGCAGGAGAGGCCCCAAATCCACCACGGGGCAGGAGCGCCATCATGGTTGAGGATCGCGCGGGCTCGCCCCCGGGTGACACCATCGTCATCAAGAAATACGCCAATCGCCGCCTCTACAACACCGCAACCTCGAGCTACGTCACGCTCGAGCATCTGTGCCAGATGGTGCGGGACGGCAAGGAGTTCGTGGTGCATGACGCCAAGACCGGCGAGAACATCACGCACCAGGTGCTGACCCAGATCATCGTCGAGGAAGAATCCAAGGGCCAGACCATGCTGCCGATCGGTTTCCTGAGGCAGCTCATCCGACTCTATGGCGATTCGCTTCAGGGCTTCGTGCCGCGCTATCTCGAGCTCTCGATGGAGACGTTCTCGCGCAATCAGAGTGAGATTCGCGGCCAGCTCGAGCGCGCCTTCGGCGGCATGTTCCCGTTCGGCGCGATGGAGAAGCTCTCGCGCCAGAACCTCGCGATGTTCCAGCGCGCCATGAGCCTGTTCTCACCCTTCGGTCAAGGCACCGGCAATGGCGCCACCGGCAATGGCGCCGATCATGCGGGCGACAACGCCGACACGGCCAAGGCCGATGAGATCGCGACGCTGAAGGATCAGCTCAACGCGATGCAGGCCCAGCTCGACAAGCTGGCAAGGCGGCGCACCACCGACGAGGCGTGAGCGGCGGCGCTGCCGCCGCCGCCCCTCGCTCGTCGATCTCTACATCTTCTGCCAGTCAGTCGCGCCCTCGAAGGCGTTGGCGACCTGGAGCACGGTGGCGTCGTCATAGCGCTTGCCGACGATCATGAGGCCGATCGGCAGGTCATCCGACACGCCGCACGGCACCGTGCAGGCCGGGTGGCCCGAGGCATCGAAGGGTGCGGTGTTGCGCAGCATGTTGAGCGCGGCTTCGACATATTGCTCGCGCGTGCAGTCGGGCGCGGGCAGCTTGGTGGCGCGGAACGGAATGGTCGGCAGCACCAGCACGTCGACCTCGCCGAGCGCCGCGTCATAGGCCTCGCGCAAACGGCGTGAGAGGTTCTGCGCCTTGGCGTAGAACCGGCCGTGATAGTTCCGGTGCATGAACTCGCCGGTCATCATGACGAGCTTCACCGTCTCGGACAGGTCGTTCGGACGTGTGCGCCAGCCGCGCGCATAGGCGTCGAGAAGGGACGTCGTGTAGAAGCCTTCCCAGTTCCAGCCCATGCCATTGCCCTTGAGCATCATGGCGGTGGCGCCTTCGGTCGCGATCGGCGTCCAGATGTCGAGGCCGTGCAGGTGCCAGGGTACGGAGATCTGCTTCACCTCGGCGCCGAGCTTCTTGAACGCCTCGGTCGCGGCCTTGACCTTGTGGTCGGTGACCTTCTCGCTGTCGGGGAGCCCGAAGCCCTCCTTGAGCACGCCGATCTTCATGCCCTTGACGCCCTTGTCGAGCGCGGCAACGTAGTTCTGCGTCTTGGTGCCGATCTGGCGCGGGTCATAGCCGTCCGAGCCCGCGATGACCTGCAGCAGCGTCGCGACATCGTGCACGCTGTTGGCCATGGGCCCGCAATGATCGAGCGTCGCCTCGATCGGGAACACGCCGGTATAGGGCACGAGGCCATGCGTCGGTTTATGGCCGACAATGCCGCACCACGCGGCGGGCATGCGGATCGAGCCGCCCTGATCGCCGCCCAAGGCCATGTCGGCCTCATCGGTGACGATCACGACGGCGCTGCCGGCCGATGAGCCGCCCGAGGAATGACCGGGCTTCCGCGGGTTATCGACCATGCCGGTCGCGGTCGTGGCGCTGCCGCCGTCGAAGCAGAGATAGGTGTTCGCGGCCTTGCCCACGATCGTGCCGCCGGCATCCAGAATGCGGGTGACGACGGTCGCGTCGATGTCGGGCACGAAGCCTTCGAGCACGGTCGCGCCGTTCATCATCGGCACGCCGGCGAGGCAGATATTGTCCTTGAGCGCGACGCGCTTGCCGGCCAAGGGCCCGCTCTTCTTGCCCTTCACGTCGCAGCGCCAATACCACTGGTTATACTTGTTCTCCTCGGGCGCCGGGCGATAGCCGGGGTCGCGCGGATATTTCACCGGCAGCTTGGTGTCGGGCAGATCGTCGATCCGGCTATAGGCCGCGGCGGTGCCGGCCATCAGCTTGCGGAATGACTCGGCGTCTTCGATGGTGAGCGCGAGGCCGTAGGAATCCGCGATGTCGAGGATCTCCTCGATCGTCGGCGTGCGGACCGTGGAAAATTTTGCCATGCGTGGGTCCTCCCTGTATTTGTTGATCGGTTGCTTGGCCTCATCCTTCGAGCGGTTCAGGATGAGGCCGTCATGGTGGGATGCGCCCTTTTAGCCGTGCTTGGCCGCGGTTTCGGCGCCGGTGTGGATCTTCAACGCGCCATCGAACAGCGCGCCGAAGCGGGCGACCCACTCATCCCGGTATTTCGAGGTGTTGTGGGCATCCATCGCCGCACGATCCTTGAAGCGCTCATAGGTGATGAACCGGAGCGGGTCATCGCCGTCGCGCACGACGTAGAAGCCGAACGTGCCGGGCTCGTTCAGCGTGACATAGGCGGTCATCTCGTCGAGCGCCTTCTGCATCGCATCGCCCTGGCCCGGCTTCGCGCGAAAAATGGCGGTCAAGGCGATCATGTCGGGTCCCCCTTTGGCCTTTGGAGCTTCGCCCCTTTGGCTTCAGCCGTTCTGTAGGACGGGGCCGACGCGACTGTCAAACGGGGTCCGGCGATCTGAGCATATTTTTGCGTTGCAAAACAATTGGTTGCGCTGCAGCGTCTCGTTAGGCGCGCTCGATGCGCACGATTTTTTTCAACTATTCTAATAAATTAGAGCAGCTGCCCTGTCTCTTGCGGGGTGCTGCCGCTGTCCCTATAGTCCGCGCCCGTTGCGCCGCACCATGGGCGCTGCCGGGTTCGATCGGGCCGTCGCTTTGAGCATGAGAACGGCCGAGCGCTTGAGGGTGAAGAATGAAGCCGAGTCGCTATGTCGAGGGTTTGCCGGCCTATTATTTCGAGGATCTCGAAATCGGCATGTTTGGCGAATATGACCGCCACATCGGCCAGCCCGAGGTTGCCTCGTTCGCCGAGCTGTCAGGCGACTACAACCCGCTTCATTTCAGCAAGGAATTCGCCACCACGACGGTGTTCGGCGAGCCGATCGTTCACGGCATGCTGACCGCGTCCCTCATTTCGACCGTGATCGGCAGCCACATGCCGGGCCCCGGCTGCATCTATGTGCGCCAGGAGCTGCGGTTCAAGGCACCGGTCAAGGCGGGTGACTATGTCACGGCGCGCGCGACCGTCGAGGCGCTCGACCCCGAGAAGAAGCGCGTCACCTTCAACACCACCTGCATGGTGGGCGACATTGTGGTGGTTGAAGGCAAGGCGGTCATCCAGGTGCCCTCGCGCCTGCCTTTGGCCGCCGAGTAGCCGCCGCGCGTCTGGCCAAGCGCGTCCGGCGCGCCTATTCTCTATGCCGTTTCAGAGCGATCGACGGGTTGACCCCGCGCGAGGCCATCGTTGCGAATCATTCGCCGCTATGCCGGCCTGCCGCCAGAGGCGCGGGGCGCGGCCATCGCAATCGGCAATTTCGACGGCGTCCATCGCGGCCATCAGGCCGTGATCGCGGCGGCGGCCAGGCTTGCGCGCCAGGCGGGCGCGCCCCTCGGCGTGCTTACCTTCGAGCCGCACCCGCGCACCGTGCTCGGCAGGGCGCCTGAGCCGTTTCGCCTGACCCCGTTTCGCATCAAGGCCGGCGCGCTGAACGACTTGGGGGTCGAACGGCTCTATGTGTTGCGGTTCTCGGGCGCACTCGCGGCCAAGCCGGCCGACGCTTTCGTGCGCGAGGTTTTGATTCAGGGACTGGCTGCGCGCCACCTCGTCGTCGGAGAGGATTTCGCCTTCGGCAAGGGGCGCGCGGGCACGGCCGCGCTGCTGCAAACGATTGCCGTGGCGGAGGGTGTTGGCGTTACGCTGATCGCGCCGCAGGGCGCGAAGGCCGGCCGCTATTCCTCGAGCGAGGCGCGCCGTCTGGTGGCCTCTGGCGATCCTCGCGCTGCTGCCGCCATTCTCGGCCGCTGGTTCGAGCTCGAGGGGCACATCGCAATCGGGGATCGGCGCGGGCGGACCATCGGTTTTCCCACCGCCAATCTGCCGCTCGAGGGCGCGCTGCATCCGCCCGCCGGGGTCTATGCGCTCTTTGCCGGCGTGCCGACCGCAGCCGGCGTCGCCTGGCACCAGGCGGTCGGCAATGTCGGCAAGCGGCCCACGGTCGGCGGGCTCGATGAGCGCCTCGAGGTCCACATCTTCGACTATTCGGGGGATCTTTACGGGCGGCGCGTCTGCTTCCGCTTTGTCGAGCGCATCAGGCCGGAGCGCAAGTTCGATGGCCTCGAGGCGCTGAAGGCGCAGATCGCGCTTGATTGTCGCGAGGCGCGCGCCATCCTCGCGCGCGAACAGGCGGATGGGCCGAGCCTCGGCCGCGCCGCCACCGAGCTTGAGCAGGCGTCGACATGACCACCGATTATCGACCGACCGTCTTCCTGCCGCGCACCGCCTTCGCCATGAAGGCGGACCTGCCGAAGCGCGAGCCGGAACTCCTCAAACTATGGGAGCGGCTCGGGCTCTATCAGCGCTTGCGCGAGGATTCGAAGGGGCGCGAGAAGTTCGTGCTGCATGACGGCCCGCCTTATGCCAACGGCCATCTGCACATCGGCCATGCGCTCAACAAGATCCTGAAGGACGTGATCGTCCGCTCGCAGCAGATGATGGGGCGTGACTCGGTTTATGTGCCGGGCTGGGACTGTCATGGCCTGCCGATCGAATGGCAGGTCGAGCAGGCCTATCGCAAGGCCGGCAAGGACAAGGACGCGGTGCCGACCGATCAGTTCCGCAATGAGTGCCGCGCCTTTGCCTCCAAGTGGATCGATATCCAGCGTGAGGAGTTCAAGCGACTCGGCGTGATCGGTGACTGGGAGAACCCGTACACCACGATGAGCTATGACGCCGAGGCGCAGATCGTGCGCGAGCTCGGTAAGTTCCTGGTGAACGGCAGCCTCTATCGCGGTGCCAAGCCGGTGATGTGGTCGGTCGTGGAGAAGACCGCGCTCGCCGAGGCCGAGATCGAGTATCACGACCATACATCGACGACCATCTGGGTGCGCTTCAAGGTGGTGAAGCCGGGCGTGCCCGCGCTCGACGGCGCCTCGGTGCTGATCTGGACGACCACGCCCTGGACCATTCCCGGCAACCGCGCGATCGCCTATGGCCCCTCGCTCGACTATCGCGTCGTCGAGGTGATGGCGGTGGCGGAGGGCAGTCGCGCCAAGGTTGGCGAGCGTCTGGCCTTTGCGAGCGAGCTGGCCGAGCAGGTGCTGCGCGATTTGAAGGTGACCGAGGCGCGCACCATCGCGGAGGCGATCGCGCCGGCCGCGCTGTCCGAGACCGTGTGCGCGCATCCCTGGCGCGGTCAGGGCTATGACTTCGAGGTGCCGCTCCTTCCCGGCGATCACGTGACCACCGAGCAGGGCACCGGCTTCGTGCACACCGCGCCCGGCCACGGCGCGGAGGACTTCGAAGCGGTGCGCGACTGGAACCGCAGTGAAAACGTACGCGCCGGCGGGCGCAAGGCAATCGAGGTGCCGGAGACGGTGGCTGATGACGGCACGTTCA
>Ga0194131_10006787_pt1 | contig 15738 bp, 13 predicted proteins | sample TA2KigO120mmetaG_FD_148631 | JGI IMG/M metagenome (GOLD analysis project Ga0194131, IMG submission 148631) | Freshwater microbial communities from Lake Tanganyika, Tanzania - TA2015053 Kigoma Offshore 120m | ecosystem: Environmental > Aquatic > Freshwater > Lake | place: Tanzania: Lake... | reverse complement strand
CAGCACCGCTGCTGGAGCTCTGCTGGGATTCCCGGGTGGTCTGATCACCTCCTGGCTAGGCATGAACGTGGCCTGTATCGCTGGCTACTCCCTCGGTGCATCCACAACCGTGGACATCGCGAAAATTCGCCGCGCGCGCGATCGCTATGGTGACTGGGTGCTGGTCCTGTTCCGGCCGGTGCCAGTGCTCGCCGAGGCTTCGGTGCTGTTCGCAGGCCTCACCCGGACGAGCCGTCCGCGATTCGTCGTACTCACGTTCGGCGCCAATCTCGGGATCTCAGCGGTCTACTCGGCCGCGGGCGCCTGGTCCTCGCAAAAGGAGACGTTCCTCTATGCCTTCATTGCCTCGATGCTCGTTCCCGGAGTCCTGCTGCTGGCTGCCCGGCGGTTAGCCGGTTCCTAGTGGACGCGCCTCTTCAAGCCCTGCTGGCGATTCTGGCAGGGACAGCGGCGCTGACGGACTGGAAGGTCCGGCGGATTCCGAACTGGTTGACGATTCCCAGCCTAGTGGCCGCGCTGGTGCTGCGCGGCGCCTTCTCCGGGAGCATCGGAGTGGCTGACGGGCTCAAGGGGGCCGGGCTCGCCCTTCTAGTGACGTTGCCCTTCTTCGTGCTCCGGGGACTGGGCGGAGGGGATGTCAAGCTGCTGGTGGCGGCTGGGGCGATTCTTGGACCGGGACGATTCCTGCCGGTATTTGCCGTGAACGCCGTGCTGGGCGGAGTTGCCGCGGTCCTGGTGCTGGCGGGCCGGGGCCGCTGGAGCCAGACGTTTCGCAACATCGGCAGGATTTTGGCGAGTATCGTCCGGGGGCGTCCGCCGGCTCAATCGGGCGAGGGCCTCAGCATTGACAGTCCCTCGGCGGTGACACTTCCCAGAGGTGTGATCTTTGCGGTCACCGTGCTGCTGTTTCTGGCATCCGGACGATGGTGAGCACCCGCGCGATCTCCTCCTCGACACGGTTCTCCTCCCAGCGAAGCAGTTCACCCATCCGGCTGGCGATGGGCAGCAGCAAGTCACGGGTCCAGCGCCGCTCGTGGCCCCAATAGGTGGAGGTGAATAGCAGGTCTGTGAGCCGGACTGCCATTTCCTGCTCCACCGAGCGGCGAACCGTCTCCTCCTGGGGCAAGGCCGGTGGCGACGGCTCGAATGGCGCCCCGGCCGTGGACGGCAGTTGGCGGCTTTCGGGGAACAGGAGCGCAACTGCCTGCTCGCTCATCGCGCGGTAGGTGGTGTACTTCCCTCCGCTGATCTTGAGCACGCCCTCCTGGTCGAGCCAGATCCTGTGCGCCCGGCTGGTGGAACTGGCAGACTTGCCTGGCTCCGCCACCAGTGGACGCAGCGATGCGTAGGCCGCCACCGGGTCCACGGCCGAGGCCGGGAAAAGCCGTTTGGCCGCCCGCTGGAGGTAGGCAACCTCCTCCGCCGAGATACGGACGTCGTCCGGGGTGCCCGGGTGGTCCACATCGGTGGTCCCGACGAGTGACAGGTCCTGGTTCGATCCCCACGGGATCACAAACAGGATCCGCCCATCATCGTTGAAATGGGCGATGGCGTGCCCGCTACGCGTCAACCGCGGAACGATGATGTGCGACCCGCGCACAAGCCTCAGGTTGCGGCCACCCTCCCAGGGGCCCCGCGCATCGACAATCCGTTTGGCGCGCACAATCCACGACCTGCCGGAAAGTACATCTTCGGCGACGATCTCGAAACCGCCCTCCGCGGGCTGCCACGAAGCAACCTGCACGTAGTTCGCAATCACGGCTCCGCGCCGCGAGGCGTCGAACAAATTCTCGAGCACCAATCGCGCTGAATGCACTTTGCAGTCATAAAAGACCGCCGCTGAGTGCAGTCCCTCCCGCGTGAGATCCGGCTCCAACGCAGCCACGGCGGCCCTGGAAAGCGCCTGCCGGCGGCCGGTGTTGTCCTTGCCCGCGAGGAAGTCGTAGACCGCCAGCCCGGTCCCGTAGTACAGCCGCTTGGACATCCCGAAGAACGGGATGATCATGGGAAGCGGCTCGACCAGATGAGGCGCGATCCGCAACAGGGTCCGGCGCTCCTCGAGCGCCTCGCGGACGAGTCCGAACTCGAGGTTTTCGAGATACCGGAGTCCGCCGTGGATCAACTGGGAATTGCGTCCACTGGTTCCTCCGCTGAAGTGGCCCTTATCGGCGAGTGCCACGCGCAGCCCCCAACCGCCGTGCGAGGAGCGCAACATCAAGTCCCGCGCAATACCCGCCCCGTTGATCCCGCCGCCGATGATGAAGACGTCGACCTCCTCACCGTGAAGGCGGTCGAGCGCTTCCTCGCGTCCCAGCGCGAATCCGGGACTCATCTCAACGAGCCCAAGAGCGAGGCGATCTTTTCGCGCATCAGTGCGGTGAGCTGTTCGCGGTCTTTGAGGCTGAGGTCCGCAGTCGGAACCGGTTCGCCGATTACGAAGTCCAGCGGAACCCCCCGGACATGCACGCTGCCAACCGGCAGCATCTCACGCGTGCCGCGAATGGCGAACGGAACCACTGGCACGCCTGATTTGATCGCGATGTAGGCGGCGCCTTCCTTGAACTCGCCCATCTCGCCACGGGCCCGTGAGCCCTCAGGAAACATCAGGATCGAAAGGCCCTCCTCGCGGATGCAACGTGCGGCCTCGGTCATCACTTTGAGTGATCCCCGGACATCGGAGGCGTCAACCGAAAAATGGCCGTGGCGCCGGAGGTGCGTGCCCAGGAACGGAATCTTCACGTACCGGGCGGCGACCAGAAACAAGAACTGTTGCGGGATATTGGCCAGCACGAGAGGCGTGTCGAACAGGCTCAGGTGGTTGCCCACGAACACGTAGTTGCGCGCGGGGTCGATGTGCTCCATTCCGCGCACCCGTACCTTGGCTCCCGCAAGCCACAGCAGCAGCTTCGCCCATGCGCGGGAGATCGCATGCTGCTTGCGCCCATCCGGATCGAAGAACGAGCTTGCGACCGACAGCACTGCCATCAGGATTGTCGCCAGAATGATCAGCGGATCCTTGACCAGGAGCGACCACAGAAACGACATGCTATCCCGCTCCGGCCGTGATCCGCGCGATCGCCCGGAAATATACCGAAGCAATCGCCGTAGCTAGCAGTTGGACCATCGGGAAGTGCTCCGGCGAATCCGGCAATTGAAGCAACAGCACAGCCGGACGCTCGGGCACTTCGGCCAGGGCTCCAGCGCGTTCGCCCAGCATCGGCGCCAGCACCGACCCGGCAAAAGCCTCGATCATCTGCTGGCTTGACTCCTCGTCGGCGCCGCTCACAAGCACCGCCATCGCCAGCGGAGCGTCTTCGTGGAACAGGCTCAGGAATGCCGACCCGCCGCTCGCCGCGGTCCATTCCAGATCGACCGCTACCTTGTTCAAGAACGGCAACCGCTCACGGAACTCCGCCGGCCGCTCAGCGAGGAACTCCGCGAACAGGTTGCAGACCACCTGTCCTTGCGGCAGTGCCGGCTCAAGATCGAAGGTCCCTACCTCCACCCGTCCGTCTTGCGGATGGATGGTCCGGACCGTGAACACCGCGCTCATGTCCGTCCGGCCCGCGAAGCGCCCCACGCCGCCAGGTACAGTCCGCCGCCTGCAAGCAGCGTTTCGCGCAGCCCCAAGTACAACGCGAGAAACACCGCAAGCGCCGATCCCAGCACGCTCGCCGCGGCGTTGAGCGACCAAGCCCAGCGGACCGACGGCTTGTGCCACGCCTCCAGGCGTGCGAGTCCAGAGGGGAACGGCATCCCCATAAGGAAGGCCGCGGGAGCGATCATGAACGCCGAAATTAACATCCGTAGCGGGAGAGGCCAGCCGACACCGAGTTGCGTCACCGGCCCGGCGGCGAATGCCAGTACGGCAATCATCCCCGCCACGGCGATCAGAACGCGCTCCAGCCTCCCGGCCTCGAACATCCCGAGCCGCCTTGACAGGAAGCTGCCTGCCCCGCTCGCCACCAGCATCGAGAATACGATCACGGTCAGCGCGTAGGTCGGATGCCCGAGGAACAGCACGAACTTCTGGATCAGCGCCACCTGAATCAGGATATAGCCCACCCCAATGCACAAGAAGTAGGCGAGGAACCGGCGCACTCCGGGTTCGCCCGGAAGCCTGCTTCCAAGAACCAACGGCGGCAGCAGGAGCATCACCGCGGTCGCGAACAGGCTCACCGCTACCACTCCAAACAGCAGCGGAACTGCCCGGTTGATTTTGTAATCTGCGCTGCCGCGCGAGCCGCTGGTGAGGAACTCCCAAATGTCGCGCGGCTGGACGGTGTAGAAGAAGAACGGCCGGTTGTCGTCCACTGGCGAGACGTCGTAGCGGTAATCCCGGTAGAACGCGGCGCGGTCGGCGGTGGTGAGGATGGCTGCGAAGGGACCCCGGCGGTCCCCGGGCAAGTACACGGCCTCCTTGGATGTAGATGCCAGGACTTGGCGCATGCGGGTGACGTCGGAGTCCGGCAGCGGCTTTCGGGAAATGATCACCGTGTCAGTGGCGCCCCATCCTTGAAGCAGGTGAGTATTTTCGCGCGCCACGATCACGTGCCGCCAGGGTTCGCGCTCACCAAGCCGTCCGAGCGCATCAATGGCCAGCGCCAGCAGCCGCAAGGACTCACGGGGCGGGTCGAATCCCCAGCGGGTGAATGCCATCATGCCGTCATCGGTCAGGTGGGCCAGATAGTCGTGGAAGGCGTCGCTCGTATAGAGGTTGTTCTCGGAAAGCGAGAACGCGCCGGCGGCTGTCGAAGCCCAGGTGTCGACCAGCGTCGCTTGCAGGACCTGGTACTTCTCCGTGCTGCGCCGCACGAAGGCACGTCCGTCCTCGACGAAGATTCTGACCTCGGGGCGCGTGTAGAGGTTGCGGCTTTGAGCGGCATAGAGTCCGCGCATGATCCGGGTCGCGATGAGATCGTTGATCTCGACCCCGGTGACATCGCGGCTCCCGGAAGCCAGTGCGCGAGTCACGTCGTAGCCGCCTCCCGGGCCGATGATGAGTGTCTTGGCGCCCGGCCGCAACTGGTAGACCAGGCCCGGACCTTCGCGAAGCAGGTTGTCCCGCTCGTTCTGGTCCCAGTGGTCGATGTCCTTGCCTGCCAAGCCTGTGGAGGCGTCGGCGTCAATATAAATGGTCAGGTTGCGGTTCCCGTCCTCGGCGACAGCGATGCGCGAGATGCCGTTCCAGCGCACCCATTGCTCTTGGCGGAGGGACTGTCCTTTGGCATAGCGGACATCAATGAACCGGCCCTTCAGGTTGAAGATCACCAGGATCACCATGGCGAGTCCGACCGTTGCGGCGAGGATCCGGCCGCGCGCGGATCCGGCCAGGGTAAACCAGATTGCCGATGCGGTCGCAAACAGGACGCCGGCGGCGATCACGGTGTTGGGTCCACCGACGGCCTTGAGCAGCGGGATCAGCAGCAGGCATCCACCGGCAGCGCCCACCAGATCAAAGAAATAGACCCGGTCAACACGGTCGATGGTCTCCGAGATGGCGAGCGACACGACGGCTCCGGCCAGGACGAACGGGATCGCGCTGGCCAGGTAAATCGCGGCCAGTGTCCAGTTCGACATCTCGCCGGTGCGTGTGAGCAGGAACCAGAGCGAGGCGATCACGGTCCCGCTGTTGACGGCGGAGAGGATCCCGAGGCGGCGGAAGACGGATCCACCCCATCCGGCGACGACATAGGAGAGGACTCCGCCCGCGCCGAGTCCGAACAGGGCTAAAGAGATGGCCAGGAAGGCCAGGTGGTAGTAGAAGACAACCGAGAAGATCCTGGTGAGGGAAAGTTCCAGCATCAGTGTGGCGAGCGTGGTGATGGCAACGCCGAGGTAGACCAGGGGCCATCGCAGGGGAGCCGCCGGGCCGGGCGCCAGGATGCGGGACAATTTACTATGGTAAGGCATGGGGCACTTGCCCATTGATGTGCGGGCACTTCTGTACCGCAGCCGGATCGAGTCGTCGCGAGTTGAGTTCAAGTCGACCTGGGACGCACGGGCGTCGCGTGGAACAGCTGCTCAGGTACTGCGGACGATTTGTGCTTTTGGCAACGATATCCAAAACCTGAACGGCGGATACATCGTTATCGGTGTCGCTGAAGAAGGGGGCCAAGCGGTACTGCCTCCGTCCGGCCTCAATGCTGATGAGGTGACTGCCGCTCAGCAATGGATCCGCGGGAACTGCAACCGCATTGTTCCGGCCTATCAGCCGTACCTGTCGCCGGAAACAGTCGATGGGAGGGACCTGCTGGTCGTCTGGGCTCCCGGGGGCGACACCCGGCCGTATCAAGCGCCGGAAACATTAGACCGGAACTCCGAACGCTTCTATTACATCCGGCAAGGCGCTGACACGGTGCGTGCCGAGGGTGAAATGCTCAGAACGCTGATCCAGCTCACGGCGCGAATCCCGCATGACGACCGGCGTGCGCTAAACGTTCCGCTTGAGCAGGTGAGCGTGCTCTTGGTGCGGCGCCATCTGCAAGGCGTCGGAAGCCTCCTTCAAGACGAGCCGGACGGGCTTCAACTGCTTCGCCAGATGCGGTTGACTGTCCCCGTGAACGCGCATGAAGCGCCGCGCAACGTCGCCCTCCTGATGTTCAGCGATGAGCCCGAGCGGTGGTTTCCAGGCGCCCGCGTCGAGTACGCAGCGTTCCCGCAGGGGCCCGGCGGAGATCTAATCCATGAGCACGTGTTCACCGGGGCCATCCCGCAGCAGGTCCGGAGTTGCCTCCAGTTTCTCCGGGGGATCATCCGCACCCGGATCGAGAAGACGCGCATCCGGCCGGAAACCAACAATTTGGCGGCCTACCCGATGGACGCAGTCGAAGAGGCCGTGGTGAATGCTGTCTATCACCGCAGCTACGACGGTGAATACGAGCCGGTGAAGGTGTACTCCTACCCGGATCGCATGCAGATCGTCTCTTATCCCGGGCCCGTGCCGGGGATTGAACCGCATCACTTCCTCCCTGGCAACCGCGTCCCGCCGGCTCCGGCCCGCAACCGCCGCATCGGCGAGTTCCTCAAGGAACTGCGCCTGGCGGAAGGGCGGGGGACTGGAATCGGGAAAATCCACAATGCAATGCGTGCCAACGGATCCCCGCCGGCGGTCTTCGAGTTCAATGCGGACCGCACGTACTTCTCGGTGACGCTCCCCATCCATCCGGGCGTGTAGATGTACGACGATTGATCTGGCTGAGCGGCGCCTGGTGCTGGTAGCGCCCACCGGACGCCGGCTCGCGGTCATCCGCGGAGCGCACTGATTCTTACCCAGAGTGAAGCTCCGTCACCTGTGTCGGGCGACTTGCCCATCGTCGCGCTTTCGTTTCGAATTGATCCGGCCTGAATGCCTCGATGTGCCGGGAATCGGCTGGCGCTCGGACAACGCGTTGCCCGTGGTTCAGCGGCTCCGGCCAATTCACGGGATGAGAGTCGTCCGATAGCCTGACGCCCGGGACGGTCGCGGCGGCTAATGCTAATCCGGAATCCGGCAGATCCGCACTTGGAGTTATCCCTTCGCTTCGGATTAAATAAAATTAATGATGCCGCTGGTAACGTATCAGACGCGACCAACACTTATGGCGAGGAGGCTACAAATGAACACATCAATCCTAGGCGCGCTGAACCAGATCGCCGCCGATATTGGTGCTGGCCGGCATGCGGTGCAGGCTATCGCCAGCCACCTGACTGGCGCCGATGCTCCCCCTGCGGCATTCAGTGATCCACGGGAGGAGATCATCGTCCGCTACTCGGTCGGAACCGGGGAGTGGGCGGCTGACCGACGGTTCAACGTGCTTCGGATGAAGTTGTTCAAGATGGACGGAACCCCGGATGGGACGCACGACGGCGTGTGGGAGCCGGTGGTCGCTAACATCTCCGACATCAGAACTGTCCCCAGTCCGCCCATTCCTCCGCTCGACCAGCCCCAAGGGCCGGTCGAGCACTTATCGCCGCGCGCGTTCACAAAGGCCAACTGGATATTCGGCGATGGCAGCTCGATCATCGCAATTGGCCCCGCCATTTTGCACTTGGCCGAATTTAGCGACACCGCAAACATATTCCTTGTCACTGTCGCGGGCATTATAACCAACGGAACTGGTCGCTTCGCCGGATGCCGCGGTATGAAGACGGCGCTGGGGTCGACCTTCGTTCCCGCCGGCACGGACCTTCTGAATCCTCCCGGCGGCAAGTTCGGCGCAGTCACGATCGAAACATTTCGCGTCATCCGTGCAGCGAACCTGAACCGTATTTGAGAAATCTTTAGGAGACAACCATGGACCCCATGAATCAAATGATGAGCGCCCCGTTCAATATGCTCGCAAACGCACTGAACGCCATGGCCGGATTGAACAGAGCGATGACCCCCGCCACGGCCGCCGCTGCGCCGGCCTCGCAGGCCGTCCTACCCCAAGCCTTGCCAGCGATGTCCGCTATGCCTTCTTTCCATCCGCCAAGTCCCACAGTTCCGGCGATGATGATGTCAACCGATCTCGGCGACGACATGGTGAAACTTGTCCGCTGGTGGATCGTGTTCACCAAGCGCGACCAAGAGCGAACCATCGCGCAGGGGGAAGACATCGTGAATTACCGGACCTCCGGCGATCAGTGGGCTGGCCAAGTTATGGTTCGCGAATTCCAAAAGCTCGATCCGGCCACACGCGCCACCCTGGCCGCCGAGCCCCGCTACGTGAAGTTCCATTACGAAGTCCTTAGCCGTTGGCCCCAGGAAAGCGGGCACTACGAACGGCGGCTGGTCGAGGCCGTGGAAGGAATCAGAAGGGCCCTCGAAGGTGGAGGCGGCTAGCCCCATGCTCCGCACGCCCGCGGACTTGGAAACCCACCAAGCGGATGCCGTGGCGTCCGCTTTGCGTGAAGCGGCGTATTTGCCCATGATCACGGTCCAAGATCCAGCGCGGCCGAACATCCCTTTGCTCTCGCCTCGCGGCCGCATCATCGGCGTCCGTGTCCATGAGCAGTCCCACCGGCTGCAAATCCGGCCGGCGGCCCCGTCTCACGGTCTCCGCGCCGCAAACCGCACTGGCGAGCCCGCCGCCTCCGTGTCCATCCGCTGGATGTTGTGCCCAGACAATTTCGAACCCTTGCCCGGCCGTGAGCCTCCCCCGACAGAACTTGATCCATCCCGCTCGCAGAGATTTGTGATGCTTGACGGGGAATTCCGTTTCAATCACGAGCGAGCGGGAATGTTGTCGGCCTTCGGCCATGGCCGCACCTTCCCAGCCATAGTCAACGGCCAACCCGTCCTGCGGCTCGGATCCGTGATCAGCTCACTCTACGGAACCGGACAGGTGGCCGCGCCAGGCGCTATCAATACCGTGACCGGAGTCATCTCTCCGCCCGGCGCCATGCAGCTCCACTTCCTCTGGCGCATCATGGACTCCTCCCGCTCCATCCAGTCCGATTGGGAACCCGGCGAACTGCACGAACACCCCGATCCGTCTCCAGACACAACCGTGATCGCCCTTCTCGGCGAGACAGATCCGGACCGCCCCGTGACTCTCATCACCGGACCTGGGAGCATGCCCATCGGTTCCAATGTGGTAGAGCGGCTCCGCCTCGTCAGCCTTGACTGGCGCGCGAGTAGCATCGGTGGCATCCGGTCCGTTCTCCGGATCGGCCCGGTAATCGGCTCGCTCTCGGGCAAGCTCAGCTTCCAACCCTTTGCGGGGGCGACCGTAATTCCGATCAGCACTTCAGAGGGCCGTTTCACCTTTTGGAACTTCGAAGGCCGCGGCATCGGCGAGCTGTTCGCCAACATCGAGTACGGCCAGGCGTTCCCAATTCCCTTGGCCCCCGCACCGGTCCCAGTGTTCAAGTTCTCCGGCTTCGGGCGTTTGCTCGGCGGAACCGGATGCTTCGCCAACGCAACCGGCATGCTCGCCTTGAACGCAGCCGTCAGCGTCTTTCCGCGCACTCTGTCGAACCTGTACCTGCTGCGCCTCGACGGACCGAAGGAACGCTTCCGCGCGACATCGTTTGCAGCATCCCTCTGACCCAGCTACAAGGCCACCAACGCCGCCGGCGGGCGCCACGTCCTCGCAATCGCGTGACCGAGCGGCGAGATTGTGTGCCGGGTTCCAGTTGTTCGCCGCCGAAATCACCCGCAATCGCCCGCTGGTGTCTCAGCTATATAGGCCACCCGGTACCATCGGTGCTTTCTGGTCGAGTTGCGGGTGCACCTGCTCGACCTCGATGCTCAGGCCAGATTCAACGGCGGGCTCGATGCCTAACACGTTACTGCAAAGCGTTCGACCGCACTCTCGTGACGGAAGCTCCGCGGTCACAACTCGTCCCATGCCCCGTGAGCAGCATTGGAAGCCAGCGGCTGACCCCGCGCAAACTCGGGCCAGCGGTGATGCGGGTTGCTTCAATCTTGGCGGTACAATCGGGCATGGAACGTCCCCCACCGAGCGAACACGCACCCTACTTCAGCCGGTATGTTGATCAAGTCCCCGGCAACGATATTCTGGCCCAACTGGCGGCCCAGACGGCAGAGCTGCAGGCCGTCTGGAGAGCCGTCACCGAGGAGCAGGCCTCGCGCGCTCCGGATTCCAGCCGGTGGACACTCAAGCAGGTGTTGAGCCACATCGCGGACACGGAACGTGTCTTTGCCTACCGCGCGCTGTGGATCGGGCGGAACCATCCCGAGGCTTTGCCGAGCATGGACCAGGACATCTTCGCGGCGGGCTCCGGCGCCAACGGCCGGAGCTGGGCGAGCCTGGTTGAGGAGTACGAGGCCGTTCGCGCGGCGACGCTGGCTCTCGCGCGGGGCCTTCCAGCCGAGGCGTGGACCCGCACTGGCGTTGCCAGCGGCAATCCGATGTCCACGCGGGCGGCGATGTACATCATCGCGGGCCACGAACTCCACCATGTGGCCATCGTGCGGAGGGACTATCTCTGAGTCCCGCCGCGCCGAGCTGGCGCTGGCCGGGATCACGCTGATCTGGGGCGTCTCGTTCACGCTGGTCAAGGGCGCGCTCGACCACGCACCGCCCTTCGAGTTCCTGGCGATCCGGTTTGCGCTGGCCACCGCCATCCTGATCGTGATCCCGCGCCCGCCAGGCCGGTATCCGGTCCGTGAGGGGCTGGCGGCGGGGGTCCTTCTCGCCGTCTCCTACTTCCTTCAGACTTTTGGGCTGCATTACACGACTCCGGCCAAGTCCGCGTTCCTCACATCGCTCAGCGTTGTGCTGGTACCTTTGGCGTCGATGCTCGTCTATCGGAATAGACCAGGAGCTTTCGAGGCTTCAGGAATCGGGATTGCAATTGTGGGGATGGGACTGCTGACACTGCCGCCAGGCGGGCTTTCACTGGGGACACTCAACCGGGGCGACCTGCTCACCGCGGGTTGCGCGGCGACCTTCGCCGGCCATATCCTGGCCGTAGGCCACTGGGCGCCAAGGGTGGAGCCGGTCCCGTTCATCCTGTTGCAAACGGCGACGGTCACCGGACTGAGCCTCCTGGCGATGGGCAGCGAGCAGCCGGTTCAATGGACTGCCCGGCTGCTGGTGGCGATCCTGGTGACCGGAGCGCTGTGCACCGTGGTCGCCTACCTGGTCCAGACCTGGGCGCAGAAGCGGACCTCAGCTACCCGGACGGCGATGATTTTTGCGCTGGAACCGGTAGCGGCCGCGGTTACGTCCTACTTGGTAGCGGGAGAATTGTTCACACCCAGGGCTGCCTGCGGAGCCTTCCTGATCCTCGCGGGCATTTTTTCGGTTGAGCTGAAACATTTGCGCCGCGCCGAACATTTAAGAGAGTAGGTGTAGAATTGAAGCAGTCCCGTCTGTTTCCGATGGAGATGATCCAACATGAGATGGTTTGAGAAGCTAAAGCAACCCAAAATTTTTTCAATGGCGCTGGTCATGGCGACCCTGGTCACGGGGATCGTGATCGGCACCCTCATCAGCACCGGGGTCCGGGCGGAGAAGGGCGGAGCCGCGCCGGACGCGACACCCCTTTCGATTCCGAGCCCGGTTCAACTGGCGAACGACTTTACCGAGCTGGCCAAGAAGATGGAACCCACCGTGGTGTTCGTCAATACGACGTTTGAAAGCAAACAGAAGCCCACGGCTGAGCGCAAGCGGCGCAACGAGGATGAGGAAGAGGAGTCCGACCCGCAAATGGACCTTTTCCGCCGTTTCTTCCGCGGCCCGATGCCGGACATGCCGCCCAGGCGGCGCGAGGGCAGCGGATCCGGGTTTATCGTGGATCCCAAGGGCTACATCATCACGAATCACCACGTCGTCGACAGTGCCGAGAAGATCGTGGTCAAGCTGCATGGCGACCAGACGGACTATAAAGCCAAGCTGATCGGTTTTGACGTCGAGACAGACCTGGCGGTGATCAAGATCGACGCGGGCAAGTCCCTGCCGTTCGCGCCGGTGGGCAACTCCGACGCGGTGCAGGTAGGTGACTGGGCGGTCGCCATCGGCTCGCCGTTCGGGCTCGAAGCGAGCGTCACCGCGGGCATTGTGTCCGCCAAGGGACGGAACAATGTCGGCCAACAGTTCCAGAGCTTCATCCAGACCGACGCGGCGATCAATCCCGGCAACAGCGGTGGTCCGCTGCTGAACATCAAGGGTCAGGTGATCGGCGTCAACACGATGATCGCGACCTCGAGCGGCGGCTACCAGGGGATCGGCTTCGCGCTGCCCGTGAACACGGCCGTGGGTGTCTACAACCAGATCATCAAGAACGGGCGGGTGACCCGCGGCTCGATCGGGATCACCATGAGCAGGGCTCAGGATAAGCCGGAGACGCTTCGGGCGCTGGGCGCCGCCCAGGGTGTGATCGTCGAGGCCGTGCAGTCCGGTGGCCCGGCCGCCAGGGCTGGGCTCAAGGCCGAAGACATCATCCTGTCGATCAACGGCAAGCCAGTGAAGGACGGCGATGACCTGGTGGCCCGCGTGGCAGCCACACCCATCGGCGACAAGCTGCGGCTCACGATTGACCGGGCGGGCAAGAAGTTGGATCTCGACGTGGCCGTCGGCGACCGCGCCGAAGTGTTCAAGGACGATCCGCGGTATTCGCGGTTCCGCAAGAACGAGGAGGGCGAGAAGGAGCCCGAGAGCGCTGGCGTAAAGTTCGGTTTCTTCGTCGGGACCCTGTCGGCGGCTGAGCGTGAGGAGATGAAGATCGATGCGGACCGGGGCATCAAGGTGACGCGTGTCGCCGAGGACTCTTTCGCCGCCGAGGTCGGACTCCAGGCCAATGACGTGATCCTTTCGATCAACCGTCAGGCCGTTTCCTCGACCGACGACATACGCAAGATCCAGTCGGGATTGAAGCCGGGTGACGCGGTGGCGTTCCGGGTAGTGCGGGCGCAGCAGAATCCGCTCGGGCGCGGCGCGCCGCGTTACGCGCAATTCTTCGTGTCCGGTACATTGCCGAAGAACTGATCCGGAGCTGCGTGGGGGGCTGTCGCTCATGCGATAATCCCCCCATGCGTACGCTTATATTCGTAACGGCCTTGTTGGCGGGCACTCTTTCGGCCTCACCCAACTGTGGTGATGTCGTGACGGGCAATGTCAAACTCACCGCGAACCTGATTTGCAACGAATCCCATGGTCTGATCGTGGGAGCCAACGGCACCAAGATCGACCTGAACGGATTCTCGATCCAGTGCATCGGTTCAGGCGTCGACGGATCCTGCCAGCGTCTCCTGGTGGCTCCGCCGAACAACGTTGCGCCCGCGGCGGTTCATATCGGGATTATCAGCGGTTCGAAGAGCAATGTTCAGATCAAGGGTCCCGGGACCATTACCGGATTCGGGCTTGGCGTCCGGATGAGTGGCGGCTCGAACAACAAGATCACCGGTCTGACAGTCACTGGACCGCCGCAGCCAGACGCAACCATGAACCAGCGCCTCTTGAACCCTGGCATTTTGGTCGCCAGCGTGTCCTGCGTGGTGCCAGGCGACTTCTTGGTGCACGTCACCGGGAACGATGTCTCCAACCAGAGCATCGGGATTTTTCTCGACAACGCGGAGTGCGTGCGCGTCTTCGACAACCACGTTCACGACAACAACTCGCGTTTCGGCGACGCGCACGGCATCGATCTGTTGAACTCCCGCAACAACTTCATCCACAAGAACATGCTCGACCGGAACGGAGCGGGACGGATCGGTGGCGTCTCTGACAGCGGCATACAACTACTCAATGGGGCGCTCGCCGGCAACACGTCCAACAACATCGTCCAGCAGAACATCGTGAGCGATAACTGCGGTGACGGCATCAACGCGACCATCGGGGCCAACAACAACACCATCGTCAACAACACGGCCCGCTTCAATGGACAAGCGGCGTTTGGCGGGCAGTGCCTGGTTCCACCGGCTGGGACCTTTTTCGACCTGGTCGAGCGCATGGGGGGTCCCGGAAACGTTTGGAACCCCAATAACAAGTGCCGGACGTCGGGCCCCACGATTCCGGTTGGTGTTTGCGGTCCGGCGGAGTAGCCTTGTACCCGGTCACCAAGTCAAGCGGGCGCTGTACTGCAGGAAGACGTTGAAGGCGGCAAGCAGCTCCTGTCCGTTGTTGAGCCGCACGGTGACGTTGGTGGTGCCCTGCCCGTAGGCAAGCGGAGCAGCGGTTGACTCAAGGCAACAAATTCGATAGGCTTTTCCGGCATGCGGGTCATTTGTGCTCTTCTGCTGCTGTTGGTCCCGCTCGGGGCCCAGACCACATCCACTGAAGTCACCGGAACCGTCGCCGACGCGACTGGTGCGATTATTCCAGGCGCCAACGTGACGCTTTTGCGCGTCGCCACTGGTGTCCGGCGCAACACAACCACAACCAGCACGGGCGACTTCGCCTTTCCGCTCATCGAGCCCGGCGAGTACTCGGTCACCGTCACCGCGCAGGGATTCAAGACCCAGGAGACGCGCGGCGTCATGGTCGAATACCAGCACAAGGTCCGGGTCAACGTCCGGATGGAAGTGGGCGGAACCACGGAGACGGTCGAGGTGCAGGCCACGGGTGTCGCGCTCAAGACCGAAGACGCTTCAGTCGGCGGACTGATCGAGAACCGGCGCGTGGTCGAGCTTCCGCTGAACGGGCGCAACATGGCCGGACTCGCGGTCCTGGTGCCGGGCGTGCAGTTCGGGATCCGGCAGGGATTCGATGGCACTGACGGGTATCCGATCCCCGGCGGACTGGTAGCGGTCAGCGCCAACGGCCAGCGCGAGGTGAACCAACAAATCACGCTCGACGGAGTAATCGCGACCGAGGGCCGTGTCAACACGATGGTGTTCAGTCCGTCGATCGACGCCATCGAGGAGCTGAAGGTCCAGACCAGCAGCTACTCGGCCGAGTACGGCCAGAACAATGGCGCGATTGTCCAGGTGTCGATGAAGAGCGGGACGAACCGGCTTCGCGGGACGCTCTACGAATTCCTGCGCAACGACAAGTTCTCCGCGAAGAACTACTTCCTCAATTTCCAGCTTCCGGCCGCGGCGATCCGGACCGAGAAGAGCATCCTGCGCCGCAACCAGTTCGGATCCTTCGTCAGCGGCCCGGTGTACCTCCCGAAAGTCTACAACGGACGCGATCGCACCTTCTGGGCGTTCAACTATGAAGGACGCCGGGAGAAGATCGAGAATCCCACGCGCGGGTTCTTCTTCCCCGAGGAGTTCCGGCGCGGTGACTTCTCACAGCTCCTGCAACCGGTGATCCGCGACGGACGCGCGATCCGCAATCCCGTGATCATCTTCGATCCCCT
>Ga0194131_10006784_pt1 | contig 15745 bp, 12 predicted proteins | sample TA2KigO120mmetaG_FD_148631 | JGI IMG/M metagenome (GOLD analysis project Ga0194131, IMG submission 148631) | Freshwater microbial communities from Lake Tanganyika, Tanzania - TA2015053 Kigoma Offshore 120m | ecosystem: Environmental > Aquatic > Freshwater > Lake | place: Tanzania: Lake... | reverse complement strand
GAATTTTGCCTGGGGCTGCGTTGCTCCTCGGTCACAGCCCCACTGGCGGGGGATGCTCGCTCGTCGCGCCTTGCCCCAGGCCAAATTGGGCGCAACGAACGTGAGCGTATTTACGAAACGGACCACTTAGGGTCACCTCCCGGGTTTGCTCTAAAGTCTCTGTGGTCCCGTAGGCAAACGCGTGTCGTCGAGCGAGTTTGATCAGGCACAGCCAGCCTTCTCCCTGCCAGCAGACACCGGCCACGACCACGTTGGCGTCAATTACGACCCTCACCCCTGAGTTCCCCCTTCACTTTTTTCTGCACCGCCAGGATTTCGTCAATTTCTTGCTCATTCGGCCCTGCGGGGGCGCCTTCCGTTGTGGATTCCAGGATTTTCAAGTCGGCCTCAATCTCCCGTTTCATTCGCTCGCGGATGAGTTCGCGGAAGAATTCGCTGGCATTGCCGAAGTCACGGTCCACAGCGCGACGCACGTATTCGCTCTGTTCGGGTGTCAGTGAAATGTTCATCGTGCTCATCTTCATGGATCGAAGATAGTCCGACAACAACTATTGTCAACGATTGGCGCCAGTTTCCCAATCAAGCTTTCAAATACCGCTTCGGAATTTCCGCGCCCGCGACGTAGCTCAATTTCGCGATCTTGCACATCTGATACACGTTGATCCGGAAATCCGGGCAGGTGCTCACCAGGCAATAGGCGTCGGTCGGTGAAAGGCCGTGCTCGGTAATCATCCAGTCCATCAGATTGATCGTGGCCGTTTCAACGGCGACCTCCAGCGGTTTGCAGGCGTGAACCGAGATGATTGATTCGGGCTTTTCAATCCGCATCCAGGGAATGCGCTTGCCTTTGAAGACATCCAGCCGGAGCCGGACTGTGGCTTGGGTCTCCGCAGCCGTCCCGGTGAATTCCGTATCCCCCTGGCTGGCGTGGACATCTCCGAGGTAAAACAGGGCGCCGCGATGAAAGATCGGCAAGTGAATGCGATTGCCGGGAGCCACATCACGGATGTCCAGGTTGCCGCCCCATTCACCCTGGCCGTCGATGCTGGTGGTGACTTCACGGTCCGGCGCGACGCCCAAAGTTCCAATGAACGGGGTGACCGGCCAGGAAATCCGTTTGTTGAAGTGCAGGGTTCCGTCTCGATTCGTCCCACTCGGTCCAGGGGTGTGCTTGAAAATTCGCGTGGTGTAATCGCCGGACAATTCCGGCCAGCGCGTGGATTCGCCCAGCGGACCCCGCCGCGGGCCAATTGCAATCCAGGAATAATCCTCCACCAGAATGTCTTCGACGGTGACGACCAGCGTGTCGCCCCGTTCTGCGCCTTCGAGGAAAACGGGGCCGCCGATAGGGTTCGCCTGCGCCGGGGTGCGGTCGAAACCAGGTCGCTTGGCCGGAATGGCCTTGTCTTCCGGCGTTTTGAAATAACCGGTGCTGGCGTCGTAAGTCTCGATCTCGAAACTTTCGCCGGGCTTCACGGTCAGCAGAGGTTTATCTTCCCAATCGAAGGCGTATTTCCGGGCTTGGTCGCGAAGGATGCGTTGCATGGGAGCATCCTATCGTAGCGAGCACGCCCGAAGCGAGCGTTAGAGCGTGTCCGAAAATTCCGCGGGGCCCTGTTTTCGCGCCAAAGGCCGGATGGCGAGGCGCGACGAAGGAGAATATCCTCCCTGGATCTTCGACTGAGGAGCAACAAAGCCAGGCGGCCTTTGGCGCGAAAACCCTCCGGGCGGCGGGTCTTTTGTCCGTGGCCTGCGTTGGCTCGGTCCTTACAGCCCGCGTTGGGGATGCTCGGACCTCGCCGCCTTGGCCACAGCCAAAATCCCTCGCCGCAGGACCCCGCGCAATTTTCGGACACGCTCTCAGGATTTGGGCGCCATCCAAGTGTTCAACAGATGTTGTCGGTGGCACAGGCAACTTGCCTGTTCCGTGCGGCTACCAGCCGGACGGAACGGTCGCGGATCACTCCTGGGTGAATCGCAAGGAATTACCCGCGACCTTTCACGCGGCAGGTTGCCGCGTGAGTCGGAAGCCCGTCGCCGCCGCTCGCTCGCCCGCTCCCATAGACGGCGCGAGTGAGGCGTGGACCGAGACCGTTAGGCGGCGCGGTGCCGCATTGCCGAAGACGGTCTCCTGACGGTAAAGCGTTGTCGTGGTTCAGAGATGAAGAACACAACGACAACTCAAACCGAAAGGAGACCTAATGAACAAAGTTGTGGCAGGAATCGATCTACACAGCAACAACGCGATGGTAGGCCTGCTGGCCGAGGACGGACGGCGGCTGGGTCATCAGAAACTCCAGTGCGATCTCAAACAGATCGTGCAGTTTTTGGATCCGTACAAAGACCGGCTGGAAAGCGTGGCCGTGGAATCGACTTACAACTGGTATTGGCTGGTGGATGGGCTCAAAGCCCAAGGCTATCCCGTGGTGCTGGCCAATCCGGCCAAGATCGATCAATACAGCGGGATCAAACACGCCGACGACAAGAACGATGCGTATTTTCTGGCGGAGCTGTCGCGGCTGAAGATTTTGCCCACCGGTTACGTGTACGATCCGATCTTGCGCCCGGTGCGGGATTTATTGCGGCGGCGGATGAGTCTGGTGCGTCAGCGGACGGCCCTGATGCTCAGTTTCAAAAGTCTCTACACCCGGACCACAGGCCAAGCGATGGAGTTGGGCCGCTTGAAAAAGATGACACTGAGTGAGGCCACCGCGCTCTACGACCACCCGGCCAATCAACTGATTGCGCAGGAGCAGAAACGTCACATGGAGGCCTTGACGCAGAGCATCGACAAGATTGAGCAAGCCGTGATCAAAGATGCCCAAGACATTCCGTACTATCCCAAGCTCAAGACGCTGCCCGGAGTGGGGATCATTCTGGGGATGACGATCACGATGGAAGTGGGAGATGTCGGACGGTTTGCCGATGCGGGCCACTTTGCCAGCTATTGCCGGACGGTGGACTCGCAACGGACTTCCAACGGGAAGAAGAAAGGCGACAACAACCAGAAGTGCGGGAACAAGTATTTGGCCTGGGCGTTTGTGGAAGCGGCACATTTTGCGCGGCGCACGGACGAGTTGTGCCGGCGGTGGTATGACCGCAAGGCCGCCAAGACCAGCACGGTGATCGCGACCAAAGCGCTGGCGTGCAAGCTGGCCAAGGCGGCCTGGTATCTGATGGCCGAGCAGACCGACTATGATCCCAAACGAGTGTTTCCAGAATTAGCGATGAAAACTCAGCATTGAATTTTGGGAGAGCGGTCGCCAGCCAGCGCGAGGAGTTGGGGCACAGCCCTGGGTTCTGATTGGAGGCGACCGCACTCCTGCCCAAACTGAGATGGCTGAGCAAGCTTTGAAGGCGATTCGACCGTGCCGTGAGTCAACGGTAGGTTGGACGCAGGGCTCCTGGAGAGTCCTGTGAACCAGAGCTCTTTGGCAACTGAATGAACACGGACCGGCACTGAACGTTTTCTGAATTCCGGGCAGGTGGAACCAGACGACGAACAATTTCGACAATCGGTGGGAATGGTTTCGGCGGCGGTTAGGTGAGCTTGGGTTAAGTGATCCCGAAATCCGGCTCGTCTTGAGCATCGAAAGCGCGGGTGATCCCCCCAAGCGGGCTGAGGGCACCGAGCAGAACCATGAAGGCGCTGTCGTTGCCTCCGGTCGGACCCTGACGCAGCGAGTCCATCCAGCTCTCTGTGAAGACGAATCCGGGGCGAGAGAAATGGAGTCGCCATCGGTTCCTTGGGGAAAACCTTCACCATTGGCCCGACTTCTACTTGGTCCGAAAGTCGACGATTACCGTTGGTTCATGAACGTGATCCGGGCAGTCTGGCCTGGTGCCGATCTCAGCGCGGATCAATCTGACAATCCTGGACGGTGGGACGATCTGAGAAGGCTCGGTCTTTCGGTTGAACAAATCGAGGCTCTGGGTTGTGTCTGGCCCAATCAATTGCGTGAGAGGTCTCGACAATCTCGAACGGATGGGAAACCATATTCCAGCAAGTAGAATTGATAGCTGCGGACCAATTGTCCGAATGAGAGGAAAGCGGAAAGCACGGTTGAGCGAGCGATCTGTGTTTGAGAGATGGGGTGCGTGTGCCACAATTTGTGCCACTTTCAATGCTTGTTAGACAAGGCCAACAAAGACGGACGCAAACTCCATTCTAACCAATAGAATCAATGCTTCGGTGGGTATTGAAGAAACCGCATGAATGGCCTTGAAAAGTGGAAAAAACGATTTTTCAATCTGCTGTATCGCCGATTTCCAATCGGCAGGGCGCCGGCAAGTCCCAGCGTGCTCGGACTGGGAGACGCCCCGCAGAATACAATTCTGCGATACGGCAGAGTGCAACTCTGCGCTACGAGCTTTGTCGTCCATCCCGCAGGCCAAGCAGTAGGGCCTTCATGGAGCCGACAACTTGTGAATGCACTGGTGTTCAACTCGCCTGCGCCGTCATTTGCGAACTCCTCGGTTTCTCCACAGGGTCACCTGGCCCATCCGGTCAAACGGCGGAAACGTGTACATGCCGCACGCGACGACATCGAGCCAGCCGTCGCCGTCGAAGTCGCCCAAGGCTGCCGAGATCAAATGCGTGGGTTTGGTCGCAATCGTGTGGGGGATGAAGTGTTGCTGGCCGTTGTTCTCCAACCACAGCAGGCTGGCGCGTTTCGGATCGCTCCAGTCATTGAACAAGGTCGAAACGACGAGGTCGAGATGGCCATCCTGGTTTAGATCGCCAGCCACGGCGCAATACGCGCCATAGCAGCGGTAGATATCGCGCCAGAGGAAGTTCAGGCCCCCTTTGTTCTCCAGCCATTGCACGCCATGATAGGGGCGCGGAATAATCGTCGGCAAATCCAGGTTGTCGCCGTTGGTGAAAAGGATGTCGAGATCCCCGTCCTGATCGAGATCGACCATTTGCATGCCGGAAGAACCGAAGGAAGGCGTGGCCGCTTTGAAGAGCAATCGCTCCTGAAATCTTCCTTGGCCGTCGTTGATGAAGGCCGAGGTTTCCTCATGCTCCTGCGCGAAGAGGGCGACAAAATCCAGGCGCCCATCCGCATTGAGATCGACCGGGAGGACATTCACCGCTCCCGTTTTCTGCACGACGCGTTGGTAGGCATAGGTACCCTCGGTCCGCTTCTCCAACCATCCGACTTCGCCTTGCTGGATGAAGCCATACGCGGCGATCACAAAGTCTCTGTCCCCATCGCCATCAAAATCGCCGGGCTGCACATCCGCGACTCGGCTGGTCTGGTCCAGGATGGTAATGGATGTGAAGCGGTGGGCGGAGTCGCCGGACAAGAGCGCCACGCTTCCGACCGGCTCGTCCGTCGGCACCGTGGCGCCGAGACATGCCACAACGATGTCCAGATGGCCGCTCTGCTTTCCGACCAGGATTTGCGCGCGCGCCGGATTCGGAAGTGTCGCGATCCGGTCCTCCTTCCAAACTCCATTCTGGTTCTGAATCCAGGTGAGCCGGGATTTTCCGGTATCGCACACGAGCACCTCAGGCCGTTTGTCCTGGTCGAGATCGACAATTTGCACGTGGCCCAGGAACGGGCGATCACGCGCATCGGCGCCCAGTGGGCTGCCCAAAGGAATTGGTTCAAAGCGCAACGGCGACTCGCTCGCGTTCGGATCATCGGCCAGCCGGGAAAGTGCCTCCGGGCTGAAGCTGAAATAGAAGTGGAGGATATCCTGAAATTCATCGTCGGTGAGTCTTGGCACACCGCGCGTTTCCATGATCTGCGCCATGCGGGACATCGTTTCGCGCCAGCTTTGCCTGGGGAGATTGGCTGGATCGGGAACCAGATGGCATCCACCGCATCTGGCAGAGAGCAAAATCTCCTTGACCCAGGCGTCGCGGCTCAGCGCCGTGCGGTTGGTCAGGAAGCCAAACTTCTGCCGCGCTAAGATCTCGGTTGATGAGTGGCAGGAACTGCATTCTCTGCGCCGCGTCGTATCGTGGCCGCGAGCTGCGTTCAGATACGTTGCGTTGAAAGCGTTGCTGGATGCATCGTGGAATTCGGCTGAATCACGTTTGTTCGATGGTTCCCTCTGGATTCGCAGCGCCACCAGCGCGACTCCGGCCAACAACACCCCGCACAAGATGACGAGGACAAGGCGTTCCGATCTGATCCCATTCATGGAGAAGCTCAGCAGTGTCTATCCAGTTCGATGGGGAGCGCACACGCCCTCGCGTGCCGTGGCCGGCGCCTCGCCGACCACAGTCTCACGGTCTAAAAACTCCTCCCCGGATGGCATACTGAGACGGCCTTCCGACCGGCGGGGCGCCGGTCGGGACACGCGAGGGCGCGTGTGCTCCCCAGTTTTGGCTGCATAGGTTACGGATCAGAAATCCGTGTTCGCCTCTTTCAGATCCAAATCCTTGATCCAGGTATTGCGATAGCGCACATCATGGCCTTCGCACTGCAACTTCAGCCCGCCCGGCGTGTCGGTGATGCCTTTGCCGCCGTCGTTCCCGCCATCAATGCCCGAACGCGCGCCGCCCCAGACCTGATTGATGGTCTGGTTGGTGTGAACCTTGATGCCATTGAAATACATCGTGAGCATCGCTTTCTCGACGCGCTGGCCGTCCTTGAACCGCGCGGCGCGGAAGACGATGTCGTAAGCGTTCCATTTGCCGGCGCCGTGGTAGGCGTGATATGGCGCTTCGGTTTCGTTGATCACCGCCCCCATGCCGTGCTTGGTTTTGTCGCCGTCGAGCACCTGGATTTCGTAACGGTTCTGGAGATACACCCCGCTGTTGCCGCCGGGTTTCATGACCAAAAACTCAATGTGGAGCCGAAAATCCCGATACGCCTTCTTCGTCACAATGTCCGCGGCGCCGTATCGTCCGCCATCGGCCGCGCGATCGTCGGTCATCACGACGGAGCCTTTGTCCACGGGATCTTCGACGATTGGCCATTTGATGGGGAGCGAGGATTTGAAGCCGGGGCCTGGCCAGTAAGTCCATTTCTCGTCGAGCATTTGGCGCGTTCCATCGATGAGAATCTCCGCTGCGGAAATGGGTTTCGCGCCGACGCCGACGCCTTCGGGAGCCGCAAGAGTGGCCAGCGAGGCGCCGAGCAAATACCCCGCGATGAAAAAGGATGGTGTGATCGGTGTCTTCATGAGGGTGGGAGCATACGCCACACGTTCGCTTCGGAGCAAGCCGCAGGCGAAGCGTTACAGCGTTACAACGTTAAATCGTTAAATCGTCTTTTCAGAATAGACTGATTGCACCAGGCCTCGGATGTAGCCGAGCGCGAACAATCGTCCGATGGTGGAGTAACCCGGCCTCTCATTGCTGTCGCCATCCATCGTGGGCACATGGTCTGGTCGGCACACGCCGTCGAAGCCGATGTCGCGGTACGCGCGCATGCACGCGACCATGTCGGTCTGGCCGTTGTCGTGGAAAGTCTCCACGAAATTCTCCGAGGTGCCGCGGACGTCGCGGAAATGGACAAAGAAAATCTTCTTTTGCTTTCCGAACTTGCGGATGACCGCGGGCAGATCCGGCGTCATGAACGTGAAGTTTCCCTGGCAAAGCGTGATGCCGTTGACTTCGCTGGGCACGAGGTCGAGCAGTCGCTGATAATTCTCGACGCTTCGCATGATGCGCGGCAACCCGCGCAGCGGCGAGAGCGGCGGATCGTCCGGGTGCATCGCCAGTTTCACCCGGGCCGTTTCAGCGACGGGCACGACGCGTTCGAGGAAGTATTTCAAATTGGCCCACAGGTCGTCTTCCGTGACTTTCTCGTATTGAGTGATCGGCTCGCCTTTCAACTGGGCGAGATCGAACGACGTCACCAGGGCGCCGCCGCGACCGCGAGTTTCGGAGGACGTGCGCGTCCAATTGTTGACCGGCATCCACTCGTAGCACCAGACCGGGATGTGCAGCTTGCCCATGTTGCGAATGAGCTCGCAGACGTCGTCGATCTGTTCGTCGCGGCCGGGCAACGCCAGTTTGATCTTGTCTGTGGGCGGCCGGCTCTCGATCACGGCCAATTCAAAGCCGCCGTCTTCGTAAGCCTTCTTGAGGCGCGCGAGAGAATTGTAGCTCCAGGGTTTCTCGTTTGAACTGTCGGCAGCCGCTCCCATTCGGGAAAACGTGCCGACGACGTGATCGGCGCCGCACTGTTTGACCAGGCGCCAAAGCCGGCTTTCCGTCGGGCCAAAAATCTCCGCGAGCTTCATGACCGGGCCGGAGGGGGCGTTTTCCTTCCGAGCAGTCGGCAAGTCATCGCGCGGCGCCGCCGCCGGCGCGGCGTTGGCATCATGGAACGAATTTCCAACCAGTCCGCTGGCGGCCGCACCTGTGGCGGCAAGGAACGTTCGACGTGTAACGGATCGTTTAGGTTTCATAGGCTCTAAGAATCTCGTGGCCATCACCCTCACCCTCAATTCGTGTTCAGCGTGGTAGGGACGGATTCCACTCCGTCCCAAATCAAGCCTTGAGGCAGACCGCCGTCCAGGAAGAGACGATGGACCAACGGAGGCACCTGGTTTTTGCGTTGTCCGGCTCTCCCTTCAAGAGACGTCTCAAGGATTAGTCAGGGACGGAGTGGAATCCGTCCCCACCAACGCTAAACAGATACCTCGCTCAACGGAGAGGGGATGTGCTTTTCATAGTTCGTGCATTAGGTTGAGGACAGCATCTCGGGCTGTGCCACCCCTGTCTTGTTCGGAACCCAACTCCACAGCCGGTCATTCGAGCGTTCCTGGTTCCATTCGTCCGTGGGCCGAAAGAAGTACCTTTCGATGTCCCAGCGCCGCTTCCGCATGCCTTCCTTGATGGCTTCCTCGTTCAATTCGATGCCGAAGCCGGGGCCGTCCGGGACTGGAATGAAACCGTCTTTGAAGAAGGGCTTGGGCACGCCGTTGACCAAATCTTCGTACCACGGCGTATCCACGTCATGATGTTCCATGGCCAGGAAGTTCTCCGTGGCCGCGGCGCAATGGATCGACCCGAACAAACCGACGGGCGAACCCGCCATGTGCATGGCCATGGCGATGCCGTGTTCCATCGCCAGATCGCCGATCTTCTTTGTCTCCAGCAAACCGCCAGAACTCATCATGTCGGGATGACAGATGGCAATGGCTTTCTTCTCGAAGAGCGGGAGGAATCCTTCTTTAAGATAAATGTCTTCGCCGGTGAGGATCGGGGTCTTACAGGCATCGCGCAGGCGGACGTATTGATCCGTGTAAAACCACGGCACCATGTCCTCCAGCCAGGCCAGGTTGAAGGGATCGAGCGCCTGGGCCAGCTTGATGCCGTCTTCGATTGCGAAATGGCCGAAGTGATCCGAAGCGAGCGGAATATCCCAGCCGACGATTTCGCGGACGTTCCCGACGTATTCCTGAATCTTAGCCAGCCCCTTCTCGGTGATTCGAGTCCCGGTGAATGGATGCGGCACCAACTGGCGAGGCTTGCCGTAGAGGTCGCGGGGATCTTTGCCGCGATCGCTCGGGGCGGTGACCGTGCCTTCGATTTGTTGCACGAGCTGGATGCCGATATCCATCTTCAGGAACGTGAATCCTTTCTCGCGGCGTTCCTTGAGTCGTTTGCCCATGACCTCTGCATCGCGGCTGGTGGTCGTGTCGGCGTACATGCGGATTTGTTCGCGGAACTTGCCGCCGAGCATTTGCCAGCACGGCACGCCCCAGGCCTTGCCCGCCAGATCCCAACAAGCCATTTCGACCGCGACCACTCCGCCGGCCTGGCGCGCGTGGTGGCCGAACTGTTTGATCTTTCGGAAAACCCGATCCACGTGACAGGGATTCTCGCCCAGGATGCGGCTCTTGAGCATCAACGCGAACGTCGGGCTGCTGCCGTCGCGAACTTCCCCGTAACCGCTGACGCCCTGGTTGGTGTCGATCCGGATCACGTACGGGTTCATGGTGGTCGGCATGCGCACCACGCGCATGTCGGTGATTTTGAGTTTGGAAGGCTCGGAAGCGGTGCGCACGCGGCCTCGGACTGCTTGGGCTTCTTCGGCGGAAAATGCCGTGCGCGCGCCCGCGGCGGTCATGGCTGCGCCGAGGCCCATTCCTCTAAGCCAATCTCGTCGTTTCATCGTGTTCATGGGTGGTTTTTGATTGATTACTCATTCAATAGTCTTTGCCGTTGGTACGGGGTCAGTTTGTCTTTGCGCTCCTGGAGCCACGCCTTGAAATCCGCTTCGATGTCGCTCGTCCAATTGCGGTCGATCTGGCCGGGGGTGTATTTGCCTTCGCGCAGCCGTTGATGCCCGAATTGATCGCGCAGCCGGATGACCTCGGAACGCTCCACCACTTCCTGCGCCAGATGCGCCGGCACAAAGAAGACGCCTTCCTTCTTGGCCAGCACGACGTCGCCGGGCATCACCGACGCGCGCCCGATCCGGATCGGCGTGTTGATCCCCATGAGCATGACATTGGCAATGGCGGACGGGTCCCAACCTCGGGTGAAAGTGACGAAATCGGGAATTTCCTCAACGCCCTCGATATCCCGCGCCCCGCCATCGACCACCACGCCTAGCCCGCCGCTCTTGGACCAAATCGAATTCGCCAGATTGTCCCCCATAAACGTGCCGTCGATAATCTTACCCATGAGATCCACGACAATGACATCGCCTTTGACGACCGTGTCGATGACCCAGGAATTTTGCCCGCCGATGCGCCCTTCCTCTTTGCCTTTGTCGGCGATGACTTTGTTGACGTCCGGACGCACGGGATGGAAATAAGCGGTGACGGCGCGGCCCACGAGCACAGGCTTTTCTCCTGTGATGACCCAGTTGCCTTCGAACTGATTGTTAAAACCACGGCCGCGGCACACGCCCCAGGCTTCCTCGATGGAAACGTCCTTCATGCGCTGAAGAATGTCGTCGGGAACTTTGGGCCGGCCATCCGGAAAACGTTCGCCTTTCCAGTCCGGAGTGTACTGGATGATTTGTTCCTTGGAAAAGACACCCACTTGAGCCGGGACCGAGCTGGCGGTCAGGCTGACGGCGAGGACGCGAAACAGAAGCAGCGAATGGCGATGGAGATTCATAGCGGCTCCGAGATAAAATGTGAAATGCCGGTCGGGAACATTGATTTGAATCAGGATATAACCGGAAAACTTCCTTTGGAAGCGCAATAAGGCGCCGAGGCGCGGATACGAGCCATTCTCATCTTACCGGGAGCGCCGACATCCTTGTCGGCGAATTCCCGTGATCTTATCAACCCCACACGCCGGCGGGGGACGCCAGCGCTCCCTGAGTCGCAAAATGAGAATCGCTGGGCGGAGACCAGCAGTTCTCATTATGGACTGCTTCCCATGAAGGCGAACGTTTCCAGGGTAGGGCGAGTCCGTCCCGGCGAGCCGTGTCCGACGTCGTGGGAACACGTTGGAGGCGGCTCGCTGGGGACAGGCTCGCCCTACCGAAGTCAAAATGAGAATCGCTGAGCGGAGACGAGCCGATATTGACATTGACCGGGCAATTTCGGAGCCTTCGCCAGCTTTTGATTTCACCTTGTCATCAATCTTAATGTCCTCCCTGCCGTTTCTTCCAAAGCTTCCCCTTGCCGTTACTCTTGTGCTCTGGCTTGCGCAATTTGCCGCGGTCTCACGCGCTGCGGACGAGAAACCGTTCGGTCTGGAACGGCGCATTCCCTGGACGACGTCGCGTTTGGTGGGATCACCCGAGCCGCCCGCTCCTTATCTGGTTGAAAAGACTTTCACGAACATCGCGTGGAAAGCGCCTCTCTACGTGGCCGCCGAGCCGGGGACAGATCAGCTTCTGGTTATTCAACAGGGCGGTGACAGGGATGTGCCTTCAAAAATCCTCCGATTCAAGGACGATCCCGGCGCCAGGGAAACCGAAACGCTCTTCGAGGTGACGCGCCGGTTGATCTACGGCCTGACCTTCCATCCCGGCTACAAAACGAATGGCTACCTCTTCGTGTTCAGCAACGGCCCTTGGGGCCGCCAGGACCGGAGCAATCGCGTCTCGCGCCTGACCGTGGCTCGCCAGGCGCCGCATCGGTGCGATCCCGCGTCGGAGAGAATTATCCTGGAATGGAAATCCGCCGGCCACGACGGCGGCGATCTGGCATTCGGAAACGACGGCATGTTGTACATCACGTCCGGCGACGGCACGAGTGATTCGGACACGTGGGACAGCGGACAGGACATGAGCCGTTTGCTCGCGAGTCTGCTGCGAATCGACGTCAATCATCCGGACGCGGACCGAAAGTACTCCGTGCCGCCGGACAATCCATTCGTGAACCTGCCCGGCGCCAGGCCGGAGAAGTGGGCCTATGGATTTCGCAATCCGTGGCGAATGACCGTGGACCGCAAGACGGGCCACGTCTGGGTCGGCAACAACGGCCAGGACTTGTGGGAAACCGCCTACTTCGTCCGGCGCGGGGACAATTTCGGCTGGAGCGTCTATGAAGGGAGTCATCCCTTCTATTTGAATCGCGCGCGCGGTCCCACACCGATCGTCAAGCCAACCATCGAACATCATCACGCGGAGTTCCGGTCGCTTACGGGCGGCGTGGTCTATTACGGGGAAAAATTTCCGGAGTTGAACGGCGTTTATGTTTATGGCGATTACTCCACGGGAAAAATCTGGGGCGCGCGGCACGACGGCAAACGGCTCACGTGGCAAGCGGAGCTGACGGACACGTCGCTGCAGATCGCCGGTTTCGGCGTGAGTCACCGGGGCGAATTGCTGGTGGCCGACGTGGCCGGGGCGATTTATCAGTTTATTCGCGCGCCAAAGGACTCGAAACGACCGAAGTTTCCGCTGAAGCTCAGCGAAACTGGGGTTCTCACATCGGTGAAGCAACACCGCGCCGATGCCGGCCTGATCCCTTATTCGGTCAATGCGCCAGGCTGGGCTGATGGCGCGAGCGCCGAGCGCTACCTCGGGTTGCCCGGCGATTCCAAGATCACTTACAAAAACTCGCGCGGCTGGGATTTTCCGGACGGCGCCGTGCTCGTGCAAACGCTCTCTCTTGAATTCGAAAATGGAAATCCGGCGTCCGCCCGCAGAATCGAGACTCGAATTCTGCTGAAGCAACAAGGCGAGTGGGCCGGCTATTCGTATCGCTGGAATGCGAAGCAGACCGAGGCCACGTTGGTTCCAGCCAAAGGCGAAGAGATCGCCCTGCGCATCAAGGACTCGACCGCGTCTGGCGGCGCGCGCAAACAGACCTGGCGAATTCCGGCGCGCGCCGAGTGCCTGGTCTGCCACAGCCGCGCGGTGAATTATGTGTTGGGCATGTCCGAAGCGCAGATGAACCGGGAGCACGATTACGGCGCGGTCCGGGACAACCAATTGCGGACGCTGGAGCACATCGGCCTTTTCACCAACTCCATTTCAAATCCTCCCGAAAAACTCACTCAACTCGTCGATCCGTATGATTCGAGCGCCGACCTGGAGGCCCGCGCTCGCTCGTACCTGCACGCCAACTGTTCGGTTTGCCATGTCGAAGCGGGCGGAGGCAATGCACAGATGGAGCTCGAATTCGGCCGGCGCAAGGATCGAATGAATCTCATCGGCGCGCGGCCCCAGCACGACACGTTCGGGATCGACAACGCCATGCTCGTTGCGCCGGGCGATCCGGGACGGTCCGTGTTGCTCCAGCGCGTCTCCCGCCGCGGTTCGGGACAAATGCCGCCGCTCGTGACGGCGGTCGTGGATCAGCGCGCGGTGCAACTGTTCCGCGATTGGATCGCGCAAATGAAACCGGACCGGCCGTTCGTTCGCGATTGGACGATGGAGGATGTGCTCCCGGCGCTCGAGCAGGCCAAAGCCGGGCGCTCGTTTGAATCGGGCCATGCGGCGTTTCGTGATACGGGCTGCGCCCAATGCCATCGCTTCGCAGGCGAAGGCGGAAGCGTCGGCCCCGACCTCACCGGCGTGGGAAAGCGACTGAAGGTTCAGGAGGTTCTCGAATCCATCCTCCTTCCCTCCAAGGTCATCTCCGAGCAATACGCGGCGACGGAAATCGAGACGAAGGACGGCGAAATCATCGCAGGCCGCATTGAGAGCGAAACCGAGCGCGCGATCGTCATCCGCGCGAATCCGTTCGCGCCGGAGAATGTGACGGTGCCAAAACGGAACGTGCAGCGCCGCAGCCTCTCCAAAACTTCCAACATGCCCACAGGAATCGTCAACATGCTGGAGAAGGACCAGATTCTCGACTTACTCGCGTATCTAATGGCGGAAGGCGATGCCAACGACGCGCGCTTTCAGAAATAGCGCTTCCAATCAATTCCCTCCCTTGCGCAGAGGGTCGGGTGAGGCGAACACGGTGGGACAAGTGCGCTGGATTGATCGGAGACACTGCCCTGATCGATCTTCGTTCGCCAATCCTTCGGGTATGCGACTGCGATCTCGCGGGACGTTGAGGCCGGCGACGGGGAAAGCTGCCGTTGCAGGCTGTTGGCGCGTTGTTGAAAACGCAGGCCCAACTGCGCGGCGCGCCGCATTTGAGCCTGAGCCGCCGCGGGATATCTTTCCGCAAGGACGGCCGCGATTTTCCCGGAGATCCCGTAAATCCGATTCGTGATGGCCTCGACGCGGAAAACATTTGTGGAGAGGAAAGGTTTGGCCGTCGGCGAATCGGTCGAAGTTCAGCGTGAGCGCCGGCAGATCATCCACGCGCCGGAAACTGCCGGGGCCTCCCTTGAGGTGGACTGCCACGTTCGTATAGATCGTGGCGCCTTCCCGAATGGTCGCAGGAACATATTGGCGTGGACTTTTCCGCAAGCGGTTCATTCCGTCAGCGGAGATCTCCATTTCCAACGCCGGGATCGAGTCCCGGAATAGATCAGCTCCGGCGGCTCGTGCTTGCGGAGTTTGCCCGGCCCAACCGGGCGTCATTGAAATGCACAGGAAGGCGCAAATGAGTGAGAGTGGCAGCCGCATCGCGAAAGGCTGGCTCATCCGAATAGTTGCTGGCGCAAGCGTAGGTCTGACGGTCGATCCACGGATACGGTCATTAGACGCGCGACCTACCAATTTGTTTCTCACTTTGTACGGCTAATGGACCTTCCACGGCTCAAACTCTGCTCCGTATCTTGCGAGTCCGCCCTCGGTCGGCAGAGAACCCGGCAGGAGTTCGTGAACCATGAATTCATCGGCGACACCGAATTCGTTCCGTAATCCGGCCTCACTTCCGGGCTTGAAACCGAAGCGTTGATAGTAGCCTGGCCCCCCAACGACTACGACGAATGCCCAGCCTTGCCTTCGACAAATCGTCAATCCTTCCCGCACCAGCGCCGATCCCACACCGCGGCCTTGATGAGATGGCAGAACGGCCAGCGGCCCTAATCCCAGTCCACGGACGGAAACGTTGGCTCGACCAATCGTCACCGGGCTGAAAAGGATGTGGCCGACGACTCGCCCATCCATCTCCGCGACGAGCGACACCGGTGCATGAGCGCCGGCTCGCAGTTGATCCACCAACCGCGCTTCCGCGTCCGTGGGAAACGCGGAGCGGAGGACGGCGTCCACTCCGATGCGATCTTGCGGTCGCTCAGATCGAATGGACATGTTTGGCTCACTTTTCATGAACCCACCCCTTCACCCTTCCCAGGAGGGAAATGCGGCGAAAATCGCGCCGTAGGTGCGCGTTGACTCATGGGAAAAGCTTACCGAAGGGGATCTGAGTTTTGGTTCGGCTGACTCATCATAGTGTGGACTGTTTTCGGACCTGGCGGAACAGAGCTTTGAGCTGCTCTTCCAGCGTGGTTTTC
>Ga0194131_10006780_pt1 | contig 15750 bp, 12 predicted proteins | sample TA2KigO120mmetaG_FD_148631 | JGI IMG/M metagenome (GOLD analysis project Ga0194131, IMG submission 148631) | Freshwater microbial communities from Lake Tanganyika, Tanzania - TA2015053 Kigoma Offshore 120m | ecosystem: Environmental > Aquatic > Freshwater > Lake | place: Tanzania: Lake... | reverse complement strand
CGATGCGACCGCGCGTGCGCACGGCGCCGCGCTCGTGGGAGGCGACACCACCTGCGCGGAAGGTCCGCTCGCGCTGACGGTGACAGCGCTGGGCGAGTTCGTCGCGCGCGGCGTGCCGCCCTCGCGCGCCCGCGCGCGCGCAGGTCAGGTGGTCGTCGCGACCGGAGCCTTCGGCGGGAGCCTGCTCGGTCGGCACCTGCGCATCGAGCCCCGTTTCGAGGCCGCGCGCTGGCTGCTCGGACTGGGTGCCACGGCGATGATGGATGTCTCCGACGGGCTCGCGCTCGACCTCGCGCGCATCGCGCGCGCCTCGAAGGTCGCGATCGACATCGGCGTCGTTCCGATCCATCCCGATGCGCGCAGGCGTGCGCGAGCAAGCGGGCGCTCAGCCCTGCGACATGCCCTGCACGACGGCGAGGACCACGAGCTCGTGGCCACCCTGCCGGCCCGCGCGGTCCTGCGCGCGCTGCGCGAAGCGCCGCGGCACTGCCCGGGCTTCGCGGTGCTCGGCAATGTGCGCCGCGGCAGAGGCCTGCGGGTGCCGCGGGACGAGAGCAGCGAGGTACTCGTGCCCTTCGCCGGGGAAGGCGGCTGGATCCACGGCAGGTGAGCGAGAGCTTGGAATTCGAGAGCGCCTCGGCGCGCGACACCGAGGACCTCGGCGAGGCGCTCGGACGCCTGCTGCGTCCGGGGGATGTCGTGGCGCTCCAAGGCGAGCTCGGCGGCGGCAAGACCTGCTTCGTGCGCGGGCTCGCCCGCGGCTTGGGAGTGAGCGCGCAGGTCTCGAGCCCGACCTTCCAGTTGATGCACAGCTACCCCGGGCGCATCCCGCTCTACCACCTCGATGCTTGGATGCGAGAGCGCGGGGAGGGCTTCCTCGACGAGGGGGGGGCCGAGTGGTTGCGCGCGGACGGCGTCGCGGCGGTCGAGTGGGCGGAGCATGTGCTGCCGTGGCTCCCCGAGCAGCGTTTCGAGGTCGAACTGGCGCACACCGGCCCCGAGCAGCGGTCGGTCTCGCTGCGCTGGACTGGGCCGGGGGCGCGCCTTTGGGCCCTGCGGGACCGGAAAAAGGGCTGAACCATGGCCGTCCTGCTGCGTTGGGGGAGTGCTTGAAGGACTCCTGGGACGACGAGCGCGATCCGCTCGCGGCCCTCCGTGGAGGTGACCGGGAGCCGTTCGAGCAGTTCGTACGCAGCGAAGCGGCCACGCTCCTGCGCTTTTTCCAGCGGCACGGGGCGTTGCTCGGGGAGGCGGAGGATCTGGCGCAGGAAGTGTTCCTCAAGTTGTACCGATCCGCACCGACCTACCGCGCGCAGTCGCGCTTCTCGAGCTATGTGCTGCGCGTCGCGCGCAACGCATGGATCGACCATCGACGGCGGCGCGCGGTGCGAATGGAGGGGCCATCGCTCGACGAAGCCACGGACGGCAACGCGAGCCTGCTCGAGCTCCTGCCGGGCTCCGACCCCGAGGTGAGCCGCGGCGCGGAGCGTCTCGAGGAGCGCGAGCGCGTGCAGGCCGCGCTGGCGCACCTCCCCGAGTCCCACTCCGTCGTGATCGAGCTGGCGCTCGTGCAGCAGCGGCCCTACGCGAGGATCTCCGAGCTGCTCGGCATCCCGGTCGGCACGGTCAAGTCGCGCATCTTCCATGCGCTGCGCAGGCTGCGCGAGATCCTCAGCGAGGAGCAACCTCCGTGAACAAGCATCGGCACTTCGACGAGCCGACGCTGCTCGAAGCCGCGCTCGATCCCGAGGCCCGCGCGTTGCGCGCGCAGGTGCACGCGTGCGCGCAGTGCACGGCGGCCCTGCGCAAGTTGGGCGCTTTCGCCGACGACCTGCGCCTGCAACTGCTCGCGGAACCCGCGGCGCAAGCGCGCACGACGCGCCGTCTCTGCGAGCGCGTGCTGGCCCGGACGACGCGCGAGGATCTCAGTCGCGGCGGCGACCTGCGACTGGTCGTGCGCTTCGCGCTCGAGCGCGTGCGCTCGTCGAGTGCGCTGCGACTTGCGGCCGCGCTGCTCGTCGCGCACCTGCTCGCGCTGCCCGTGCTCGCGTGGATCGTGCTGCGCGCTCCGCGCCGCACGGGCGAGTTCCAGGCGCGCATCGAGACGCCGGCCGAGCCGTACTTCTCGGGGGAGAACGAGCGCGAGCCCGAGCTCGTGCCGAACGCGCCGCTCCCCGAGGGCGAACCGCGCGCAGTCGAAGTCGGTGGAGGCACCGATGGCCCGGACTGGCTCGTCAGCGCGCGTCGCTCGGAACACGCCGCGCTGCTCGCCCTCGCGCCGAAGCCTTGGAGCGACAGCGCCCCCGCAGAACCCCTCGCGCAGATTCTGTGGCTGCGTGCAGCGCGTCTCGCGGGCCGGGGCCTGCCCGAATGGGTACTCTCGCGCGCTCCGGACGGAGCCCCGAGTCGGATGGCGATCTGGACCGAGATCCTGCTCGACGAGTGGGCGCTCTCGGGAGCGCGACCTGTGTACCTCGACGCCGCGCTCGCGCGCCTCGCGGCCCTGCCGGACTTCCAGCGCTCGCGCCTCGTCGCCTGCGCGCTCCAGCGGGCGGCCGCCGGCGGCGCACTCGAGGCCGCCACGCTGGTGGACTTCGCTCGCCCGAGCGCCGACGCGCGGGAAATCGCTGGGCGCTCGGCCAAGGAACCCTTGGTGCTCCTTCAGCGCGAGTCTCTCGGAGACCACCGCGAAACGGGCTCGAGCGAGCGCGAGGCGGCGCTGGACGCCTGGGGCGCGCCCTAGCGGCTCTCCGGAAGGTCGGAAACCTCCTCCTCGAGCCGCTGTAGGCAGCTTTCGGCGCCCCGACCCGGGCCCGCCGTGGTCCCCGCGCGCGCGCGCGGTTACCCTCCTTCGCCCATGTGGTCCGTCGCCCTCGCTCTGACCTTCACGCAGTCCGCCCCGCTCGCCTCGGCCCCGCTGGGGCAGGAGTCGGCTGCCGCGCTCGAGCTGACACTCCTCGAGGCGGCCCGCACCGCGCTCGAGAATGACCTCGGGCTCAAGCTCACGGAAAACTCCGCGGAGGTCTCCCAGTACGCCTACGAGGGCAGTTGGGGCAGCTTCGACCCGACCTGGCGCGCGAACGCGGGCTACACGGACAGCGAGAACCGGAACAACAACCCGTTCTTCAACATCAACAGCATCAACTCGCAGACGCTCGAGATCGACACGGGCTTGAACCTGCCGCTGCTCACCGGCGGCGCGGTCGACCTCTCGTTCAGCCAGTCGAACACCGACTCGAACTTCGCGTTGTTCCAGCGCTCGGTGTCCGAGCGCGTCGCGCTGAGTTTCAACCAGCCGCTGCTGCGCGGGGCGGGGACTGCGTTCGCGACGAGCACGCAGCGCGAAAACGAGTTCCGACTGCGCCGGCAGCTCGAAAATGTGCGACAGGCGCGGCAGGACCTGCTGCAGCGCGTGGCGCAGACCTACTGGGATCTCGTCACGGCGATCGAGCAGGCGCGCGTCGCCGACGAGACGCTCGCGCTCGGACGCGAGCAGCTCACGCAGAACCAGCGCCGGCTCGCGGCCGGCGTGGGAACGGAAGTCGAAGTGCTGCAAGCGGAGACGAATGTCGCTCAACGCATCGAGCAGAAGCTCGCGCGCGAGGTCACCGTTCGCGCGGCCGCGGACAAGCTCAAGGGCCTGATGTACCCCGGCACGGAGGCGGCGCGCTGGGAGCGCGAGCTCAAGCCCGTGACGGAGCTGCCCGAGACCGACCCGGCGAGCGTGCCGAGCTGGAGCGCCGCTTTCGCCGTGGCGCTCGTCGAGCGCTCGGAGCTGCGCCAGCAGCTGTTCCAGATCGACGAGAGCGAGGAGCAGCTCCTGCGCGCGAGCTCGCTGCGTCGCTCGCAGCTCGACTTCTCGTTCCAGACCTCGAGCTTTGCCATCGAACAGAACGAGGGCGACGCGCTCGAGTCCGCGTTCGGCTGGGACTACCCGACCTATGCGGCGCAACTGAGCTTCAGCGCTCCGATCGGGAATCGCACGGCGCTCAGCGCCGAGAAGTCCGCGCGCGCGGCGGTGCGCGCGGCGCGTCTCACCTACGACCAACTGGAGTCCCAGATCGTCGAAGAGGTGCGCGCCGCAGTGCGCAACACGAATTACTCGATCGAGGCCGTGCGCGCGGCTGCAGCCAGTGCTGAGCTCGCGTTGCGACAGCTCGTTGCCGAGCAAGCGCGCTACCGCGAGGGCCTCTCCACGAACTTCCAAGTACTGCAATTCCAGCAGCAGCTCGGAGAGTCTCTCTATTCGCAGACGCTGGCGCGCGCGAATCTTGCCAAGGCGCTGGTCGCACTGCGCCGCTCGCAGGGCGTGCTCGATCCTGAGCGTTTCGGGCTCTAGTTCCCCATACGACGAACATGCTGGCCCATGCAGACCTGCAGCGACGACGCGCGCCGTGAAGTCAAGGGGCGAAAACGCCGCGCTCTCGCGTTGGCAGCCGTGGCGTGCGCCATGGCAGCTTGCATGGCGAGCTGCAGCGAACACGAATCGGACCAATCGGGGAGCGTGCAGACGAGCACCCTGCCGATCGAGCAAGACGCGCGTATCGCGTACCTGCTCTCGCCGGGCACGCGCAACGAGCACTACGACATCGACGCCTCCGACACGCTCGGCATCCTGACTGAGACGCTGGAGCGCGGGCATCGCGATCCGCTGCGGCGCGCGCGCGAAGAACTCGCCGCGCGCGGCGACGAGGGACTCGCGGTCGCGAGTCGCACGATCGACGCGCACTTCGAGAGCCTCGACGGCGGGTCGCACCTGCGCAACGCGCTCGAGATCGTGCAGCGCAGCGACGCGCCTGGCGCGCGCGCGCTGTGCCTGCGGCTGCTGCGCCATCGCGACGTCGGCCTCGCCGCACTGGCCGCCGCGGCGCTCGAGAAGCATGGCCAGCCGCAGGACTACGAGATCCTGATGGCGTGCTTCGACGCGGCGAATCCCGAGTTCAAGCTGCGCTTCCTGATGGCGGCCGCGAAGCTCGATCCGGTGCGCGCCCAGCGCCAGATCCTCGACTGGATCGATCGGGGCGAGCTCGACGGCATCTGGGACGAGTGCGGCTCGCTGCTCGCCGGCGCGAGCGCGCCCGATGTCGTCGGCCGCCTGAGCCCGCACTGGCCGGCGATGCCGCCGCGCTTCAAGGCCCTGCTCGCGGCCCCGTGTGCTCGCGCGGGCGACGCGGAGGCTCTCGCGTTTCTGCGCGACGAGGCGCACAGCGCGGAGCAGTGGCGCGCCGAGTCGGCCGTCACGGCACTCCAGCTTGCGAGCATGCATGCCGAGCTCGACGAGGTCGCGCGGCGCGGCAAGGTTCCGAGCGCTCGCCTGCGCGCGCTCAACGCGCTCGCCGCGCCGCAGATCGTCGCGAGCCACGCCGAGGCTTTTCGCGCGAACCTGAACTCGAGCGATGACGGGCTCGCGAACGCTGCGCTCACGGTGCTCGTGCGCCTGCGCGACTCGAGCGCCGTCGCGCGCGCGCTCGCACTCGTCGCCGGACAGGACAACGAGGGACTGCGCACCGCGATGTCGGCTCTGCGAGAACCAATGCGCGAGGATCCGGAGCTGGCGCGGCGTGTGCTCGCGGCTCTCGAGGAACGGCGCGCGCCCGAGAGCGGCGTAGATGTCGCGGAGCAGATGCGCACGCTGCAGGCGATTGGACAAGTGCCGCTCGAGGAGGCCGCGCGCAAGCTGGTCGAGCGCGCGCGCACGGCGAGCGGCGAGGTCGCGGGCATGCGCGCGCGTCGCTGGCTGCTGCAGCAGGCCTCGAACGCCGGTCCCTTGGGGCAGCGCGTGCTCGCTGCGGAGCTCGAGCGTTCCGAAGACGAGCTCGAGCGGCTCGACTTGATCGAGGCACTCGCGGCGTGGGGCGGCCCCCTTGGCGTCGACGCCCTGTCGCGCTTCGTCGAGAGCGAGCGCGCGCGACCCTACGAAATCCTGCTGGCCGCCGAGCGCCTGACGCGGCTGGGTTCCGTCGAGCAGGTCGCGCCGCTGCTGAAGCGTGTCACGCTCCGCGTGACGCAACCGGATGTGCGCGTCGCGCTGCAAGCGCTCTTGTGGCTGAACTACCCCGGTCCGCGCTGATGTCTCAGCGCTCGCCGAGCGCGCGCCACTGCGCATCGCCGTCGAGCTGCGGCGGAGCTTGAGGACCGCTCCAGCGGCCTTCCTCGTTGGGATGCGCGACGAGCTCCGTGCCCGTGTTCCACGCGTAGGCAGAGATGCCCGTCTTGCGCCACTCCCACGGCCACGCGCGCACCCATGTGCCTTCGGTGGAGCGGCCGACCTCGAACAGGTAGCCGTGCCGGCGCAGGCGCAAGCCGCCATCGAGGTACTCGAGGTCGTCGAGCTGGCGTGGCGCGGACGGGTCCGAGGCGAGCAGGGTCTCGATGCTCGGCCTCTGCGCCGTGTGCACCTCGCGCGTGGCGAGGCCCGCGAGACGCTTCACGAGCGCGCGCGCGTCCTCCTCGTTCTCGCGCAACGCGAACTCGCGCAGGCGCGGCAGCGAGACGAGCAGGACCACGAGACCGATGGCGACGAGCATCGCGGCGCTCGACAGGCTGAGACCGCCGCGACGGGGGGAGGACGGGGTGAAGATCAGGGTGCGCACGGCGGGATCGTGCCGAAGCGGATGCTAGGCTTCAAGCCATGCGCGTCCCCTCGCCTGCGGGAATGCCCGAGCCGCTGCGGCAGGCGCTGCTCGCCGTGGCGCACCAGCTCTGCGAGCGCGGCGCGCAAGCGTGGCTCGTGGGCGGCGCCGTGCGCGACCTCGCCCTCGGCCGCGAGCCCAAGGACATCGATCTCGCGACCGACGCGCTGCCCGCCGACATCGAGCGGATCTTCCCCGAGGCCAAGGGCGTCGGTCGAGCCTTCGGCACCATGCTGGTCGTGCACGGCAAAGTCCCCGTGCAGGTGACCACCTTCCGCTCGGAGCGCGGCTACAGCGATGCCCGCCGCCCCGACCAAGTCCAGTTCGGGGCCACGGCCGCCGAGGACGCCGCGCGCCGCGACTTCACCTGCAACGCGCTGTTTCTCGACCCCCTGCGGGGCGAGCTGTTCGACCCCACGGGGGGGCTCGCCGACCTCGAGCGCGGCGTACTGCGCTGCGTGGGGGACCCCGTCGAGCGCTTCCGCGAGGACGGCCTGCGGCTGCTGCGGCTGGCGCGCTTCGCGGCGGATCTGGACCTTGCGCCCGACCCCGCGACGCTGGCGGGAGCGCGGGCGAGCGTGGACTCGATCGTCGGAGTGAGCGGCGAGCGCGTGCTGGCCGAGCTCTCGACGATCTTCGTTCGAGCCCAGCCGGCGCGCGCGCTGCGCCTGCTCCACGAACTCGGCGTGATCGAGCGCGCGCTGCCGGGCCTCGCGGCGAGCGAGATGGACCGGCGCTGCGCGGTGGTCGCCCGCGCCGGAGAGCCGCTGGGGGTGCTCGAGGGCCTGTGCGTGCTGTTCCTCGCCGAAATACTGACCCCGAACCGCGCGGGCGAGGGAGAGGAGCTCGAGCGCAGGCTCGGGCTCCTGCGCCCCTCGCGCGAGCTCCGCCACGGGACGCTGGAGGTGGGGGAGCTCCTGCGCGCCATCGAGAGCTGGTCCGTGCACGCTCCGCGCCGCTCGGAGCTCTTCCGCGCGGCGCGCAAGCCCGGCTGGAACGCCGCCGCGCGACTCGCGCGCGCCGCGCGAGCCGAGCTCGGGCAGCCCCTGGCCGCGCTCGACGCAGCGCTCGCACGCCTTTCAGGCTTCGGTCCACGCGACTTCAGCCCGGAACCCCTGCTCGCGGGCCCCGACCTCGCTGCCGCCGGAATCCCGCGCGGCCCGCGCTGGGGCGAGCTGCTGCTCGCCGCGGAGACGGCCCAACTCGACGGCGAGCTTGGCACGCGCGAGGACGCGCTGCGCTGGCTGCGGGAGCGCGCGGCAGACGCACGCTAGGTCGGAGGAAAGACCTTGCGGAGCGCGACGGAGAGCGGGAATCCGCACAGGATTGCCGCGGCGACCGCGAAGGCTGGCTGCGCCGACACGAGCGGCTGCACGCCGTCGAGTTCGACGCTGCGCGCGGGCACCGAGGCGAGCGCCACGAGCGCGCTGAACACGAGCAGGCGGCGCAAGCCAAGTCCCGTCGCGCGCCCGGCGTCGGCCCGAGTCCATGGCCCGCTGCGCGCGACCTCGCGCAGCAGCGCGCCGGCCGCGAGCGCGGCGAGTCCCAGCGAGCTCCAGCGTGGCACGACCAGACCTTCGGTCGCGTGCCAGCAAGGGAGCGAGAGCAGCGCGAGGCTCGCAAGGCCCAGCGCCCAGCGCGGCAGGTTGCCGACGGCGGCGTCGCTCGACACATCCTCCAGACGCGCGACGACCGACACGCTCGCGACATAGACGAAGTACAGCGCGACGAAGAGCGGCGCAAAGGCCGGCTCCAGCTCGGAATGTCCGAGTCCGAGCTCGCGCGCGACGAACACGCCGAAGCCCAAGTTGGCAGCGCGGCAGGCGCCGAGCAGGAACGGGCCGCGCAGGGGTCCGCGACCAATGAAGTCGTAGGCCAGAACGAGCGCTGCGAGCCCCGCCATCCACAGCCCGGCGCGCGGCGCCACGAGTGCGGCGAGCGCGATGGAGGCCGCGACGAGCAGCAGACCCGCGAGCAGCGCCGTGCGCGCCGCGATCGCGCCGGATGGAATCGGCCGGTCTGCGCGCGCGACGCGATCCTCGTCGCGATCGGCCCAGTCGTTCAGGACCATCCCGCCGTGGTACACGCAAGCTGAAGCCGCCAGCGCCAGCGCCGTCTCGCGGGCGGCAGGCAACGCGCCCGCGCCGCCGAGCGCGAGCCCCGCGGCGGCGTCCGCGAGAGCCGACGGCGCCAAAGAAAGCCGCGCGAGACGCCCCCAGGCGAGGAAGCGCGCTCCCGCGCTCACAGGCTCGCGACGCGCATCACGTCGTTGTAAGTGACATACACGAGCAAGGTCAGGATCAGCACCATGCCGACCACCTGGCTGTAGCTGTGCACGCGCTCCGAGACGGGCGAGCCCTTGAGCTTCTCGATCACGAGGAACAGCAGGTGCCCGCCGTCGAGCAGCGGCACGGGCAGCACATTGATGAACGCGAGGTTCACGCTCAGCATGCACAGGAAGAAGAACAGCTTGGCGAGACCGAGCTCGGCCCAGCTGTAGGCGTACACCCCGATCGAGATGATGCCGCCCATGTGCTTGCTCGAGACCTGGCCGAGCACCATGCGCTTGAGCATCAGCCAGCTGTCGGTGGCGAACTTCAGCGTGGCCTGCACGCCGACGACGATGGCTTCCGAGAGCGACTCCGCGCGGTAGGTGTAGAGCGCCTCGCGCTGGCCGAAGCCGTAGTCCGGCGCGGACTGCGGGCCGGGCGTCACCTGCACTTCGAGCGTCGCTCGCGCGCCACCGTCGAGTTCGCGCAGCACCTTGAGCGTCAGGCTGCGCTGCTCGGCGGCCACGCCCTGCACCAGCGGCAGGAAGTCGGCTTCCCAGTCTTTCAGCTCGACGCCGTTCGCCGAGAGCAGCCGGTCGCCGCTGCGCAGGGCACCCTCGGCCGCGGCGCGCGGTGTTACGACGACTTCGCACTGTGCGAGGTTCGGCGCGAGCGCGATGTCGCGCGCGAGCGCGAACGCAGCATCACGATCGAGAGCCTCGCCGCGCAGCGTGATGCGCTCGCCCGCGCGATCGACTTCGAGCGCGAGCGGCCCGCCCGGCAACGCGGCCAGCGCGAGATCGTTGCGCTGCAGCACGCGTCGTCCGTTGGCGCGCACGATGCGATCGCCCGCGACGAGGCCGAGCTTCGCGGCCGCACTGCCCGCGCGCACTTCGCGCACGATCGAGAGCGCCGGCAGCAGCCCGAGCACGCGCTTGGTGTCGTTCGTCGACCACTCGGGCTCGAGCGTGAGCTCGCGTTCGCTCCCGTCTTCTCCAGCGACGCGCAGGTGCAGCGGCGCGCCCTCGCGCGACGCGATCTCGAGCGCCTCTTCGAGCGTGAAGCCCTCGGGCACGCCGAGCACCGCCACGATGCGATCGTTCTCGGACAGTCCAGCCTTGGCTGCAACGGATTCGCTGGGCACGAGGATCGCGCCCGCGCGATCCGCACCCGGCGCGACGCCGATGGTCGCGAGTCCGAGGCGCTCGTCGAACGCAGGCTCGATCGCGAGCCGACGCGGAGCCGACTCGCGCGGTCCCTGCACGAGCAGGTGGGACTCGCCGGGCGGCGCGAGCGCGATCTCCTGCGCGATGTACTCGAAGCTCGCGATCTTGGCGCCGTTGACCTCGAGAATGCGCGTGCCCGGCTCGATGCCGGCGCGCCATGCGGGGCTGCCCGGCGCGACGGAGCCGACGACGGGCTCGTTGAACTTCACGCCGTGGAACATCACCAGCGGCAGGACGATCGCGGCGAACACCATGTTCATCAGAACGCCGCCGGAGTAGATGAAGAAGCGCGCGCCGACGGACTTGGTGTGCAACTCGTCGCCGAGCGGCCGCGAGCCGGGCTCGACCGAATCCTCGCCCGCCATGCGCACATAGCCCCCGAGCGGCATCAGCGCGACTTGGTAGAGCGTGTCGCCGCGGCGCACGCCGCAGAGCTTCGGTCCGAAGCCGAGGCTGAAGGTCTCGACGCGCACCTTGCACAGGCGCGCTGCGACGAAGTGGCCGAGCTCGTGCACGAAGATCACCAGCCCGATGCCGATGGCCATCTGCACAAGGCGCGAGAGTGAGTCGAAATCCATAAAACTTCAGCGGGCCGCGGGCGGGGAAATGCGGTCGATCTCGGCCAAGGCGAGGGCGCGCGCATCGCGATCGGAGGCGAGCAGCGCGTCGATGCCGCCGGTGCGCGCCGGACGGCGCTCGAGCGCGAGGCGATTGATGCGCTCGATGTCGGTGAAACGAATGCGGCGCTTGAGGAAGGCTTCCACGGCGACTTCATCGGCCGCGTTGAGCACCGCACCGGAGTCGCCGCCCTGCTCGATGGCACGGAAGCCGAGCGCGAGCGACGGGAACAGGGCTGGGTCCACGGGCTCGAAGGTCAGGCGCGCGAAGAGCTCGAAGTCGAAGCCGCGCAGCGGCGCGTCGACGCGCTCGGGATGGTGCATGCAGTAGTGCAGCGGCCCCTTCATGTCGGGCGGTCCAAGCTGCGCGAGAACGCTGCCGTCGACGAACTCGACCATCGAGTGCACGACCGACTGGCGGTGGATCAGCACCTCGATGCGCGCGCGCTCGAGCCCGAAGAGGTGGTGCACCTCGAGCACTTCGAGCGCCTTGTTCATCAGCGTGGCGGAGCCGACGCTGATGCGCCGCCCCATGGTCCATGTGGGGTGCCGGAGCGCGTCGTCGGGCCCCATGCGCGCCAGCTCGTCCGGGCGCGAGTCGCGAAACGGCCCGCCGCTCGCCGTGAGCAGCACGCGCCGCACGCGCGATACATCGTCGCCGCCGAGGCACTGAAAGATCGCGCACAGCTCGCTGTCGACCGGCAGGATGCGGCCGCCGCGCGAGCGCGCGAGCGCCATCAGCTCCTGCCCCGCGACCACCAGCGATTCCTTGTTGGCGAGCGCGAGCTTGCGGCCGCGCTCGAGCACCGCGCGCGACGGCGCGAGCCCGCGCGCCCCGACCATGCCGTGCACGGCGAGCTCGTACTCGGCGCGCTCGCACAGCTCGACGGCGGCGTGCGCGCCCGACAGAACCTCGACGGAGCGCGGCAGCGCCGCGCGAGCGCGCTCGGCGGCCTCGGCGTCGGAGAGCGCCAGCCAGCGCGGACCGAATTCGCGGGCCTGCTCGACCGCGAGCGCCCAGTTGGAACCCGCGGCGAGGCCGGTCACGGCGAAGGTCCCCGGACGGGCGCGGACGACCTCCAGCGTCTGGGTGCCGATCGAGCCGGTGCTGCCGAGGACGACGAGGGAGCGCATGTGGAGGCGGGTGGGCCAGCGCCCCGTCTGGGCCTCGCGCCGGCCCCACGGCCGAGTCGATTGCCTGCGATTGCGGCGCGCCGGTAGTCTAGGACGCCGATCGGGGCGGTGGAACAGCGCCCCCGCCCCGCATGAGCGCCCGCCTCGCCCGCCATTGCCCGCAGTGCGGATCCTCACTCGGGCGGGCGGTGGTCGAGGGCCGCGAGCGCAGCCGCTGCCCGGACTGCAGCTTCGTCGTGTACGAAAACCCAGCCTGCGCCGTCGCCGCGCTGGTAGTCGACGGCCGCGGCCGCGTGCTGCTCGTGCGCCGCGCGCTCGACCCCTGCAGGGGCGAGTGGGCGCTTCCGGCCGGATTTCAGGAGATCGACGAGCGACCGGAGGAGACCGCCGCGCGCGAGGTGCGGGAAGAGGCCGGGCTCGAGATCCGCGTCCAGTGCCTGTTCGACCTGTTCCTCGTGGCCCAGCCCGGGCGCCGCGCCGTCACACTCGCGGTCTACCTGTGCCAGCCCGAGAGCGGGGACCCCACCCCCGGCGACGATGCCCTCGAGGCGCGCTTCTTCGACCTCGATGCGCTACCGGACGCGATCGCCTTCGACAACCGCGAGCGGATCCTCTCGCATCTGCGCGCCGATCCTCGTTACCTTGCCTGCATCACCATGAGCACCCAATCGACCGGCGCAACGCGCTCGATCTCCTACAAGGACTCGGGCGTCGACATCGAGAAGAAGTACGGCGCCGTCGAGCGCGCCACGGACGCGATCCGCAAGACCTTCACGCCGGGCGTGGTGGGAGACATCGGCAACTTCGGCGGCCTGTTCGACCTCGCGCGCGCGGGGGTCGGACAAGGCCTGCTCGTGGCGAGCGCCGATGGCGTCGGCACCAAGCTCGAAGTCGCCAAGCGCGCCAAGGTCTACCACACGGTCGGCCGCGACCTCGTCAACCACTGCATCAACGACATTCTGGTTCAGGGCGCGCGGCCGCTGTTCTTCATGGACTACGTGGCCGTGGGCAAGATGGAGCCCGCGGTCGTGGCCGAGCTGATCCGCGGCTGCGCCGAGGGCTGCCGCGAGAACGCGGTGGCGCTGCTCGGCGGCGAGACGGCGGAGATGCCGGGCCTGTACGCGCCGGGCGACTTCGACCTCGCCGGCTTCATCGTCGGCATCGTCGATCCGGCCAAGCTGCTCGACGGCAGCCGCGTGCGCCCGGGCCAAGTCGTGCTCGGGCTCGGCTCGGCCGGCCTGCACACCAACGGCTACTCGCTCGCGCGCAAGATCCTGTTCGACCACACGGGGCACTGCGTCGAGGACCGCCCGGCCGAACTCGGCGGCGCCTCGGTGGGGGAGGCGTTGCTCGCGGAGCACCGCTCCTACCTGAAGCTCCTGTGGCCGCTGCTCGAGCAGGGCAAGCTCGCCGCCATGGCGCACATCACCGGCGGCGGCCTGATCGACAACCTGCCGCGCGTGCTCGGCTCCTGCGACGCGGTGCTCGACCGCAGCTCGTGGCCGGTGCCGGCGCTGTTCCGCTACCTGTGCAACGCGGGCAATGTCGACGCCGAGGAGCGCTACCAAGTGCTCAACATGGGCATCGGCATGACGCTCATCGTCGACACCGCCGATGTGGCCGCGGTGGGGAACCACTTCCGCTCCGTGGGCGAGCCGTTCTTCACGCTCGGCCGTATCGAGGCCGGCAGCGGCGTGGTGCGCTGGTCGCGCTAGGCAGCTCGCATGGCGGCGCGCTCCCACGCGCCCCTTGCGGGCCCGCGCGTTCCCCTCCGGTCCGGACGGGGCCGGAACGAGAATTTGGCCGCTGGACCCCCGACCTCTCCCAAGCCAAGCTAGCCCCAGCGCTGAATGCGTGGGACCCACCTGCGATCCGGCTGCAACCTCGGCCCCCGCGCGGGCTAACCTCCGAACATGAACCACTCGCTCCTCCGCAGCGGCTTCCTGCTCCTCTCGCTCCTCGTGCTCGCTCCCGCCGCGCCCGCGCAGACCGGTGAGCTCGCCGAGAAGGACCAGCAGGCGCTGGGCAAGATCTTGGGCAAGTTCCTCGGCGCCAAGCCCGGCGACAAGGAGAAGGAAAAGGCGCGCGAGAACTTCGGCAAGGAACTCGAGAAGCTCGGCAAGAAGAAGGGCCACAAGGACACGACCGAGGCGCATGTCGCGGCGCTCGGGCTGACGGCGGACCTCGGCCGCGCGCTCTACTTCGCGGTCGAGTACAAGCTCAACCTGCGCGGCGGCAAGCCGATCAGCGAGGAACTCGGACAAGTTCCCAAGACCAGCTACGCGCTCTCGCTGCCCTCGACCTACCGCCCCGGTGGCGCGCCGCTGCCCCTGATCCTCGCCATCCCGGAGTTCAAGGACGGCAAGCCGGTCTCGCCCCCCGAGTTCCTCACCACGCACTTGAACGAGCAGGAGATCCGCGAGGGTGCCGCCATCGCCGCGGTGCCGATGCCGGCCAACAAGGACGACTGGAACCTCCTGAAGGAGGACCGCAGCGGCGGCATCGCCATGGTGATGTTCACCTGGGGCGATGTGATCGGGAAGGTCGGCATCGACGCCAACCGCATCTACCTCTTCGGGCGCGGCACGGAGGCCGTGACGGCGGCCATGCATGTCGCGACACGCTATCCGCACCGCTTCGCGGGCGTGATCGGCGTGAGCGGCGACGCGGCCGCAGACATCGCGCCGACCAACTTCGGCAACCTGCCGACCTTCTTCGCCGCCGCGGGCGCCAACGCGAGCACCTTCGAAGCCAAGGCCAAGGAGCTCGGCTACGGCAACTGCACGCTGCAGGCCGACGGCACCGCGCTCGACGCGTGGGCGTGGATCGGCAAGACCGCGCGCTCGCCCAACCCGCTCAAGGTCACATTCCAGCCCGGTGATCCGTTCCCCGATCGCGCCTACTGGGTGCGCATTCCGGCGACGGCGGGGCTGGCCTCGCCGGTGGTAGCCGAGGCCGATCGAGCCACGAACACGATCAAGGTCAAGGTGCCCGATGTGCGGCAGGTGACGCTGCTCTTCAACGCGGAACTGATCGACTTCGCCAAGCCGGTCAACATCGAGATCAACGGCAAGGCGCGCACGGAGAAGATCGTGCCGTCCGTCGACGACATGCTCGCGCTCCTGACCCAGAGCGACAACGGGCGCGTGTATGTGACCCAGCGCACCTACGAGGTCACGCAGTAGCTCCCGGGCGCCCGCGCGCGGCGCGAGAGGATCCGCACGGTGCAACGAGCCAGCGCGAGCCCGATTCTGTTCGTAGCCGGCGCCGCGGGCGCCTGCACGATGGCCGTCGAGCTTGCGGCGGTGCGCTTGATCGCGCCGTGGTTCGGCGCGAGCTCGCGCGTGTGGACGAATGTCATCGGGGTGATCCTGCTCGCGCTCGCCTTGGGCTACCTCTTGGGGGCGCGCTGGGCCGCGTCGCCGCGCCCGCGCCGCGCCCTCGGCTGGAGCCTGCTCGCCGCGGCCCTGTGGACCGCGTGGACGCCGTTCCTCGCGGGAGCGGTGTGCCGCCTGTTCCTGCCCGACGGGATCGGGCTCGACCGCGCCATCGAGCTGTGGACATGGGGCAGCCTGGCGTCGACCTTGGTGCTGTTCCTGCCGGCGGCCGTGTGCCTGGGCTGCGTCGGACCGCTGGCGCTCGAGGTCGTGCAGCGCACGGACGGCTCGAGCGCTGGCTCCGCCGGAGGGCGCGTGCTGGCTTGGTCGACCCTCGGCAGCCTGCTGGGCACATTCGTGACGACCCACGCCCTCGTGCCGTGGCTCGGACTGTCGTGGACCTTCCTCTCTCTAGCCGGGCTGCTGTTCCTGCTCGGTGCGGCCCTCGCGCTCGCGGAGCGCACCCGCGCCGCAGCGGGGCTCGCGCTGCTCGC
>Ga0194131_10006779_pt1 | contig 15750 bp, 10 predicted proteins | sample TA2KigO120mmetaG_FD_148631 | JGI IMG/M metagenome (GOLD analysis project Ga0194131, IMG submission 148631) | Freshwater microbial communities from Lake Tanganyika, Tanzania - TA2015053 Kigoma Offshore 120m | ecosystem: Environmental > Aquatic > Freshwater > Lake | place: Tanzania: Lake... | reverse complement strand
CACCTTGCGATCGCTCGGGCAGTAGAACGGCCCTGAGGCGGATTGGGCGTAGCCGCAGGCCGAATCGATCGAGCCGCTGAAGAGCACAAGCGCCGGCTCTTCATATTGTGCGCCGATCGCCTTGAACTTGGCGTTCCAGACATCCTCTGTGTCGGCCAACACCACCGCGACGAAATCGCGCGTGGCATCGCTGCCCGCCTTGCCGCCCGTGGTGCCACCGCCCGTGATGGCCGGGTTGTTCACGCCGGGCTGCTGGGTCTTGTCACCGAGGAAATTTCCGCTGAAGAGGATGATCAGCACGACCACGATCATGAGGCCCATGCCGCCGCCGAAGCGCGAGCGCGGCCCCATGCCGAAGGGGCCGCGACCGCCGCCACCGAAGGGACCACCGCCCCCGCCAAACGGGCCACCGCCGCCAAAGGGGCCCCGTCCGCCAAACGGCCCTCCGCGACCCAAGCCGCCGCCGAGACCGCCGCCTTGGCCCCGCCGATCCTCGATGTTGCTGCTCTGCCGCCGCCCGCGCCACTGCATGGCTGCCCCTCCGAGGCCAAACCCGATGACCCCTCAAGATGAGCGGGTGGAGGACGATGTCAAGTCGGCGCAGATCGCCGTCTAAAAGATCGACACGCCGGTGCGGTTGGTGAGCATCTCTAGCGCGTGGGAGCCGAGCACCGAGTTTCCGGTGGTGTCGAGCTCCGGTGACCAGACGCAGACCGAATAGTGACGCGGCGCGACTGCGACGATGCCGCCGCCGACGCCCGACTTGGCCGGCAGTCCGACATGAAAGGCAAAACGCCCTGCCGCGTCATAGAGGCCACAGGTCAGCATGAGCGCGTTGATGCGGCGCGTCTTGCGTGGCGTGGCGACTTCGTCGCCCGTGATCGGTGAGCGGCCCTGGTTCGCGAGGTGCAGGAACGCGCGCGAGAGGTCGACGCAGTTCATGGCAAGCGAGCATTGCGTGAAATAGATGTCGAGCACGGTTTCGACCGGGCTCTCGATATTGCCATGCGACTTCATGAAGTTGGCCATGGCGGCATTGCGAAAGCCGGCCTCGGCCTCGGATCGCGCGACTTCAAGATCATAGTCGATCGAGGGATTGGCGGAGGTGCGGCGCACGAAATCGCGGATCAGGCCCTTAGGGTCGGGACTGTGCGCGGCGATGACATCGGCGATTACAAGCGCACCCGCGTTGATGAACGGGTTGCGCGGTACACCATGCTCGTACTCGAGCTGAACAAGCGAGTTAAACGGATTGCCCGAGGGCTCGCGCCCAACCCGGCGCCAAAGCTCGCCTGTCATATACGCCATGGCGATCGAGAGCGTGAACACCTTGGTGATACTCTGCACCGAGAAGTTCTCGGTCGCATCGCCGGTTCGGTACGTCTTGCCATCGAGCGTGGTCAGCGCCATGCCGAACTTGCGCGCGGGCACGCGCGCCAAGGCCGGGATGTAGCTCGCCACCTTGCCTTGGCCGTAGAGCGGCTCGACCTCGCGCGCGATCTCGTCGAGCAGCTTCTGGTAGTCGATGACATCGGGGCCGGAGGCGCTCATGCTTCCCTCGGGACGTAGCCGAAAAATGCTTCGCCGAGGCCCTGGGTCACGATGATCAGCTCGCGCTGGATCCAGTCGAGCGTCTCGTGCAGGCCGTAGGCGATGATGGATTGAATGGTGTTGCGCGCGATCCATTCCTCGAGCTCGCGCAGATGATCGGCCGCGACGCTGCCGGCATTGAGCCCGTAATCACGGCGCAGCTGATCCAAAATGCGCGAGGCCTCGCAGACCGAGGCCGCGACCGAGCGCGGGAAGCGCTGGTTGAGCAGCAGGAAGCCCGCGACCGTGGCCGAGGTCATGCCGCTCGGGTGGATGCGGCGGAAGGCATGGAACGCGGCAACGGAGTGGAGCAAGGCGCCCCACTGGCTGACGTCGAGCGGCGAGCCAACGTCATAAATGGAAGGCAGCAGCAGCTCGTATTTCACGTCGAGAAGGCGCGTCGTCTGATCCGCGCGCTCGATCAGCATGCCGAGCTGGTAAAAGTGCCAGCCTTCGTCGCGATAGAACGTGCCCTCGGTGATGCCAGCGTGGTTCTGGCAGGCTTCCTTGATGAAGGTGCAAATGCGGTTGAGGCTCTGTTCGGTCAGGCTCTCGCGCGGGATTGCCTTGAGCTTTCCGTAGAACACGTTGAGCTGCTGCCACATCTCGGTCGAGATGAGCGGGCGCAGCTGGCGCGCGTTTTCCCGCGCCGCGTTGATGGTCGAGATGATCGAGCCGGGGTGCTCCGGGTCGAGCACAAAGAAGTCGACGACTGCCTCGGCCGAGACCTCGTTGTGCCGGTCGAAATAGCGCTCTTCATCGGCATAGAGCTTGAGGATCGAGTGCCAATTCTGCGCGCCGCGTGAATCCCGGCTGAAGCTCTCGTTCACGTCGAGGATGCGCGCGAGATCTTCCGAGCGTTCGACCTGCCGCGCCATCCAGAAGGTCGCGTCGGCATAGCGGCTGAGGAGGTTGCTCATCGGGCGGCCCTCACGTCTCGAGCACCCAGGTGTCTTTCGAGCCGCCGCCTTGCGACGAGTTCACCACGAACGAGCCCTCCTTGAGCGCGACCCGCGAGAGCCCGCCCGGCAGCACCCAGGTGGATCGGCCGGTGATCGCGAAGGGACGAAGGTCGACATGGCGCGGCGCGATGTCATTCGGCCCCAGCGAAGGGCAGACCGAGAGCGCGACCATCGGCTGGGCCACATAGTTCTCGGGCTGGGCGACGATGCGCGCGCGGGCGTCCTCAAGCTCGGCCTTGGTCGCGCGTGGGCCGATGGTGATGCCGTAGCCGCCGGACTCGCCGACCGGCTTGGTCACAAGCTCCGCGAGGTGATCGAGCGTGTATTTGAGGCCCTGGGGCTCGCGGCAGAGAAAGGTCTCGACGTTCGGCAGGATCGCGTCCTGATCGAGGTAATATTTGATCAGGCGCGGCACATAGGCGTAGGTCGCCTTGTCATCCACCACGCCGGTGCCGATCGCATTGGCGAGCGCGACATTGCCCTTCTTGAAGCAGCGGAAGAGGCCCGGCACGCCCAGCACGCTCGTCGGGTTGAAGGCCTCGGGATCGAGGAAGTCGTCATTCAGGCGGCGATAGATGACGTGCACCGGCTGCAGGCCGCCGACCGTTCGCATGAACACACGATCGTTCTCGACCACGAGGTCGCGGCCCTCGACCAGCGGCACGCCCATCTCGCGCGCGAGGAAGATGTGCTCGAAATAGGCGGAGTTGAAAACGCCAGGCGAGAGCAGCACGACCTGCACGTCAAGCAGGCCGCGGGGTGCCAGATCGGCCAGGGATTCAGCTAGTTTCTGCCCGTAATTCGAGACCGGCCGGATGCCGATATTGCGCATGAGATCGGGGAAGGCGCGCTGCATCAGATGCCGATTCTCGACGACGTAAGAGACGCCGGAGGGCGTGCGCCCATTGTCTTCGAGCACGCGAAACACGCCATCGCCGCCGCGTACGATGTCGGTACCGCAGATGTGCATGTAGGTGCCGAAGGTAACGTCGAGCCCGACCATCTCGGGCCGAAAGTTCGGGTTCTTGAGCACGAGATCGGGCGGCACGATGCCGTCCTTCAGCACGCGCTGGGTGTGATAGATATCGTGCAGGAACAAATTCATCGCGGCGATGCGCTGAACGAGACCCTGTTCGAGATGGGCCCAATCCGAGGCCGAGATGATGCGCGGAATCACATCGAACGGCAGGATGCGGTCGATCTGATCCTTGTCGCTATAGACCGTGAAGGTGATGCCGAGATTGAACAGGTCTGCCTCGGCATCGGTCGCGCGCCGACGCAGCTCGGCAAGATCGAGCTGATCCAGGCGCTCCACGAAGAAGCGGGCATGTTCGAGCGGATGAGCAGGCGTGCCCAATAGCTCGCAGAAAAAGCTCGCCGGGTCGTAGCGCGCGAGCAGCCCTTGTGTCCCAGACAGGCTCACGCCCGTGCCTCCGGCAAGTCCATTCAGATCCCCCCGAACCGTTCGGAGTCGCGCCTTGGCGCGCTCATTCGCTCCTAGATCAGGCCGATCTCTCTTTCGCTGGCACCGCGCTTCGGAAACTCGATGATCGCGGCCTCGGTCTCAACCTCCTGCGCCGCCGTCACCGCCTCGACCGGGCGGACATCGACCGCCACCTTGATGTCGTGCGCGCCGCCGCCGATGATCACGCCGTTGATCGGGCTGACATCGCCATAGTCGCGGCCCCAGCCGATCGTGATGTGCTCGACCGAAGGCAGAAGATTGTTGGTCGGGTCGAGGTCGATCCAGCCATGGCCGGGCACCCAGATCGAGAGCCAGGCGTGCGAGGCGTCGCTGCCGACGAGCTTGACCTGGCCTGGCGGCGGGTAGGTCAGCAGGTAGCCGCTCACATAGCGCGCCGGAATGCCGATCGAGCGCAGCGCCGCGATCTCGAGGTGGGCAAAGTCCTGGCACACGCCGCGGCGGCCCTTGAATACCGCATCGACCGGCGTCGAGACCGTGGTTGCCGTGCTGTCATATTTGAATTCGCGGAAGATTCGCCCGGTCAGGTCGAGCGCGGCGTCGAGCACCGGGCGACCCGGCGCGAACGATTGTGCGGCAAAGCCGGGCAGGTCCGCTTCGGCCACCGTGAAGGGGGACTCGAAGCGATATTGCAACGCATCGATGCCGTGGGCCGAACGATCCGCGAACAGGCCGTCGCGTACCTCTTCCCATGGCGGGGTTGCGAGAGGCGCCGGCGTTGCCGGCGGCACGACCTCGATCACGCTCTTCGAGCGAATGACCAGCTTCTGATGGGGCACCTGGACGGTGAGAAACACGACGCGATTGCCGAAATAGTCGACCGAGTTGTTGCACACGGTCGGCGTCGGCGAAACATAGAGCGCGGTGCGGTGGCAGACCTGGCTACCGCCGGCGCGCGGCAGAAGATGAAGCATGTGGTGGGAGATCGAGACCGACTGACCGTAATCGTAGGTCGTGTCGTGGCTGACGCGGTACATCATGGCGAGGACGAGCCCGCGCGGAACACGTGCGCGGGGCGTGCCACCTCCGCGTGCGTGAAATAGACATAGGCGATCCGCTCAGACAGCGCTGGCAGCTCGTCCTCAAGCCGCTTGAAGAGCTCTGTCAGAGCGGCGAGCTTGCCGTTCTTGTCGGGGGTCGCGAGGTGTTCGATGTCGCACACCTGCAACCGGGTGCGCAATTCGCGGATCATGCGCTGCTTCTTGGTGAGGCCGGCGCGGTCGGGGTCGCGCGGCAGATTCTCGATGTGTCGCTCGATGGCCGCCACCTGAAAACCCACGGAGCGCGGGTTGGTCTCATCCGCGAGCAGGAGGTCGAGCACTGGCGCGAGCTGCGGCGCCGCCAGATAGCGCGAGCGATAGGTCATGAAGCTGTCGGCCAGCTCGAGCAGGAGCTCGAGCACGCCGGGCTGATCCGCCGCGCCCGAGAGCAGCATGGTCTTCAGCACCTCGACCATGTGCTGTGCGCGCTCCATACGCCGACCCATGTCGAGAAATTGCCAGCCATAGGTGCGGGTCATGTTCTCCATCTCCATGCCGGCGAAGGCCGACAGGGTGAGGATCTGACCGTTGAGCGCGTTCAGCGCGGCGCCGACCTCGAGCGTGGTCGAGCCGGGCTGCTGGAGGGCGCGATCCTGGTGCAGCCGGTTGAGCGTGACCCAGGCATCGACCGAGAGCCGGTCGCGCACGAGGCCCGCAGTGCTCTGAAAATTGCGCAGGACATCGTGCAGGCCGTTCGGGCAGCGCGGGTCGTAGAGGATCTTCGCGAGCGATTTTTCCAGACTGTCGAGCTTGCCCGCGACGGCCTCCTCGACCGCCGGCGACGATACCTGTCCGTACTCGACCATGATGGCGAGCAGCCGGCGCACGACCGGCATCGTCGCGGTGTTGGCCAGATCGACCGACAGCCGCTTGATCAGCGCGCGCAGCGTGCGCAGCGTGCCCTCGGTGCGTTCGGCATAGCGGCCGAGCCAGTAGAGATTGTCGGCGGTGCGGCTCGGCAGGTCGCGCCCGGTGCGACGAAGCTGGACCGGCCCGGACGAGGTGCCGATGAGCGTGACCTGCGCGACCGGGGCGGGCGATAGCACCCAGGTGTCCTTGCTCTCGCCGCCGCGCTTCATGGCGGCGGCGCGCGTATCGGGCGAATGCATGATCCGCGCGAGCCCGCCCGGCATGACCACGAAATCGTCACCACTCGCGGCGACAAAGACGCGCAGCACAAGCGGACCCGGCTGCAGCACGCCTTCGTGGAACGTCGGGACGGTCGAGGCCTGGATCAGCTCCTGCACCGTATAGTCATAGCCCTGCGCGGCCATGCGCTCGCGGATCTGCGCCTTGCGCTCGGCGGCCAAGTCCATGCCGACCGCCGGCTCGAAATCGACCTTGCGCTGTGTCCGCCGATGGAAGGTCGGGCGCAAGAACAGCTCGTCGAAATGCTCGAACGCATAGTCCCGCGCGGTCTCCTCGCCGCACCACCAGGTGGCAACATTCGGCAGCTTCAGCTCTTCGCCGAGAATTTGCCGGCTCAGCGCCGGCATGAGGGCAAGGAAGGCCTCACACTGTACGATGCTGGAGCCGAGCGCGTTGGCCATCACAACATTGCCCGCCCGCACCGCCTGCACGAGGCCGGTGACCCCAAGCCACGAATCCGCCCGCAGCTCCAAGGGATCGCAGTCATCATCGGCCAAATGACGGAGGATGACATCGACCTGCTGGAGGCCGCCCAAGGTCTTCAGATAGACCTTGTCGTCGCGCACGGTGAGATCGGCCCCCTCGACCAGCGAGAAGCCAAGATAGCGGGCGAGGTAGGAGTGCTCGAAATAGGTGTCGCGCGACGGACCGGGCGTCAGCAACACGATATGCGGGTCATCGCGGCCGGCGACGCTGATCAGGTGGCGATGTAGCGCCTGGAAGAACGGCGCGAGCCGGAGCACCTGGCTCTCGCGATAGATCTCGGGCAGCGTGCCTGAGACGACGATGCGGTTCTCGAGCGCAAAGCCGGCGCCGGCCGGCGCTTGCGTTCGATCGCTCAGCACCCACCAACGGCCGTCGGGCGCGCGCGCGAGATCGATCGCCATGAAATTCAGATACACGCCCTGCGGCACCGCGATGCCGTGGCAGGCACGCAGGAAGTGCGGATTGCCAACCACGAGGGTCGAGGGGATCGAGCCGTCGAGCAAGAGGCTCTGCCGACCGTAGATGTCCTTCAGCACGTGGTTGAGCAGGCGCACGCGCTGCAACAGTCCGTCTTCGAGCGCGCGCCATTCCTGCTGAGAAATCACGAACGGGACGGGATCCAGGCTCCACGGCCGCACGCGTTGCTCCGTGTCGGCAAAGACGTTGAAGTTGATGCCGTTCTCCTGAAGCATCGTTTCGGCGCGCTGCCAGCGATGACCGAACTCGCCCGGGTCCATCCGATCGAGCGACTCCATGAGCTTGCGCCAATGCGCCCGCATGGTCCGATCCGGCCCAAGAAGCTCGTCATAGACGTTCGCCTTGAGCTGGTAGCCCTTGGTCAGCGGGCCGGCGCGCTTGGCAGACTTGGCGGTCGTGGTGCGGGGCGGGGAACTCACAGCGTGTCTCTGCTCATGGGAAAGTTGGCCACGCGCGATGATTCTGGCTGATTCTTCATGGCAAGCAAACGCTTAGACCCGGCGGAGGTCAAGCGTCATGGGGAAATCCGGGTTGGGCCGCTCGGGCGGGGGATTGAGCGAGCCCGGCGAATGGCCGAAGGGCTGAAAGCGGGCGAGGCGGCGACCCTCGGCCTCATAGGCGTTGACCGGAAAGGTGTGGAAGTGCCGTCCGCCCGGATGGGCCGCGTAATAGGTGCAACCGCCCAGTGAGCGACCCGACCAGGTGTCGACGAGATCGAAGACCAGCGGCGTGTGGATACCGATGGTCGGGTGTAGGCACGCCGCCGGCCACCAGGCGCGATAGCGCACGCCCGCGACGTGTTCTCCCGGCGTGCCGGTAGCGTGCAAAGGAATGCGTCGGCCATTGCAGGTGAGAGTGAAGCGGTCGCCGGTTATGCCACTGGCCTTCACCTGCAAGCGCTCGACCGATGAATCGACATAGCGCACCGTGCCACCGGCGGCGCCTTGCTCGCCCATCACGTGCCAGGGCTCGAGCGCCTGCCGAAGCTCGATGCCGATGTCGGCATAGCTCACGGTCCCGATGTGCGGAAAGCGGAACTCGAAGTGGGGCGCAAACCATTCTTCGCGGAGCGCATAGCCCGCGTCCGCCATGTCGGCGAGCACATCGCGAAAGTCCTGCCAGATATGGTGGGGCAGCATGAACTTGTCGTGCAGCGCGGTGCCGAAGCGTTGCAGGCTGCATTTATAGGGCGTGCGCCAGAATCGCGCGATCAGCGCGCGCAGCAACAATTGCTGCACGAGACTCATCCGTGCATGGGGCGGCATTTCGAAGGTGCGGAACTCGACCAGGCCGAGCCGGCCGGTCGCGCCATCGGGCGAATAGAGCTTGTCGATGCAGATTTCGGCGCGATGGGTGTTTCCAGTGACGTCGATCAGCAGATTGCGGAGCACCCGATCGACCTGCCACGCCGGATTCCAGCCTGCGCCGGGATCGGGGATCTGAGAGAGCGCGATCTCCATCTCATAGAGCACGTCGTCGCGCGCCTCGTCGATGCGCGGCGCCTGGCTGGTCGGCCCGAGGAACAGGCCGGAGAAAAGGTAGGAGAGCGAGGGGTGATTCTGCCAGTAGGCGATCAGGCTGCGGAGCAGATCGGGCCGCCGCAGGAACGGGCTGTCATAGGCGCTCGGCCCCCCGACCACGATGTGATTACCGCCGCCGGTGCCGGAATGTCGCCCGTCGAGCATGAACTTCTCGGTACCGAGGCGCGTGTAGTGGGCGTCTTCGTAAAGCGCCGAGGTGATCTCGACCGCCTGACGCCAGCTCCGCGCCGGATGGATGTTGACCTCGATGACGCCGGGATCGGGCGTCACCTTGATCACGTTCATGCGCGGGTCGGAAGGCGGGTGGTAGCCCTCGATGTGCACGGGCTGACGCAACTCGGCCACCGTATCTTCGATCGCGGCGAGAAGATCGAGATAGTCCTCGGTTGTCTCGGTTGGCGGCATGAAGATGCACAGGCGACCATCGCGTGGTTCGATGCAGAGTGCTGTGCGAATATTGAACGAAGTGCCGACCGCCTCGCCCTGGAGTTGCTCACGCCGCCAGGTGGCGACTTCACGACCGCGCAGATAGGGCTGCCGCTCGGGGTCGGGCAAGGGCAGCGGCTCGGTCGGCATGAAGGGATCGCCGGGAATCACGTAGGGGTAGTCGACGGCCGGCAGCCACGGCAGGGATTCGAGCGGCAGCCGAAAGCCGACCGGCGAGTCGCCTGGAACCAACAGCAAATAGGGATCGCGGAACGCCCAGCGTTCGCTGGCCCATTGCCGGCTGCCGCGCGCATTCCAGCGTTGGACCGGCAACACAAATCCCGAGGGCCGGTTGAGGCCGCGGGTGAAGACCCGCGCGAGGCGCGATCGTTCCTCCGGGCTCTCCAGACGGTTGTCCTCCGGCGTGACATTGACCGGCAGGCGGCGCTCGCGCGCGAGGAAGTGCATCGGGTCTTCATAGGCCGGCAACGCATGAACCGGGTTGACGCCAAGCCGGAACGCAATGCCTTCGATCAGATTCTGCGCGTCGTCGATGGTCGGGCGGAAGTCGATCGCCTCATTGGCGATCAAGTCGACCGCCTGCCAGACTGGTCGGCCATCGCCGCGCCAATAGAGCGCGAACGCCCAGCGCGGTAGCTGCTCGCCCGGATACCATTTGCCCTGGCCGTAATGCAGGAGCCCGCCGGGGGCGAAGCGCTCGCGCAGCCGCAGGATCAGGTTGTGCGCCAAGCGCCGCTTGTTGGGGCCGACCGCCTCGGTGTTCCACTCGGCGCCATCCATGTCATCGACCGACACGAAGGTCGGCTCGCCGCCGATGGTGAGGCGCACATCGCCGGCGTCGAGCTCGGCCTGGATACGATCGCCGAGCGCGAGCACGTCCTGCCATTGCTGGTCCGTATAGGGCTTGGTGACGCGCGGCGTCTCCAGGACGCGGCGCACCTCCATGTGGTGACCGAACTCGACCTCGCAGTCGTCGACCATACCGGTGATCGGCGCGGCCGAGATGGGATGGGGCGTGCAGGCGAGCGGGATGTGGCCTTCGCCAGCGAGAAGGCCAGAGGTCGGGTCGAGGCCGACCCAGCCGGCGCCCGGCAGATAGACCTCCGCCCAGGCGTGCAGGTCGGTGAAGTCGGCCTTGGGTCCGGACGGCCCGTCGAGCGATGCGACGTCGGGCTTCAGCTGAATGAGATAGCCCGAGACGAAACGCGCCGCGAGCCCGAGGTGCCGGAGAATCTGCACGAGCAGCCAACCCGAATCGCGGCACGAGCCCTTGGCGAGGGTCAGCGTTTCCTCCGGCGTCTGCACGCCGGGCTCCATGCGAATGATGTAGGCGATCTCGTGCTGCAGGCGCTGATTGAGCTCGACCAGGAAGTCCATGGTGCGAGCCTTGGACCGGTCGACCTTCGCGAGCCAGGCCTTGAGCTTCGGGCCGGTGGGCTCCGGCTGGCGATAGGGCGTCAGGTCTTCGAGCAGCGCGGGCTCATAGCTGAACGGGTAGTGCGTTGCCTCGGGCTCAAGAAAGAAGTCGAACGGGTTGATCACCGACATGTCGGCGACGAGGTCGACATCGACCACGAACTCGGTCGTCTTCTCCGGAAACACCACGCGGGCGAGGAAATTGCCGAACGGGTCCTGCTGCCAGTTCACGAACTGGGACTTCGGCTTCAGCTTCATCGAATAGGAGATGATCGGCGTGCGGCAATGCGCGGCCGGGCGCAGGCGGATTACCTGCGGGCTCAGGTTTACGAGGCGGTCATAGCGATAAACGGTCGAATGTGTCAGCGCAGCGCGCAGCACCATGAGGGCCCCGATCAGTCGCGATAAGAGGGATCTTGCCGGTCAAGCCGGCGCAACAACGCCTCGAAACCGATCTCGCCCCACTTGGCGTCGCCCGTCCCCTGGCCGGTCGCGACCGTGCGCTTGATCACCTCGTCGGACGGCGTGGCGAGCTCGCCGCCTCCCTGCGCCGCGATCTGAATCTCGCAGGTGCGCTCGAGATAATGCATCAGGGTGAAGGCCTCGGCGATGCTGCGGCCCCAGCTGAGGGTGCCGTGATTGCGCAGAAACATCATCTTCTTGTCGCCAAGGTCCGCGATCAGCGTTTGTTGTTCGGCTGGCCGGAAGCCCGGGCCGTCATAGTCGTGGTAGGCGATCTGGCCGCTATAGGTGATGGCAAATTGGTTAACCGGTCGTAACCCGTCTTTCTGGGCCGAGACCGCGACGCCGGGGATCGTGTGCAGGTGCATCACGCTGTTGGCCTGGGCCTGGGCGCGGTAGACGGTCGAATGCACCACCCAGCCGGCCGGGTTCACCTCGCCCGGCGTCGCACCAATGTTCTTGCCGTCGATATCGACCTTGAGCAGGGAGGAGGCGGTCACGTCGTCGAACAGCTGGCCGAAGCCGATGAAGAGGTAGGCATTCTGCTGATCGTCCAGCTTCACCGACAGGTGGGTGTAGATCAGGTCGTCCATCTCGCGGCGCACGAACATGCGGTAGCAGGCCGCGAGCTTGACGCGTAACGCCCACTCGGCCTCCGACACATTCAGCCTGTTGGTACTCGCCTTGGGCCTGGCCCTGGCGGCGCGCGCGCTCATCGATTTCCCCTCCGCTTGTCGACGGCTCGGAAATCTAGCATGTAGTCGCCCCGACGTGGGAACGGGGTGAGAGGAGTACGGACCGATGAAACTCGACGGCATTCGCGTGCTCGACCTGTCACGCTTCCTGCCGGGACCGTACCTCACCATGATCATGGCGGATCACGGCGCCGAGGTGATCAAGGTCGAGGACACCGCCCATGGCGATCCGAGCCGCTCGATTGGCGCGCGGGAGGACGGCGTCGCGGTCTATTTCCGCAATCTCAACCGGGGCAAGAAGAGCCTGGCGCTCGACTTGAAGGCGCCGGAGGCGCGCGCGATCTTCCTTGAGCTGGCGAAATCTACTGACGTCGTGGTCGAGACCTTCCGGCCCGGCGTCGCCGACCGGCTGGGCGTCGGTTACGAGGCCGTGCGCGCGGTCAAGCCCGGAATCGTCTATGCCTCGATCTCCGCGTTCGGACAAAAGGGACCATGGAGCGGGCGGCCGGCGCATGATTTGAGCGTGGGCGCGCTCGCCGGCACGGTCGCGTTCTCGAAGGGCGCCGATGGCACGCCCTCAATGCCCGGACTTCCGCCCACCGACATGGCCGCCGCGCTGCTCGGGCTCTCGGGCGTGCTGATGGCGTTGATCGGGCGGGCGCGCACCGGCCAGGGCGACTTCGTCGACCTCGCGATGTATGACGCCGCACTCTCCTTCATCGCGCCGGTCTTGGGCCGCGCGTTGACCGAGCGCAAGGCGCCGGAGGCCGGTGTCGACCGCATCTTCGGTGGGGCCGCGCTCTATCGGGTCTACCGCACCAAGGACGGCAAGCACTTCACGCTCGGCGGCTCCGAGCCCAAATTTGTCGAGACCCTGCTGACCGCGCTTGGCCGCCCTGACCTGATCGCGATCGGCAAGAAGCCGGCGGGACCGGAGCAGGCACCGCTCCATCGATTTCTTGAAGAGACGTTTCTGACCAAGACGCGCGACGAGTGGGATGCGTGGTTCCAGGGGCGCGATTTGTGCTACGCGCCGGTGCTCGATTTGATCGAGGCGCTCGATCACCCGCTGGCTGCGATGCGCGAGATGCTGGTGCCACATGAGGGCGGCGGCAAACAGCTCGGCGTCGCGGTCAAATATGCGAACGAGCCCGGCCGCGCCGACCCGCGCGCGCCGGCGCTCGGCGAACACTCGGCGACACTGCTGCAAGCGCTCGGCTACGACGCCACCCGCATCGAGGCGCTCAAGGCCAAGGGCGTCATTGCCGCGCCGAAGGGAGCGCCCTAATGAGCGGCCAGCGCATCGAGATCGCGGGCACGGACGTATCGTTCGAGTGCGCCGACGGCGACACCATCCTCCGCGCCGGGCTGCGCGCGAGCCTCGGGCTCTCCTACGAATGCAGCGTCGGCAGTTGCGGCACCTGCCGGGTTGAGCTTGTTGCGGGCGAGATCGAGACCGTGTGGCCGGCCGCCCCCGGCATCAGCGAGCGCGACCAAGCGCGCGGGCGGCGGCTCGCCTGCCAGTCGCGAGCGCTCTCGCCCTGCACGATCAAGACGCGCCTCGTGCCTGACAATGTGCCGCCGGTGAGGCCGGAGCGGCGCCCGGCGACGCTGATCGGCTCGCGTGCATTGACCCACGACATGCGCGAGTTCACGTTCCGCGCCGAGGGGCCAGCGTCCTTCGTCGCGGGGCAATATGCGCTGATCGAGTTCGGGCCGGAGATCGGCCCGCGTGCCTACTCGATGTCGAACCTGCCGAACGAGCGAGGCGAGTGGCGCTTTGTCATCAAGCGTGTGCCGAACGGCAAGGGCACGGCAGCGTTGTTTGCCGCCACGGCAGGCGCGCGCTTCGAGCTCGATGGTCCCTATGGGCTGGCTTACCTGCGCACAGCGCCGCGCGACATTTTGTGCGTTGCGGGCGGCTCGGGCCTCTCACCCATGCTAGCGATCGTGCGCGCGGCGGCGAGCGATGCACGCTTCGACGGACGACGTATCACGCTCTGCTATGGCGGCCGCACGCCCGACGATCTGTGCGCCGAGGCCGAGATCAGCATGTTGCCAGGTTATGGCACGCTCATCCGCCATCTCGCGGCGGTGTCGGATGCCGAGGCGGCGGCGCGCGCGGGCTACGCCGGCAAGGTCGGCTTCATTCACGCGGTCGTGGAGGAAACCTTCGGCGACACGCTGAACGACCACGAGATCTATTTCTCTGGTCCGCCCGGCATGGGCGACGCCACCCAGAAGATGCTCGTGCTCACCCGCAAGGTGCCGGTCAACCAGGTGCACTTCGACCGGTTTTATTAATTGAGATCACCGAGAGCGTTTGGCCTTATCTGAGTTCGTCATTCCGGGCGCTAGGTGAGCCCGAACACCTGAAGTGTTCGGCGGCGAACCTTGCGACCCGGAATCCAGGGCCGCAGACTCCAACCCTGTTTCTAGATGGACCCCGGCTCGCCTCTTTCCCATCGGCGGCGCTCAGATCACCGAGCGGCACACCGGTCCGGACCGCCGCCGATGGACGCAGACGCGGCCGGGGTGACGGTTAGTTTGGTGGGCCCATCATGCAATCGCCTCATCCTCTCTTCGCCAACGCCAGCGTTCGTCTCGCCTGCGCCACGATCGGGTAGTCGACGAAGGCGCCGTCGACCGTGATGGACGCGATGCCCTTGGCCTCGGCCTCGACGAACGCGGCGATGATCTTCTCGGCGCGCGCGACTTCTTCGGGCGAGGGCGTGAAGGCCGCGTTGACGACCGCCACCTGATCCGGGTGAATGCAGAGCTTGCCCTGGAAGCCGAAGGCGCGCGCGCGGCGCGCGGCGACGCCAAGACCCTCCAGGTCGCGCACGTCGAAGTGCACCGTGTCGATCGGCGGCTCGCGCTCGAGCGCGCGCGAGTGGAGCACGATGCGGGCGCGCACATCGGCTGTCGCAACGTCATCCATGGTCTGCGTCATGCCGAGATCGCGGCCGAGATCGCCCGCGCCGAAGGTGAGGCGGCGGATGCGAGGCGTCGAGCGCGCGATGGCTTCGAGATGCACCACGCCGAGCGCGCTCTCGATGATTGGCAGGAGGTCGATCGCGTTCGGGGAGATGCCGTGCTGGCGCTCGAGCTGGGTCAGCACCCAGTCGACCGCCTCGGCCTCGCCCGGCCGGTCGACCTTCGGCAGCATCACGCCGTCGAGCCCTTTGCCGAGTGAGCCAATCAAATCGTCGTAGCAGAAGGGTGTCGAGGCCGGGTTGACCCGCACATAGAGCTTGCAGGTGCGGGGCAGGCCGAGCGCCGCGCGCACCTCGTTCCGCGCCGCGGGCTTCTCGGGCGGCGGCACCGTGTCCTCGAGGTCGAGGATCACGGCATCGGCGCCGCTCGCCAACGCCTTGGGGATGCGCTTCGGCTGGTTGGCCGGAACGAAGAGGAAGCTCCTGAGCGCGTCGACCATCAGCTCAGCTCTTGACCGGCGCTTCGGGCTTCAGGCCCGCCAGCGCCTCGATCACGGCGGCGAGCGAGAAGAAATCGTCCTCGCCGCGCCCCTGCGCGATCGAGGTGGCATAGAGTTGGCGGATGAGCGCCGAGACGGGGAGCGGCACGCTGGTCTCCTTCGCGGTCGAGAGCAGGAGGTCGAAGTCCTTCGCCATCATCTTCGAGGTGAAGGTGGCGGTGAAGTCGCGCGCCTTGAGCGGCCCGGACTTGTAGCCGATCAAGGGCGAGGCGATCGCGCTCTGGTTGAACACGTCGAGCATGGTCGCCCAGTCGAGCCCGCCCTTGCGCCCGAAGGCGAGCGCCTCGCCGAGGAGCGCGCCCATCGCGCCGACCATCATGTTGAGGCTGAGCTTGAGGTAGCGCGCCTGCTCGGCCGGCCCGAGATAGAACTGCTTGGCACTCATCGCGGCGAAAGCGGGGAGGGCGCGCTCATAGGCGTCCTTCGGCCCCGAGGCGATGACGGTCAACTTCGCGGCCTCGGCCAGCGCGACGCCGCCCGAGACCGGTGCCCGCACATAGGCGATG
>Ga0194131_10006773_pt1 | contig 15753 bp, 16 predicted proteins | sample TA2KigO120mmetaG_FD_148631 | JGI IMG/M metagenome (GOLD analysis project Ga0194131, IMG submission 148631) | Freshwater microbial communities from Lake Tanganyika, Tanzania - TA2015053 Kigoma Offshore 120m | ecosystem: Environmental > Aquatic > Freshwater > Lake | place: Tanzania: Lake... | reverse complement strand
TATACTTGACATACTTTTCATTTAAGCCAGCCTGTCTATACTTTTTTTTAGTATGTTATTGTCAAGCAATAAATCAGCCACAAGTTCCTTGAGTTCCTTATTTAATCTTCGCAGTTCTGCTACTTCACCACTCGTTGCTTCCCTTGTAGTATCGCCAGAAAGACGCTTTTTACCCGCTTCCATAAACTCTTTATTCCATTTATAAAAAGTGGCTTGAGATATGCCGTGCTTGCGACAAAGCTCTGCAATGGGGTATTCCCCTCGCTGGGCCTCCATTACGATTACTAACTTTTGTTCTGAGGAAAATAGTCTCCTTGTCTTGCGGCGGATCTCTTTGATGAAGTTTTCTGTAGATTGTTTTGGCCGCTGTTCCATGTCATTATTGGTTTAGTTGTTAATGATGGAAACACTCTACTAATTTAGACTATATCTTGTCCACTTTATGCTGACGATTTACAATTGCTTTTGCGAAGGCCGGAGGCTGGTTTTCAAAAGCACCTGAAGGTTGGGACCATTACGGCCCCAGGGTTACGGATGAACGCTTTCTTAGCAAGAAGCAACGCATCGACCCTCTGATTAACAGTCAAAAACAGGATTGAGTAAAGAAACAGTTCGGAGATGGTTGAGCGGTATAACCCAGAGTCAAAAGTTATCTTACCGAAGGAGATAGAAGGTGTAGGTAAATTACAAACAAAACAAATATGTCCATGTTGTGGTTATAAATGGTAGTAATGAATTTAATATGAAAGTTAAAAGAACACCAATACCATACCATTTTGTGGTAGAACTAAGAGCAAATATTTTAAAAAAATATTCAAAACTACCAATACATAAAAATGGATTTGATTCAATGATATTTGTTAATAAGAAAATTATTAGTGTATTATCCAGATTTGTTATACTTAATGAACTTAAATCAATTAAACCAGAAGAATTTGATTTTGATGATTTCAATAACTCAGTAATTAATTATGATGGTTCAGAATATAGAGTTTATGGATATTCAGAAAAAGAAGAATTTATATACTTTGAAAAAGGCAAAGTTAATATGAATTATGTATTCTTAAAATTCTTTAATAATTTCAGACAAGTTCAAACTATTGAAAATATTAAATACGAAGATTTATTAGAATACTACCAACTGGATGCTAATGAAATTCAACTTAAAATACCAATAAATATTTTAGAAAAAAAACAAATTTAAACCAGTAGAAAATTAAATATATGAAGTTAGTCACATTTTTTTCGGGAGCAGGAGGATTAGATTTAGGATTTGAAAAAGCCGGATTTAATTGTATTTGGGCGAATGAATACAATAAAGAGATATGGGAAACATATGAAAAAAATCATCCCAACACTTATTTAGATAGAAGAAGTATTACTGATATAAAATCAGAAGAAGTACCAGACTGTGATGGCATAATTGGAGGTCCACCTTGTCAAAGTTGGAGTGAAGCGGGTGCACTAAGAGGATTAGGAGATAAAAGAGGTCAATTATTTTTTGATTTCATCAGAATTTTATCTGATAAACAACCTAAATTTTTCTTAGCCGAAAATGTTTCTGGGATGTTACTTCCAGTTCATAAAAAGTCTTTGGAGAACATTAAAATGTTATTTAGAGAATGTGGTTATGAATTATCTTTTCAATTATTAAATGCATCAGATTTTGGAGTACCACAGGATAGAAAGAGAGTATTCTTTATCGGTTACCGGAAAGATTTGGGTTTAAACTTTAAATTCCCAAAAGGACATACTACTTCTAAAAAAATATTATTAAAAGATGTTTTGAAGGATATTGAAGGAAAAGAATTACCTGCACTACCACTTCAAAAAACTAATGGAGATAAATGTTTTATATCAAATCACGAATATATGACAGGTGGTTTTTCAACAATATATATGTCAAGAAACAGAGTGAGGAAATGGGATGAAATTTCATTTACCATTCAAGCGGGAGGAAGACATGCACCATGTCACCCATCTGCCCCACCTTTCAAATTTATTGAACAAAATATAAGAATCTACGAACCAGGATTTGAAAAAAAATATAGAAGGTTATCGGTTAGAGAGTGTGCCAGAATTCAAACATTCCCAGATGATTTTATATTTTATTATAAAAATATTGCAGCAGGATATAAAATGATTGGTAATGCCGTACCAGTAAATCTTGCTTTATCTTTAGCAAAAGTGATAAAGAAAGATTTAGAGTCCGTAAAAAATAAAAATACAAAAACACCCAAAGCAAAATGGGAACAAGTTTCACATTTTATTTAAAAAGTTATGCGTTTTTCCAATGAAGTCTCGGAATTTTGTAATAAAAAGTTTAAATCATTACATTCATTTATAGATAGTGAAGAAAATATCAAATCAGTCGGAATAAAAGGTGTAAGTACCAAAAATGGTTCTTACAACAAATATTATGATACGCTTAGTGATTTTTGGATGTATATAATACTCCCATAAATTCAGACCGGAGGGTTAGTTAAAAATTTTTATTAATTTAAACCTCAAGTATGAAAAAGCTTTCTATAGATCCTTACTTTGGAATTTTAATATTGTAATTAAATTTTCTGGAAATTTTGTAAAGGGCTTATCTGTTCGTTGTGTCAAAGATAAAAATGATCAAATAGAGAGGGGCGAGGCTGAAGCTTCATACAGGCATAATCGGATGGGAAAAATTGGGTTAACAGCCCTTTTTAGCCTGTTAACCGGACCAGAAACGAAAATTGAGGAAAGCATGCACTATTTAGGCCCATGAAGGCTAAAAAAGGCCTTTTTGCCAAGTTTTTGATTTTATTTTCGCATTTTCTTTTTACACTCCCTAAGAATTTTTCTGTGAGTTTTTGCATGAACGCTTTTTAGATGATGGTCATTTAATGGCAAATATTTAGATTTCAAATCTTTAGTTTCCGCATCCTTTAAATCAGTTTTGATCACACTCCATTCTACATAACAATTATTATCGAAATAACTATCGATGAAAGCTCTGCCGGTTGACATGGGGATATCCAATAATCCGCAAACAGAAGCTCGCAAAGAAGAAATACGACCATTTAGAATGCCGGTTTTATGAAAGTTATTTTTATCCAAAATATGGTAATCTACTAATCGGTCCTTACCGCTGTTACCTTTACCAACATATAGTAATACATAATTCTGGCCATGAATATTTTGTTCGCACAAATCGTCCCAAATAATATACTTATTTAGTTTTTTTAATAATTTTTTGACAGCTGATTGCTTAAACCACCAACGATAGACCACCGGGTTTTCCTCAACTAAAATATTTCCAGATCTAACCTCTTTTACTGCATACATTTTAATTTTTATTTTATATTTAAAAAATATAGTTGCAAATTTCTGTAGTGATAGAATGCCATTTTATCAAAACTGTATTGAAAATGGCCAGAAAATCGTTTTAAGATTTTTTAGTAGGTTTTTTGGAAATTTTATTGTGGCTTTATAATATCCATTTTCTATAAACTTGCTCTGTGGCTTATAGGTAAAACAACACAACTCTTCATTGTATCGTAAATAGTGATCTAATTCGGAAAGAAATTTAGTTTGAATCTCAAGATCTAATCTGGTCAAATTCAAATCATGATTGCCAAGGTTATTCTCACCTATCACTTTTTCAAAGTCAATTCCTCCGCAGTTAGTTGTTATATAAATTTTTGCTATGTCCACTTTTGAGCCTTCAATTTTATAAAAAGCTTCTTCTTGTACCCCTCCGCCCCCATATCCAATAATCATTAAATAATGAATAAATATTCGTTTCTCTTTTGAATAAATGCATTCATGCAAACAAAAAATACCCAAAAATCGGACTCTTTCAATGTCCGGTTTATTCTCTATTGATTCATGCAATTGTATTAAGGTATTCATTTTACTTCAGGCAACTTTCAATTTTCAATTTTCTGAGTAATCCATTCGTCTTCCTCATCATACCAAAAGCCCTTTCTAATTTTTTTTATATGATCAGAAACAGTAACATACAATTCATTTTCTCTTGCAAAGTCCATTAGCTCATCAAAAAAGCTAAATTCTTTGAGGGTAAAATTTTTGTAAAGAAATAAAACTGAAAAGCTTGATTCTGGATCTTTTTCATCGTCCTTTTTCACTGTTATTTTTTCAGGTATCCCCACAATATTTGAAATGTAATTAATGCAGGTCTCTTTTAACTCATCTTGGTCAGGATTGAGAGAGTTGAAGTCAATAGTAATCATGGCAGTAATTTTTAAAAGTAAAGGAATTAAATATGGGAAAGTCTACACATTTATCTATGCAAAAGCACCATTATCCTTTAACGCTTTTGGAATATTTTTCAGTCCGGTAAAATCAAACCACAGGTTAAGCTTTATTTTAGATTGTAAATTATTCATAAAAGATGCATCTTTCAAATTTGGGTAATTGCCTTCAATTGTAAGACTTTCTAAAGCTGCCGGCAGCAATGGAAAAGTTTTCCTGTCACACTGGTCACAAGAAAGTGATAAGGATTTAAGCTCAGTCATTTTAGAAATTAAATCAAATTTAGGATCATTAGGATCTATCGAGAGATGAGTTAGATTCATTACTAAGTAAACTAAGATTTGAGTGCCGACAGGGGCAGAATAAGTAATAAATTCTTTGAGTGATTTTTGGGTAGCCAATTGCGAATAATCTGTTAAAGCAATAGAGTGCTCAAGAGATAGTTTTTGAAGATTGAACTTTTGAAGACCATCCAATGAAGACAATTTATTATTTTTTAATATTGTCAAACTTTTCAGATTTGGAAATAACTCTGGTAGCTCAGCAAAATCCTTTGCTTTAAAACCTGCTAGGTAGGCCTTTGTAATATTTTTTCCGCCATCTTTAAGTAAGTCGGCAGAATCATTATCGGCGAGATAGAAAGAACTCTTTTTAGGATTAAAGATCTTGGAATAGTCAGTCATGGCTAGTGGTTTTAAAGTAAATATTGAAAATTAATTTTTATTTGCTTAATGTTTAAATCAAACTATTTGTTCAGTCTCCCACGCATGAAAATTCTTGCCCTAAATTATTTTTAAATTATCAGACAAAAGCGAATATTTTTTTTGGAAACAATTTACATAAAAGAAAACTCGCAAAAAATACAATTTCATTTCTAAAAAAGGAGCTACTTGTCAAGTATTTCCCAACAGAAGTAATTAGGGTAAAAAAGGCTGGATTAAGGAAAGGACAAAAGCCTGTGCTGCTCAGCGACAATGGTTCATGCTATGTATCTGATGAGCTAAAAGCTTATTTATCAGCAAGTATCAACTTACGCACAGTGATGGGCTGACATGTAATAGGCGTATAACAGATATCTGGTGTATCAGTGGGAATATCTGCAACAGATTTGCCTTTTTGGGCGGGCTGAAGGTTCATACAGGCAGAACCGGATAGGGAACATTGGGTTAACAGCCCTTTTTAGCCTGTTAACCGGGCCTGAAACGAAAATTTAGGGGCATGCACTATTTAGGCCCATGAAGGCCAAAAAAGGCCAAAAAACAGCCTTTAGCGACCGTAGGTCAAATAAGGCAGTACGGTATACCACATTCGAGCAGTCGAAAATGCTACCTCAGAAAGTACAGGCCAAGGTAATACTATCCCAAGGTATTCGTAATTGCCGGTATCCATAACAGTAAAATCAACGTGACGGCCATTAGAATCTACATTCCATGCGTGACTTATTTGTAAACCGCTCTTTTTAGATGTAATTATTCCTTCCACATAATTAAACCCTTTATCGCGCTTGCTTTCAGCATTAGCATAACAGGTTTGAGCTTTCATCCGCAGAGACTTTTTAGGTGGAGGGTGTACCTCATAAATTTGACCATACTTTTTCAAGATCGGCATCGAATATTTAACCTTTAAAGGATTATCAACTCCTAAACGTCGAAGCTGCTCAATTTCAGCAAAACGCTTGGCCACAACTGAAGGTGCTCGTAGTTTAAGATTCATAGCAAAACAAATTTTCAGTACTTCCAAGTGGTGTGCCCCAAAGGAATTTCATTTAGCTCTGAACGTAAATCCTGCCAATTGGGAAAGTGTTTTTCTACTATATCCTTAAAACGCTGGCTGTGGTTCGGCACTAAAACATGTATCATCTCGTGGACAATTACATACTCAACAAGATCTTTCGGTTTTTTAACTAATTCGGTGTTTAAGCGAATAGTACTGGACTTGTGATTACAACTACCCCACTTCGTTTTCATTTTTTGCAAAAAATACGCGTGGACCCTTAATTTCAAAATCGTCTGCCATTTTTCGATCATTGAACTGACGAAATCATGCAATATTTCCTTCTGCCACTCATAAAACACCTCTTCTCTTTTTGCACGAGTTGAACCTGGCCGAACAAATAGATTTATTCGCTTATGATCAAAAGTAACATGCTGTTTACCTTCCGTAAAGGATACATTAAGTAAGTACCTGCGCCCCCATAAATAATGTGATTCCCTTTTTATATACTCCCGCGGCTTTTCCCTTGATTGCTTTGATAATTTGTCTTGCTGCAACCTTATCCATCCTAATTTTGAAATGGCGTAAGCTCTTGCTACCTCAAGACGTGTATTTAAAGGTGCAGATATAGAAACTCGACCATCAGGTGGATGGACAGACAAATGAACATTTTTGATGTTCTTTCTTGTTAACTCTATTTTAATTTCTCCTAAATGAATAACGTCCTTCATTCGTAACCTTTCATATTTTTTAGCAGTTCGAAAAGTGCCTTGGTGGCTACTCGGTCCCTTTGCATAACTGGAAAAAGTGCATTTAACACCTGCTTCTCTCTTATGTCATCTCCCCGCCAACCAGCAGGGGCCATTTCGCGCATTACCCTATCAATCTCAAGAGATAAATGAATTAATTTTTCTCCATACTCCACCTGTGGCTCCACGGCAAAAAGTTGTGACGCAGCCTGCGAAAGAATGTCCGGAAGATTATTGAAGATGATGATGGCCTCACTCTTGCCTTGCAGTTTACTCGGAACACTTGAAGTGTTTTGCCCTTTAGCCATTTTTTGAACCAATTCCTCAGCTTTTTTCAGAAATTCCTCGTATTGCTTAGCATCCTCTCTTTTTTGTTGTATTAAGTCATCTAAGAGCTTCGACATCTCTTTGTAAAAACGAGGATCTGTCAATTGATCACGAATAATAGCTTGTCTGACGTTATTAATAATTCCTTCTGCGATAGAGTTTCTGGTTAACTTACCTTTGTCGTTAAGCTTCTTTGCAATTGCATCATGAATACCGGTCTGAATAATCATCTCGACCAGTGAATATTTATCAACCTCTCCTAATGGATCGGCTGGATCTGCTTGAATATAGGTATTCATCAAATGCCTCATATCCGCTTCAAATGGCTTAATGTCTAACTCTTCACCGCTGAATTTTTTTATAGCAGAACGTATTTCAGTATAATTTTCAACTTCCTGATTAATAACACGTGAATCATCATCTGAATATCCTGCTTCAGGCAAATAATTGGATATGGCAGAAAAAGCTCTGACAAATGTTACAACGGATTTATAAAAAGATATCCGCAGTGGCTCTGTATCAGCCAACGATTCAGGATTATTAGCATCGCCGCAGAAGTAAGCGATAAATTGCTCCACCTCTCTGGGTAAAGAAACGGGTTCACATAAATATTTTAAAGCCTCTCTTGCGGTGTCTAATCTCTTTTTGCCTTCTACAAGCCAATTTTTTAATTCAACATTATTTTCACCAGTAGTTCCACCCTCGGTATCTAATTCATCAGAGGTATAAACTGCTATTGCCTCTTGCACATTACCAAAAAGTTCTTTGAAATCTACGATATAACCAAAATCTTTGTCGTCACCATCAAGTCTGTTTGTTCTGCATATGGCCTGAAATAAATTATGATCTTTTAGTTCATTATCTAAATAAATATAAGAACAAGAAGGAGCATCAAAGCCTGTCAATAATTTACTTACAACAATAAGTAGCTTACAATTTGCAGGTTCATCCTTGAATCTTCTTTTTATCTCATCCTCATATTGTGCGGTAGTTTGTTCTTTACCTAAAACATTCTGGGTGTATGTATCAAATTTATACCGTTCATCACTATTAGCAGGCTCTCTGGAAATGGCGTTGTGATTTGGTTCATAAGAGGTGACAATGCCACAAAATTGCCCAAAATTTGTTTGATGAAACAAGCGAAAATAATGACAAGCGTCATAAATGGATGCTGCTACAAGAATTGCAGTTCCACGATTATTATTGAGCCTGTTACGTAAGCTGAAGTCCTCAATTATACTCGCTATAATTCGTTGTTTTCGCTCCCCAGCACTCATTAATTTTTCCATGTTCGCCCAAGCCTTACGCACCACCGCTTTCTGAAAATTATTCAGATGCCTTGTTTTGGCCTCAAACCAATTATCGATAGCCGCCTGGGAGGTTAACTGCTGGGGAACATTTCGAGCTTCATATTTCAAATCAAGCACAACACCGTCTTTTACAGCCTCGTGAAATTTATATGTGTGAATATTTTTTCCGAAAATATCTCTCGTAGTCTGCTTATCCTTTTTTAACAGTGGTGTGCCTGTAAACCCGATAAAAATGGCACTTTGCATCCACCTCTTCATTTGCTTATTCATACTACCCCCCTGTGTTCTGTGACATTCATCCACAAAAACATAGAAGCGGCCGCTAACTGGAGGTAACATCCCTTCGAGATCCGTGGTGTCAAATTTGTGAACAAGTGCACACAAAAGACGAGGAGTAGAAGCAGAAATTGCATCAATAAATTTAGCTCTTGACGTAATCCGGGGAGATGGAGCAGTCTCAGGAATAACACCGGCATTCCGCATTACACCCTCAATTTGCTTGTCCAACTCATCCCTATCGGTAATTACTAAGATTCTGGCATCGGGATCATGTTCCATAATCCACTTTGCAAGCAATACCATTAATATGCTCTTTCCACTTCCTTGCGTATGCCATATAACACCCCCCTCCCGAATTCTAACTCTTTCCTGGGCAGCCTTGATACCGGCATACTGATGAGGACGGGGAACCTTTTTTTGCCCGGCATCGAAAATGATGAAATTTCGGATAAGGTCGAGAATGCGCTCCTTACGACACATTTGTTCCAATGGAATATCTAGTAACTCGCCCGAAGTATTTCCGATGGAGCTTTTTGTTTCATCTTTCCATTCGACGAAAAACTGTTCCGGTGTTCCTGTCGTTCCGTATCGAAGGCCCTGTGAATCACTACCTGCAAATACTAACTGCACAGTTGAGAAAAAACGCTCGTTAAAAATAGGTTCCTGATTCGTAATCAATTGACGAATACCATCGGCCACTTCAACTGAACTTCGCTTCAATTCAATTACTCCTATGGCAATACCATTAATGTATAAAACCAGGTCTGGTCTCCTTTCGTGACCACCTTTTAGCGTAACTTCTTCGGCAATACCAAAATCATTCTTATTAGTATTTTCCCAATCAATGATATTAATATCTTCAAAAGGGGCGTTTGCAGAAGTTTTGACCTTTATTGGATAACGAAGTAAATTATACGTTTTAAGATTAGCTTGATAAAGAGTAGTTCCAGTAGTATCTGATGCAGCCTCCAACTGAAACAAAGCTGCTGAAATCTGAGCATCAGTATAACCACGATTCTTCAGATTATTTTTTAGCAGATCCGTTTCAATATTCTTATTGGATTTGCTGCTCCATTCACCTAAATAATCGTATCCTAAACTATCAGGAACTGCGTTATCTGTGAAAAGCTTTAATACCCTGTTTTGGGTTTTTCTTTCCGGCCTCATGATTTAAACAATTTGAAACTAACCTGATATCTATAAAATTCAATATTAGTTGTTACCGCTAAAGCACGTCTAATACGAGTATCTTCCTCTAAAGCAATTATTACACCTCGGACAATTTGGTTTTCTTCTGCTAATTCTTCCAAAACGAAGCCCATGTAGCGCTGAATTTGGCAACTACATTATCACTAGCCCTGCCCTTTTTTAGCTCAACAACTAAAAGTTCCTTTTTGTCTTTACTTATTGCAAGGATATCAATAGGCCCTGTATCACTTGGATATTGTTGACCTACCAACTCGTCATCCTCTTCGTAGATATCATACTTTTTACCGAGTTCTGTTTGATTCCAATTCTGAACTAAAAATTCTTCCAAGTGCTTTTCCATAGCAAATTCCGAGGGGTCTTCTATGGTAGTGTCAGTAGAAACAATTGCAGGAGGCTTATGACCCGCTAGCAAGGTTTCAATTTCCTCTGCATACTTCGTGATTGTACAATATGTGGCAATGGCTCCAGTTGAGTTTTGCAGAGCCTCACTCATTGATGATCGTTCAATGGCAGTAGTATACCATTTCACATTGCGCGTATGTGGTAAATGTGTACCAGGCTTATATATATAATTACTTGTTACCTCACCTACCAAATAACTACCCTGACCATTAGGACAAAGCACAATATCACCTGTTTTAATCCCTTTAGCTAAAACCCAAATGGTTGCACAAGCCAAGCCAGCAGTTACTTTCTTTTTATCCGGGTGGTGTTTAAGGTAGATTGGGATAATCTCCTTATTGAAACTTCTCCAATCATCTGTGAGACGATTAGTAAAATTCTCGTTTCCTAAAAAGCCTACACCGATGAAATTACCTTTGAGACATTCATCAGCATATATACTTTTTTGACCTAGCATAATTCTGTAATAGTTTTTCATACCAGTCTTATTTTACCGGTTAACAATGCTTGCATCATGCCTTGTTTTTGGTTTTTTAGTTTTTGTAGTTTATCAGAATATTTTGAAATTAAATTATCCAGGTTGTCGATAACTTCTGCAATTTCCTTCTGGTAATTTATATCTAAAGGATATGTTACCTCAAAATTAAAAAGAGGTTCTCTAACAATTTGGGGTTGACCAGATCCTGTTATTGTCTTTGAAAAATCTTGTTTCGATAACAGGTAGTAAAAGAATGACTTATTAATTGAGGAGTTTGAGTCAACATTCATCACCATGGCATTTCCGGTTATCCATGATTTCTCTCTAGATTTGTTTACAGTCCCACAAGTTGAACCTCTACAAGTTATCATAACCTGCCAGGTTTCGTGATTATAGGCATTATAAAATCCAACTATACCATTTGCGCCATATACAATGTATCCATCATCAGTAAACTGATTTTGTGAAATTGTTTTTGGTTGATAAATTTCACAAACCTCCCCCAACTTCTTCGTAACCCACCCCTCCTTTGGCCTCAACAATTCCTGCATTACCCCTTGTTTGATGGCTTTCTTTTTCTCAATCAATTTTTCGGTTTGTGCAATCAGCTCATCCATGTCGGACAAGGCAATGGCGATGGCGGTTTGTTCTGAGAGATTTAGAGGGAAAGAAATTTTTAATTTTTTTAAAGCCTCTTGATTGATATTAGTATTTGCACTAACCGTACTACTAGCAATGAGATTATTTCGAAATCGTTCTGAATAAAAACAATGTTTTTTAAATTCAGTATTAAGAAAATCATTTCCCCTAAACCTAATAATAAATCCGCTAAATACTACATCTAATAGATCGTGTTCAATTACACATGTTAGACCGACACCAGATGGCTTAACTGAAGAGCGAATAAATAAAACATCTCCCTTTTTGAGATTATATAGTTTTCTTTCAGCTTCATTGGAATTAATTAAATTTAAGCTCTCGTTTTCTCTAATGCTCGTTTTACCAAAAACATCCATAAGATTTACAAAAGGAAAACCAAAACCAAAGTCTTCATTACTTTTGTTTATACCGTTTTTAAATTTACCGATTTCGCCTAACTCTTTAACTTCCCAATCTGTAGGAATTAAACCTAGTTCAGTTTGCTTGTAAGCCTTTTTTAATTCCATGAGAATCCCATTTTTTTAAGGTGAGCATTCACTTTATCTTCAAGGGATTTCACCTCTTTGTCAAGTTTAGGCAAGGGCGTATCATAGCGTTCAATCAATTCCTTCACTCGTCCTGTCAATTGCTGGCTAATCCTGTCCATTTCAGTTTTGACCGTAACTTCAATTGCCGGCAGCCACTTATAATCCAATACCATGGATTTTACTTCCGACTCTATTAAATCAGGATATTTAGCTAATGCAAGTGCATCCAATTCCTCATCTAGTTTTTTAATTTCAGATTTTAGTACACTTTGCGTTTCAAGCATATCAATGTAACTAACCACTATATTCAAATCAGTTAATCGTTCCGGAAGAGGATCAGTCCCTAATTGTAATTTGTATTCGGCTTCTTTAGTAGCTATCAAATCATTCGCAGCCTTGCTTTTATCTTTTAAAGATTTATCGGTGTCAATATACTCTTGTAGAATTTTGTTTTCTACTTTGTCAATTGAATTTGCTAGCCTGTCTTTTACGGCTTTGAGTGTCAATTTCCCTTTAGTATTTCTTAAAGCGGATAGATAGTTATTTCCATTTAATGTTTTCAATTTGGCATCAAGTTCTGTCTCTTCTTGCTTCAATGCACTGTATTGACCTGCACCTTTTTTATCATCTTCATTCCACAGTGTTATAATTGCCGTGTTTAATGCTTCTTCAGCATCGCCTTTAGTTGAAACATCCTTCAAAATACCATCTTCACCGCTATTTTCTTCAATGAGCGATTCCAACTTTCCGGTTATTTCATCCATTTCGACATGTTTCGCCAGCAAGGCATCCTGTTCCGATTTGAAGTATCTGTTTACAATAAATTCTTTAGGCAACAAATCACATGTCCAGCCTTTATCTTTTTTCTCACCTTTATTTTTACCACTCTTCACTTCTTCAATCACTCTTCGCGTTTCGGCCTTCCAACCATCAGCAGCAATCAAATAAGCATCGTCCTGCATCGTATCATTATAGTAGTTCATCAAATGCTGATACACATCATAAGCATCAATGAGTTTAGCCTTTTTAAAAGCATTAAGTAGGCTTCCAGACAATTCTCCAATCAATGCTTTAGGATGACCATCTTTTCCAAAAGCATTCAATTGCGGAACTATCGTCTTCTTCCAGGCTTCATATATACCTGTGTTAGCCTTTTGCAGGGATAAAAACTCTGCATCCTGATGTATGGCGGGCTTAATTTCTGAAGAAGCGAGTTTTGCTTCCAAATAGCCTTTCCTAGCGTCTTTAAAAAGCGTATTTCTTAAATTTGGTAAGACCTCCCAGTAGGCACCCATATTGTCAATATCCCTAACCGGAATGCCGCCATTCAAATGTCCATCTATATCCTGAATATCTTCCTGCTCTGTCGAATCGATGTAGCGAGGTATATTCAAATTAAAATCATTCTTTGGATCAGCAATTTCATCGAAAGGAACCATTCTAGAAAACTTGTTAACGGGCTCTTGCTTCATGAATGCATCCACGATCTTATGTATATCTTGTTCTCTCAAACGGTTTTTGTTACTGTCTTTCATAAAACCTTTCGAGGCATCCACCATGAAAATACCCTTGCGCGCCTGGGCATTTTCTTTATCTAATACCAGAATACAAGCCGGTATGCCTGTTCCGTAAAACAAGTTAGCCGGCAAGCCGATTACCCCTTTCAAAATACCTGAGTTGATTAAATTTCTTCTTATTCCAGCTTCCGCATTTCCCCTGAACAAAACACCATGCGGCAGAATACAAGCTGCCTTGCCAGTGCTTTTCAAAGAGCGAATGATGTGCAATAGGTAAGCATAATCACCTTGCTTTGCAGGTGGTTCGCCCCATTCAAATCTTCTGTATAAATCTGATGAAGGTGTAATACCTGTACTCCAAGTTTTATCGGAGAAAGGTGGATTGGCTACCACATAATCGTAAGTACGAAGATTGGTGCCATCTAGGAATTTTGGATTTGCCAATGTATTTCCCGCCATGATGTTGGCGGTTGGGAAATCATGGAGAATCATATTCATCCTCGCCAAACCGGATGTCGTCACATCCATTTCCTGACCTTCCAGTGTGATTCGTTTTCCGGCTTCAGTGGCTACTTTGAGAAGCAATGAGCCAGATCCGCAAGTGGGATCATAGGCTGTGGTTGCCGCCACAGAATTTTGTGCATTGATGCCAATCACTTTTGCGAGTATTCTACTTACTTCGGCAGGAGTGTAAAATTGCCCCTTGCTCTTGCCACTTTCCTGAGCAAAGTGTTGCATAAGATACTCATAGGCATCACCTAAAATATCATCGTGGTCAGCACGGTTTTTTGAAAAGTCAAGCGTAGAACTGTTAAAGATATTGATCAGATTCGTGAGCCTATCCACCATGGCTTTTCCTTCGCCCAGTTTATTGGGATCATTGAAATCAGGGAAATCGCTTCTTGACAAGCGAGAGTTGGCATCAATGAGCGGTTGAATAATCTGTGTGTTGATTTTGTCTCCAATATCATCCTTGCCTCTTAATTCAAGCATATCCTTAAAGCTGGAGCCCTTAGTAATGGTGACGGGTGGTGCAAAATCATCCGTGTCAGCATATTTGTCTGAGACATACTTGATGAACAACATGAACAGTACATAGTCCTTGTACTGACTGGCATCCATGCCACCTCTTAGCTCATCACAACTTGCCCAGATAGAGCTGTACAACTCGGATTTTTTAATCGCCATTCTATAATATTTTACTTTGATTTATTTAAGATCTCTTGCTCTGCTGCTTTAAGAGCTTTTATTGCAACAGATTCGTCTTTAGCAACATCATAAATTTTGTCGGCTAACCAAACGGTTAACAATTCCTCTTCGGTTACATCAAATAATCGCGACAACCGTCTCAAGTAAGATCTGCTAACAGGCTTTTCATCACTTTCCATTTTGGAGATGTATGCTGTATCTACATCGAGCTTAGCTGCCACCTCTCGTTGCAACAAACCTTTCGATTCACGAAGCTCCTTTAACTTTCCACCGATCATGGTTAACTGTTAGACTTGTCCTGAATAGGTCAAATCTAAAAAATCGTTATGGAAACCCGAATAAAAAAGAGAGATACTTGTCAAGACTTTCCCAACAGAAGAAATTAGGGTAGAGCATTATGCCTTGTAATAGGCGTATAACAGATATCTGGTGTATCAATGGGAATATCTGCAACAGATTTGCCTTACTTATGGCTTATGATGGAAATGAGTACAACAGCCAAACCAACCGCATCACTAAAATGTTTTCCCGTCTCAATTGCCTCAATGTGAGAGGCCTGTATTCGTCCAATCAGCGTGCTGGCATCGGGCTTCGGAAGCTTTTGGGTGAAGTTGGCATTTCTGAATATGGCGTAAGGAAAATTGTGACTCTCTTGCTCCTTGGGGTTTGAAATTGGCCGATCTCTTACTAGCGGTCTTTGTGTCACTCCGCCATTTTGAGCCATTATGTATCCCTCAAAGAAACACCGGTACAGATGGCTTTCTTTTACCCCAAAAAATTTGCACAGATCATTGATTTTCATAAGAATATCAGAAGAAAGTTTGGATCCAAATAAAAAACTGCTTTGTTTAGTCTCCCCCTTGCCGTTAACTGTGGCAAATCGAAATGTAGCAGTCTGCTTTGGAACATGTAACTTGGAGGCTATTGCCCAAAGAATAATCCTACGGAAGAGCTCACTGCGGGAAATCGAATATTTAGCGCAGAGTGCTCTGACAGCCTGATTTTGATTTTCAGTTATTCTAAAAACTCCTGAATATTTTTTCATAATTATTCTATAATTTTGTTGCAACTTACGAATAGTTATGGAAAAGCCCAAAATTTTATCATCCTCCCTGAAGGGATCCA
>Ga0194131_10006766_pt1 | contig 15762 bp, 16 predicted proteins | sample TA2KigO120mmetaG_FD_148631 | JGI IMG/M metagenome (GOLD analysis project Ga0194131, IMG submission 148631) | Freshwater microbial communities from Lake Tanganyika, Tanzania - TA2015053 Kigoma Offshore 120m | ecosystem: Environmental > Aquatic > Freshwater > Lake | place: Tanzania: Lake... | reverse complement strand
CGCGCCGGGCCGCGTTGCCCCGCGCGCGCCGAGATCGCCGCGCACGGCCCGCCGGAGACTCCCTCGACAAGGCGGTGGTACAGCCATCGCATGATCGTGACATCCGGCATTCATCCCGCAGCGCTCGAGCATCTCGCCCCACCGCTCGCGCCCGCCGCGGTCGATCGCCTCGCCGACGAGATCGCCGAGGTTGCATCGCACATCGACGCCGCCGAGCACCGGCTGCTGACCCTCATCCGCCGCTTCGACGAGGGCTCGGGCTGGGCGACGCACGGCGCTCTCTCCTGTGCCCACTGGCTCAACTGGCGGATCGGACTCGACCTCGGCGCCGCACGCGAGCGCGTCCGCGTCGCGCACGCGCTCGCGACGTTGCCTCTGGTCGACGATGCGCTTCGCCGCGGCGCCGTCAGCTACTCGAAGGTGCGCGCGATCACGCGCGTCGCGAGCCCCGCGACCGAGGCGTCGCTGCTCGAAATGGCGACGCACGCGACCGCGTCGCAGCTCGAGCGCATCTGCCGCGGCTACCGTCGCGTCGTCGCCGACGCGGAAGCGGGACCGCCGCCGAGCCTCGCGGACGAGGAGCGCGCGCGCTTCGTCCGGGTGCGCGAGACGGACGACGGCATGGTCCGCATCGAGGCGCGGCTCCGTCCGGAGGAGGCGGCCGTCATCCTGCAGGCGCTCGACGTGGCGCGGCGCCGGGCGTGGCGTGCGGGTGCGGGTGCGACGCGCGGTGCCGCTGCCGGTCGCGTTTCCGCGGAGGTGCGCGCTGCCGATGCGGGTGGCGGTTCCGCGGCGGCGCGCACTGCCAACGCCGGCGGCGTTTCCGCGCCGGGCGCGTCGCCGGGCGAGGCGGCAGAGCGCCGCGCGGGACCTGCCACGGAAATCTCCGCGGAAACGTCGCCGCCCGCACGACGAGCGGACCAGGGGCAGCACCACGAGCCGCCGACGACGCTGTCGCGCGCCGACGCGCTGGTGGCGGTCGCGGAGTCGTGGCTCTCGTCGGTCGCCGTCGGCGACGGTCACGACGCGGCGGGACTGCCGGTCGAGCTGGTCGTGCACGTCGACCGCGCCGCGCTCGCGGCGGGCACAGATGGCACGGACGACCGCCGCGACGACCCGCACGCCCCCGACGCAGCGCAGCTCGCACCGCACGCGACGCTCGCCGACGGCACGCCGCTCGCGCTCGCGACCGCACGGCGTCTCGCCTGCGACGCGAGCGTCGTGCTCGTCGACGACACGCGCGCCGGCGCCGCGGTCGTCACCGCCGCTCGTGACACGGACGGTGCCCGCGACGTTCACGCGGACGCTCGCGAGGCGTCCGGCGCGGAGAGCGTCGCGTCACGCCGCACGCGCCGCGTCTCGCCCCGCCTGCGCCGCGCGCTCCGCCTGCGCGACGACGGCTGCCGCTTTCCCGGCTGCACGAACCGCATCACCGACGTGCACCACGTCGTCGCCTGGATCGACGGCGGTGCCACGAGCCTCGCGAACACGCTCTTGCTCTGCCGCAGGCACCACCGCTTCGTGCACGAGCACGGCTACCGTGTGGTGGCCGCGCGCGACGGCAGGTCGCGGTTCTTCCGTCGCGACGGTCAGCCCGTACCGCTCGCGGACGAGCCGCTGCGCTCGCCGCTCGGGAACGACTCGCCCGCCAGCGGTGCCGCCGCAGCCCCGGACGCGCTCGCCGCACTCCGCGCGACGCACGCGGCGCGCGGCCTCGCGATCGACGCAACGACGGCTTTCCCGCGCTGGGACGGCACGCCACTCGACGCCCACCTCGCGGTGCAGGCCCTGCTCGGCGCAGCGGGCTTCGCCACGGCGCACGACTCGTGAGCCGATCTGGTGCCGCACGCGCCCGGCATCGCCGCCGGCAGCGCGATCACTGTCGGTGTCCGCCCACACGAAGCTCGCGCGACGGAACGGGGAAGGCAAGTATCACTTCGGGTTTCCGGGACCTTGTGCCTGTGCGAGCAAGGGTGGCCGCACCTCCGACGAGCAGTCGAGCTCGAGTCAGGCGACGCGCGCAGAACGCCTGGCGGTACTGAAGACCACTCTTACCCGGATCCCGAGGCGCGCGAGCATGTCGATCAAGGTGTCGACGCTGAAGAGATCGAGTCGCCCTCGCATCAGGTCGCTCACACGAGGTTGAGTGACATCGAGCAGCTTTGCGGCCTCCGCCTGCTTGAGCCCGCGCGACTCGATCGCCTTCTGGAGCTGAATCAAGAGATCGGAGCGAATGCGGAGATGCTCGGCCTCCTCGGGCGGAAAGCCGAGGTCGCGGAAGACATTTCCGTTGGAACGCGTCACCTTGCGCTGCATGGTCGGCTTCACCTGCTTTCCTGCCGGCGTCGTCTCAGGAGGTCGCGGAGGCGCTGCCTTGCGAGGCCCAAGTCCCGTTTCGGGGTCCGCTGCGAGCGCTTCTGGAATGCGTGGAGCACGTAGACCGCATCATCGAACTTCGCGAGATAGACGACGCGATGCTCGAGCCCGGTGCGTACTCGAACCTCACGCACGCCGAGACCGATGGCCGGCATCGGCTTCCACTCGTTCGGGTCGAGCGCCTGCTGGACCCGTCGAAGTTGAAATCCTGCCACTTGACGCGCGTCGACCGGGAAACCGCGAAGATCCTCCCGTGCGGTTCCGAGCCAGATCACGGGTTTCTCGGCCACGTCGTCTCATACAAGTATCAGTATATTCGGGCAAGCTTCCCGAAAGAGGATTCCCGGCCTCGCGGTCGTCGCCTGGCAGACGTCACAAGGATCGCACCAGCAGGCGCTTGCCGACGTTGTCGACGTCACGCTGCGTGAACATGCTCTTCGACAGGCGAAACGCATCGGCATGCGCCGCGAGACCGAACCAGCTCGCGACCGAGGCCCGGGCGTCGTCCGGATCGATCTCCCGCGCGGCCACGCGCCGCCCGAGGGCGGGCACACGGCGCCAGAGCCGGCGAACGCTGCGCCGGCGCACCCGGGTGCGCCCGTCCGCGTGATGGACGTAGCCGAGCAGGTCGCAGGGCTCGCTGATGGGCGCCACGCTCACGCGCCTGGGATTCAGCTCGAGGCGGAGCTGCTCGGTGAGGAATTCTCGAACCTGGCCGAGGCGATCCCTGGCCTCCCGCCGGTCTGACGCGAGCAGCAGGAAGTCGTCCATGTACCGGAGATAGTGCCGCACGCGCAGGCGCTCCTTCACGAAGTGGTCGAGCGCGTCGAGATAGACGTTGGCGAAGAGCTGGCTCGTGAGGCTGCCGATCGGGATGCCGCAGCCGGGCCGCTCGGCACCATGCGTGACCAGTGTACCGAGAAGGTTCAGCAGACGGCCGTCGCCGACCCGGCGCTCCAGGCGCCCGAGGAGCACCGCGTGATCGACGCTGGCGAAGTAGCGCTTGACGTCGCCCTGCAGGCGATAGCCGCGCCCGGCGCGGGCGCGCACGAACGCCCGGTAGCGCTCCACCGCGCGGTGCGTTCCTCGGCCGGGAATGCACGCGTAGCTGTCGGCGATGAAGCCGCGCCGGAAGATCGGATCGAGCACGTTGAAGAGCGCGTGGTGCACGACGCGGTCGCGAAACGGCGCCGCCCGGATCTCCCGGCGCTTCGGATCGTTGACCCAGAAGCGGTGGAACGGACCCCAGGCATATTCCCCGGCCGCGAGCTCGTCGCGGATCTCGAAGAGCCGGGTTTCCAGGTGGTACTCGAACTCGCGCATGTCGGGCCGATCGCGCTTGCCGTGGCTCGCGCCGCCGAAGGCGCGATGCAGGTTGTCGAAGGCGATGACCTTCGCGAGCAGGTTCTTCTCGGATCGCATGGTCGCAGCGCCGGGGCGGCGGGCCCGGCGTTCGATCGCCTACTGGCCGGACCCGCCGGTTTGGCTATTCAGCGCACCCCACGACGGGGCCACGCCAGGGACATGGGCCCTGTCATCCCGTTGGCACGGGCACCGTCTCCGTGGAGGCGGTGCGACAGACCGCCGGGCAGCGTGTTCCCGGCTGGGACAACTAGCGGGCGCAACGAAAGCCGATGTTGTCGTTCGAGTTGGACGGCTCGTTGTTGCCATTGACCGTGAGCGGACCGGCGTTGGTACCGTTGTTGAAGTTGCCGCCGCGCAGCAGCGCACCGGTTTGGCCCAGGCCCCTATTCCACGTGCACCTCCCGTCCGGCCTGCTGGAGAAGACTGATGTACTTCTCCAGGTTCGCCCTGGGGATGCCGCACGTGGAAATCCGTGCCGGCTCGGACTCGGCCGCGAGGTCGCGCACCGCGACGCGCAGCACGCGCCCGCACTCGACGGCATCTTCGAAGAAGCTCTGACAGAACACACCGGTGGTGATGAAGACGATCGCGCGCGGGTGCTCGAGCTTCGCGCGTAGATACCTCTCGACGGTCGGGCTGCGCATCGTGTAGCGCACGCCGCCGGTGCGCCTTTGCGGCGCGGGCGCGCGCTCGACGCCGGGCGGCGGCCCGGGCGGCGCTGCCACCGGCGCGGCCACCCCGCCCTGCTCGTGCTTGAGCCACCCGCCGAGCATACGGCCGACCTCGTCTGCTCCCTTCGACAGGTCCTCGTAGCCGCCGTTCGACACGAAGCCCAGGTGCCTGCCGAGGCGGAGCGTGATGCGGAGCGCGTCCAGCCGGCCGCTGGCTTCGCGCAGGGTCTCGGCCTTGTCGGTGCGCCGGTTCGCGACCGTCAACGAGACCAGCATCTGCAGCGCGTCGTCCAGGATCACCCGCCCAAGCAGGCCGCGCTGCGCGCGCGGGAACCGGTTCACGTGCGCGTACAGCCCGGCGCAGAGGTCGTACGACTTCTGCACCACCGGGATGAGGTCGGAACTACGTGAGGCCATCGCTTCACCTCGTGGCAACGCTCACTCGGATCGGAGCCGGGCGCGTCAACGAGCGGGCTGACACCCGCCGCTCGCTCACGCTCACGGCTCAGATCACGGCTGACGCCACAAACATCTCGCCGCCGTCGCGTGGACGGACGTGCGCAAAGCCGCCCGCCCATCCACGCGACGCCGCAACGCAAAGGCTCAAAGGGCCAACAAAAACGTGACTAGCGGGCGCAACGAAAGCCGATGCTGACGATCGAGAGGGACGGCTCGCTGTCGCCACGGACCGTGAGCGGACCGGCGCCGGTACCGCTGAAGAAGTTGCCGCCGCGCAGCAGCGCACCGGGTTCCCCCGTCGTGGCCGCGCCAGCCAAGCACTGATCGTCGCCCGTCGGGCTGACGCCTCCGCTCCAGGTTCCGCACGCCGTCGAGCGCGGCACCCAGTCCGCTACCCACTCGTACAGGTTGCCCACCATGTCGAAGGCACCACGCGACGACACGCAGGCGCTACGCGATCCGGTGCTGACCGCCGACCCGCTCGCCGTGTTGCAATCGGTCGTGCCGTTGTCCGGCCCCGGGTCCGGCGTGCCCGCCACCGCCGCCTGCCACTCCGCATTCGACGGCAGCCGCTTGCGCGCGTTCTCGCACGCCGCCTGCGCCTGGAACCACGTCATGCGCGCCGACGGCGGCACCCCCGGCAGGCTCACCGCGTAGATGTCGTCGCTGCAGTTCTGCCCGCTGTCCGCACACGGCGCGTAGTTGTCGCTCCCGACACCGAGCTGCGTCGCGCCGCCCGCCGCCAGGTTCGCAGCCGTCGCCTTGCCCTGCTGGATCTTCTTCACGAGATTCTTGTTGGTCGTCGTCGGGTTCGGCACCCGCCACACGCTCGCCTCGTACTTGTCCATGCACACCGTGCCCGACACCACCGCGTCCACCGGACACTTCGCCAGCGGCTTGCCGCCCTGCGCGCCAGCCGTGCTCGCCAGCAGCACCAGCGCTGCCGCCACCGGTGTCCATCGCAATACCTTGCTCATCGAGAATACCTCCCCTCGGTCGTTGCTCTTGGCACCCCGGTCGACGACTGGCCGGGGCTTGGGTGAGAACTATCCTACGCGCTGCCACGTCCAGTCAACTGAGAATTCCGGCAGGCCCGGGGTGACCGCGAGAGCCAGTCCGGCCCATGCGGCGGTCAGCATTCCCGCCGCCTGCAGCAACGCGGCGCGAGCGCCGCACGCGGGTGTTCGCTCGAGCCGAGCTCCAGCAGCGCCTCGGTTGACCTGGTCGAGCTGCCAGATGTACGTTGTACGCATGAAGCGCGTGACCGCGTCCGACGCCCGCCGCCGGTGGTTCGAGCTGCTCGACGAGGTGGCCGCGGGTGAAGTCCTGATCGTCGAGCGCCACGGACGGCGGATCGTGCTCCAGCGCGAAGAGCCCCGCCGGGGCTCGCGCGCTCGGGTACCGAGCTATGCGGACGTGCTCCGCTCGCCCGGCCTCGACGAGGCCGATCGGTGGGGCTGGGTCTGGACGGGCGCCCGGCAACCCCTACGCTCCGTTCGCCGGCGCACGGGATGACCGCGCTTCTCGATACGCACTTTCTTCTCTGGATCGCGCTCGGCTCCAGGCGGCTTCGGGAGTACCGCTGGGTCGAGCGCTACGCGCCCTGGACCGTCTCGCCCGTATCGCTCCTCGAGATCGCGTTCCTTGGAGAAGTAGGCCGGGTCGAGGTTCGCCACGCGGAGTTCGTCGAGAGGCTCGGCACCGATCCGCGGTTCGTCATCGACGACGTTGGATCCGTCGCTCTGGCGACGGCCGCGTTCGGGCTCTCCTGGACACGAGACCCGTTCGACCGGCTTCTGGTGGCGCACAGCGCCGTCCGGCGCCTGCGCCTCTGCACGGTGGACCCCGTCATGCTGGAGCACCACTCGCTGGTCGTGCGCGAGCTGGCGGCACGTTGAGTGCGCGGATGTCATTTCGGGTTTCCGGGAGACGTCACAAGGATCGCACCACCTTGTCGCTGGCCGAGCTCTGAGGCACAGTCGGGGCGTGGTCGACGACGAGGCGCCGAGCCCGGAGCAGCAGGCGATCTTCCGCTCCATGACCCCGGGTCAGCGCTGGGAGGCAGCCGTCCAGCTCTACTGGTCGGCCCGGCGGCTGAAGACGGCCTTCGTCCGCAGCATCCATCCCGACTGGTCGGACGAGCGCGTCGACGCCTGCGTCCGCGCGGCGTTCCTCCATGCCCGATCCTGACCTGCTCACCCTGTTCGTCCGCCCGCTGGAGGAGCTCGGCATCCGCTACATGGTGAGCGGAAGCGTCGCCTCCACGCTCTTCGGCGAGCCGCGGATGACCCACGACGTCGACCTCGTGGCCTTTCTCGACGAGAGCGCCATCGCCGCTCTCGGCCCGGTGTTCGCGCCGCCCGAGTTCTACCTTCCACCGCAGGAGGTCATGACGCTCGAAGCCCGGCGGGAGAGCCGCGGGCACTTCAACATCATCCACGTGCCCTCGGGACTCAAGGCGGACGTCTATCCGGCCAACCGGGATCCGTTGCACGCGTGGGCGATCGGCCGGACGCTGCGCATTCCCATCGGCACGCTCACCGTCAGCGTCGCACCGCCCGAGTACGTCATCCTGCGGAAGCTCGAGTACTACCGCGAAGGTGGCTCCGAGAAACACGTCCGTGACATCCGTGCGATGCTGACACTGTCGCTGGTCGAGCTCGACCGCACTGCCCTCGCCGATTGGCTGGGGCGGCTGGGCCTGGAGGCGCAATGGCGGGTCGTGACGGACACGATGAGAGAGAGGTCGGGATGAGAGCGATGGTTCCCTTGACGGTCGCGGCATTCGCCTGCGCCGCCTGCGGCCTCGCCGACTTCGCGGCGAAGCAGCAGCAGTACAACCGGCAGATGGGCATGTCGGCGATGAACGACATGTCGGGCCAGACGAAGCTCGAGCCCGACGCGACGCGCGACCCGTTCCCGACCAGCGCGAGCCAGGACGAGCAGCGCCGTCAATACCAGGAGAACCAATACTACCAGCGCGCGCTGCAGGCGGGGCAGGACCGCGAGGGCACGAGCATGCCGACCGACGCCGACTGCGTCGAGACCTCCACCGTCAGCACCGGCGCGAACAGCGGCAGCGGCACGGTCACGCGCAACTGCCGCTCGCGGACGAGCACGCCATGACCGACGACCGCTTCCTTGCGCCGACCCCCATCATCGACTCCGACCACCCCGCGGTGATCGCGTACGCGCGCGCCGCCGCGGGCGACGCGTCCGACCCGCGCGAGCGCGCGATCCGGCTGTACAAAGCGGTTCGCGACGACGTGGTCTACGACCCCTATGGCCTGGGGCTCGACGTCGCCGGCATGCGCGCCTCGACGACGCTCGCGAACCGCCGCGGCTGGTGCGTCGCGAAGGCCGCGCTGCTCGCCGCGTGCGCGCGCGCCGAAGGGATTCCCGCCCGGCTCGGCTTCGCCGACGTGCGCAACCACCTCAGCACCGAGAAGCTCCGCGCCGCGATGGGCACGGATCTCTTCGTGTTCCACGGCAACGCCGAGCTGCTGCTCGACGCCCGCTGGGTGAAGGCGACGCCGGCGTTCAACAAGGAGCTGTGCGCGAAGTTCGGCGTCGAGCCGCTGGACTGGGACGGCGTGCACGACTCGCTGCTGCAGGCGCACGACGGCGCCAAGCGCACGTTCATGGAGTACGTGCGCGACCGCGGCAGCTACGACGACGTGCCGCTCGACGAGATCCTCGCCGCGTTCCGCGAGCACTACCCGACGATGTTCCCGGGCGCGGGCGGGACGAAGCTCGACGGCGACTTCGGCGCCGAGGGCGCTGCCGAGCGGAGGACGGACAGAGGCGACTGAATCGGCCCGAGCGCGCCGATCCAGCCACGCTCGCGCAGCGCCTCGACCACCCGCGCGGCGATGGCACGCTGGCCGTCGTCGTCGGGATGGAAGTGGTCGTCCTGCAGCATGCGGCGGCGACCCGCGCCGTCGACGAAGAGGTCGCGCACGGGCACCAGCTCGTCGCCGTGCTCGGCCCGCAGGACGTCTTCGGCGAGATCGCCGACGCCGGCCCAGCCCTCCGCCTGGTAGCCGAGGTAGAGTACTCTTGCGCCGTGCGCGGCCGCGTCGTTCGAGATGCTCGCGAAGCTCGCCGACTGGATGCGCCGGATCGCCGACGCGGGCAGCAGGCGCGCGGTCTCGTCGCGCAGCGACCAGCCGCTCGCGACGCTCGACTCGACTCCGTACCCGCCGAGGCCGGCCGCAAACCCCAGCGTCAGAAGGCGGATGGCCCTCAGCCGCGGCAGCCAGCGGCGCATGCGGGCCGCGTCGCCGAGCAGAGCGCCGGGGACGTCCTCGAGATTCCACGCGTCGTTCACCCCCGCCATGACGACCAGCACGCGCGGCGAGGTGCGCGCGAGGTCGTCGTGCAAGAGGTGCGCGACCTGCGTCGAGTTCAGCCCCGGCCAGCTGCGGTCGCCCACGGGTACGCCGACCGCGCGCGCCAGCAGGTCCGACAGGTGCACCGCGTTCCCGAGGCCGTACGGCGTCGAATCGCCGTAGACGACGAGGGCCGGGTTGGTCGCCGTGGCGAGCGCGTCGCGTCGGGCGGCGACGACGCGCGCGACCAAGCGCAGCGCACCTTCGAGAGTCGCGACCGCGAACACCGCGGCGAAGAGCAGCAGCAGCGCGCGGCGCGTCCACCGTCTCGACATCGGATGCTGCTACCACCGTCGGGGAACGCCGGCGAGGCGCGAGGTCAGCCGACGGGGAAGCGTACGCGCATCGTCGTCGATGCGCCGTTCGCCCAGTCGGCGTACGGGATCGGCGTGACCGCGACCGGCACGCCCGCCGCGCGGCCGTCCCAGCGGCGGTGCAACGTCGCCGCCGTGGCGGCTCGTCGGCGGAAGGCTGCCTGCGGGCCGCGCGTCGGATCGACGATCAGGTCGCGCAGGTCGACGCCGGACAGGCTCGCGCCCTCGACGCAGTACACGACCGGGCCGCGCCGCAGGTGGACCGACGCGCCCTCGCCCTCCACGCGGTGGTCCGTCGCCCACCACTCCCAGTCCACCGGCAGCGTCACGACGCCGTCGCCGGGCAGCGCCTCGTGTCCAGCGCCGCCGGCCCACCCCGGCCGGCGCACGCGCACGGCGCGGCCGGCCGGAGCCGCGTGCACGGCCACGCGGATGCCGCCCTCGAACGGGTAGTCGCCGTGGACCTCGACGTCCCAGCCCGCACCGCGCAGACGGCACGCGAGCGGCAGGTGCAGCAGAAGATCGCCCGACGCGGCATCGACCTCCGCGACCCGACGCTCGACGGTCGCGAACATGCGAGCGAGGTTCGGCGGACAGCACGGCACGTCGAACCACGCGGGCCGCCGCGCCGGGAACCACTCGCGCATCATGAGCAGCCCGTAGTCGAAGCCGTACACCCAGGGGTTCGGATCGGCGGCGACCTCCGCGACCGCCTGCGGCTGCGAGTAGAACCAGCTGTCGCCGCCCGCGCCGGTGCCGCACGGCACGGCGTTGAAGAGCAGCAGCTCGATCTGGTCGAGCGCGCGCGGGTCGCGGGCGAGGCGCCAGACACGCGCGCTCAGCTGCGTCGCCGCGACCGCGGCGCAGCTCTCGGCGTAGGCCATCGCGTCCGGCTGCTCGAAGGGGCGCCCGACGGACTCGCCGAGCCAGCGCGCGCCCACGGCACCGGTCGGGTAGGCGTGCTCGTTCACCAGCGCGTCGAAGAGGCGCGTCGCCGCGTCGGTCCAGCGCACCGCGCCCGTCGCGAGCGCGACCTCGGCGATCGCCGACACGAGGTAGAGCGCGCGCACGGCGTGCCCGCCGAGCACGAAGCCGTCGAGATCCGTCCCGGCCGCCGCGAGGCGGCGCTCGACCGCCCAAGCCGCCTGCTCGACGTAGCGCGCCCTCCCCGTCGCGGCCGCGAGCCGGCACAGCGCCAGCTCGACCTCCGGGTGCGTGTCGGTGCGCTCGTCGCGCCCGGGTCCGAAGGTGCCGCACAGGTGGTCGGCGAGCCGCGTCGCGACGGTGAGCAATCGCTCGGAGCCCGTCGCCGCGTGGTGCGCGACCGCCGCCTCCATCAGGTGGCCGAAGCAGTAGTGCTCGTGGCCGAAGTCGAGGTCCGACCAGCGCGGCGGCGCACCCGGCGCGCCGTAGTACGTGTGCACGTACCCGTCCGGCGCCTGCACACGCTCGATCAGCTCGACCATCGGCTCGGCGAGGTCGGAGCGTCCGGCGAGGATCGCGGCCTCGAGCCACTTGTAGACGTCGGAGTCCGAGAAGTGCATCGCGCGGCGGGCGAGGTCGGGCCGGCCCGCGAGGCGACGAAAGTTGTCGACCGCGCCCTGCTTCTCCAGCCGCTCCAGGACCACATCGAGCGTGCGCCTTCGGAGCTGGGTCGCTCGCGGCGCCCAGAAGCGGTCGCGCAGCTCGATCGAGAGCCCCGATTCCGGCGTCGGTGCCATGCGCTTTGTGTAGTCCCGCCGCCCCCTGCACGACAAGCGCGCCTCCGCCGGACCCGCGCGCAGCAGCACGCGTCGAGATCCCGGGGGTGACGCGCCCGAGCGCGCGCGTTCCGCTGCTGGCTCCGCACGGCCGTGGCGCGCTAAGACCGGCGCGTGCGACTCGACCTCGGCGGCGAACCCATCCACACCCGCGCGCACGCGCTCGTCGCGACGCTGCGCGACGACGGACGCGTCGTCGCGCGCGGCTCGCTGATCGACCTGCGCACGCGCGGCTTCCTGCCCGTCGGCGGCAGCATGCAGGGGATGGGGATCATCCACCACATGGAGCTCGCGTGGCTGATCGATCCCGCGACCGGCGTCATCGAGGAGTTCACGCCGGCGCAGCCGACGGTCGCGTTCGAGGCATCGCCCGAGACGGCGGGCGAGAGCTGCCGCGACCCGATGGCCGCGGTGACCGCACTCGCCGGCACGCGGCTCGGCGACGGCTTCTCGGCGGCGCTCCGCGAGCGCATCGGCGGCGCGCTCGGCTGCTCGCACGTGATGACGCTCGCGCTGTTCATGGACGCCGCGGTCCGCGCCGGGCTCGACTGGCAGCGCGCGAACGTCCCCGGGCGCTTCGCGTCACCCAGCGCGGGGACGCTCTTCCGCCGCGACCTCGTGTTCGACGGCCACGCGCACGCGGACGGCCGCGTCGCGACCGGCATGCGCATGGGCGATCTGCACTGGAACGCCGCACCGCCGACGTCGCTCGCACCGCTGCGCTTCGCCCGACACCACGAGCTCGCAGCCGAGATCACCGCGGACCTGTGGCCCGGAAGCCTGCTCGCGATCCGCGGCGCGGAGCGCGAGCGCCGCGACGAGGCGTTCGCCGGCGTGGCATGGACCGACCGCAATCCTTGGCTCGCGGCGCTCGACGGCCTGGGACTCGCGCGCGGTGCTGCATCCGAGCTGCAGCACCGCCTCGACGGCGCGCCGCACGCGCGTCCCTGGATCGACGCGCTGCTGATGTTCGCCCCGGCGCTCGTGCAGTGCCGCGCCGCGCACCCGGACGCGTGGCACGAGAAGGTCCGCGCGACCGAGCGTCATCCGGGGCTGACCGCGATCCCGGACTCGTGCTGGATGTGGCGCCGCGGCGGCGCGCTCGAGCGCATCCGCGAGCGCCACGGCGCGGTGAAGGGCGGGCGCTGAAGCTCCGGAGGCCGCGCGATCGTCCGACCGCGCGGCCTCCGGACAGCTCGCCTCGTCAGGCCGAGGCCGCCACCTCGCCGATGCCGCCGGTGCGCGCGTGCGGCAGGGTCGCGACGTCGCTCGAGCGCTTCATCGACGGCCCCTCGTCGGTCCACGCCCACGTGCAGCGCCCGTCCTCGACGTCGAAGCGCAGGAAGCGCTCCTTCAGACCGTGGCGCAGCGCGCGCTCGATCGCGTCCGGCTTCTGCTCGGTGCGCGCGTGGATCCGCGCGCCGAGCTCGGCGATCGCCGCGGCCTCGACGTCGTCGCTGCCGGTGTCGCCGAGCCGGAGGTCCCAGCTGCCGTCGGTCTCGAGCAGGTCCTCCATCATGACCGCGTAGTACACGCCGTGGCGCTCGACCCGGTAGTACGTCTCGAGGTCCTCGGCGCTCGCGGTGCCGTTGCCGATGCGCTCGGCCATGTCCCAGAAGCGCTGCTTCGCGCGCTCCTCCATCTCCATCGCGATCGCCTCCTGGATCTCGTTGCTGACGGCGTCGTTCTCGGTGATGGCGTGGTTGGCGTGGAACTGCGACCAGTCGTCGGTGAGCAGCTTGATGCCGTACTTCTCGCGCTGCTCGTAGACGGCGGTGCCGGGGAACGGGGCCAGCATGTGCACGCCGGTCTCGCAGCCCATGTCGGCGAGCTTGCGCGAGAACTCGTGCAGCTCGCGCAGCGTCTCCGGCGTCTCGCCGGGGAGCCCGATGATGAACGAGCCGTGCGGCTGCACGCCGGCCTCGTTGCACATCTGCACCGCCTCGATGATCTTCGGAATCTTCGTGCCCTTCTTCACCGTCTTGAGGATGTCGGCGTTCGCGGACTCGAGGCCGAAGCTCACCAGGATGCAGCCCGCCTCCTTCATCTTCTTCAGCAGCGGGACGTCCACCGTGTTGACGTTCGAGAAGCTCGTCCAGGTGACCTTGAGGCCGCGCGCGAGGATCTCGTCGCACACCGCGTGCGCGTGATCTTTCCGCGCGGTGAAGAGGTCGTCGGCGAGGTTGAGCCGCTTGAAGCCGAGCGATGCCACGTGCTGCATCTCGTCGACCACGCTCTTGGCTTGACGGTAGCGGATCTTCGCGCCGACCAGCTGGCGTCCGGTGCAGAAGATGCACTGGAACGGGCAGCCGCGGCTCGTCGTCATCGAGATCGGCAGGTCGAGCGCGCGATAGCGGCCGAGCGGCACCAGGTGACGCGACGGCACGGGCAGCGTGTCGACGTCGATCCAGTAGCCGCGCGCGCCCGTGGTACGGATCTCGCCGTTCTCGCGGTACGTCAGGCCCGGGACCTTCGAGAAGTCACGGCCGTTCTCGAACGCCCGCACGATGTCGACGATGGTCTCCTCGCCCTCGCCCAGTGCGACGAGATCGAGCTCGGGGTGCTTGGTCAGCGTCTGCTCGGCGCAGAAGCTGACGTGCGCGCCGCCCATCGCGGTGAAGATCGACGGATCGATCTCCTTGACGCTGCGGATGACCGAGATCGCCGAATCGAAGGTCATCGTGACCGACGTCGCGCCGACGATGTCGGGCTGGAAGTCGTCGAGGATGCGCTCGAGCTTCCTGCGGTCGCAGGCGCTGACGACCAGGTCGAGCACACGCACTTCGACGCCGATGCGCTCGAGCGCAGCGGCCAGATACGAGATCCCGAGCGGTGGCGAGGGGATCTCGGCGACGGGGTAGAAAGGGTTCACCAGCAGAAAGCGCATCGACTGCCTCCGTACCCTCGCCTTCGGTGGCGGGGCGAGGGTCATCATGCACGGAGCAGCCCCCGGAGGCGAGCCCTTCGCGCGCGGAACTGCGCCCGGGGCGCAGGCCCGGCCGCAATGCGTGCAACGAGCCCCCGACGGGGATATGGGGGCCTGCCATGATCGTGTCGGGGATCGCGCTCGTCACCGGAGCGAGCCGGGGCATCGGCCGCGCCGTGGCACTGGAGCTGGCGGCGCGGGGCTTCGAGGTGGTCGCGACCATGCGCGAGCCGGCGGCCGGTGCCGATCTTCCCGGCCGGGCCGCTGCCCTGGGAGGTCGTCTGCGCGTCGCGGCCCTCGATGTCGACCGCCCCGCGACCATCGCCATCCCCGACGGGATTCGCGTGCTGGTCAACAACGCCGGCATCGAGTGCGCGAACCTGCCCGTCGAAGCGCAACCGGCCGAGGACTGGCGACGCGTCTTCGAGACCAACGTGTTCGGCCTCGCCGAGGTGACGCGGCGCGCCGTGCCGGCGCTGCGCGCGGCCGGCGGCGGCGTGGTGTGCAACGTGACCTCGTCGTCGCTGCTGGCCCCGGTCCCGTTCTACGCGGTGTACCGCGCGAGCAAGGCGGCCGTCGCAGCACTCGGGGAATCGCTGCGCGCGGAGCTCGCGCCGCTCGGCATCCGGGTGCTGGAGGTGCTGCCCGGACCGATCGACACCGACATGCTCGCCGGCTCCGCGCGTACGCCCGAGGCCTGCGCGTTCCCCGAGTACCGACCCGCTGCCGAGGCGCTGCACGCGGCCCGGACGGCGCTCGACGACATGGTGACGGCGCCGGCGGAGGCGGCGCGCCGCATCGTCGACGCGATCCTCGACGACGACGCGCCGCTGCGCGTCGCCTGCGACCCCATGGGCGAGGCGATGCTGTCCGGGAGCGACGCCGCGGGCGCCGAGTCGCGCCTGGCGGCGTTCATCGCGGGGCTCGCCGGCCGCCCCGCGCGCTGACCCGCGGCACGCTCGGTCGCAGGGCTGGTGATACGCATCGGACGCGAGCAGGCGCGCGGTGCACGCCGCCACCTGCTCCGCCGTGATCGGCACGAGATTCGGCGCTCCCGAGCAGGTGCCCGTGTCGTTGGGGTCGAGGTCGGGGAGCAGCAGGCACGAGTTGCCGTTGAAGATCCCGGCGCCACCGCGCGGCAGCGTGAAGACCTGGCCCATCGGTCCGAGCAGATCGCACGTGTCGGTCGCCGAGATGCTCGGCACCGGCGCGTCGCACACCACACCGTCGCGCCCGTTCGCGTCGAAGTAGCCCGGCGGGAACGCCGCGTCGATCGTGGCGGCCGTCCAGCAGGGGCAGGTGCCGAGCAGCATGCCGCGGAAGGTGACGGCGGCCTGCTCTAGGCTGCTCGAGACGTCGTCGCCGGTGCTCGTCGACAGGCAGTCGCCGCGCTGCGCCGCGCGGACGAACCGCGCACCCAGCTCGGTGCGCGCGTCGGCGACCGCGGCCGCGAGTCGGACCGGATCGGGCGTCCGCGCGTCGCGCAGGTGTGCGCGCACG
>Ga0194131_10006757_pt1 | contig 15772 bp, 7 predicted proteins | sample TA2KigO120mmetaG_FD_148631 | JGI IMG/M metagenome (GOLD analysis project Ga0194131, IMG submission 148631) | Freshwater microbial communities from Lake Tanganyika, Tanzania - TA2015053 Kigoma Offshore 120m | ecosystem: Environmental > Aquatic > Freshwater > Lake | place: Tanzania: Lake... | reverse complement strand
AGCGGCGCGAACTGGCGACCCGTGGCGGCGTCGTGCACGTGCTGCCGGGCGCGGCGCACGGCCGCTGCCTGCTGGTCGCCGACGCAACCGTCGCCGACGGCGCCGCGGTGCTGCACAACGGCCGCCTGCTCGGCGTCGCCAAGTCGCTCGCTGGCGGCACGGCGCTGGTGACCGCATTTGGCGCCTCGCGCCAGGCGTGGAACCTCATCCTGCTGCCCGACGACCCGACGGCCGCGCCGGTCGAATTGCACGGCGCCGTCACCCACTGTGACGGGGCGCTGGTCCGCGTGCGCTGCCGGTCGCGACTGCCAGTCGCCGCGGCGCCTGGGCCCGGCCAGCTCTTCACCGGCAGCAACGGCCTCGGTTGTCCGCCCGGACTCTGGATCGGGCCCGCCAGCGGCGATCCCGGCGACTTCGATCAACTCGTCGTCGACACGTCGTCGCCGACGGGCGCGTGCGTAGTGCGCTGGTGCGCTGCGGAGGCGCAGCCTTGATGCGCTGGGCGTGGTGGTTCCTGTTGGCGCCGCAGGCGCACCTGCTCGCCGGCCTCTGGCGCGACCTCGGCTTGCCGGCGTTCGACATGGGCGTGCTCTGGTGCCTGTTCCTCGGCTTCTTCGCTGAGCGCCGGGCCACGCCATGGCTGTTGCTCGGCGCGGCGTTGAGCCGCGCGCTGGTCGACGAGTCGTCGCTCGCCGTGCAGGCGCTCGTGCTCGGCATCCCGGTCGCGCTGTTGCTGCCGATGCGAACGCTGTTCTTCGGCCAGCGGTGGCTGTGGCTGACCCTGGCGGCGGCGGCCTGTGCGTTCGCGCTGCCGCGATTGTCGGCCTGGTTCGGCGTCTGGTTCGCGCAACCGTCGGCGAGCGCGCAGGCCGACGGCGCCATGGTGCTGTGGACGGCGGCGCTAGCAGCGCCGCTGCTGGCGGTGTTGCGACGCCTGCCGCCGTGCCGCAGCTTCGAGGAGAGTGCGTGACCGCGACCCCGACGCGCACCCGCATCGCCGCACTCGGCCTCGTCTTCGCCGCCGCGTTCGCCGTCGTTGGCGTCCATCTGTGGAAGGTCATGGTCGTCGACCACGACACGTGGGCGCGGCGCAGCCAGCAGAACCGCTGGGCCTTCCACTCGGTGCCCGGCAAGCGCGGTGCGATATTCGACCGCAATGGCGCGCCGCTCGCCTTCGACGAGGCGACGATGGAACTCAGCGTGCTGTACGTGCGATTTCGGCTGCGGCATCCGGTCGGCGCCGCCGTGCACGGAGCCACGAAGTTGGCGTCCTGCCTGCCCGGCGGCGATGCCACGACCTACGACTTCGGCGACGGCGAACTCGGCGCCGAGGCCGCCGCGCGCGCGCTGCTGGCCATGCCGGCCGCGGTGCTGCGCCCGCGCGTGCTGCCGAAGGCTGTCGCCAGCGAACTCGCCGCGGCGGTAACGACGGTGCTGGCGGCGTGCTCCGGCCAGACGCGCAGCCGCGTGTTCGGCGCCGTTCGCGCCGCTGCCCGCGCCGACGAATCGCACGCTGTCGGTGACGCACTCGGCGTGCCGCGCGAGCGGTTGTTGGCGGATTTCGCGCAGCGGCTGCAGGCGTTGCGCACGCTCGACCGCGACCTGACGGCGCTCGAGGAACGTCGGCTCGGCCGCCCGCTTGGCGCCGACGACCCGCCGGGCCTGATGGCGACCCTGGAGCGGCTACGACCGCTCAGTCTCGCCGGCGCGCGCGTCACCTGGCAGGAGCCGTCGTCCGCCGATCCGGCCGTTCAGGTCGAGCGCGAGGGCAGCCGGAAGGAGGAGGTGCGCGTCGTGTTCGCGCGTCATGTGCCATTCGACGCAGCTGCGGAACTTCGTGTCGGCGCCCGCAACTTCGCCGGCATCGACGCGGCGCCGACGCTGGCGCGGCGGCAGGAAGCGGTCGAGGGCACCGCGCTCGGCGCCTTGATCGGAGTCGTCGATCGAATCGATCGCACGCTGCCGGGTCAGGAGTGGCTCGAGGCCGTCGTCGACAATCGTCTGCCGGACGACTGGTTCGAGGACATCGACTTGCCCGAGGAACTCGCCGACATCGGTGGCCGCGCCGAACTCGCCGCGGCGGCGAAGTCGCGCTATGCCGAGGCCGTGCTGCTGCGCGAACGGCGCGGGATGTCCGGCGTCGAGTTCGACTTCAATGGCACGCTCATGGGCGCAATGGGCATGCGCTTTTCCGAGCACGACAGCCGTCGCCGCGAGCAGCAGATGCTCGACCACCTGCGCGTCGAGGCTGGCAACGACGTCCGACTGACGCTCGATCTCGGACTGCAGCGAATCGCTGAAGCCGTGACCAAGGCGGCACATCGGGCGCAGTCGTTCGGCGGCGCGGAAGACCGCGTGCGCACCGAAGCGGCGCTGGCCGTGATCGACGCGCGCACCGGCGACCTGCTGGCCTATGCCGGCGCGCCGGTGTCGAGCCCCTGGGCCAAGCACTTGCCCGGCGTGCAGTGGGTCGGCAACGGCTCGGTCGGCTCGTTGGCCAAGCCGTTCGTGCTGGTCGAGCAACTCAAGGCCGAGGAGATGGGCTGGCCGCATCGGCCGTGCGGGGGCTTCGAGGCATGCAACGGTCGCAACTGCAACCGGCGCGCGCACTGGGACGGCGGCAAGGATCCGGTCGAAGCGCTCGCCGAGTCGTGCAATTCGTTCTTCTACCAATCCGCGCTCGGCCTCGGGGATGCGGGCGTCGCGCGCGCGCTGCAGCGCTTCGGGCTCGCGCCGGCCGAGCCCGGCGATCCGTACGCCGCGTGCTGGCAGCCGACGATCCGCGGCGTGCCGGCGCCGGCGCCGGCGCGCGACACCGTGGCGACGGCGCTGCCGCAGCAGGCGGTTGGCTACGGCCTGCAGGCTACGCCACTGCACGTCGCCCGCGCCTACGCCGGCCTCGCGACGGGCTGGTTGCCTACCCTCGGTCTCGTGCCCGGCCCGCGCCCCAGAGTGCCGCTCGACGACGTCGTCGGCGCCATTGCTCTTGCCGAGCGCGGCTTGCGTGCCTGCTTGCGGAACGGCACCGGCCGCAAACTGCAACTGCTGAATGAACTCGGCGCCTGCGGCAAGACCGGCACCGCCGAGGTCGGCCAGCGCGGCGAGAACAACGCGTGGTTCGCCGGCTACCTGCCGCCGCTCGGCGACAGCGGCGTGCAGCTGTGCTTCTGCGCCGTCGTGTACTGGGTCCAGGACGAGGTGCACGGCAGCGAAGCGTCAGGCCAGCTGGTCGTCGACTTCCTCGACACCGCGCTGCGCGACGACGCGTTGCGCCGCCGCTATGTGCAGGGAGGCGGCCGATGAGCAATCGCGCGTTGCGGTTCGCCCGCAGGCGGCTCGACGTGCTGCGCGAGGTCGATGGGTGGGTCGTGCTCGTGACCGCCGCACTGTGCCTGTGCGGCATCGTGTTCATCGGCTCAGCGACGCGCGACGATCCGCTGTTCCACGGTCAGCAAGCGAGGCAAGCGTTGTTCGTCGCCTGCGGCTTCGGCTTCGGCCTGTTCGCCGTGCTGCCGCATTACGTGCATGTGCTGCGTGGCGCGTGGCCGTTCTACGGCCTCGTGCTGCTGGCGCTGCTCGGGCTGCCGTTCTTCGCGCCCGAGATCAACGGCGCGCGCCGCTGGTACGCGCTGCCGGGCTTCTCGGTGCAGCCGAGCGAGTTCGCCAAGCTGGCCGTCGTTCTGGCGCTGGCGGCGCTGCTGCGCTTCAAGGCCCGGGCGCGCACCTTCGACGGCCTGATCGTGCCGATGCTGGTCGCCGCCGCGCCGGCGCTGATGGTGCTGCGCCAGCCCGACCTCGGCAGCTCGCTGGTGTTCGGCCCGGTCCTTTTGGCGATGTGCTACACCGCCGGCGCGTCGGGCCGCAGCATCTTGCTCGTGCTGCTCTGCGCCTGCGGGCTCGCCACCGTCGCCTACCTCGAACTCTTGCACGAGTACCAGCGCGCGCGCATCGATGTCTGGTTGCAGCATTGGCATTGGGACGAGGCGGCGCTCGATACGCATGACGTGCGTGAGCATCTGCGCGGCAACGGGTTCCAGCCGTGGCAAGCGCTGATCGCGCTCGGCGGCGGCGGCGTATTCGGCATGGGGCTCGGGATGGGGGCGCAGAACCGCCATGACTTCCTGCCGTTGCGCAGCGAGGACTACGTCTTCGCCGTCGTCGGCGAGGAGGTCGGCTGGATGGGCGCGATGGGCGTGTTGGCGCTGCTCAGCGCGCTGGTGTGGCTGCTGCTGGCGACGGCGATGCGCACCCGCGAACGCTTCGGTCGCCTCGTTTGCGTCGGCGTCGCGACCTGGCTCGGGACGCAGGCGCTCGTCCACGTTGCCGTCTGTGGTTGGCTGGTGCCGGCGACCGGCTTGCCGATGCCGTTCCTCAGCTACGGCGGCAGTTCGGTCTTCAACGCGCTGCTCGGCGTCGCCGTTTGCGCCAACATCGGCGCCCGCCGCGAACCGATCCTCGCCGGCGATGGCTTCACGTAGGAGTCCGTGGCGCTGACGCCTGGCCGCGAGGCCACGCGACGTTGTGTCCGCGAACTCGTCGCCGATTCTCGGCGGAGCCACGGATTGGCTTCCGGTCAAAGTCGTTGTTTGGGCCGCGTATCCGCGCACCGGCTCGGCGCGCGTCCCGTGACGCAGGCCCTCAGGGTTACTTGCCGCTGCCGCCCGTGCCGCTGGTCGGCTTCTGCTTGAGGTAGGCCTCCCAGTACTTGCGGAACTTCTCGGGCACCTGCGGCGGCCGGCTGCCGCGGTTCTTCATGAAGTTCATGTAGGGCTGTAGTTCGCCCCAGGTGCCATCGCCGGTCGCCGCGTTGGCGGGGCCGACGCCGCCGTCGTCGGGGGCGCTGCCGGGGCGGTTCTGGCCGCCGTCCTTGCTCTCTTGGCCGCCCTCAGGCTTGCCGTCCTGCGGTTGCTCCCCAGGCTGCTGCTCTTGCTGACCCGGCTGCTGTTGGCCCGGTTGCTGCTGGCCCTGTTGCTTGCGGCGGTCGACGAGGTCCGGTGTCTGGTTCTCCCGGCGGTTCTGCTGGCCTTGTTGTTGCTGTTGTTGCCGCTGCTGGCCTTGCTGGCCCTGCGACTGCTGGTCCTCGTCCGGCTGACCGCTGCCGCTCTGGTTCTTCATCTGGTTGAGCTTGTCGATCAACTCGTCGATGCCGCCTTCGACTGACTCGCTGCGCTGCTTTGCCTGCTGCAGCAGGTCCTTCGGCTTGCTGCGCGCCTGGCCCTTCTTGCCGGACTCGAGCAGCAGCCGGTCGATTTCCTGCAATTGCTCGTCGACGCGGCGCGCGATCTCCTGGATCTCGCGCACCGCCTCAGGGTCCTGCGCCCGCAGCGCGGCCAACGGCGCCAGGACGGCGAGCAGGATCGGGAGGAAACGGTTGTGATTCATGGGGCTCAGCGGCCGCGGCCGCCCTCCTGGGTTTCGCCTTCCTGCTGCTGCATCTGTTGCATCGTCTCTTCGACACCCGCCTTGATCTGCTGGAACAGGCGGGTGATCTCGGCGTGGCGGTGGGCGAGGCGCTCGATCAGCGCCGTCTCCGGCTCGCTGATCGTCGCGTCGCTGCGGGCCTCGACCAGCGTCTTGAGGTTGTCGGTCTGCGCGCGCGTGTCGATGCCGAGCTTCTTCAGCATCTCCAGTTCGGCGATCAGCGACACCAGCTTCTTCTGCTGCTGGTTGAAGCGGTTGCGGCCGCGGTCTTGTTGCTGTTGGCGCTCCTGCTGGCGGCGCTGGCGCTCGCGCTCGAGGGCCTCGAGCAGGTCGACCGTGCGGCGCTCGACGTCCTGCTGCAGCAAGGTGGTGAACGCGCCGACGTCCGGCCGCCGGCCAGAAAGGCGGCGCGCGACCTCGCGCAGGTCATCGACGTTGGCCTTGAGCACCGCCTGATAGACGAGGTTGCCTTCCTCCGTCAGGGCCTGGACGACGCCTTCGAGCTTGCCGGCGAGTTCCTGCTCGTCCTCGCCGAGCTGGTTGGCCCTGGTGCGCATTGCGCGCGACAGTCCGTCGGCGGTCGCCGACTTCTGCGCCTTCGCGGTCTGCTCGGTGATCGGGCGTTGGCGGTCGAGGAACGCCGTCAACTCGTCGCGCATCCGGAACAGCAGCTCCTCCTGGCGGAGGTCCTGGTAGCGGTCTTCCTCCTCCTCGAGTTCTTTGGCGGCTTCCTCGAGCTTCTGGCGCGCTTCTTCCTGGCGGTCGAGCGCTTCCTCGGTGTCGCCCTGATCCATCGCGCGGCGTGCCTTCTCGGCGGCATCGGCGGCTGACTGGGCTTTGCGCTCGGCGGCCTGTGCCTGGCGCTTCTTCAATTCCTCGGCGAGGCGGACGATGTCCTCCTGCAGTTGCTGCTGGCGCTGCGCCTGTTCCTGCAGTTTTTCGCGCTGTTCGGGCGCGGCGGGACGGTTCTTGTCGAGCGCGTCCATCGCCTGCTGCACCTCCTCTGCGGCGGCCTGCTGCTCGACCGCGGCGCTGGCCTGTTCGCCGGCTTGCAGTCGCTGTTGCGCCTGCTGCATGCGCTGCTGCGCCTGTTGCAACTGCTCGGCAGCCTTGTCGCGCTGTGCGGGCGTGAGCGCACCCTGCTCGGCTTGCTGCTGCAATTGCTGCCGGACCTGCTCGGCTTGCTGCTGCAATGCCTGCTGGCGCGCGGTCGCCTGCTGCATGGCCGGCTGCGAGTTGCCGCTCGCCTGCTGCAGCGCCTGCTCGAGCGTGCGCTGCGCCTGCTCGAGGGCTTGCCGCGACTGCGCCGCAGCCTGCTGGCGCTGTTGCGGGGATCCCTGTTGGCCCTGTTGGCCCTGTTGACCCTGTTGGCCCTGTTGACCCTGTTGGCCCTGTTGGCCCTGTTGGCCCTGTTGGCCCTGTTGGCCCTGTTGGCCCTGTTGGCCCTGTTGGCCCTGTTGGCCCTGTTGGCCCTGTTGACCCTGTTGGCCCTGTTGGCCCTGTTGGCCCTGTTGGCCCTGTTGGCCCTGTTGGCCCTGTTGGCCCTGTTGGCCCTGTTGGCCCTGTTGACCATCGGCATTGGCGCCGTCGGGCGTCGACGCAATGCCCCGCAGCGCCTCCTCAGCAGTCCGCAGCGTCGCGCTGGCGTCCTGCTCAGCCTGCTCGGCGCTCGGCGCATTGGCGAGTTCCTGGCCGGTGGCGCGCGCTTCCGCCGCCATGCGGGCTGCGTTCAGGTCGGCGTCGGGGTTCTGCGCCTGTTGGCGGGCGCGCGCCCGCTCCAGGGCTTGCAGCGCCGCCTCGGCCGCCTGCTGTGCCTTGCCAGCGTCGCCTTCCTGCGCGGCGGCGGCGGCAGCAGCAAGCTTGGCCGCAGCTTCCTCGACGGCGGCGGCCGGGCTGTCTGCGGGCTGTTGACCAGCGGGCGCGTTCGCGCGCAGGCGCTCAGCGAGGCGGTCGGCGGCCTGCTGCAGCTTGCCGGCGGCGCCGCCGTTTTGCGTCGCCGCCTCGGCGGCGCGCGCCTGCGCCAACTGCTCGCCGCGTTCGGCGAGTTGCTGCAACTGCTCGCGCTCGGCCGGCGTGGCGCCGGCGCCCGCGGCGCGCAACTGCTCCTTGAGCTCGGCCCACTGCGGGTCCTTGGCTTTGCCCTCCGACGTGCCGCCCCGGCGCGGCGCCCGTTGCAACTGCGATTCGAGCGCGTCGCGGGCGCGTTCGACAGCGGCCTGGTCGGCGCCGGTGGCCTGCTCGCGCAGTTCCTTGCTGGCGGCGCCGAGTCCTTGCTGGCGCTGCTGGTCGCGCAGCTCGGCCTGCAGCGCGCGCGTGCGCTCCGTCAGCTCGCCGAGGTCGAACTCGCGCGCCTTGGCTTCGCCGCGGCGGCCGGCGGCCTCGTCAGCGAGGCCCTGTTCGAGCTGTTGCTGGTCGCGTAGCAGCGCGCGCACGCGTTCGAGCGCGTTCTCGAGGAACGGCCGGCGCGTGCCGGCCTGGCGCATGTTGGCCTCGGCCTCGCGCTGCTCGGCGTCACGCAGCTTCGACATGCCGTCGAGCAGCGCCTGCTCGGCGGGCGACGGCGGCGACGTCGCGGCGGCCTCCGTCTGCTCGCGCAGCTCGCGCTGCCGCTGCTCGAGTTCGCGCGCGCTGCGCGCCTGCTCGGCGATCGCTTGCCGCTCGGCGGCGGGATTCTCGATCGACTTGCGCTCGAGCAGGATGTTGAGCAGGCGCTCGAGGTCGTCGACGACCTCCTTCTGTTTGCGTATCGCCTCGACGTACGCGCTGGCGGCGATGTCGTCGCGGATGCTGGCGACCTCGCGCAGGATGCCGGAGCGCTCGAGGTGGGCGAGCCCTTCGCGCAGCAGCTTCACCTGTTCGGGCTTCTGCTCACGCTCGTAGCGCTGTTGCAGGCGTTCCATCAGGCCTTGCAGCCGCTCGGCCTTGCGGAAGATCTCGTCTTGGTCGCGCCGTAGCCGTTCGAGCGCCTCGGCGTCCGTCTGTGCCAGCGCAGGAACGCACGCGAACGCTGCCAGCAGCGTGGCCAGCCAGGGACGGAGCGAGTTGGTGCGCGGGGTCATTTCTTGTCTCGTACGTCTTGGATGCGGTCTTGCAGGTCGCGCTGGCGGTCGCGCAGCGAGCGCACGTCCTGCACGAGGTCCTGGTAGTCGTTCCAGTCCTGCAGGCGTAGCAGCAGTTCGTTCAGGTCGGCGACGAGGCGGCGCTGGCCTTGGCCGGCGCGCACGAGCGCGGCGCGGCGATCGGTTTCATCCTTCGCCACCTGCGACTCGGCAAGCGCGCGCGCGATAGCGTCTGAGGTGGCGCTGGCGGCGCCGTCGGCGAGCGTCAGCATCGCCAAGATCGGATCGAGGCAACGCTCGAGCTCACCAATCGTGCCAGCGACGCGCCGCTGCTGCACTTCGCGGTAGAAGGCCGGGTCGAGCGCGACGCCCTCAACCAGGCCGGCGCTGCGCTCGACGTACAGGTCGACGACGCGGGCCGCGTTCTGGCTGGTCTCCAGCCGGTTCCACAGATGCAGATCGAACGCGCGCATCAGGCCGCGGTGGGCGCGCTCAAGGCTCGCGCGCACGCGGCCTTGGCCGACCTCGAGGCCGGGCGCCTGCTGCGCGAAGTCGCCGGCGGCGGCGCCCTCGGCGAGCAGTTCATCGAGGCGTGCGGCGCGGTCCTGCTGGATGTCGAGAGCCTGCGCGACGTCCTCGCGCAGGCCGCGGAACGATCGCGCGATCGCCGCGGCAAGCTGCGGTTCGTCGACGATCTGCACGATACGGCGCGGCAGGTCGGTCGCGTTGGCCTGCGGCTGCTTGCCGTCGCGCAGCGTGACCATCAGCACGAGGCCGTCGCCGCCTTCGGCCGGCGGCGCCGCGGTGCCCGGCGCGGGGGCGCGCGCCAGCAGGTCCTTCACCTCGAGCAGCGCCGTCGGCACGGTCGCCAGCGTGCGTGAGCCGTCGGCCGTGGCCGTGAACAGCGACTTCGGTTGCGGCGGCGCGCCGGCGTGGCTGATCTGCAGGTCGATGGCGGTGAGACCGAAGTCGTCGCGGCCCTCGACGCGCACGCACAACAGCGCGCCCGGCAGCAGCAAGAGGCCTTCGTCGTCGGGCAACAGCCAGCGGCCGATCGGCGCGTAGTCCTGCAGCGCGACGAGCGGATAGACGCCGGGGTTCGGGTTGCGCAGGCCGTTCTGGCCGACGAGCTCGATCTGGTAGCGGTCCGAGGCCTCGAGCGCGAAACGCGCGCAATAGTGCACGGCGCCGTCGTCGGCCGGCTCGGTGGCGAGTTCGAGGCGGCGGCCCGTCTCGAGGAACACCATCGTCGCTGACGCGACCGGCGCCGTTGCGGTGACGGTGATCGTGATCCCGCTGCCGACCAGCGCCTCGATGGCGCCGCCCTTCTGTTCAGCGGCCGCCGCGCCGGCGTATGCGGGCGGCGCCACCGCCGCGGCGATGGTCGCGACCTGCGGCGGTAGCACGGTACGCACGATGACGCGGCGGTCGCCGCGGTCGTCATCGCCGCCGCGGGCGCGGAACTCGAAGGCGCCGCTGACGCGACGGAAGACGTGACGGAAGCGGTCGCCGGGCCGCGGCGCGGCGGCGACCGAGCGTGCCTTGGCGCTGTCGTCATCGCGCAGCGGGCGCACGTCGAGGAAGACCTCGCGCGGCACGAGGCCCTCGGCCAGCACGGAGACGTGCAGGTCGCCGCCGGCCGGCAGCGTCAATTCGGTCTCGTCATCACGGTCGACGCGCTGCAGTTCGGCGCTGGCGGACGGCAGTTCGATGCGCAGCGTGGTCGCGCGCGGGTAGCCGACGTCGGCGCCGAGATGGCGCCGCACGAACGCCGTCGCGGTGGTCGGCGACGACAAGGCGCCGGCGGCGAGCAGCGCCAGCGCGGCCAAGGCGCCGGCGCCGACGCGCGCGGTCGGACGGGCGTCGATCAGTTGGCGCAGCGGCAGCGCCTGGACCGTGTCGGCGGTCTCGCGCAGCAATTCGTCGATCATCGCGCGCGACTGGTCGCGCAGGCCGTCGGCAGCCATGGCGGCCTGCAGCTGTAGGGCCGAGACCAGCCGCTGGCTGAGCGCTGGGAAGGTGCGTTCGAACCAGACGGCAAGGTCGTCGTCGGAGAATGGCCGCGCCAGCGGGTAGCGCACGAAGCGCATGACGCCGTAAACGCACGCGGCGGCGACGACGGCGGTGTGGAACAGCCGGATCGGCAGCGGCATGCCGATCAGCCTGTCGAGCGCGAAGAACAGCAGCGTCAGCGCGCCGGCGGCGGCGGCCACGACCGCGAGTCCGTGCCACAGAAAGCGGCGGCGTAGGCGTCGCAGCTGGGTCGCGAGCAGCCCGCGCAGGCTGGCGGCGAGCGCGGCGTCGACGGCGGGCGGCACGGCGGGGGTGGTCACGGGGAGCGGGTCAGCGTTGGAAGATCGGCAGGTACTGCAGCGGGATCTGCAAGACCAACGACGCGACTGCGGTGCCGAAGGCGTCGCCGGGGCCGGTGTGGCAGCGCCAGCGGCCGTCGCGCTCCTGCGTCTCGAGCAACAGCGCCTTGGTCTTCTTGAAGTAACCGGTCCACTTCGGGTCGCCGGTCACGTAGTACGCCTGCACGGCGTAGTAGTGCCCGTAGAAGAAGAAGTAGTGGCCGATGTTGTCGTTCGAGAAGCGGACGAGTTCGCGGTCCAGGTAGTCGAGCGCGTCGCGGATGATCGAGTTGTCGTACTCGCCGGCCGCGTACAGCGTGGTGATGCCGGCGGCAGTCAGCGGGAAGGTCGCGCGCGTCGGCTCGCGGTTCTGGTAGCGGAAGCTGCCGCCGAAGTCGCCGTAGGCCGCGCCCCAGCTGTTGTAGGTGCGGTCGTTGCTGCGCACGGCGCTGCGGTAGACGTAGCTCTGCGCGTTCTTGATCGTCGTCACCGGCACGAAGATGCCGACGTTGCGCGCGGCGCGCAGCGCCAGCACCTGGCACACCGTGATCGACATGTCCGACTCGCGCGCGAATGGCCGGTAGCGCCAGCCGCCTTCGGCGTTCTGCGAGCTGACGATCAGGTTGACCGAGCTCTGCAGCGTCTGCTTGACGTCCTCGCGGTCGATCATGCCATAGACCTCGGCGAGGAACAGCGTGGCGAACGCGTGGCTGTACATGCGCGTGCCGTGCTCCGCGATCTGGCCGTCGTCCTGGGCGCACGACAGCACGAAGTCGATGCCGCGCTCGAGCACCTTGCCGTACTTGCCGCGGTCGGGCAGGTGGCCGCCGGCGAGGTAGCTCATCAGCGCCAGCGCGGTGACGCCGACGTGCGGCAGCGGCTGGTCGTCCTGCAGTTCGTAGCCGTTGTTGAGCTTGTAGCCGACCAGCTGGGCCCAGTGGCCCTCGGGCGCCTGGCTCTGCGCCAGCCAGTCGTGCGCGCGGGCGACCGACGCGCGCAGCTTTTCGTCGATCAGCAGTTCATTGCTGGCGCCGCGGTTGCGGGTCTCCTGGCCCGGCAGCGCGCTGGCGAGCAGCGCGGTCGCAGCGGCAACGAGCAGGCATAGGGGCGAGTTCATCGGGGACCTCGTTCGGAACCGAGCAGCAGCACGCCGCGTGCGCCCGAGATGGCGATCGCGTCGCCAACGCGGAGCATCTCGTCGACGTTGCCGATGGCCGGCAGCGGTCGCTGCCGACGGCCATTGGCGAGCATACCGGACCGATCGGTCAGCGAGACCGCCCACAGCCGGCTGCCGCCGTTGCCACGGGCGGGACGCGTCGCGAAGGCGAGGAAGTCTGGGCCGAGGACCGGGCTGGCGATGAGGTCGCCGTCCTCGCGGCCGAGCGGCAGCGCAAACGTCGGCGCACCCGTAGCGACGCCGACGACCAGCAACTGCCGTTCGGTGCGGTCGGCGTCGGCCCACGACTCGATCGCCAGCAACGCCGGCGCCGGCGCATCGATCCAACCTCGCTCCCAGTTGTGCGGTGTCGCGTCGAAGCCGGCGTCAACCGTGCGGCGCACGGCGCCGGTAGCCGCATCGAGCGCGAGCGCCTGCGCTGCGCCGGTCGCAGTTGTCGACAGCAGCGCCAGCGTGTCGCCGTGCAGCGCCGCCATCTGCAACTGGCTGCCGGGCGGGCCCTGCCACCGCCATGCGATGCGGCCGTCGGCGGCGACAGCGACGATGCGCGCGGCATCGCCGGAGAGCGAGCGATCGACCGGCAGCAGCAGCAGATCACCGTGCGCCAGCAGCGATTGTGGGTCGAAGCGACTCGACAAGCTGCCGCCGTCGAGTTGCACATGCTTCAGCGCCGCGACCTGAATCGTCCAGGTCGTCGTGACCGCGCCGCTGATCGGATCGAGGCGGCGCACGATGGCATCACCTTCGCGGCTGATCGCCATGCAGAGCACGCCGCCGTCGACTGCCTTGGGCTTCAGTTCATCGGTCGGCACGGCTCGGCGGAACAGCACCGCGCCGGTCAGCGGCTCGACGCCCATCAACTCGCCTGCGCCCTCGCCGCTGCGCGGCATTGCGGTCACCAGCAGCACGCCCTGCTGCACGCCGAGGCTCTCGAGCAGCCGCCGCTGCGGATTGGCGAGCTGCCAGCGCCGGGCGCCGGTGCGGCAGTCGAAGCCGGCGACTGCGTCCATGTCGGGCACGACCAGCGTCGTGCCGCAAAGCAGCAAGTGCTCGACGTAGGAGATCGACAGCGCAAAGCGCACCGGCTTCGGGTCGATTGCGGCGCGCGCGTCGATCGCTAGCAGTTCGTTCTCGGCGCGGCAGTAGAGCAGCGCGTCGGCGGACGCATTGAAGCCGTCGACGACGATCGTCGGCGCCAGCAGCAGGAAGTCGGCGCCTGGCGGCGGTCGCAGCAGCGCCAGATCCTGCGCTGGCGGCGCGACTGCTGGGGTCGGAGCGAGCGGCGGCGACGCCAGGGCGACGTCGCGGTAGGGGCGCTTGCCGTCGTCGGGCCAGTCGCTCGCCGTGTCGGCGTGGCGGCGCAGGCGTGCGGCCATCGCCGCGGCGATCGCCTGGTTGCCGCGGGTAGCCGCTGCGACCTGGACGCGGCGCAGGAGGCCCGGCGAGGGCTCGCCTTGCGCGATCGCGGCAGCTAACACCTCGGCGGCGAAGGCGAGGTCGCCGGCCTTCACGCCGGCGTCGAGCAGGCGCACGCGCGCGGCGGCCGCGGCGGCGCTGTTGGGGAAGCGCGCGACGCAGGCGGCGAGCGCAGCGCGGTCGTCGCCGGCGGCGGTCGAGGCGGCGGCGGCGCGCGCTTCGACGGCGGCGTAGCAGCCGCGGCCGTGCTGGCGCAGCAGGTCGTCGATCGCCTTGCGCGCGACGTCGGCGCCGCTGCCACCGACCAGCGGCGCGTCGCTGTGCATCTCGAGCAGCTCCTGCCAGCCGGCGATGGCGGCCGCCGGATTGGCCTGCGCCGCGGCCTTCTGCCAGGCGACGAAAGCGCGCACCGGCGTGACATCGTCGGCGTCGAAGGTGCGGTCGCGCGGCAGCGGGAAGGCGAGGCGGGGAAAGGCGCCGTCGGGCATGCGCGCGAGCAGGCGGTCGAGTTCGGCGGTGAAGCGGGCGCCGTCGCGGCGCACGGCATCGAGCACGGCGGCGTGGACCAGCGCCCATTGCGCGTCATCTGGCGCGAGGTCGCGCGCCGCGATCGTCAAGGCCAACGCTGTCGGCGCGCCGGCATTGGCGGCAGCCTGCGCGCTGGCGATCGCCTGCGCGAACAGTTCGCGCTGCAGCGCCTGGCGCACCGGGTGATCCGCCGGCAGGCCACGGCGCACGGCCGCGTCGAGACCATTCTGGTAGGCCTGCTGCACGGCGGCCCGTTGGTCGGCGTCGGCGTCGGCAGGCAGCAGGGCGCGGCGCAGGCTGGCGAGGCGCAGCAGCAGCGATGGGTCGTCGGGATTGGCCTTGGCGGCGGCCTCGACGCGGCCGCGCAGGGCGAGGGCGTCGTAGGCGAAGTCGATCGCACCCTGGCGCAGCGACACCACGAGGCCGCCGTCCGACAGCAGATTGCCGAACGCGAAGCGGCCGAGACCGACCGGCGAGCCGGGCACGGCCTTGCCCTGGCGGTCGAAGCCACGCAGGCCGTCGGTGCGCGCGAACCAGATGCTGTTTGGGCACAGCGCTGGCCGCGGCGACAGCGCGCTGCCGCCGCGTTCGTCGAGTTCGCTGGGATCGACGATGGCGCGCAGCTGCGGGCTGTGCGCCGCGCTGCCGCCCGAGCGGGCCGTCACCGCGATGGCGCCTGCGCCGGCGAGCACGAACTCGTCGGGCCAAGAGCCAGCGATCCAGAAGACGCGGTGGTCGACGCCGTCGACCGTCGCCTGCGCCGGCACGCGCCACAGCGTCCGGCCATTCTCGGCGTCGAGTCCGAGCACGAACTGCGAGTCGAGCGGCGTCAGGCAGACGACACTTGCGGTGACCGCCGGCGCGTTGTTGGCGAAGAACACCGGCCGCTCCGGCTGCTGGTGCCAGCCGACGAGCGGCATGCGCACGACCTCGTACGACGACAGCCAGCGGAGGCGACCGGTCGCCGCCTCGACCGCGAACGCGACGCCGAGGTTGGACGCGCCGTAGAGCACGCCGTCGCGCAGCGCCAGCGGCGACGCGGCGAACTCGGCGCGCGCGTTGCCGAACATGTTGACGTCCTGCTGGCCGCTGCAGACAAGCCGCCGCCAGCGCATCTCGCCGGTGCGCAGGTCGTAGGCCGCGATCGAGAACGCGATCGCGCCGGCGCGGTCGTGCACCGGCGCGTAGACGACGCCGTCGGCGACCAGTGGCGCGCCGCAGGCGTCGTGGCCGCGGAAGCGGCGGGTGCGCGGGCCGTCGAGCTCATCGTAGTGCGTCCACAGCGCATTGCCGGTGCTGCGCGCGAAGGCGTGCAGGCGTCGCATCGGGATCTTGCTTATCACCCGGAGACCACCCTGGAAGTCGACGTTCACCGACTTCTCCGGCACCTGCAGCGCCGCGACCACGACGTCGTCGCCGAGCGCAGCGGCGAGCGTGCTGTCCTCGTTGACGCCGTCGTCGCTCGAACGGCGCTGGCGGCGGCCGAAGCCCGGCACCGACGCCGGCTCGTTCTCGGCCGCGCGCATCGGCGCGATGGTGGCCCATAGCGCTTCCTTGCGCAGCGGATCGAAGGCGACGACCTGGTGGCCGGTGTTGACGTAGACCGCGTCGAGGTCGCCAACCGCCTGCATGGCGAACTGGCTGATCTCGCGCGTGTCGAAGCCCGGCGCCACGACCTCGGCCGACCAGCGGGTGTCGAAGTGTCGCGGCGGCTCGGGCATCGCCGGGCGGCCCGATCCGGCGCCGGCGACGCTGGGCCAGGTGCGCTGCGCGGTGGCGGCGGCCGGTAGCGCGCCGAGGGCGTCCTCGCCGGCGGCGGA
>Ga0194131_10006754_pt1 | contig 15775 bp, 15 predicted proteins | sample TA2KigO120mmetaG_FD_148631 | JGI IMG/M metagenome (GOLD analysis project Ga0194131, IMG submission 148631) | Freshwater microbial communities from Lake Tanganyika, Tanzania - TA2015053 Kigoma Offshore 120m | ecosystem: Environmental > Aquatic > Freshwater > Lake | place: Tanzania: Lake... | reverse complement strand
TCCGGCGCTGCAGCTCCGCGTCATGGATACGGATGCTGCCGCCCCCAATCTCGCTGCCGTTCAACACCAGATCGTACGCCTTGGCCCGCACCGCGGCCGGTTCGGCGTCGAGCCGGCCGAGGTCGTCGTCGCGCGGCGAGGTGAACGGGTGGTGCATCGACACGTAGCGCCGCTCGGCGGCGTCCCACTCCAGCAGGGGAAAGTCCACCACCCAGGTGAACGCGTAGGCGTCGGGATCGAGGAGCCCCTTCTGGCGCGCCAGGTTGAGCCGCAGCTGTCCCAGCAGCTTCGAGGTGGCGTCGGGCTCCCCCGCCGCCACGAGCAGCAGCTCGCCGGGCCCGGCGCCCGCGGCCTCGAGCAGCGCCCGGACCCCGGCGTCGCCCAGCGCCTTCATGATGGAGCTGGTGATCGTGCCGTCCCCGGCGCGGCGCGCCCACACCAGCCCGGCCGCGCCCATCTGCTTGGCCTGATCGACGATGCCGTCGACCTCGCTGCGCGAGTACCCGCCGGCGTTGGCGATCACGAAGCCGCGCACCGTGCCGCCGCCCGTCACGATGTCGCGAAACACGCGGAAGCTCGACTCGCGGGAGACCTCGCGCAGGTCCTGGATCGGCATGCCGCAGCGAAGGTCGGGCTTGTCGGAGCCGTAGGTGGCGATCGCATCCGCGTACGGCATGCGCGGAAACGGCGTCGCGATCTCCCGGCCGATCACGCGGAAGATTTCCACCATCAGCGGCTCGATGACGCCGAAGATCGTGTCGGGCCGCGCGAACGACATCTCCACGTCGACCTGCGTGAACTCGGGCTGCCGGTCGGCGCGGAGGTCCTCGTCGCGGAAGCAGCGGCAGATCTGCACGTAGCGATCGACGCCGCCAATCATCAGGATCTGCTTGAAGAGCTGCGGCGACTGCGGCAGCGCGTAGAACTCGCCCGCGTGCACGCGGCTCGGCACCAGGTAGTCGCGCGCGCCCTCCGGCGTCGACTTCGTCAGAATCGGCGTCTCGATCTCCCAGAAGCCGTTGGCGTCGAAGAACCGCCGGATCGCCGCCGCCACGCGATGCCGGAGCCCGATGTTGGCCTGCAGGTTCGGCCGCCGGAGGTCGAGATACCGGTACTTCAGGCGCACGTCCTCGGAGACCGACGCCTCGTCGGCAATCGGAAACGGCGGCGTCTTCGCCTCGTTGAGGAGCGTCAGCCGGCGCACGACGACCTCGACGTCGCCCGTCGCCAGCTTCGCGTTGACCGTCTCCGCGGACCGGCGCCGGACGCGTCCCTCGACGCCGATGACGAACTCCGACCGGAGGCGCTTCGCCTTGGCCATCAGCGCCACGTCGTCCTTGTCGACGACGATCTGCGTAACGCCGTCGCGGTCGCGGATGTCGACGAACAGCAGCCCGCCCAGGTCGCGGACGCGGTGCACCCAGCCGAGGAGCACGACGTCGGCGCCGACGTCGGTCGGGCGGAGCCCGCCGCAGGTGTGCGTGCGGGCGAGGGCGCCGAGCGGCTCAGCCACGCGCGGGCAACCTCTCGAGAATCGCGGCCGCCGCCGCCGCCTGATCGTAGGTGTCCTGGGTCTGCGTCGCCAGATGCTTCATCGTCACGCTGCCTGCCTTGATTTCGTCTTCGCCGAGAATGGCCACGTAGGGGATGCCCCGGCTGTCAGCGTACTTGATCTGCCGGCCGATCTTGCCGGGATCGGGATAGACCATGACCCGCAGCCCGGCGCCCCGCAGCCGGTCGGCCAGGCGCATTGCCGGCCCCGCCCCCGCCGCGTCGAAGGTCGCCACCAGCACGTCGGCCGGCGCGCTGGCCAGCGACGCCGGAAACATGCCGCGTTCGCCCATGACCACCAGGATGCGTTCGAGGCCGAGCGAGAACCCGCAGGCCGGGATCGGCTGCCCGGAGAACATGCCGACCAGATTGTCGTAGCGGCCGCCCGCGCCGAGGCTCCCCGGCAGGTCGGCGACGTTGATCTCCATGATCGCGCCGGTGTAGTAGTCGAGCCCTCGGGCGAGGCTCGGGTCGATGCGCAATCGCCCGGCGGCGCTCGTCGACGCCGCCAATGCGCCGATGGCCCGCAGGTTCTCGACCGCCGCGGCGCCCCGTTCATCGGTGACGAGCGCACCGAGCCGCGCCAGCTCCTGGTCGACGTCGGGCGCGGCCGCGAAGAACACCAGCAGCGTCTCGCGGGCCTCGGTGCCCACGCCGCGCTCGGCCAGCTCCCTGGCGACACCGTCGCCGCCGATCTTGTCGAGCTTGTCGAGCGCCACCATGGCGGCGCCGTGGGCGTCCTCGGCCACGCCCGCCGCCCGCAGCAACGACGTGAGCAGCTCGCGGTGATTGATCCGGATCGCGAAATCCGCGAACCCCAGCTCGCCGAGCGCGTCCGCCACGGCGCCGCACAGTTCCGCCTCCACGACCGGCGAGGTCGACCCGAGGGCATCGATGTCGCACTGGTAGAACTCGCGGAACCGTCCGCGCCCCGGACGGTCGGCGCGCCAGACCGGCTGGATCTGGTACCGCCTGAACGGGCGCGGCAGCTGCGCCTGATACTGCGCCACCACGCGGGCGAGCGGCACCGTCAGGTCGTACCGCAGCGCGAGGTCGGCCTGGCCGGTCGCCTCGTGCTCGCCGCGCCTGAGGATCTTGAAGATGAGCTTGTTGCCCTCGTCGCCGTACCTGCCGAGGAGCGTCTCGAGATTTTCCGCCGCGGGCGTCTCGAGCGGCTCGAAGCCGTAGCGCTCGTAGACACGCTTGATGATCCCGATCGCGTGCTCGCGGCGACGCACGTCTTCCGGCAGGAAGTCGCGCATGCCGCTCGGCGGCGCTGTCCCGGGCATTACGACCGGGATCCGGGATCCGGGATCCGGGATCCGGGGCGCGATGGGTTGGCGGCGTCCGGATCCCCGGTCCCGGATCCCGGATCCCAGAAGGCGAGGCGGTACCGCACGTAGTTGTCCGCGTACGACTCGATCGACGCCTCCTCGTCCGGCGTGAGCGGCCGGCGCACCGTCGCGGGCATGCCCATGACCATCGAGCCGGGCGGCACCACCATCCCCTCGGGCACGAGGGCGCCTGCGGCGACGATCGACCCGGTCCCGATGTGGCAGCCGTTCAGCAGAATCGCGCCCATCCCGATGAGACATCGATCCTCGATCGTGCACCCGTGGACGACGGCGCTGTGTCCGATCGTGACGCCGTTGCCAATCACGGTGGGATGCGTCTGGCGCATCACGTGCACGAGCGTGAGGTCCTGCACATTGGTCCGGGCGCCGATGCGGACGTAGTTCACGTCGCCGCGCACGACGACGTTCATCCAGACGCTGCTCTCGGGACCGATCTGGACGTCGCCGATCACCTGCGCGCTCTCGTCGACGAACGCCGACGGATCCACGGCGGGAAAACTCGAGCGGAACGGACGAAGCATCGTCTGCAATTATACGGTCGCGGATCGCGGGCCGGGCACCCGACGCCGGTCCCCGGTCCCCGGTCCCCGGTCCCCTACAATTTCGGCAACGTCAGCCCCTGCTGGCGCTGGTACTTCCCCTGCTTGTCCGCGTAGGAGACCTCGCAGACCTCGTCGCTCTGGAAGAACAGCACCTGCGCGATCCCCTCGTTCGCGTAGACCTTGGCCGGCAGCGGCGTCGTATTCGAGATCTCGAGCGTCACGAACCCCTCCCATTCCGGCTCGAACGGCGTGACGTTCACGATGAGCCCGCAGCGCGCGTAGGTCGACTTGCCGACGCAGACCGTCAGCACGTCGCGCGGAATCCGGAAGTACTCGAGCGTGCGCGACAGCGCGAACGAGTTGGGCGGGATGATGCAGACCTCCGCCTTGATGTCGACGAACGACCGTGGATCGAAGTTCTTCGGGTCGACGACGGTGCTGTTGATGTTCGTGAAGACCTTGAACTCGTCGGCCACGCGGATGTCATACCCGTACGACGACAAGCCGTACGAGACGACGCCCGCCCGAACCTGCCGGTCCTCGAAGGGCTCGATCATGCGGTGCTCGAGCGCCATCTTCCTGATCCACTTGTCGGCTTTGATCGACGGCATACGGCGAAGGCTCTCGGCTCTGGGCTTGGGGCGTCGGGGTTCGGCGCCCGGCTACCGCCTGCTCAGCAGCATGAGCAGGAGCGTCAGAAGGATACTCGCGATTATCGATGTCGTCAGCGGAAAGTAGAACGAAAACGTGCCGCGCCGCACCGTGATGTCGCCCGGGAGCCGCCCGATGGGCAGCCCCAGATTGACGAGCAGCCCGACCACGACGAGCACGACGCCCAGGACGATGAGGATGCGGCCCATAGCGCCAGCCTACGCCCAAAGCCGGAGCCCGCGGCCTAGAGTTCCATGCCCCGGAAGAAATACCCCAGCTCGAACGCCGCGGTCGCGGGTGCGTCGGAGCCGTGCGTCGCGTTCCGTTCGATGGAGCTCCCGAACTCCTTGCGCAGGGTGCCGGCGTCCGCCTTGGCCGGATCGGTCGCGCCCATCAGCGTCCGCCACTTCCGGATGGCGTCGGGCGCCTCGAGCGCGATGAGCACGCAGGGCCCCGACGACATGAACGCGGTCAGGCCCGCAAAGAACGGCCGCTCGCGGTGCACGGCATAGAACCCCTCGGCGTCCCGCGACGTGAGGTGCTGCAGCCGCATCGCGCGAATCGTGAAGCCAGCCGCCTCGATGCGCGTCAGAATCGGTCCCACCAGCCGCCGCTCGACGGCATCGGGCTTGATGATGGCTAATGTCCGCTCCATGGCAATTCCGCCCGGGCTGTGGACTGCAGGCTGTGGGCTTTGGCCAAGCCCACAGCCCAGAGCCCTTAGCCCAGTACCTCCCGCATCTTCGTGCCCATGTCGGCGGGGCTCTTCACCACATGCACCCCCGCCTGCGCCAGCGCCGCCATCTTCTCGGCCGCCGTCCCCTTGCCGCCGGCGATGATCGCCCCGGCGTGGCCCATCCGGCGTCCCGGCGGCGCCGTCTGCCCCGCGATGAAGCCCACGACCGGCTTGGTGAACTCGCGCGCGATGAACTCGGCGGCTTCTTCCTCGGCCGTGCCGCCGATCTCGCCGATCATGATGACGCCCTCGGTCTCCGGGTCGGCGGCAAAGAGCCGCAGCGCATCGATGAAGTTCGTCCCGATGAGCGGGTCCCCGCCGATGCCGATGCACGTCGTCTGGCCCATGCCGAGCCGGGTCAGCTGGTGAATGGCTTCGTAGGTCAGCGTCCCGCTCTTCGAGACGATGCCGATGCGTCCTTCGCGGCAGATGTGGCCCGGGATGATGCCCGCCTTCGCCCTGCCGGCCGAGATCACCCCCGGACAGTTCGGGCCGACGAGCCGCATCGGTCTGCCCTCCATGAAGGTCATCGCCTTCAGCATGTCGACGACCGGAATGCCCTCCGTGATGCAGACGGCCAGCGGGATGTCCGCGTCGGCCGCCTCCATGATGGCGTCGGCGGCAAACGGCGGCGGCACGAAGATGACGCTGGCGGTGGCCCCGGTCTCGCGCACGGCGTCGTGCACGCTGTTGAACACGGGCCAGCCCTCGTGCGTGGTCCCGCCCTTGCCGGGGGTGACGCCGCCGACCACGGTCGTGCCGTAGGCCGCCGCCTGCTTCGCGTGAAACGTGCCCTCGCGGCCGGTCAGGCCCTGGACGATCAGCCGCGTGTCCCTGTCGAGGAGGACGGCCATCAGCGCGCCCCCGCGAGCCCGACGACCTGCTGCGCCGCGTCGCCCATCGAGTCGACGGTCGTGAAGTTCAGGCCGCTCGCCTGCAGCAGGCGCTTGCCCTCCTCGACGTTCGTCCCCTCCATCCGGATCACGATCGGGACGCGCACGCCCAGCTCCCGGACCGCCGCGATGAGGCCCTGAGCGAGCACGTCGCAGCGGAGGATGCCGCCAAAGATGTTGATGAGGACGGCGCGGACGTTCGTGTCCGACATGAGGATCTTGAAGGCGTTCCGGATCTGCTCCGCGCTGGCGCCGCCGCCGACGTCGAGAAAGTTGGCCGGCTCGCCGCCCGCCAGCTTGATGATGTCCATCGTCGCCATCGCCAGGCCCGCGCCGTTCACCATGCAGCCGATGTTGCCGTCGAGATGGATGTAGTTCAGCGAGTACTTCGAGGCCTCGACCTCCAGCGGATCCTCCTCGCCGAGGTCGCGCAGATCCCGCAGGTCCGGATGCCGGTAGAGCGCGTTGTCGTCGAAGCTCACCTTCGCGTCGAGCGCGAGCACATCGCCGCCTTTCGTCAGGATCAGCGGGTTGATCTCGATGAGCGAGGCGTCGGTCTCGATGAACGCGCGGTACACCGCATCGAGCAGCTTGACGAGCTTCTGCGCGGGGCCGCCGTCGAGCCCCATGCCGAACGCGAGCTTGCGCGCCTGGAACGGGACGATTCCCGTGCCCCGATCGACGTACTCCTTGAGGATCTTGTGCGGCTCCTTCGCGGCCACCTCCTCGATGTCCATGCCGCCGGCGGCGCTTGCGATGACGACGGGACACGCCGCCGCGCGGTCGATGAGCAGGCTCAGGTACAGCTCCCGGTCGATCTGGAGCCCCTCTTCGACGAGCACGCGGCCGACCATCCGTCCCTCGGGTCCGGTCTGGTGCGTCACGAGCGTCATGCCGATCATCTGCTTGGCAAGCCGCTCGGCCTCGTCCGCCGACTTCGCCAGCTTGACGCCGCCGCCCTTGCCGCGTCCGCCCGCGTGGATCTGCGCCTTGACGACGACCACGCTCCCGCCAAGACGGCGCGCCGCCTCTCCGGCTTCGGCCGCCGAGAACGCCACCTCGCCGCGCGGCACGGGCACGCCGAAGCGCGCCAGGACTGACTTGGCCTGGTACTCGTGGATTTTCACTGGAGAACGCCGAGGTTCGGAACGTCGCGCCGCAAACGGTTGTCGATCTTACACGAGCGCGGGCAGGCGGTGCGAGGGTGCCTCCTGCACCCCCGCACGTCGCACCTCGCACCTCCTCAGTACAGAAACTGATACCCCTTCGGGGAGCGTGCCGGATACCACACCCTGATCGGCGTCGGCTGGCCGCCTGCTGCCTCGCCGAACAACACGCGCGGACCATCGAGACCGGCGTGCCGGTCCACGGGAACGGTCATCCCGATGAACAGATGGCGGCGGCGGTCGCTGGTCACGCGCACGACGTTGGGGGCCACGGCGTCGAGCTCGAACTCGTAGGTTCCCGGTGGCAGCAGCACGCCCGGCGGCGCCGCGGCCTGCTTGAACGTGATGAAGTTGATCCGCGTCAGCGTCTGTGCCGACGCCGCCGCTGCGAGGAGCGCCGACGCGAGCAGCGTGGATGCGACGATGCGCCTGCACATGGAAGTGCCTCCTTCTGCTCTGATCAACGGCGTCGGCGGGGTGACCGAACAGCGGCAAGACGGAGGATGTCGGATGAGAAACGGTGCGAAGGGCGCGACGCCCTTCGCACCGCAGCGGCGTGTCCGGCGGTCGCCTAGTACCGAAACTGGTGCCCGATCGTCGACCCGGTCGGGTACCACACGCGAATCGGCATCGGCTGCCCCGCCGTGGCCTCGCCGAACATCACGCTCGGCACCCGCCCGGACGCGAGACCGGCGTCGTGAACCCCTGATACAGCACCCTCCGGCCGTCGCGCGTCAGTACGCGGACGATGTTCGGGTCGGTGTCGAGGGGCCCCGCCTGGAAGGTATAGCTCCCGGCGGCGAGCGTGACGCCCGGCAGCGCGACCGCACCGCTGAACGTGAGGTGGTTGACGCGGATCGACCAGGCATGCGTCGACGCCGCGCCAATCAGAGCGACCACAACGAGGGCACCTGCGGCGAGGACGAATCTACGGGTGAGCATCTTGCACTTCCCTCCTTCGGTACCCATCAACGCAGGAGGGCAGCGAACTGAACACCGCGCCCGGCTGGGAAATGCGTATGATAACGGCTGGGTCGCAGCTTTCACGCCAATCGGGGCACCCGGCAGGCTCGAGACGTCGCTCGAGCGTTCCAGGGCATTCGGAGGCCCACGGGTGGACAAAGCGCCTATTGACTCGCTCGTCGGCCGCACCGTGGCGAACTACGACATCGTCGCGCGCCTCGGCGGCGGCGGCATGGGCCTCGTGTATGCGGCGCGCGATACGCGGCTGGGCCGCCCGGTCGCGCTGAAGTTCCTGCCGCCGCAGTGGAGCCACGACGAGAGCGCCCGGGAGCGCTTCATTCGCGAAGCGCAGGCGGCCTCGGCCACCGACCACCCGAACATCTGCACGATCCACGACATCGGCACCACCGACGATGGCCAGCTGTTCATCGTCATGGCGCAGTACGACGGCGAGACGCTGAAGAAGCGGCTCGAGCGGGGGCCGCTCGGCGTCGACGAGGCGATCGACGTCGCGGCACAGGTGGCCGAAGGGCTCGCCAAGGCGCACGCGCAGGGCGTCGTGCACCGCGACGTCAAGCCGGGCAACCTGATGCTCACCGCGGACGGCGTCAAGATCCTCGACTTCGGGCTGGCGAAGTTCGCCGATGCGCGGTTCAAGCTGACGCTCGAGGGGTCGACGGTCGGCACGATCGCCTACATGTCGCCCGAACAGACCCGCGGGGAGGAAGCGGACGCGCGCAGCGACGTCTGGGCGCTCGGCGCGGTGCTCTACGAGATGCTGGCCGGTGACCCGCCGTTCAAGGGCGGGTACCCGGAAGCGATCGCGCATGCCATCAAGCACGAGCCGCCGACGCCCGTGCGCGCGGCGCGGCCGGAGGTGCCGGAGTCGCTCGAGCAGCTCGTGTTCCGCGCGCTGCACAAGGATCCGGCTGTCCGGTTTCAGAGTGCGCGGGATGTCGCCCGGGCCCTGCGCCAACTCCAGGGGCGCACGCTGCCGCTCGATCTGCGCACGCAGCCGGTGTCGGTGCCCACGGCGACCTCACGCCCCCCGTCGCGCCGGATGTGGACGCGACCGGCACTGGCTGCAGGCGTCGCGGCCGCAGGGATCACCGGCGTCTGGCTCCTCGGGCCGGCCATTGGTTCGCTCGTGCCGGGCGCTCGCAGCGACCTGCCGATCCCGGACAACAAGGCCGTCGCCGTGCTGCCCTTCGAAGTCGTCGGCGGGACGCCCCAGGACCAGGCGTGGGCGACCGGCATCAGCGTCGTGCTGTCGACGATGCTGACGCAGGTCACCACGGCAGAATTGCAGATCGCGCCGCTGGGTCAGCTCCAGGCTGACCCCACGGACGGGGCAAGTCTCCGACAGGAACTCGGAGCAACGCTGATTGTAACCGGGAGTGTCGAGCGAGCGGAGCCCGAGATGCACGTGGCCGCGCGCCTGCTCGACGCGACCACGTCGCAGGAGCTTCGGGCCTCCAGCTTCAGCGTCGCGGCATCCGATCCCGCGGCGCTGTTCAACCGCCTCCTCGAAGCGGCGCTGCAGATGCTCGAGATCGATATCGCGGCGTCCGAGTACGACGCGTTGCGACGTCCGAGCATGCCAGTCGCCGCTGCCAGCGAGCTGTATCTACAAGGGCGTGGTCACCTCCAGTTCTTCGACAGGCCGGAGAACATCGAACGCGCGATCGCCGCTTTCACCGATGCTCTGCAGATCGACTCGAAGTACGCACAGGCGCACGGCGGGCTCGGCGAGGCGTATTGGCGGAAGTACGAAGGCTCCAAGGAGACCTCGTGGTCCGAATCGGCGCTGGCCAGCTGCACGCAGGCGCTGGTACTGGATCCGCGCCTCGCCGCGGCGCACCTCTGTCTCGGACGGGTCCACAGCGGGCGCGGACGATACGAAGAGGCAGCGGTCGAGTTCCAGCGGGCGCTCGAGATCGAGCCGACCAGCGATGAGGCGTACGCCAGCCTCGGATTCGCGCAGCAGCGGCTCGGCAGGCTCGAAGAGGCCGAAGCCACCTATCGGCGCGCGATCGCTCTTCGCCCGCGGCACTGGGAGAACTACAACGCCCTCGGCCGTTTCTACTACGAGCAGGGGCGGTACGGCGACGCGGCCCAGATGTTCGCCCAAGTCGTAGCGCTCATACCCGATAGTTTCCGCGGGTACAGCAATTTGGGTGGCGCCCACATCAGACTTGGCCGCTACGACGAGGCCATCACCGCCCTGGAGCGGGCCGTCTCGATTCGGCCCACGGCGGTCAATACCTCGAACCTTGGCACAGCGTATTTCAACCGCGGCCGATTCGGGGATGCCGCCCGCGCGCTCGAACAAGCCGTCAAGCTGGGCGACACCAACTATGAGGTATGGGGCAATCTCGGTGATGCGTACTACTGGGCCCCGGGCAGCCGCGCCCTCGCCGCCGACGCTTATCGACGCGCGGTTGGGCTCGGGCTGCCGCAACTGAAGGTGAATCCGCGCAACGCCGGACTCATCATCAAGCTGGCCCACTACTACGCGATGCTGCGGGAGCGCAACGAGGCGCTGGAGCTCGCTGACCGGGCGCTTCAAATTTCGCCGAAGGATTCGTCGGTGCAGTTTTGGGCGGCGGTCGCCCTGAACCGCCTTGGTGAGACCGAGCGGGCCCTCGATCTGCTGGAGAAGGCCCGCGCGGGCGGCTTTTCGATCACGGTCATTCGCGACACACCAGATCTGGGCAACCTGTGGGGTTCCCCGCGTTTTCAGAATCTGTTGCGTGGGCAATGAACCACCCTTGACGAGGAGGCAGCATGGCGACACAAGCCCAGGGTTCCAACCCAAAGTTGAGCCAGGTTCGCATCGACGCGACGACGGGCGAGGTCATTCAAGCGGATCGGAGAGTGCACGTGACGACCGGCGATACGGTGCACTTTCTGGCCGTCGGTGGCAACCCGACCGGTCTGACGGTCAGCTTCCACTATCGGGCAGGTAGTCCGTTCGCGCCTGGCCACGGTCCCACCAATCCCCAATTGATCAACCTCCCAAATCCCCCGATACCGGTGACCGCAGCGGCAGATCCATGTGGAAAAACCTACAAGTACGACGTCCTGAAGAATGGCGCGGTGACCGACGACCCGGACGTCATCATCGAGTAGGCCGATACCGTGCCCGTCTCAGCGCCCCAGCAACCGCCGCCACAAGTTCTTGGACTCCGTGACCGACGCCAACTCGCCACGCAGGTCGGCCGCCGATTGATAGCGCGCCTCGGCGCGTTTGGCGAGCAGGCGCGCCACGACCCGCTCCAGCGGCGCTGGGCGGTCGGGTGAAAGCTGTGTCAGGGGGATCGGATCCTTGTCGAGGATGTTGTTGACGGTATCCGACGGGGTGGCGCCCGCAAACGGCAGCCTCCCCGTCGCCATCTCATAGATCACCACGCCGAGGGAGAACAGATCGCTGCGCGGATCGAGCGGCAGCTGGAGAATCCGTTCCGGCGCCATGTAGTTGACGGTCCCGAGCGGCCGACCCGGAATCGTCGTCGATCCGCCAATCAGCTGCTCGCCTGAGGCCGGCAGCAGGAACCGCCGGGCCAGACCGAAATCGAGCACCTTCACCGCACCGCCCGAGGCGACGACGATGTTGCCCGGCTTGATGTCGCGGTGGACGATGCCGGCCGCGTGCGCGGCCTCGAGCGCCGCCGCAACCTGCAGGGCGATGTCGACCACGTCGGCCGTCGCCAGGCGCTCCCGCGCCATGTGGGCCTTGAGGTTGCGCCCCTCCACCCGCTCCATGACGATGAACGTGGCGCCCTCGTGCTCATCGAACTCATAGAGGGTGCAGATGTTCGGATGGTTGAGGCCCGCAATGGTCTGGGCCTCCCGGCGGAGCCGCCGGACCGAATCCGGGTCGTCGGCCAGCTCGTCTGGCAGGAACTTGAGCGCCACCGGGCGCCCCAGGCGAACGTCCACCGCCTCGTACACCACGCCCATGCCGCCGACCCCGAGCCGGCCGGTGACCTGATAGTGGGAAACGGTGGTCCCGATCATCCCGCGAGAATAGCAGGCCCGGGGGCTCCATGCCGCATGGGAGGCTGTCCTGTTCGCTTCTGGCGGCCCCTGTCGTTATCCCCTACAAGCGGGAAATCCCGCGACGGCGTGCCCCCTGAGGAGGCTATGATGCAGGCCCAGACGACGATGACCGACCGCGTTCCTCGACGACCGACCCCGGCCGACCCGGGCTTCGACCCGCTGCTCAGCGACGAGCCGACGATCGAGCTGGTCGTCCGGGCCCGCGAGGGCGACCGGCTGGCCGTGGAGGCGCTGCTCCAGCGCTGCCTCCCGTCGCTGATGCGCTGGGCGCACGGCCGGCTGCCCATCGCCGCGCGCGGCGCCATCGACACGGGCGATCTGGTCCAGGACGCGGTGCTGCACGCGCTTCGGCGCCTCGACGCCTTCGAGCCACGGCACGTCGGCGCCATGCAGGCGTACTTGCGCCAGTCGGTGATCAACCGCATCCGCGATGAAGTACGCCGCGTGACGCGCCATCCGGCCGCCGCGCCGCTTGCCGACGATCTGCCGTCGCAGACCACCTCGCCGCTCGAGTCCGCGATCCAGGCGGAATCGTACGAGCGCTACCGGGAGGCCCTCGGCACGCTCAAGCCGCGCGAGCGGGAAATGGTCGTCGCGCGCGTGGAGGTGCAGTGGAGCCTCGCGGAAATCGCGCAGACCTTCCGGATGCCGAGCGTCGACGCCGCGCGGATGGCGGTTGGCCGCGCGCTCAGGCGGCTGTCTGCGTCCCTGCGGCCGGAGAAGCCGGACGCCTGACCGCCCGGAGCCGCGCCGCGCCGTCTACATCCCGATCACGTCCACGAGCTCCTTGACCGACGCGGCCGACTTCTGGAGGGCCGCATCTTCCTCGGGCGTGAGCGTGATCTGGAAGATCTCCTCGACGCCGCGCGCGCCCAGCTTCACCGGCACGCCGACGAAGAGATCGCGAACCCCGTACTCGCCCTGCAGGAAGACGGAGCACGGCAGGATCTTCTTCTTGTCCCGCAGGATCGCCTCGACCATCTCGGCCACCGCCGCGCCCGGCGCGTACCACGCGCTCGTGCCGACCAGTTTTGTAATCTCGGCGCCGCCGTTGGCCGTTCGCGTGGCAATCGCGTCGATCCGGTCCTTCGACAACAGCTCGGTGAGTGGCACGCCGGCCACCGTCGAGTAGCGGGCGAGCGGCACCATCGTGTCGCCATGACCGCCGAGCACGAACGAGTGAATGTTCTCCACCGAGACGCCCAGCTCCATCGCGATGAACGTGCTCATGCGCGCGGAATCGAGCACGCCCGCCATGCCGATGACGCGCTCGCGCGGGAACTTGGTCAGCCGATAGAGCGCCTGCGCCATGGCGTCGAGCGGGTTCGCCACCGGGATCATGATGCTCTTCGGGCAATGCTCGACGACCTTCGGCGCGATGCTCTTCATGATTTCAAAATTGTCACGCACGAGATCGTCGCGGCTCATACCCGGCTTGCGCGGCTTGCCCGACGTGATCACGACAATGTCAGAGTCGGCGGCCGCACCCCAGTCATTGCCGCCGATGATCCGCGAGTCGGATCCGAGGATCGGACAGGTCTCGTACATGTCGAGGGCGACGCCGCTCGCCTTCTGGTCGGCGATGTCGATGAGGACAACGTCTCCCAGCTCCTTCTCCGCGATCGCGCGCGCGACCGTCGCGCCAACGTTGCCGGCGCCGCCGACGATGGTGACTTTTCGCTTCATTCGATCCTTCCGTCGAGGCGGACCCGCCGGTCCACCTTAGGGCGATCTCCCGCGCACGCAGCGCGGGTTACGCACAGTTTGTGTTGAAAACCCTGTTGAAAAGCGCCGGCGGCACGCGCGATCCACGCGCGAATCCGAGCCTTTTAGCGGTTTGCACCATTCTCGTTGCACCCCGACGCGCACACACCGCGCGCCGGGGGCCCGTGCCCCGCGGCCGCGCAGATTATACTTGCAGACAACGCCACGCCGGGTCGGCTTCGCGCCCGCCCGGCGCGCACGCGCGGCACACCCTTTTCGGATCACGCTATTGAAAGTTCTTGTCGCTGACGACCTTCCCGCCTCCGCGCTCGACCTGTTGCGCGCGGAGGGATGGTTGGTCGACGCCCGTACCGGCCGCACACCCGACCAGCTCGCCGGCGATCTCGCCGACGCCGACGCGCTCGTCGTCCGCAGCGCGACGAAGGTCACGGCCCCGCTCATCGGCGCGGCGCCGCGCCTGCGGGTCATCGCCCGCGCCGGCACCGGCGTCGACAACGTCGACGTCGCCGCCGCCAGTGCCCGCGGCATCGTCGTCATGAACGCGCCCGGCGCCAACAGCATCAGCGTCGCCGAACTGGCCGTCGGCCTGATGCTGGCGCTCGCCCGCCACCTGCCGGCCGCCGACGCCGCGATGAAGCAGGGCAAATGGGAGAAGAAGAAGTTTCTCGGCGAGGAGCTGCGCGAGAAGACGCTCGGCCTTGCCGGGCTCGGGCGCATCGGGCAGGAGGTGGCCCGCCGCGCGGCCGCCTTCGGCATGCGGATCATCGCCCACGATCCGTTCATCGCCGAGCAGGTGGCGGCCGACCTCGGCGTCGAGCTCGTCTCGCTCGACGACCTCTTCGCCCGCGCCGACTACGTCTCGCTCCACATGCCGTCGAACGAGAAGACGCGCACGCTCATCAACGCCGATCGGCTCGCCCGGGCCCGCCCGGGCATTCGCATCGTCAACACGGCCCGCGGCGACCTGATCGACGAGGCGGCGCTGGCCGACGCGATCGAATCCGGACAGGTGGCGGGCGCCGCGCTCGACGTCTTCGAGACCGAGCCGCCCGCCGATCCGCGCCTGCAGAAGCTGCCGCAGGTGGTGGCGACCCCGCACATCGCCGCCTCGACGCGCGAGGGGCAGGAGCTGGTGGGGGTCGAGACCGCCGCCGCGCTCCGCGACTTCCTCAAGGACGGCATCATTCGCAACGCCGTCAATGTGCCGTCGGTGTCCGCCGAAGAGTTCATCCGCCTGCGCCCGTTCCTCGAGCTGGGCCAGCGGCTCGGCCTGTTCCTCGCCCAGATGAACGACAGCCGGGCGCACGCGCTCGGGGTCCGCTACTACGGAGCGCTTGCCGAGGGGCGCAACGACCTGATCGTCGACGCGATTCTCGTCGGCCTCCTCAAGCCGATTCTGGTGGACGGGGTCACGCCGGTCAACGCGCGGCAGATCGCATCGGACCGCGGCATCGAGATCGTCGAGTCGCGCAGCACCCGGCCGCGCAACTACACGAACCTCGTCTCGGTCAAGCTGCACACGACCGGCGGGGAGCGCTGGGTCGAGGGGGCGGTCTTCGAGCGGACGTCGCCGCGGCTGGTGCTCCTCGACGGCATCGGCATCGAGGCGCCGCTCGAGGGCACGATGATCGTGATCCGCAACAACGACCAGCCCGGGGTGATCGGGGAGATCGGCACGATCCTGGGCCGGCACGGCGTGAACATCGCGAACTTCGCGCTCGGCCGCGAAGGGAAGAATGCGGTCGGCGTCGTCATCGTCGACGAGGACGTGCCGATTCCGGCGACTGTGCTCGAGGATCTGCGGAAGGCGACGGCGATCCGCGAAGCGCGCATCGTGCGCGTCTAGGGCGACTCCGCTGCGTCGCGGCCAGCTACTTCAGAGACAGGCGTCTCGCGGCGCCGCGGCCGATCGGGACGAGCTCCACCGCGTCGCCTTCGATGCGATCGACGCGGTAGTAGCCGAGAATCTCCTCGCCTTCGCGGACGATGAGGACGCCGGCTGGAGAGCTGAGGACCGCCATGCGAACCGGGCGGCCATCCACGACATCCTCGGCGATGCCGGCGAGCGACACGACCGGCCCGGGAGGCTCGACCGGCGCGGGCGGCTGGATGTCGACGAGCGCCGGCTCGC
>Ga0194131_10006753_pt1 | contig 15777 bp, 13 predicted proteins | sample TA2KigO120mmetaG_FD_148631 | JGI IMG/M metagenome (GOLD analysis project Ga0194131, IMG submission 148631) | Freshwater microbial communities from Lake Tanganyika, Tanzania - TA2015053 Kigoma Offshore 120m | ecosystem: Environmental > Aquatic > Freshwater > Lake | place: Tanzania: Lake... | reverse complement strand
GCTATGGCCTTTCATCGAGCATCTGATCCTGCCGTCGGTGGCGCTCGGCGTCACCTACATGGCGCTGATCGCCCGCATCACCCGCGCCTCGATGCTGGAGGTTCTGCAGCAGGACTATATCCGCACTGCCAACGCCAAGGGGCTCGCGACCGACCGCGTGTTGCTGCTGCACGCGCTGAAGAACGCCTCGGTGCCGATCGTCACGGTGATCGGCATCGGCATCGCGCTCTTGATCTCGGGCGTCGTCATCACCGAGACGGTGTTCAACATCCCGGGTCTCGGCCGGCTGACCGTCGACGCCGTGCTGAAGCGCGACTATCCCATCGTGCAGGGGCTGATCCTGGTGTTCGCTGGCGCCAAGGTGCTGGTGAACCTGGTGATCGACATCTCGTACGCCTTCCTCGATCCACGGATCCGGTACTGACATGGCCGTCGTCGCCGACGATCTCGCCCTGCCGGCCCGTCGTTTCTCGCTGCTGACGGCGATCCGCCGCAATCCCACGATCGCCTTCGGCGGCGTGCTGCTCGCCGTCCTGGTCGTGATGGCGGTGTTCGCGCCGCTGATCGCCACCCACGATCCGTTCAAGCTGTCGCCGGTCAACCGGCTGCGGCCGCCCTCGGAACGCTGGTGGTTCGGCACCGATCAGTTCGGCCGCGATGTCTTCTCGCGTACCATCTACGGCGCCCGAGTATCGCTGATCGTCGGCTTGTCGGTCGCCCTGATCTCGAGCGGGCTCGGTCTGGCGCTCGGGCTGGCCTGCGGCTACTTCAAGCGGGTCGACGGCATCGTCATGCGCATCATGGATGGCCTGATGGCCATCCCGTCGATCCTGCTCGCCATCGCCCTGATCACTCTGGCGCGGCCCGGCCTCGGCATCGTCATCGTCGCCATCGTGGTTCCCGAGGTGCCGCGCGTGGTGCGCGTGGTGCGCGCCGTGGTGCTGTCGATCCGCGCCCAGCCCTACGTCGAAAGCGCCATCGCCGGCGGCACCCGCAACATGAAGCTGCTGGTGCGCCATGTGTTGCCCAATACGTTGGCGCCGTTGATCGTCCAGTCGACCTATGTCTGCGCGTCGGCGATGCTGATCGAGGCCGGCCTGAGCTTCCTCGGCGCCGGCGTTCCGCTGGAGGTGCCGAGCTGGGGCAACATCATCGCCCAGGGCAAGACGTTCTTCCAGATCGCGCCCTGGACCATCCTGATCCCGGGCGCCTTCCTCGCCGTCACCGTGTTGGCGGTCAACCTGCTGGGCGACGGCCTGCGCGACCGCCTCGATCCGCGCTTGGCGAGGAGGCTGTGAGCGCCATCCTCGAGGTCCGTGACCTCCACACCCAGTTCAACACCTTGGACGGCGTCGTGCGCGCCGTCGACGGCGTGTCGTTCGACGTGGCGCGCGGCGAGACGCTGGGCATCGTGGGCGAATCGGGCTGCGGCAAGTCGGTGACGGCGCTGTCGATCCTGCGCCTGATCCCGCCCGAGACCGGCCGCATCGCCCAGGGCTCGATCCGCTTCGAGGGGACCGAGCTCACGACGCTCTCCGAGGAGGAGATGAAGAGCCTGCGCGGGCACCGCATCTCCATGATCTTCCAGGAGCCGATGACCAGCCTCAACCCGGTGCTCACGGTCGGCACGCAGATCGCCGAGAACGTGGTGCGCCATCTCGGCGTACCGTGGGCGGCGGCCCGCGAGCGCGCCCGCGAGATGCTCGACCTGGTGCGGATCGCCGACCCTGGGCGCCGACTCGACGAGTATCCCCACCAGCTCTCGGGCGGCATGCGCCAGCGCGTCATGATCGCCATGGCCTTGTCGTGCGATCCGCAGGTGCTGATCGCCGACGAGCCGACCACAGCGCTCGACGTCACCATCCAGGCGCAGATTCTCGATCTGATGCTGGAGCTCAAGGAGAAGACCGGCACGGCGATCGTGCTGATCACTCACGATCTCGGCGTCGTCGCCGAAACGACCGAGCGCGTGGTCGTCATGTATGCCGGTCGCAAGGTCGAGGAGGCGCCGGTCGAGGCGCTGTTCGAGGACCCGCAGCACCCCTATACACGCGGCCTGATGCGCGCTATCCCGCGGCTCGATGTCGAGGCCGACGCCGCGGGCGGCCGGCCGCGGCTGCAGGAGATTCCCGGGCTGGTGCCGATCCTGACCAAGCCGATCGTAGGCTGCGCCTTCGCCGCCCGCTGCCCGCTCGCCACCGACCGCTGCCGCAGCGCGGCGCCGCCCTTCGTCGATCGCGGCGGCGGACATACAGTCGCCTGCTGGGAGGTGGCGCGATGAGCGCGCCGCCGGTTCTCGCGGTCGAAGGCCTGGTCAAGCACTTCCCGATCCTGGGCGGCATCCTGCAGCGCCGCGTCGGCGAGGTGAGGGCCGTCGACGGCGTGAGCTTCACCATCGCCAAGGGCGAGACCTTGGGCCTGGTGGGCGAATCGGGCTGCGGCAAGTCGACCATCGGCAAGACCGTGCTGAAACTGATCGAGCCGACGGCGGGCCGCATCCTGCTGGGCGGCGAGGACGTGACGAAGCTTCCGCCCGGAGCGATGTGGCAGCACCGTCGGCGCATCCAGACGATCTTCCAAGACCCTTACTCCTCGCTCAATCCGCGTCTGCCGGCCGGTACCATCGTCGGCGAGCCGCTGGAGAACTTCGCCATCGCCCGCGGCGGCGAGACCGTCGAGCGGGTGGCGCAGTTGTTCCAACGCGTCGGCCTCAGGCCCGACGCGATGCGCAAGTACGCCCATGAATTCTCCGGCGGTCAGCGCCAGCGGCTGGGCATCGCCAAGGCGCTGTCGGTCAATCCCGACCTGATCGTGGCCGACGAGCCGGTCTCGGCGCTCGACGTGTCGGTGCAGGCACAGGTGCTGAACCTGCTGATCGATCTGCAGGAGGAGTACGGGCTCGCCTATCTGTTCATCAGCCACGACCTCGCCGTGATGCGCCACATCAGCCATCGCATCGCGGTGATGTATCTCGGCCGCATCGTCGAGCTCACCGACAAGCGCACGCTGTTCGCGCGGCCGCTGCATCCCTACACCGAGGCGCTGCTGTCGGCCGCCACGGCGCCCGATCCCAAGCGGCGCCGCCAGCGCCGGCGCATCGTGCAGGGCGACGTGCCGAGCCCGGCCAAGCCGCCGCCCGGCTGCCACTTCCACACGCGCTGTCCCTATGCCGTGGCCGAGTGCAAGGTGACCGCGCCGCCGCTCGTCGAGGTGGCGCCCGGGCATCACGTCGCCTGCCTGCGCCGGCCGGTCGGCGGTGATCCGGGGCCGCTGCCGGTTCCCGGTTAGCTGATGACGAACAACAAGCGCCGATAGGCCGTCGGCTCCTGCGGCAACGCCGATACCGGCCGGGCGGTGGGCAGCGGCTGGCCAGTCATGATCAGTTGATGGATGCACTCGCGGGCATCGGCGAACAGCCGCTGATAGACATCCTGTTCGGTGCGTCCGCACGCCGAGATGCCGGGCAGATCGGGAATCCAACCGGTGAATCCGCCATCGTCTTCACGATCGATCAGCGCGTAGTAGCAAGCGTCCGACATCGGCCCATCCTTCTTCGAGAAGGGTTCGGCCGGCGGCTCGAGCCGTCATTGACCTGGATCAAACGTACCGAGGCGCTCAATCCCGTCGGGCGCCCGGCGCAGTGTCGCGCAGATGGGTGAGGGCGGCCTGTGCGCCGCCCGGCCTGTGCGGCACCTTGGCGAGGCCCAGCGCCATTTCGACGCCCGACAGCGTACCCAGCAGCATCAGGTCGTTGAAGTCGCCGAGATGGCCGATGCGGAAGACTTTGCCGGCGACTTTGCTGAGGCCTTGTCCCAGCGACAGGTTGAAGTTCTCCAGCGCGACCTTGCGGAAACCATCGGCGTCGTGACCCTCGGGCATCACGATCGCGGTCAGCGAGCCGGAGTAGGCTTTGGGATCGCTGCACAGGATTTCGAGGCCCCAGGCGGTGACGGCGGCGCGGGTCGCCTCGGCGTGGCGGGCGTGGCGGGCGAACACCGCATCGAGTCCTTCCTCCAGCAGCATGTCGCAGGCCTCGTTCAGGCCGTACAGCAGGTTGGTGGCGGGCGTGTAGGGGAACCAGCCGTTGGCGTTGGTCGCCAGCATTTCCTCCCAGTTCCAGAACGCCTTGGGCAATTTGGAGGTTTTCGATGCCGCGACCGCCTTCTCGCTGACGGCGTTGAACGACAGGCCGGGCGGCAGCATCAGGCCCTTCTGCGAGCCCGCCACCGTGACATCGACGCCCCAGGCGTCGTGGCGATAGTCGATCGAGCCGAGCGAGGAGATGGTGTCGACCAGCAGCAGGGCGGGGTGCCTGGCCGCATCGATGGCGCGACGGATCGCCGCGACGTCGCTGGTCACCCCGGTCGAGGTTTCGTTGTGGACGATGCAGACCGCCTTGATCGTGTGGTCCTTGTCCTCTTTCAGGCGTTTTTCGATCGCGGCCGGGTCGGCGGCCTTGCGCCAGTCACCGCCCATGAACTCCGACTTGATGCCGAGCCGGTCGGCCATCTTCTTCCACAGCGAGGCGAAATGGCCGGTCTCCCACATCAGCACCAAGTCGCCGGCCGACAGGGTGTTGACCAGTGCCGCCTCCCAGGCGCCGGTGCCCGAGGCCGGGTAGACGATCACCGGCTGCTTGGTCTGGAAGACCTGCCGCACGCTGCGCAGCAGCTTTCTGGCCAGAGCATTGAATTCGGGGCCGCGGTGATCGATGGTCGGATAGTCCATCGCCCGCAGGATTCGGTCGGGGACGTTGGTCGGGCCGGGAATCTGCAGGAAATGTCGCCCGCTGGGATGGGAATTCAGCCGCACTTTCAATGTCCTCGGTCAATCCTGTATTTTGGATGAGTTCAGGGAGGAAGCAACGATGTCAATTTCAGGGACTTCGCGTCGTCACACGCTCAAGCTTGGTCTCGTGGCCTCGCTGGTCGGCCCGGCTGTGGCGCGCGCCCAGCAAGGCTGGCCGCCGGCCACCATCACCTGGCTCAACCCGTTCCCGGCGGGCGGCGGCACCGACGTGTTCGCGCGGCCTCTGGCGGCGCAGGTCGGCGAGCAGCTCGGCTGCACGATCATCGTCGACAACAAGGGCGGTGCGGGCGGCACGGTGGGCGCCTCGCAGGCTGCCAAGATGAAGCCTGACGGCTCGGTGTTCTTCGTCGGCGCCATCCACCATACGATCGCGCCTTCGATCTACAAGAACCTCGACTACGATCTCGAGAAGGACTTCATCCCGATCACCATGATCGCGCTGGTGCCGCAGGTGATCTCGATCAATCCCAACCGCGTGCCGGTCAAGACGGCGGCCGAGTTCCTGGCCTACGTCCGGGCCAACCCCGGCAAGGTGAACTACGCGTCGCCGGGCGCCGGCACGGCCCATCATCTGGCCGGCGAGCTGTTCAAGCTCGAGACCAAGACCGACATCACTCACGTGCCCTATCGCGGCGCGGGCCCGGCGATGCAGGACCTGCTGGCCGGCAATGCCGACATGATGTTCGACGGCATGGGCACCTCGGCCTCGCAGATCCGCGCCGGCAAGCTGATCGGGCTCGCGGTGGCGACGCCGCAGCGCAATGCCGAGTTCCCCGACATTCCGACCTCGGCCGAGATCGGCGTGCCGGCGTGGATCGTCTCGACCTGGTACGGCGTCTGGGCGATCAAGGGCACGCCGCAGCCGATCGTCGATCGCATGCACGCCGAGATCGTCAAAGCGCTGGCGGCGCCCAAGCTGCAGCAGATCTGGAAGGACCAGACGGCCCAGGTCGGCGGCGAGACGCCGGCGGAGTTCGCCAAGCGCATCCGCGCCGAGATCGAGAAGTGGCAGAAGGTCGTCGCGGCGGCCGGGGTGAAGCTCGACTGAGTACGCTCGAACAGGCTCTGCGCCGCACTCTCAAGGGCGAGGTGCTGTTCGACCGCGCCTCGCGCGGCCGTTACGCGACCGACGCCTCGATCTACCAGGTCGAGCCGTTGGGCGTGGTGCTGCCGCGCGACGAGACCGACCTCGCGCTGGCGATCGACGTGGCGCGCGATGCCAAGGCGGCAATCCTGCCGCGTGGCGCCGGCACCTCGCAGTGCGGCCAGACGGTGGGCGAAGCGCTGGTGATCGACGTGTCGAAGCACCTGCGCCAGATCGTGGGCTTCGACAAGAACCGCGCCGAGGTCACCGTCCAGCCGGGCGTCGTGCTCGATCAGCTCAACGCCTGGCTCAGACCGCACGGGCTTTGGTATCCGGTCGACGTGTCGACCTCGGCGCAGTGCACCCTGGGCGGCATGGCGGGCAACAATTCGTGCGGCAGCCGTTCGATCCGCTACGGCAACATGGTGCACAACGTCGTGTCGATCGACGCCCTGCTGGTCGACGGCAGCCGGGCGCGCTTCGGCTCGGCGCGGCCGGAGGACATGCCGGCGCCGGTGCGGGCGATCGCCGACCAGGTGGCGGCGCTGGCGTTTGCCGAGCGGGACGAGATCGCGCGCATGTACCCCAAGGTGCTGCGCCGTGTCGGCGGCTACAATCTCGACATCTTCTTCCCGCAGTCGGAACGGCCTTACACGCTCGACAATTCGGTGAATCTCGCGCACCTGCTGGTCGGCAGCGAAGGCACGCTCGCGGTGACCGAGCGGCTGACCTTGAAGCTCGCCGCCTTGCCGAAGCACAAGACCCTGGGCGTGGTGAACTTCCCGAGCTTCTACAAGGCGATGGCGTGCGCCCAGCACATCGTCAAGCTCAAGCCCACCGCGGTCGAGCTGGTCGATCGCACCATGATCGAGTTGGCGCGCGCCAATCCCGCCTTCCGGCCGGTGATCGAACGCGCCCTGATCGGCCAGCCCGAGGCCATCCTGCTGGTCGAGTTCGCCGGCGAAGAGCGCGCGGCGCAGCTCCGCGATCTCGCGCGCCTGGTCGAGCTGATGGGCGACCTCGGCCTGCCGGGCAGCGTCGTCGAAATGGCCGAGCCGCGGCCGCAGGCCGAGCTGTGGGAAGTGCGCAAGGCCGGACTCAACATCATGATGTCCATGAAGGGCGACGGGAAACCCGTGTCCTTCATCGAGGATTGCGCCGTGCCGCTGGAGCACCTCGCCGACTACACCCAGCGTCTGACCGACGTCTTCACCAAGCACGGCACGCGCGGCACCTGGTATGCGCACGCTTCGGTCGGCACGCTGCATGTGCGGCCGATTCTCGACATGCGCCGCGACGGCGCCGCCAAGATGCGGGCGATCGCCGAGGAAGCCTCGGCCATGGTGCGGCAGTACAAGGGCGCCTACTCGGGCGAGCACGGCGACGGCCTGGTGCGCTCCGAGTGGGTCGCCTGGCAGTTCGGCCCGCGACTCGTCAAGGCGTTCGAGAGCGTCAAGGATCTGTTCGATCCGCAGGGCCTGCTCAATCCCGGCAAGATCGTACGGCCCTCGCGCATGGACGACGCGACGCTGTTCCGCTTCAAGCCGGGCTACCGGACGGTCGACTACCAGCCCGCCCTCGATTGGTCGGCGTGGAACGTGCAGAACGATCCGCTTATCGAGGCGCTGAGCGAGCCCGGCAGCGGCGGCGATTCGAGCGGCGGCTTCGCCAAGGCCGCCGAGATGTGCAACAACAACGGGCACTGCCGCAAGTTCGACGCCGGCACCATGTGCCCGTCGTTCCGCGTCACCCGCGACGAGAAGCACCTGACGCGCGGCCGTGCCAGCACACTCCGGCTGGCGCTCTCCGGCCAGCTGCAGGGCGCGCTCGCCTCCGACAGCGTGGCGGCGGCGCTGGATCTTTGCGTGAGCTGCAAGGGCTGCAAGCGCGATTGCCCGACCGGCGTCGACATGGCGCGCATGAAGATCGAGGCCCGCTCGGCGCGGCGCATGGCCAAGGGCTCGAGCTGGCGCGACCGGCTGATCGGCGATCTGCCGGCGATGGCGCCGTGGGCGCGCCGACTGCCGTGGCTGTTCAACGCGGCCTGGTTCGTCCAGTCCTATCTCGGCTTCGCCAAGCAGCGTCATCTGCCGCAGTGGCGGCGCGACACCTTCCTCGCGACGACCGACGTCGACGACCGTGACGCCACAGTGGTGATCTTCGCCGACACCTTCTCCAACAGTTTCGAGCCGCATATTCTGCATGCCGCGCGCCGCGTGCTGCAGGCGGCCGGGCACCGCGTTGCCGTGGCCTGGCCCAATCTCGGCTCGCCGCCGCTGTGCTGCGGGCGTACCTGGCTGGCCACCGGCCAGGTCGAACGGGCGCGGTCGGAGGCTTGGCGCCTGGTGCAAGCGCTGCTGCCGTTCGTCGCCAAGGGCGTGCCCGTGGTCGGGCTGGAGCCGTCCTGCCTGTTCACCCTGCGCGACGAGTGGCAGGTCATGCGGCTCGGCGAGGAGGCCAAGGCGGTCGGCGACAACGCCTTGCTGTTCGAGGAGTTCTTGGCGCGCGAGAAGAAGGCGGGGCGGCTCGATCTGCCGCTCAGGCCTCTGCCGCAGAAGACGGCGCTGCTGCATGGCCACTGCCATCAGAAGGCGTTCGGCGTCATGGGCGCGGTGCAGGAGGTGCTGTCGCTGGTGCCCGAGCTTGCGGTGAGCGCGATCGAGTCGAGCTGCTGCGGCATGGCCGGCAGCTTCGGCTACGAGGCCGAGCATTACGAGACCTCGATCGCCATGGCCGAGCTGTCGCTGATGCCCGCCGTGCGCAAGGCGCCGGCCGACGCCCTGATCGTCGCCGACGGCACCTCCTGCCGCCACCAGATCGCCGACGGCAGCGACCGCCGGCCCGTCCACGTCGCGGAGGTCCTGGCGGCCGCGTTGAAGTGACCCGAGGTTGCATAGCGGCCGCAACGATAAAGTCCCGTCATCCCGAGCGAAGCGAAGCCGACGGACGTCTTTTGCGGGCGGCGGCATGCGACAGCCAGCCGTCTATATCCTGGCCGGCGCGACGGGTCGGGTGCTCTCTATCGGCACCACGACCGATTTGGCTCGCCGCTCGAGCGAGCATCGCGTCGGAAAGGGCGCACACACATCGAAGTGTCGCATCAACTACCTCATCTTCATCGAACGGCACGACACCGCACCCGACGCCATCGCCGGCGAAAAGCAGCTGAGGGGCTGGCGTCGTGGCAAGACGATCGCGTCGATCGATCGTTCGAATCCCACCTGGCGTGACTTGTCTGGCGAAATCCACACCGACGGCTAGCAGCGCAAAAAGGGGTCCCTCGGCTTCGCTTCGCTCCGCTCGGGACGATGAAAAATTTGCAGCCCCGGCGCTGCTGTGGCACGGTCCGCGCCCGATGCAACGACCGCGAAATCCCTATTCCAGCGCCGAGATCGACCGCGCGAGCCACGAGCGCGAGGACGACGAGCGCATGATCGAGCTGGCCTCGTCCGGCGCCGCCCGCTTCGTGCCGATCGACACCGAGAAGAACCTGGTCAAGGCCGGCGGCTCGCCCGAAGCGGTCTTCCTGCACGGCATGATGGGCCGCGCCATCGCCGGTGCCGCCGACCATCACATCTTCCTGGGCTATGTCGAGGGTACGCCCTATTTCGCCGTCGACGTCACCGGCAAGGACGTGCCGCTGCAGGAACTCGGCGAGTTCGTCGATCTGCGCCAGGTCGGTGCGCTCCTGTTCGCGCGCGAGGGCTCGATCCTGGCCTATGCCCGCGGCATGACCTATTGGCATCGCCGCCATCGCTATTGCGGCGTGTGCGGCGCTACCACCAAGGCGGTGCGCGGCGGCCATGTGCGGGTCTGCACCAACGAGAACTGCAAGAGCGAGCATTTCCCGCGCACCGATCCCGCGGTGATCATGCTGGTCCATCACGGCGACAAGTGCCTGCTCGGCCGCGGCAAGCATTTCCCGCGCGGCATGCATTCGACCCTGGCGGGCTTCGTCGAGCCGGGCGAGAGCTTCGAGGACGCCGTTGCGCGCGAGGTCTACGAAGAGGTCAAGGTGCGGGTGAAGAACGTCATCTACCGCTCCTCGCAGCCCTGGCCATTCCCCGCCTCGGTGATGATCGGCTTCCATGCCGAGGCCGAATCGCTCGACTACGACGTCAACCAGTCGGAACTGGAGAGCGCGCGCTGGCTGAGCCGCGATGAGCTGCGCCCCGAGAACCTGCCCAAGGACGGCTCCTTCTTCATGCCGCGCCGCGATTCGATCGCCCGCCGCCTGATCGAGGAGTGGCTCGGCCACGAGGCCGGTCCGTCGATCAGTGGTTGACGCGATCCAAAAGACGATCATGACCGCCCAGCTCTTCACGCCCGTCGATGTCGGCGGCGTCACCTTGGCCAATCGCATCGTGGTGTCGCCGATGTGCCAGTACTCGGCGGTCGACGGCAGCGCCCAGCACTGGCACCAGGTGCACTACGGTATGCTGGCGATGTCGGGCGCCGGCCTGCTGTGCCTGGAGGCGACCCATGTCGAGCGCGATGGCCGCATCACCCAGGGCTGCCTCGGCCTCTACAGCGACGACAACGAGGCGGCGGTGAAGCCGATCGTCGAGTGGGTGCGTGCTTGGATGCCCTGGGTCAAGCTCGGCGTCCAGCTCGCTCATGCCGGCCGCAAGGCCTCGGCGCAGCGGCCGTGGAAGGGCGGTGGGCCGCTCACCCAGGCCGATGCGCCAGACCTGCCATGGACCACCGTGGCGCCGTCCGCGCTCGCCTATGATCGCGGCTGGCATGCGCCGGTGGCGCTCGATGCGGCGGGCCTCAAGCGCATCAAGCAGGCCCTCGTCGGCGCCACACTGCGCAGCGCGCGACTGGGCTTCGATGTCATCGAGCTGCATGGCGCGCACGGCTACTTGCTCGCCCAGTTCCTGTCGCCGCTCACCAACCGGCGCAGCGACGAATATGGCGGGACGGCCGACAAGCGCCGCCGTTTCCCGTTGGAAGTGTTCGAGGCCTGCCGCCGGATCTGGCCGGCCGACAAGGCGATGGGCATGCGGCTCAGTTGCGTCGAATGGGTCGAGGGCGGGATCACCATCGAGGACACCATCGAGACGGCGCGCCAGCTCAAGGCGCTGGGCTGCGACTTCATCGATGCCAGCTCGGGCGGCAATTCGCCGGCACAGAAGATCGCCGTGGCGCCGGGCTATCATGTCGGCTTCGCGGCGCGCATCCGCAAGGAAGCCGGCATCAAGACCTGGGCGGTCGGCATCATCACCGAGCCCGAGCAGGCCGAGCGCATCATCGCCACCGGCCAAGCCGACTGCACCGCGCACGCCCGCGCCTTCCTGGTCGATCCGCGCTGGGGCTGGAACGCCGCGCGCGCCTTGGGCGTGGAAACGCCGCCGCTGCCGCTGCCGGCGGCGCGCGGCGCCTCGATCCTGGCCTTCAGGCCGCAGCTCGTCGCCGCCTGCGCCGCCGACTGAGGCCGCTGGCGGTCGTACGCAGCGCCGGCGAAATCGGCTATTCTTTTCGGTGATGAGCGATACCGCGTCCCCACCGGCGCCGGCGCGCCCGGAACCGCGAAAGGCCGACGAGCGCCAACCCGAGACGCTCAAGGCCGACGGCGTGCCGAAGCCCGCGCCATCCCCGGCCGAACCGCCGGCGCCACCGTCCGTTCTACCGTCCGTTCCACCGGCCATGCCGGTCTCCGCTTCATCGCCCCAGCCCGCACCCGCGACGGCGGCACCCGAGCCGCCCAGCCATGCCGCGAGCCGCCTGCGCCGCGTCGTGGCGGTGGGCGGCACCATCCTGGTCCTGTTCGCGCTGTGGGAGATCCTGACCTACTACGTGGCCTACACCGACGATGCCTATGTCCGCTCGGATCTGGTCGGCGTCGCGCCGGAAGTGACCGGGCCGATCATCGGCCTCTACATCGTCGACAACCAGGCGATCAAGAAGGGCGACCGGCTCTACAAGATCGACCCCACGCCGTTCCAGCTCGACGTCAACACCCGCCAGGCCCAGATCGAGGAGCAGAGCGCGCTGGTCAGGGTGGCGGAGGAGGAGCTTTCGACGGCCCAGGCGGCGCTCGAATCGGCCAAGTCGGCGCACACCTACGCCGTCGAGCAGCAGGCGCGCTTTGCTGTCCTGGCGGCGTCCAACAACGCGCCGCGCGCCGAGCTCGATCGTGCCGACAACGAGCTGCGTCGCACCGCGGCCGAGAAGACCATCGCCGAGATCGCCATCACCAAGGCCAAGACCAGCATCAACGTCCACAAGGCTGCCCTCGACGTCGCCAAGGCGGAAAAGGCGACGGCCGAGTGGAAGCTCGGCAAGACCGACGTGCTCGCCCCGACCGACGGCTGGATCATCAACCTCACGGTGCGCATCGGCGACACCGCGACGGTGACCATCGCCAATGTCGGCATCGTCGATGCCCATGCCTGGCGCATCATGGCCAACTACAAGGAGTACTACATCCGGCCCCTCAAGGACGGTCACACCGCCTGGGTGTGGCTCGACAGCGACCCGTGGCGCTTCCACAAGGCGCGCATCACCGGCGTCGCCCGCGGCATCAGCCGCAACCCCGACCCGCCGATGCTGCTGCCCTACGTCGCCCCCACCACCGACTGGATCCGGCTGCAGCGGCGCATCCCGGTCACCATCGTGCTCGACGGGCCGCCACCCGACGGCAAGCTCTATATGGGTGCGGACGCGCGCACCGTGATTTTCCCGCGATGATCGGCCGTTTCGTTGCCGAGGCCGGCCACATCGTCGTCGAGACCTTCGACATCGTGGTCGACGCGCTGGCGAGGTTCGGTCGCGAACTCGCCGAGCTGGGCAGCGATCCCGTGCGCACCCGCCAGGGTCTCGTTGCCGCTTCGTCTGTCGTGCTCGCGACCTTTCTCGCGCTCCTCCTGGAGATCAAGTCGCCGTGGTGGGCGGCGATCAGCGCCTACATGTCGCTGGCGGCGACCAGCGCCAGCTCGCTGCGGCGCGGGTTGCTGCGGATGAGCGGCACCGCCGCCGGCGCGCTGCTGGGCTTCGTCATGGCACGCTGGCTGCCCTACGATCACCTCGCGCTCTACCTGTTCGTGGGCGCCGTCACCATGGCGGGCGTGATCGCCATGCAGGTGAGCCCGCATGGCCTCGCCTGGCTCTTCCTCTGCACCACCTCCGAACTCGTGCTGCTCGAAAGCCTCGCTAACCCGCTGGAGGCGGCGTCGACCGCCTACTACCGCGTGTTCGAGGTCACGATCGGCGTGCTGTCGGCCATTGTCATGTCCAATCTGCTGCAGGGTTGGCACCGCGAGCCGCCGCCCACGGCGCCGGGCTGGCGCCATCTGCTCGGCGCGCAGTGGCCGGTGGTCCTGCATGGCCTGCGCTCGGCGATCGCCGTCACCGCGGTGCTGGCGATCTGGATGATGCTCGAGCTCTCGCAAGTCACGCAAATGGCGATCACCATCGCCGTGGTGATGGCCGCCCCCGTGGTCGCCGACGGCGGCTTCGGCACCCGGCATGCCGTTGCCGTGCGCTCGCTGCACCGCTTCCTGGGCTGCCTGCTGGGCGGCGCCGTGGCGCTGGTCTGCCTGGCGATCGACGTCGAGTCCTTCGTCTGGTGGCTGGCGATGCTGGGCGCCGCGGTGTGGATCGGCATGCACATCCAGGTCGGGCCGCACGGCGTCGGCTATGTCGGCACCCAGGCGGCGTTCGTGTTCATCATCACCATGATCCAAGGCCCGGCGCCGCCACAGAGCATCCTGCCCGGCATCGATCGCTTCGTCGGCATCACCGGAGGGCTCGGCATCCTGCTCGTCATCTCGCTGCTGTTGTGGCCGAGCGACCGGCAGATCGCCGAGGCGAAGGCGCAGGCGCGGGAGTGAACGGCCGGCGCTCAGTCCCCGACGTCGCCGGGGTGGAAAAGGACCGAGCATAGGGAGGGAGCAATGGCCACCAGTCTCATCCGCAGCCGCGCCGCCATCACCGGCGTGAAGGACCGTTTCGCCTGGAACGAGATCGTGGACGGCGCCGTGCTGCAGGAGGATGGCGTCATCGTGGCCGTCGGCACCTACGACGACCTGCACCGCAAGCACCCGACCGTACCGGTGATCGGCAGCGGCCGCGAGATCCTGCTGCCGGGCTTCGTCAACGGTCATCACCATATCGGGCTCACGCCGGTGCAGCTCGGCTCGCCCGACATGCCGCTCGAGCTCTGGTTCGTCACCCGCATGGTGATCCGCAACCTCGACCTCTATCTCGACACGCTCTACTCGGCCTTCGAGATGATCGGCTCGGGCATCACCACGGTGCAGCACATCCACGGCTGGATGCCCGGTACGCCGGCCGAGGTCGAGAGACGGGCCGGCGACGTCATTCGCGCCTACGAGGATGTCGGCATGCGGGTCAGCTACTGCTACGGCGTGCGCGACCAGAACCGGCTGATCTACCAGGCCGACGAGGAGTTCGTGGCCTCCCTGCCCAAGGAGCTGCAGGGCCCGATGCAGCGCTGGTTCGACCGCTTCAAAACCGGTCTCGACGATGCCATGGACTTGTTCAAGTCGTTCCATGCCCAGCATCACAACAAGCGCCGGGTCAAGATCCAGCTGGCGCCGGCCAACCTGCATTGGTGCTCCGACCGGGCGTTGACGGCGCTCGCCGACGCCTCGGCCAAGTACGACGCCCCGCTGCACATGCACCTGGTCGAGACGGCGTATCAAAAGGAATATGCCTGGCGCCGCGGCAATTGCACGGCGCTGGAATACATCGATCGCTTCGGCATGGTGAACCATCGCCTGACGCTCGGCCACGGCGTGTGGCTGAACGAAAAGGACATCGACCGTCTGGCCGAGGCCAAGGGTTGCGTTTGCCACAACTGCTCGTCCAATTTCCGGCTGCGCTCGGGCGTGGCCGCCCTGAACGTCTTCGAGCAGAAGGGCATCAACACCGCGATCGGCCTCGACGAGGCCGGCATCAACGACGATCGCGACATGCTGCAGGAGCTGAAGCTGGTGCTGCGCGCCCATCGCGTGCCCGGCATGGTCGAGGCCGATGTGCCGACCATGGCGCAGGTGTTGCGCATGGCGACGACGGGCGGTGCGCGCACCACGCCCTATGGCGAGAGCATCGGCGCGCTGGAGGTCGGCAAGGCCGCCGACCTGGTGCTGATCGACTGGGACAAGGTCGCGTATCCCTATCTCGATCCGCTGACGCCGACCCTCGACGCGGTCATCCAGCGCGCCAAGAACGATTCCGTCACCCTGACCATGTGCGACGGCGAGGTGATCTACCAGGACGGCAAATTCACCAAGGTCGACCGCACGGCGGCGTTGAAAGCGCTGCACGACGATCTCGCCAAGGCGCTGAGCGACGACGAGGTCGAGCGTCGCAAGCTCTCGGTGGCGTTGCTGCCGCACGCGCGCCGGTTCTACCAGAACTACATGGATCCGTCGAAGCACCAGCCGTTCTATCGGCCGAGTTCCATGGTTTAAGGGGAGGCCATCGAGTGGCGTGGCACTCTTTGCCTCTCAAAGCCCTCGCTCGAGCGCGCGGCACTGCTCGAGCACGATCGCCTTGGTTTCCTCGAAGCGGGCGGCGCGGTCGAGTTCGGGGCGCTGATGGAACCAGCCGATCTGGGCAAGGCCTCGGATCAGCCGGAAGGTCGGCAGCAGCGCCAGCGTCTGATCGGAAAGCCGTCGCACCGATCGATAGCCGTCGAGGTAGGCGCGCTCGAACGTCGCAAAATTCGGATTGCGCTGATGATAGAACAACGCCACGGCGATGTCGTAGGCGTGCCAGCCCCAACCGGCGTCGTCGAAGTCGATGATGGTGAGCCGCTCGCCGTCGACCAGCACGTTGCCGGGATGCATGTCGGCGTGGATCATGCCGTAAGTCGCGGCGGAACGGTCCAGCCGAGCGAGGATGGCGTGCAGGCG
>Ga0194131_10006750_pt1 | contig 15779 bp, 15 predicted proteins | sample TA2KigO120mmetaG_FD_148631 | JGI IMG/M metagenome (GOLD analysis project Ga0194131, IMG submission 148631) | Freshwater microbial communities from Lake Tanganyika, Tanzania - TA2015053 Kigoma Offshore 120m | ecosystem: Environmental > Aquatic > Freshwater > Lake | place: Tanzania: Lake... | reverse complement strand
CCCGCCCACTGCTCCATCGTCGCCAACCAGCCGGCGGCGATATCGACGGTCTCGATCACCAGCGTGTCGCCGTCGTACCACGCTGCCGATCGCCCGAGGGACGGCATTCCCTTGATCGGCGCGGACCCTGTGCTCGCCTCCTGCACGCTCGTGCTGACGCGAAACTCCGCCAGCGCGTCGGGAAACGGCATCGGCAGGTTCGATTCGAAGAACCGGTTGTCGTGCAGTGAGCCGTCGAGGGGGTGCTGCAGCCCGAAGTCTCCGCCGCCGGCGACCGGGATGTTGACGCCGGTCACCATGGAGCCGACCGGGCCCGACGCTACCTCCACGGCCGCGCCGGAGAGTGTGATGCCCGACGCGTTCGTGACGGTCGTCCTCACCAACCCCGTGTCGACCCGCGTCAATGTGACGGTCGCTCCCGGGAGCACGGCGCCGCTCGCATCGGCGACCCGGCCGCCGATTTGACCCGTCGCCTGGGCAAGCGCAATCGAGGTCGTGAGAAAGAGCACCGAAATTCCTACCGCCAGAGCTCCGAAGATGCGGCTCATTATCAGCTCCATTCGCATCACGACCAGGGATCGTCAGGACCGGAGAGCGACGCCGCCGACCTGCTTCCGGATAATGCCAAGGCGTGCCGGTCGCGATGCGAGCGAACTCTACATCCGCGGCCGGGCTGGCTCCGTGAGTGAACCCACAGATCGGTCGTGATTCTGGGAACCTTGGCTTCGCGCCTGAGAGGCGCTTGTCAGGTGTTCGAAGATTTCGCTTCCGGAGAACGTCAGGGCAAAGCCGTCCCCGAAATCCCCCACACAATCAGGCGAACACCTTTGAATCCGCGATGAAACGGCGCTTATACTACCTAGCCCGTGACGTGGCGCATGGGCACGGGTCGGAAACGGAAGGAGGCCTGTGATGCGTTTCCTGCGAGGGTTCTCCGGTGGGGCGCCGATTCTTCTTCTGACCGCCGCCGCTGCATGGGCGCAGGCGACGGCTCAACTCAGTGGCACGGTAAGGGACGAAAGTGGCGGCGTCCTCCCCGGCGTCACCGTCAGCGCGACACAGACGGACACCGGATTCACACGCACCGTCGTCACCGCCGAGACGGGATCCTACGTGCTCACGAACCTGCCCACGGGCCCCTACCGGCTGGAAGTATCGCTGTCCGGCTTCCGCACCTATATCCAGACCGGCATCGTCCTGCAGGTCGCAGCCGCGCCGACGATCAATCCCGTGCTGGAGGTCGGCAGCCTCGAGGAGACCGTGGCGGTGGAGGCGGCCGCGCCGCTCGTCGACGTCCAGAGTGCGGGCATCAGCGACGTCGTCGAGCAGGAGCGGATCGTAGAGCTGCCGCTCCAGGGGCGCCAGGTCACCAACCTGATCGTGCTGGCCGGCGCGGCGGTGCAGGCCGGCACGGCCTCGCCGCGGAGCGTGTCGGGCGGCGTGGCGATCGCCGTGGCCGGGGGGCAGGGCACGAGCGTCGCCTATTCGCTCGACGGCGCGATGCACAACGATCCGCACAACAACCTGAACCTGCCGCTCCCGTTCCCCGACGCGCTTCAGGAGTTCCGCGTGGCCACCGCCGGCCTGTCCGCGGACAACGGCATGCACGCTGGAGCGTCGGTCAATGCGGTGACCAAGTCGGGCACCAATAGTTTTCACGGCAACCTGTTCGAGTTCCTGCGCGACAAGCGGTTCAACGCGACCAGCCCGTTCGCCCGTATCCTGCCGGACGGCTCGCGTCAGGACGACGGGCTGCGGCGCCACCAGTTCGGCGGGACGCTGGGCGGACCGATTGCCACTGACAAGCTGTTCTTCTTCGGGGGGTACCAAGGGACGCACCTCCAGCAGACGCCGACCGACAACATCGCGTACGTGCCGACGGCCGCGATGCTCGCCGGCGACTTCACCGCCTTCGCCTCGCCGGCGTGCAACAGCGGCCGGCCGGTCACGCTGCGGGCGCCGTTTGTGAACAACCGCGTCGATCCGGCGCTCTTCAGCCGTGCCGCCGTGAATCTTGCCGGCAGGCTGCCCACGACCACCGACCCCTGTGGCGAGATCCGCTACGGCATCCCCAGCGATGGCAACGACGGGCAGGGCGTCGCGCGGCTCGACTACCAATGGAGCGCCAGCCGCACGCTGTTCGGGCGGTACATGGCCACCTTCGAGAAGCGGCCCGCGCCGATTTCGCAAACCGACAACATCCTGTCGACGACCACGGCCGGTCGAGACACGCTCGCGCAGTCGCTGGCCGTGGGCGACACCACCGTGCTTGGCGCCAACGCGGTCAACTCATTGCGGTTCGTCTTCAACCGCACGGCGGTCGATCGCAGCAACCCGCCGTTTGTCGACCCGCGCGCGCTCGGCTCGAACGTGTTCAGCTACGACCCGGGGCACACCGTCATCACGGTGACCGGGGGCTTCAACATCTCGGGTGGCACGGCAGCCACCGGGATCTTCAAGACCAATTCCTACCAGGTGGCCGACGACTTCACGCTCGTGCGGGGGCGCCACCAGATCGCCTTTGGTGGCAACGTCGCCTACTGGCGGTCGAGTCAGCTGACACACGCGCGATCCGGCGGCGACTGGAGCTTCGGCGGGCAGGCAACCGGCCTGGGCATGGCGGACTTTCTGCTGGGCCGGGTGACGACGCTGCAGCACGGCGCGCCGATCGACGTCAACATGTCGCAGCTGTACCTCGGTTTCTACGGGCAGGACGCGTGGAGAACGACCGACCGGATGACGCTCAACGTGGGTCTTCGCTGGGAACCGTACTTCGGGCAGAAGATGCTGAACGATGCCATCTCGAATTTCAGCCTCGAACGGTTCCGTCAGGGTGTGAAGAGCACCGTGTTCGTCAACGCCCCGGCCGGGTTCATCTACCCGGGCGACGCGGGCTTCCCCGGCGGCCGCACGGGGCTGAACGCGCAGTGGCGGAACTTCTCACCGCGCGTGGGACTGGGGTGGGATCTGACCGGCGACGGCACCACGGCGCTGCGCGCCTCGTACTCGCTCGGCTATTCCTTTCCGATCGCCGAGTACCAGATTCATCACGTCGGCTCTCCGCCCTTCGCCACGCTGATCCGGATCGACAACCCGCCCGGCGGGTTCGACAACCCGTACGCCCATATCGGCGGCGATCCGCACCCCTTTCGGGCCAGCCGCGACGTGCTGTTCCCGCCGTCGGGGTCGTACGGCGTGATGAGCCCCGACATCAACTCGCCGCGGATTCAGAACTGGAACGTCACGATCGAGCAGCAGATCGGGTCGGACTGGGGCGTGTCGCTGAGCTATCTGGGCGCGTACTCGGATCGCCTGTGGAACAAGATAGCGCTGAACCCCGGTGAGTTCCTGGGGCTGGACCCATGCACGCTCAACGGAGTCTTCCACGCGACCTGCACGAACAACGCGAACCTGAACGAGCGGCGGCGGCTGACGCTGCAGAACCCCGCCGAGGGACGGCTCATCGCGACGCTGGACGAGTTCGTCGACATCGGCTCGCAGGCCTATCGGGGGCTGAAGATCTCGGTCCGGCGGCGCGCGGCTTCGGGCGTGAGCATCAACGGCAACTACACCTGGTCCCACTGCTTCGGCGACGCGACCACCGTGGGATTCGTGCAGCCGGCCGGCGGCTACACGGACCCCGACAATCCCGACGCCGATCGCGGCAACTGCACGGCGAATCTGACGCACATTGCGAACGTTTCGATCGGAGCCGAGACTCCGCGGTTTGCCGCCCCCGCGCTGCGCGCGGTCGCGTCGGCGTGGAGGGCGTCCGCGATCCTCAGCGCGCGGTCGGGCGACTGGCTGACGGTGAGCTCGGGCCGCGTGGGATACAACGGCCAGCGTTTCCAGGACCGTCGGGCGGATCAAGTGAGCGACAACGTGTACGCGGACCGGACGCTGAACAATTATCTGAACCGTGCGGCGTTCGCGCAGCCCGCGGCGGATGCCGCGATTGGCAATCACCGGTTCAACAGTATCAGCGGCCCGGCGTTCTGGACGATCGATCTCGCCCTGTCGAAGCTGGTGTCCTTCGGGGTGGGCCAGGCGGTCGAGTTCCGCGTGGAAGCATTCAACCTGCTCAACCGCTTCAACTGGGGGAACCCGCAGACGAATCTCAATGCCGGCACCTTCGGCCGCATCACGTCGCAGACCGGCGAGTCGCGGGTGATGCAGTTCGGGATCAAGTACGGCTTCTGACGTCCACCGGCGTCCCACTCCCGCGGATGCAGGTTGAGCATCGCCAGCGGCCCGCTCCCGTCCCGGTGCAGCACGGGCTTTGGTGAGTCCGCTCACACGGCGGCGGGCCGAAGTGCGTGTTGCATCGCGCAGAAGCTCCTCGTCGGTGATGTTGAGGTATCGCTGCGTTGTCTTGATGTCCGAGTGGCCCAGGATCAACTGAACGACTCGGATGTCGACGCCGTCGGCGAGCAGCCGGCAGGCGCCTTCGTGCCGGAGGTCGTGCCAGTGCAAGTCGATTTCGTGGAGCTTCTCCCGATCGACACGTGCACCCGGCTTGGTGCGCTTCGTCTCGTGGCCATGCCCGTACGCCGTGCCCGCGAACGTCGCGTACTCCCTCGGCACGCAGACCCCGCCGAACAGCATCACGAGGCCCTGCTCGGCGCAGGTGGCGAAGGTCACCGGAGCGTGGGTCCGTCGGTCGGCTGGTGTGGTCCGGGAGATCACGACTGGAGACCACTCGGAAGGCTCCGACGGTGGCCAGCGTTCTCGACTCCGAGCCGCGCAGCGTGTGCTCGCGGTCGCGGTCCCGTACCAGCTGACGCTCTAATTCAAGGACCGGGGCTCTCCAGAGGCCAGTCGTCTCGTTGCCGGTTGACCGGATGTGAACGAAATGGTCAGACCCGTACTTGCCGCGGAGAAGTTTTGAAACCCACACTGGCCAGACGTGTTCTTCTGTGAGCGGGCGCTCAGTGTTTCCACAGAAGAAGCACTTGTTCATTAGTTACACGCTGGCGTGCACGATTCCGCTGGACAACGCGTCTTTGGGATTGACAACTCGCATGTCGTCCGGTTGACGCGTGGACCGGCCGGCCGTTCGTCGACGGCGCGCCAGGTCGAGGCGATCCTGAAGAAGGAGGGCGTTGAATGAAGAAGACTCTGAAGGTCGGGATCGCACCACGCGAGGCCATCGCCCGCTACACGCGCGACATCGTCGCCGGCCGCAGGCGGCGCACAGCGGAGGATCCGGATATCTGGTTCACGTCGGTCGAGAGCTTCGCCAAAGTTCTGTCGGAACGCAATCGGGAGCTGCTGGCTCTCATCGCCGAACGCCGGCCTGATTCTCTCGACTCCCTCGCTGCAGCGAGCGGCCGGGCGAAGAGCAATCTCTCGCGCACCCTTCAAACCATGGCGCGCTATGGCTTGGTGCGGCTCGAAAAGGGTGAAGGCCGGAAGCTCAGGCCCATCGTGACATTCGAGAAGGTCGCACTGCGGCTGGCGCTCGCAGCATAGAGCGCGGTCGAACCGTGAAAACCGTCACCCTCGACGGACGCGATCCGGGGTCCCGCGGAATGGCTGGCGCGGTTTCGACTTCTTCGTAGTGTCCGGCTTCAGCCGGACCACACACGGCGGTGCCGATCAACTTGGTCCGGCTAAAGCCGGACACTACGACGTTTCAGAAACCGCTCTAGTCGCGCGAAGCGCGCGGCCGCATCTCCGGGTTCAGCCGCTCGCCGTTGTGCAGCACCTCGCGCAGCAGCACCGCGCGATCGCGCCGTCCGGGATTGCCGGTCACCTCGACGCGATCGCCGACCATGAAACGGTCCATCGGAAAGCCGGCGCGCACCATCGTGTTCTTCGCCCCGAACTCGACGAGGTATTCCCGGACGGCGCCGTCCGGCTCTTTCACGTCGATGCGCCAGTGGGAGTGAGGATTCACCCACTTGATCTCGGTCAGCGTGCCGGCGACCGTGACCTCGCGCGACTGATCGAAGTTCACGGGCACCGAGTGGTGTCCGGCAGCCGCTCCTGACGCGAGCACGAGCGCAACGGCCGCGAACGACAGCAGACGGATCCTCATCGGTTCCTCCTCGGTGCGACGACGGCGGCCTCTTCAGGCGCGCAGCCGTAGTGCATCAGCTCCCAGTTCGTTCTCTGATACGGAATCGTGGTCACGAACGGCTTCCGGTAGTACGACGGATCGAAGTGCGTGACTTCGATCGTCAGAGCACTGCCCGATCGGCGCAGCCGCTCCATCGTGTGCATCCGCCGGCTCTGCGGCAGTCCCGCCCACTGCTCCATCGTCGCCAACCAGCCGGCGGCGATATCGACGGTCTCGATCACCAGCGTGTCGCCGTCGTACCACGCTGCCGATCGCCCGAGGGACGGCATTCCCTTGATCGGCGCGGACCGCCTTGGGTTCGCAATCCCCGGATCCACCAGCGGGACGAGACGGTCGATGTCCATGAACTCGTGCTGGAGCCGTACGTGATCGGCGGTCTGCGTGATCCGGACCAGCACGTTGGGGTTCATCCAGGCGCGCGTCCAGCTGGAGGCGATGCACCCGTAGCCGGGATCGTCCTTCATGAAGTCGTACGTCTTGAAGCGCCGCTCCCCGTCGGTGGTGAACTCCCACGGCGAGAAGACGACGGAGCCCCCGCCGCGAATCCAGTTGCCAGCAAGGTCAGGAGGTGTCTGTGGGGAGGCTGTGACAGGCCACAGCAGCGAACACGCCACCACGATCGTGAACAGAGTGTTGCGCGCGACGGTCGATTGCACGGTTGCGGCTCCCTCCTGGCGGCGGCATGATAGCACGCGGACATGCGCATCGAACGTGCGGACGCCTCACTGCTGCGCTACCGGCTCGATCGGCCGGTCGGTGGCTCGAACGTGTCGTCGGTGGACGTGGTCGTCGTCGACATGACCGACTCCTCCGGAACACCAGGACTTGGTTTCAGCTATGTGATTGGCGGCGAAGGGGATGTCGTGCTCGCGGCAGTCCGGCAGCAGCTCGATCGCCACGTCGCCGGACACGCCTGTCTGCCGCCGCAGGCGCTGTGGCGCCGCATCGCGACCGGCTTCAATCGCACCGGCCTGGGGCCGAACCTCCTCGCACTCGCCGCAATCGACGTCGCCGCCTGGGATCTCGAGGCGCGGCGAAGGGCAGTGCCGCTGGCGGTCGCGATGGGCGGCGCCCCGCGCGCCGTGCGCGTCTACGGCAGCGGCGGGTTCCACGCCAGGCAGTCTCCCCAGGAAGCGGCGGCAACGGCGGCCGCGCACGCAGCCCGCGGACTGACCGCCGTGAAGGCTCGCCTGTCGGGGAACAGCCAGACGGACACGACCGTGATGCGTGCGGTGCGCAGCGCCCTGCCCGACCACGTCGCGGCGATGTTCGACGCGAACGAGAAATGCGACCTCGCATCGGCGCGACGGCTCCTCGACGCGGCTCGCGACGAGGGGGCGCTCTTCGTGGAAGAACCTCTGCCCTTCGGCGCGCTCGAGGGATATCGGGCGCTGGCGCGGGCGGGCGGCGCGGCGATCGCCGCAGGGGAGCATCTGCAGGGACGGCAGGCGTTCCACGCGTTTCTGTCGGAGCGGCTCGTCGCGGTCATTCAGCCGGATCTCGCGATGGCGGGAGGCTTGACGCCGATCCTGGAAGTGGCGGCGCTCGCCGACGCGTTCGACATCGGCGTGGCGCCGCACTTTCTGCCCGGGCTCTTCGTCCATCTCGGCGCCGCGGCGCCCGCGGTCACGTGGCTCGAAGACTTTCCGCTGCTCGAACCGCTGTTCGAGGGATGGCCGGAGACGCAGCGCGACGGGACGATGATGCCGCGCGACGTGCCGGGTCACGGGCTCGCGGTCAGCGCCGAGAACCGCCGCCGGTTCGCGGTGTAGGGATCATGGGGTCTGCGTTCAGGGCTGGACCGCGACGGTGCGGGGCCAATGCAGGAACCGCGGCCCGAGAACGCCGGCGAGCATCGCCACCGCCATGACCGTCCCCACGTGCCAGACGAGCACGATCACGTTGGATGCGTCGGGATGGGACAGACAGCTGCCCAGGTTGCCGAGGCCCGCGGCGCCGAGGCCGCCGAGCGCTGCCGTGAGGCGTGGCGTAAGCGCTGCGGCACGCCGCAGCATCACCGTCATGACAGCCGCCGGCCCGATGGTGCCGGCGACGACCGTTCCGACGCAGCCCCAGTCCGCCTGAAAGAGAGCCGTGCCATCTGCCGCGAGCCGCGCGTCACGAACGGCCCCGGCGACCACGAGCGCAAGCCAGACGGCTGCTGCCGCGAACGGCAGCGCTACCGGAGGCCTCCGGCCCGGCACAGCCGACGCCAGCGCGGTCCACGCTGCGGTGAGGCCGGTCACGAGCGCCGCGACCTGCTCGAGCATGAACAGGGGATCGCGCAGGCGCGCGCCGACGTCCTCGCGCGGTGTCGTGACGAACACCATCAGCGCGAGATACGCGGCCGCGCCCGCGGTCCACGCCAGCGTCCGCCGCCACGGGTGCGCCAAGGGCGTCACCGGGGTCAGCTCGTTCGACAGCGCGTGAATCAAGCGGTCAGTGTCCATGAGTCTCCCGCGCGGCCAGCACGCGCTTCAGGGCGGCCATTGCCCGGTGCGTGGCCACTTTCAGCGCCCCAACGGTCATGCCCGTCTCCGCCGCAGCCTCCTTCAGCGAGTACTCACGGAGCTTGAGCAGCTCGATGGCCTCGCGCTGCGACCGCGGCAACGCCCGGACGGCGGCGCGCAGCGCCTCCGCGTCGTCGGAGCCACTCGTATCTGAGTTCGTCCGGAGCGCCCCAAAGGTTACGTCCAGGTCCTCCACCTGCACTTCGTACGCGTCCCGGCGCGCGAACCGCCGTGCCCCGTCAGCCAGGCGATGTCGCACGATCGCGAGCAGCCAGGGGATGAACGGTCGGGCCGGGTCGTACGTCGCGCGCGCCACGTGTACCGACAGCAGCACGTCCTGGACGAGGTCCTCGACGTCGGCCGAGGCGCCGCGGCGCCGGCTGACGACTGCGCGCACGCGCGGTGCAAGCTCCTGCAGCAGCGCCCGATAGGCGTCGCTGTCGCCTGCCTGGGACGCCCGCATGAGCCCACCGAGCCGCACGTCATCCGGTGTCCGCTCGCCCATCGCCACGCCCATCGTAACCTTTCGGCTCTCTCCACCGAACTTCCCTCCAGCGCTCGACCTGTCACCGACACACTGGAGGTATTCGTATGAACAAGCGTTTCGTCATCGCCTCAGCGCTGGCCACCGCCTTCGCCGCTCCCACCTTGCTCTCGGCACAGAAGCCGGTGCCAGCGCCGAGCAACTTCAAGGCCGAGAAGTGCTACGGCCTCGCGAAGGCCGGCCAGAACGATTGCGCGTCGACCGGCAACAACTCGTGCGGCGGCAGCTCCAAGCTGAACGCCGATCCTCGTGCGTGGATCTACGTGCCGGCCGGCTACTGCGAGCGCATCGTCGGCGGCAGCCTGAAGCCCAAGGCGTAAGGAAGGAGGACACGTGGCCGGCATCGGTCTGAGGCTCCCGCACCTGATGGAGATAGCGGCCACGTGTCCGCCGGTCGAGTGGGTCGAGATCCATCCCGAGAACTTTCTCGCGAACCCGCACGCGACCGAACTGCTGCTCGAGGTGAGCCGGCGATATCCGGTTTCCGTGCACACCGTCGGCATCTCGATTGGCAGCGCCGAGGAGATCGACCTCGAACACGTCAATCGTCTTCGCAGGCTCGTCGACGCCGTCGATCCGGTGCTGGTGTCCGGACACCTCGCGTGGTCCACGCACGGCGGCGCGTATCTCAACGATCTGCTGCCGCTGCCGTACACGGCGGAAGCGCTGCGCGTGGCGACCGATCACGTGCGCCAGGTGCAGGATGCGCTCGGCCGCGAGTACCTGATCGAGAACCCATCCACGTACGTCGGATTCAGCACGTCCACGATGGGCGAGGCCGAGTTCCTCAGCGAGCTGGCCGCCAGAACAGGCTGCCGGATCCTGTGCGACGTCAGCAACGTGCATCTCAGCGGCCACAACATGGGCTACGACCCGTACGAGTTCCTGGACCGTCTGCCGCCCGGCGCGATCGGCGAGCTGCACCTTGGCGGGTTTACACCCGAAGACGACGATGCGTCGCCTGGGGCAGAGCTGCTCGTGGATACGCATGCCACCCCAATTGCGGAGCCTGTGTGGCAGCTGTATGCGCACGCGCTGCGGCGATTCGGCGCGGTGCCGACGATCGTCGAGTGGGACAACGACCTTCCGCCGCTCGCCACGCTGCTGCAGGAGGCCTCGCGTGCCGGCGCGGTGCGCGACCAGGCGCTGGAGAGCCACCATGCTGCCGCTCGCTGAGCTCCAGCACCGCGTGCGCCAGGCCGTGGTCGCGGCCGACGATCGCGCCATCGCTCCGCTGCTCGTCGGCGGAGGCGACGGACGGACGCGCCTCGGCATCCATCGGCGCCACTATCACACCAGCCTGGCTACCGCCGTGATCGAGCGGTTTCCGGCGACGGGCTGGCTCGCCGGGTCGGCGCTCGTGAGCGATGCCGCGCAGGCGTTCGTCGTCGCCCATCCGCCCTCGCGCCCGTGCCTGGCGGAGTACGGCGAGGAGTTTCCCGCGTTCCTCGCGGCCCGCGTGGACGCGGCCGGACTGCCGTATCTCCGGGCCTTCGCGGATCTCGAATGGCAGATCGGTCGCCTCTCGCTGGCTGTCACCGCACCCGCGCTCACGCTGGCCGATCTGCAGTCGATCGAGCCGTCGCGGCTGGCCGACCTGTCGCTGGCGCTCCAGCCCGACGTCGCCTACGTGCACGCCCCGTGGAACCTTGACGAGCTGATGCGCATCTACCTCAGCGACCGCGCGCCCGACCGGTTCGTTCTGCGCGACGAAGACGTCCGGCTCGAGCTGCGCGGCGCGCGGGGCGGGCTGCAGATCACGCGGCTCGAGCGCGCCGTGTTCGTGTTTCGCGAGGGCGTGCAGCGCGGTCAGGCGCTCGCGGACGCCGCGATGGCCGCGTGCGAGGCCGACTCCGCGTTCGACGCCGGAGGCGCGCTGTCGTCGCTCATCGCCGACGGTCTGCTCACCGCGGCGCGCGCTCCCGGGAAGGACGGTGAAGCATGAGGACTGCGGCTGTCATGTCAATGCGGGAGCCGATCGTCGTCCGCCTCGAACGGACGCGTGACTGGCTCTCCCGCTTTCCTCCGGCGATCCTCCATCTGGCGATGCGCATCGGCGTGGGCGCGGTGTTCTTCCGCGCAGGCCTGCTGAAATACAACTCGCCCGAGTTCACGGTGCTGCTCTTCCGCGACGAGTACCAGGTGCCGATCCTCGCGCCGGAGGTGGCGGCTCGGCTGGCCACGATCAACGAGCTGACGATCCCGATCTTTCTCTTCCTCGGGCTGGCCACGCGCCTGGCGACGCTGCCCCTGCTCGGGATGATTACCGTCATCCAGCTGTTCGTGTACCCGAATGCCTGGACGGATCACCTGCTCTGGGGGTCGATCCTCGTCTTCCTGCTGACGCGCGGACCGGGGCCGATCTCGGCGGACTATTTCATCGGCTTGCTGATTCGCCGAAGATCCGCAGACCGATGATCGCCGCGCTGGTGCCATACTATGTGGCGGGGTGGGGAGGAACTCACTGATGCGACATTTCGCGCTGTGGTGCATTGTCGTCCTGTTCGGTATGCTCCAGCCGATGGCGCAGGAGCGGGCCCGTGAGCAGGTCGATGTATCGAAGCTGGGGCCGCAGGTCGGCGGGCGGGTACCCGACTTCAACCTCACTGACCAGACGGGCCGGCCGAGGAACCTCCAGTCCATCATGGGTCCGCGCGGCGCGATGCTCGTCTTCGTCCGCTCGGCCGACTGGTGACCGTTCTGCCGCACGCAGCTCGTGGAGCTGCAAGGACAGGTCGCCGAGCTGCAGACGCGCGGTCTCGGACTCGCGGTCATCAGCTACGACTCGCGCGAGATCCTCGCTGATTTCGCCAAGCGGCAGCGCATCACGTATCCCCTGCTCTCGGACCAGGGGTCCGCGACAATCAGGCGCTACGGCATTCTGAACACCGTCATCGAGGAGGCGCTCGGTCCGAACGGCAAGGATCCGGCCGTGCTGGCGGATCTTGCGCGGTACGTGACCGTGACGCAGGCGGCCGAGCGCTTCCGCGGCATGGCGTTCCCCGGGACGTTCATGCTCGATCGCCAGGGCCGCGTCACGTCGCGGTTCTTCGAGGACTACTACTGGGAGCGCAACACCGTCTCCAACATCATGCTGCGGCTCGGCGCCGGCGGCGCGCAGGTGCAGGCGACGCAGGCCTCGACCCAGCATCTCGACCTGCGCGCGTATCCCAGCGACGGGTCGGCCGCCCTCGGCACGCGCTTCTCGCTGATCGTGGACATCACGCCGAAGCGGAACATGCACGTCTACGCGCCCGGTGCGAACAACTACCGGGTGGTCACGTTGAACGTCGCGGCGCCGCCGCACGTGCGGACCATGCCGATGCGCTACCCCGCATCGGAGATCTATCACTTCGTTCCGCTGAACGAGCGTGTGCCCGTGTACCAGAAACCGTTCACGCTGATGATGGAGGTCGTGCCCGAAGCGACAGCGGAGGCGCGAAAGGCGCTCGCCGGCCAGGGCGAGCTGGTCATAACGGGGATGCTGGAATACCAGGCCTGCGACGACACGATCTGCTACAACCCGGTCTCGCTGCCGCTGACCTGGAAAGTGGCGCTGACGCCGAACGTGCCAGGGGCGGCTCCGGCCGCGCCGCGCTGAGTGACGTGCGTCGCACAGTCAGAACTGCACCACGTTCTCGAGGTAGCCGAACGTCAGCGTTCGGCCTGGGAACGCGGGGCGGACGACGGGGCCGCCGCGCACCATGCCGAGGAAGGCATTCACGGACCAGCGAGGCGTGAGCGCGTAGTCAACGGAACCTTCGAGCGTCGTCCCAAGATGGCGGGCGCCATGCGACGGTCGCGTCGAGAAGCCGAACGTCGCCCCGCGCGCCTGCGTGGCGCCGCTGCCGGAGTACCACGCGTCGCGCGCCGACGCGAGCCCCACCCGGTGCACGTCGACACGCACGCCCAGCGAGGCCGTTGCCCTCGCGATCGCCTGCACGAACAGATCCGTGTGGTTCATCTGGCTGTAGCTGGCGGTTTGTGCGTAGCGCCGCACCGTCGGCAGCATCTGAAAGAACGTGCCGTGACGGGCGTCGCCGGGATCGCCGTCGCCGGAGGCGTGCAGGTACCCTCCACGGAGCCACGGCCGTCCCGGCGCGTCCATCCATTGATGGCCACCCTCGATCGCCACGCTGAGCGCCCGGTGCGGCTCGTCATACCAGGAGCCGGCCTGCGCGGCGATCCAGAGCAACCCGTCCCACTGTCGCCCGTCGCGGGGCGCCGACGCAGCCACGGCCGCCGTTCCGAGCGTCGTGATCGCGACGTCCGCCCGCGACGCGGCGCGGCCGCTGTTGTCGGGACGGGCGCTCACGTCGCGGTCGTCGTCATAGTGGAGCGCGAAGAGCTGCCATTCGGTCCGGGGAATGACGCGACCAGGGCGGAACGAGACGTTCGCCGCCAGCACCCGGACGCCAGGCATCATCAGACCGGCCGCATCCTCGAATCCCCCCTGCGTGGGCATCAGGCCGGCCGCGGTCACGCTCCAAGCCGGCCGCGTGACGTTCACCCGGATGCCGTCGAATCCGCGCTGATACAACGACCAGTCGAACTCGCCGACGAGCCGCGCCTCGACGCGCTGCAGCTTCACCGCCTGGATCTTCGGATCCGCAGACGCGGCCTCGCCGCCGGACGAGTACGGCATCCGGCCCACTTGAACGGCAACACCCGGCAGCACGTCGTTGATCCGGGCGTTCAGATAACGCAGGTAGACCTGACGGCTGTCGGACCGGCCCGCGTGCGCGAAGTACACCGCGCCAAGGCCCAGAGGACCGGGGCCAACTGCGTTGTCGGGCAGGTTGCCGAACTGCACGTACTGCATCGCGGCGGCAAGCTCGTACCGTCGCGCCACCCGGCGGACTCCAAGCTGGAGCCGATTGGCCGGATACGCGTACTCGTGGTCGCCGCCGCCGATGGAGGGCTCGAAGAAACTCCACAGTTCAAGCCGCGTCCAGTTCCGAGCGGACCACGTCGTGGACGACTGCGTGGCCGGTGGCGGCGCCGTTGATTGCGCGAAAGCTGGTCCGCCGGCCGCCAGAAGCACCGCCGCCGTCACGATGCGCCGCATCGTGTGTCGAGTCATCCCGGCATCCTACGCTCGAATTCGTTAGAATCGACGCGCATGAACAGGAAGGTTCTATGACCCCCTCAGCACACAGACCGTGGATCGCGGCCGCGCTCCTGACGGGAGTCGCCGGTATCGTAACAGCCGGCTGCTCCGCTCAGGGCGCGGCCCCATCCGATGCCGACACGTTGCGCGCGGCCAACACCGCGCTGCAGCAGCAGCTCGCCTCGATGGCCCCAACGCAGGTCGTGCAGGCGGGCCAGCTGGCCCCTCCGCCTGCGACGCCTCAGCCGGCAGGCTGGGACACCGAGGAGTCGATCCGCGGCCGCATCCGGCTGTTCGCCAGCTACGACTCGAGCGGGCCCGATGCCTGGGACGTGCGCGCGCATCCGCTGGTCTACTTCACCAGCGAGGGTGTCGAGAAGCCGCCGCTCAGGTCGGGCGTGCAGGTCATCGACGCGTCCGAGAAGAGAGTCATCGCGTCGGCGCTCTTCGACCTCGGCGAGGAGGTCGTGGAGAACCCCCACGGCGTCGGCATCTCGCCCGACGGGCGGTGGCTCTACATCGGGCAGATGCACCGCGTCGCCGCCACGCGACAGGTGCGGAGCGTCCTGCTGATCATCAACGCCAGGACGCTCAAGCTGCACAAAGTCCTGGAGGGCCCGCGCGCCGACTGGTTCCATCACAACACGGCGTTCAAGGACTGGCAGGGGCGCGACCGGGTGCTCGCGGCGTTCGGCCGCAACGCCGGCGGCGGCCCCCTCTACCTCCTCGACCCGAACGACGACAATCGCGTCGTCCGGACGATTTCGATCGAGGACGTCGGCTACCGGATCGGCCATCCCTATCCGACCGTCGACCCGACCGGCCGCTTCCTCTACATCGGCATCCACAACCCGCCGTGGCAGGGCGAGCTGCACAACACCGGCGGCATCGCGAAGCTCAATCTGGAGACGGGCGCCGTCCGCATCATCCCCTTCGTCGGCGACAACCCGATCGGGATGGCGCACACCTCCGACGGCCGGTATACCTACGTCAACGACGCGCACAGCAGCTTCGTCTACCGGATCGACAACACGACCAACGAGGTCGTGGACGACACGAGCGCCGGCGTCGTCGGCCCGTACGGCCTCGTCCTGGACTGGGACGAGCACTATCTGTATCCGATCGGCAAGGGCGAGGGGAGCCACAACAACGGCTCGGTGGTGGGAATCGTGGACGCGCGGACGTTCACGACCCCGCGCAACTTCCGCCACAACATGCCGATCTATCTCGGCGGCTCGGCCTCCAGCATCGACCACGGGATCCTGCATCCCGATCCGGCCGTCAACGAGCTCTGGATCAGCAACATGAACGGCTGGGAAACCATCGTGCTGGACCTGAACAAGTACGAGGTCAAGAAATACATCCCGACGCCGAACGGCGGCGACACGCATTCGGGAGGCTTCGCCCGCTACACGCCCGACTGGAAGGGCGAGCTGCTGGCCGACATGGGCGGACCGAAAGCGGCGATGCGCGCGACGATGCAGCAGCGTGCGGCGGCGGCGCAGCAGGCGGCGGCCGCCGCGCCGGGCGGTG
>Ga0194131_10006745_pt1 | contig 15786 bp, 29 predicted proteins | sample TA2KigO120mmetaG_FD_148631 | JGI IMG/M metagenome (GOLD analysis project Ga0194131, IMG submission 148631) | Freshwater microbial communities from Lake Tanganyika, Tanzania - TA2015053 Kigoma Offshore 120m | ecosystem: Environmental > Aquatic > Freshwater > Lake | place: Tanzania: Lake... | reverse complement strand
GTCTTCACAAGAACTTGAAAAGTTCGCCCTGTTGATTGTGCGGGAATGTGCTGACCTATTTGAAATTGAATATGGCGAATCGCCACTGAGTGGCAATGATGTTAGCCGTGTTATAAAGAAACATTTCGGAGTTGAAGAATGAACGAACGAATTAAAGAACTTTTCCCAGTAGTCACTGTAGAGGGCACAGAAAGACCCATCGCATTTTTTCTTGTGTATAATGCTGAAGAGGGTGTAGATAATGGATGGAGACTCAATGTCCTTAGAATCAAAGAACCGTGGTCGATTCCCAACACAGAAGAACAAGCATATGCTGATCTTGAGGATTTGTTTGAAGATTTAACGAGTGAGAAGGATCTTTGGAATCGTGAAGTACCTTACTCGCTAGAACGAGCTAAGAACAAAATTGCCGCAGGCACCAGAAGAGGTATAGGTAATGTTGAATATGGTAATTATCTATTTTATCACGGTAACGAGTCTGTGGATCGACTGGCCACCGTAATGAAGAACGATATTGGATACTTTGTTTTTGTCAATCCTAAAGCTGAAAACTACATTGAACGATTTATTGGGGTTGAACAATGAACATTACACACTTTTTATATCACTCAGGTATCATAAATGACGATGGTGGTTGGGATGAGCGTCCGATCTGGGAACAGCAAGATAAACTGGAACGGTTTGCAGAGTTGATTGTCATGGCATGTGACAAAGTTGTCGCTGAAAAATATGACGAAACAGGTTTCACGGAACCTTGGATGTATCCAGGACAATTATTAGAAATATTCAAAGTTAAGAAAACAGAATGGGATTGATATGAACGAACGAATTCGAGAACTTGCCGACCAGGCTGAATTGACCGTACGCACAGGTAGAGGCAATACCTATATGTCTCATCCAGAATTTAACAAAAAGTTTGCCGAGTTGATTGTTCAAGACATTGCATCATTGATTGAAAGTCAACATGTAGATCCTGCCTTCAAGCACAGAATGTCATGGGCAGTCAAAGATCGTTATGGAGCTGAAGAGGATTTTTATTGATGAAATGGTTATTGTTAGTGTTGATAACAACAGGGTATGTTATAACACCAGTTCAAATTGAATTTGAAACCGAGGAATTGTGTTTGAATGCTAGAGAGCATTTTGATCAAATGGATCAAAAATCAATGACATTGATCGGAAAACGGAAACAGGCGGCAGTCTGTTTGAGGATAAGGAGTTGAAAATAGAAATGAGTGATGAAGAGCGTGCCAAGAAGGCAGCGACACTGATTCGCGAACATGCGAAGATTGACACCAATCAGCTCATTGAGCGAATTGAGCACGGCTTGGCCTTGCTTAAGAGTGGCCAGCTTGATATGGCCCAACAGAAAAAGGTGCTAGTTACCGTTTCGGCACTGACTCGCGAACATGCGAAGCAGCTGGATGAATTACTTAACAAACTGGGACTAGAATATGAAACGCAATGAGCAATGGCTTGAAGATTTTGATCAATTGATCTGTCAGGTACCTTCTTTGTTTCTGCCTGAGCCTGTGCGAGACGCCATACTGCTGGAACTGGAAAACATACAAGAAGAAATTTCAGCGCAGATTGAACTGCAAAGCACAGACTGGGCGGCATGACGCAAACAAAGTTATCAATCATGTTCGTTCATTTTAGGGAAATACCATGGCTACCAATCGCGAAAAGAATCAAGCATACGACCAGCGTCAACAGAATGCACGACGCCCTGTGCAACCCATTTATGAGTTTGCTGTCCTCGAAGCAGTGATGCGCTCTTGGGCGAAGTTGCGGGCCAAGAAGGCAGCGAGTTTGTCTTAGATGAAGCATCTCCGGGAAGTGCGTATGGGCTATTTTGAACATCTGCGATTTGCCTGGGGCATAGCGTTTGCCAGTTTTGTGCATGGTCTTTTGCCTTGTTTGTTTTCGGATTATGTCACACGAAAAATCACAGGATCCCCACCTAGATATAGAGTCGACAACGACACGAAATAACAATAAATATCCACACAAATGGAAACAATTATTTGGACAGCCGTGATCTTAATCGCACTGGCGCTGATCTTTGACTTCACAAACGGGTTTCATGATGCTGCCAACTCCATAGCCACTGTAGTAGCAACCGAAACACTAACACCCTCTCAAGCAGTCGCAATGGCTGCTTTTTTTAATTTTGTTGTCATGTTCTTTATTACCTTTGAGGTAGCGGCTACTGTGGGCAAGGGCATAGTAAATCCGTCAGCAGTTACCTTGCATGTTTTATTTGGCTGTCTTGCCGCCGCCATCGTTTGGAACCTGATTACTTGGTGGTTTGGTATGCCTACTTCAAGTAGCCACGCACTGATAGGTGGATTGGTAGGTGCTGCTGTGACTGCCAATGGTTGGAATGTGGTAATAGAAAATGGTTTATATCGTGTAGCAGCATTTATTGTGGCTGCTCCCTTGATTGGTTTTGCTCTTGGTGCTACTTTTAACACTGTAATTAGAAATATAGTTCACAGTAATAACGATGCTCAGGACAAATGTTTCCGCAGGCTACAACTTGTATCAGCGGCCTGCTATAGTATGGGACACGGTGCCAATGACGCACAAAAGACCGCAGGTATTATATTCCTGATCTTATTAGCATCAGGTATGATTGCTGCTAACGATCCCATCCCTATGTGGGGCATCTGGATCAGTTTTATAGTTATGGGTCTTGGCACATTGGCAGGTGGATGGCGTATAGTTCAAACACTGGGTTTCAGACTCACGCACCTGACACCAAGGCAGGGTTTTGTTGCTGAATCTGGCGGCAGTGTGATGTTGTTTGCTACCAGTGCTATGGGCATTCCTGTGTCCACCACACAGGTGATTACTGGCAGTATATTGGGCACAGGTGCCAGCGAAGTCACTCCCAAAGTCCAATGGAAAAGGGCTCAAGACATTGTAATAGCCTGGATATTGACCATTCCTTGTTCGGCTATATTGGGCAGTGTTTTTTATTATCTTGGAAATCAGTTTTGAGTAACATAGAACACAACACATGTCCTATCTACGCTATATACTAGTAAGAAAGGAGAATCCCGATGTTGTTAACTGAGCTCAGTAATTTCAAAGCCAGATTTATTGTCACAAACGGAATCATGGTGGCTATGCTGGTTGCCGCAGCAATGAGCAATTGGTTTGCGGGTTTCTTTGCGCTGGGATATGTTGAATTGGTCATGTGTGTCGCTTTGTTTACGTATTTCATGGGTGGTGCAATAGCCGCAGTGCGCCAGCGATGGGATATCGTAAAGCATGTTGCAAATGGCTTACCAATGTGGGCCCTTGCTTTTACAGGACTAGGCATCATCAATGCCGCTGTAGGACTCACAGGTAACTCCACCGAGCAACTGATTCAAGTCTTTAAGAATCTCGCCCTTGCCCTTGCACCAAATGTCTTTGGCGTATTTTTTATGGTATGGTTGAGAGAAATTGCGATGTGGTGCAGCGGTGAAGAAATATAACGCGGGATTCGAGTGGTCGTATCGCGATTTGCTCTTTACGATGATGGTAGCCTACATGGCTATGGCGGCCATGGCTCTCATCATAACTTCAAAGATAACAAAAATTGAAACAGTTAGTCCGGGTAATATTCTGATCGAGATGACCTGGGATAGGACCAAGAATGCTGATGTTGATCTTTGGGTACAAGCACCGGGTGAAAGAGCAGTTGGCTACTCCAATAAAAGTAGTGTGGTGTTCAATTTATTACGTGACGATCTAGGTTTAAGTTCAGATCCAGAGTCACGCAATCACGAACTGGCGGTAGGACGCGGCCTGAGGCCAGGTGAATACATAGTCAATGTTCATCTGTATAGTGTGCGATCTGATTTGCCTTTTGATGCGCGTGTGACGGTTACCTTAGATAAAAAGTTACACGACCAAGCATCAAGTTCTATAGCAACAGTTATTGCTCGCGAACAAGTCACACTGACTCGCAACGGCGAACAGTTGACAGCTATTCGATTCACGCTGGATAAAAACGGCGATCTGGTACCGGGTGCGTTCAACAAAGTTTTTAAAGATCTCAGAAGCGACATTGTCGTCGACCGTCACCTTGGGCCCGGACCTGGAGGACCGCTGAGATGACTATGCTATTGATTCTATATGTTGTAATTTCAGTGACGCTGGGACTTATTTTAATGATTGACGCAGTCAACAAAAAGCTTGTTGCTGCAATTAGTTACTGCATGTTTCTTGTAATAATCATGGCAGCATTGTTTGAAGCTACTGGAACTTCCAGATATATTCGCACTGAATGGCGCAGCATAAAAGATGCAACCTTGATATCTTGGCAATTTGATGAACCCAATGCAATCTACCTATGGGTTTCACTTGATAATAAACCACCCCGAAGTTATGTTCTTCCTTGGAATATCAGGACCGCGGAGCAGATTAGAAAAGCAGGTGAAGAGGCCCAAGGAAACGGTAGAGACGGCACTGTTAGTTTCACTGTGAGGGGGCCTGAGTTTTCAGAAAACGGACTTGATGAGTCTGAACTCATGTTTTGGGCACGACCACAGCCTGGCCGCCCTCCAAAAAACATAGGACCTTAATCAAGCGGTTAGCTAAGTCATTGATTTACAACAGCTTTTGTTAGTGCTTGCTAACCCCTTGATTTTGTTGTGAAAAAACCACAAGAAATCCTGAAAAAAGTGCCAAAAAAAGGTTGACCTTTGACCCTGGTCAGTGCATAATATGGTTATGATGAACGATACGAAGCAGACCATGAGCGAGGCCCTGTACCAGGCCCAGTGCCAGTTCTGGGACATGTATAAGGATGCCTATGGCATCCGCCCGCGTGGCATTGACACCAGCACCTGGACTCTGGAAATGTTTGAACACGAATTCAAACATCTGGCAGTGATTATTGATCGCGATGAAGCTGCTCGTCGGCGCTCTGAGGCTCTGGCTGTCAAGGATTTTGAACAGCATGTGACCAACACCATCTGCATGGGTGCTCGCGATCGCGAAACTGCTCTGCGCTGGATCATGGATGCCAGCGAGGCCGATGGCGACTGGGAATATTTCTGCTTCCTCAACGGCCTGCCCTATGGCTACTTCAAGAAGGAGACAAGTCATGTTTGAAATTGAATGCACAAGTGTTGCCGGTGGATGGCAAACCAGCCTAAGGCACACCCAAGTTACCTTTGGTCCAGTGTTCAATAAAATCATCGATTTGTGGGCATGGCAAAAGAAAGAACTTTTTTGGCCGGTGGCCAAGAGCACCATGCTTTTGCCTGAAACAGATGTAGAGATTGCCTGATGTCTGAGAAGGAGTATGAATCAAATGGCAATTCGTAAAAAATCAACGACACGCAAGCAGGTCATTGACCTCACAGGTCCAGACGGCAATGCTTTTGTTCTCATGGGCATTGTTAAGTCTACCTTTCGCCGATCTGGTGCACCAGAGTTGGGTGAGGAAATCGTAAAGGAAATGACGGCTGGTGACTATGAGCATCTGATCACTACCTTCGATAAGTATCTTGGTGATCACTTTATTTTGGAGAGATAATGAAATCTGTAAAGCGAGTCTGACATGAACTTTGTATTTGACGTTGATGGTACATTGACTGCCAGCAGACAACGGATTGATCCAGAATTTGCCGAATGGTTTTTGAACTTTGCCAAAAACAACACAGTGTATCTTGCTTCGGGCAGTGACTATGTCAAGACCTTGGAACAAGTGGGAGAGGAAATCTGCAACGCCGTGGCCGGTGTGTTCAGCTGTGCCGGTAATGTCTTTTATGTGGGCGGTGTGGAACAGTATGCCAATCCCTTCGAGCTGACCCCGGATGAGCTGTCTCAGTTGAATCGCTTGCTGGATGAAAGTTCATATCCTGTTCGCACAGGACAACACATTGAAATGCGTTTGGGTCTTTGCAACTTCAGCATAGTGGGTCGTGGTGCAACACTGGCGCAGCGTCAGGACTATGTCAAATACGACACCAAGGTTCAAGAGCGCAGTAATATTGCCCGCAAGATCAATGATACGTTTCCCAGACTAGAAGCCACAGTGGCCGGAGAAACTGGTGTGGACATTTATCTGCGGGGCCGCGACAAGTCCCAGATTGCTGATCATGTGACACCGTTTGTGTTCTTTGGCGACAAGATCGAACCCGGTGGCAACGACTACACCATCGCACTCCGGGCCGCTGTCTACTTCAAAGTAAACAGCTGGCAAGAAACTTTCAAAGTCTTGAAAGAAGAACACAGTATCATCCGGGTTCTGAGCCGCTGTCAGTGGGACCATTGGAAGCCCATTAGATAACGAGTGATATTTGACAACATGTGCCGCCAGGACAACTGACCGCCCATCTGATGGACAGCTAAATAATTCCCAACGACCCACAAGCATAGCTCGTGCTCGAAGGATAAAATGGCCACATCGACTTTCAATCCCAGGCTGGTGATGCTTTCCGTGGAGACAACATAACTAAAGTTACTCACTAGAGTAACCGGAGCTCTCCTTGACTCTACGCGCCATCATCGCTTCCGTCCTGATCCTAGGGTCGATTCACGGCTCGGCCCTAGCCGAGGGCGGGAATCACTCTGGAAGCTCCCAGCCCTACGTCGGGTACGTCCTGATGGGGCCGTTCATCCTGAAGAGGGCCGACAGCACCATGATCGTGGAGGTAGCCCTGAGGTTCAAGCCCGAGTTCGACGAGCTGGTTCGAGCGACGGTCATGGACAAGACTCTGAAGAACGTCCTTCGAATGCGCCTGTACGAGACGTCGGTGACGAGCTTTCTGGACAACGGGACCCTCCTCCGCCGCTCGGATCACCGAGAGGAGCTTCGATACCGAATCAGGAGAGACGTCGACCGGCTCCTGACCTTCGAGGGAACGGAGGAGGTATCCTTCACACGCTACGAGATTCACTGCCGGCACGTGCGCGCCTGCAAAGATACAAACCAGAACCCGGATGATACTGTAACGAGTCGGCGAAGGAGCCAGACACCCCAACAAAATGGGTGAAAAAAGTTCCTCAGACAGCACATAGATATTGCACCGCAGCATAAATACTGCTACACTTTATAACAGTGGGCAAGACGCCTAAGAAGGGTCTTGTAAATCCAACTCGCTTAACAAAGGAGCAAAACCATGTTTGATTATGAACTCATCACCAAGACTGCAAACGAAAACGCAGCACGCATCAATTCTGCAGCCGTGGAATTCGCACGCAACTTGCTGGACAGCACCCAGGAGATCGTGAGCAAGAGCACAGAAGCAGTGACATCTAGTCCTGCGCTAGTCATGGCTCGCGAATGGACTGATCTCTATCAAGAGCAGGCCAAGGCATTTGCCACGATGTTTACTGCCAAGACCAAGTAACAACTGGTCAGCAGCGATGCAACAAACAGGCGCCCCAGGCGCCTGTTTTATTTTTATCTCATGGTAAATAAAAGGTCAGTTGGACATGAAACCATGAGAATAACAGAATTACTAGACGTGGATTTTGCTCACCCAAGCGTGGGAGACTATCTGGACATCGAAAACGATGATACCTATGTAGAAGGCAGGATCATCGAAGCAGATCAAGGCACTTATGTGATCGACATCGGTGCGTCGGGCTTTGAATACCTGTCACAGCTGGGCATGCTGGACATGGTGTCTGAAGCCGAATACCGGGGACGCAAGGTGCAGCTGAGCAAGCCCACTCGCGGCGACGTCAAGAAATTCAAAGTGTATGTGCGCAACCCCGGCACAGGCAAGATCATCAAAGTAAACTTTGGTGATCCCAACATGCGCATCAGGAAATCCAATCCTGCTCGTCGCAGGAGTTTTAGGGCAAGGCACAACTGCGCGAATCCGGGTCCTCGCACCAAAGCTCGCTACTGGTCCTGCCGTAAGTGGTAATCAAAAAGGAAAACGACATGAGTGATATCAAGAAAGTCCTCGTCGAGGCATTGGGCATAGAAGACAAACAGCAAGCACCAACGGTGGTCAAGGAATCAATTGATCCTGAAGTGGCCAGGATTGTTGAGCTCAGCGGGCTAGGCGGAATCGCAAACAAGACTTCCGTTGCCGGGGAACCAGTCACGGAAGAAGGACGTGGCCTAAGGCCCAGCATTCAGCGCCAGCTGGACCAGCAGCTGAACCAGATCGAAGACAGCATCGCGATCATGTGGAGACGTTTCTCTTCTTACAAGAAGATGTTAGACAATCTGGAAGGTGACATGTCCGAAGACGAGAGGATGCACTACCGCTATGGCATCCGGTACATGATCGACATCCTGGAAAGCGAAATAGTCAACATACGCAAGATGGGCTGATGGGGTCTATGATGAAATTGGAAAACCTAGACGAAGATGCTCGTCTTGAAATAATCAAGATGCAGAAGCTGGCCGGGATTGACCGAGGCGCACACACAAACTATTCCGGTTCTATGAGTCCTCTCACTCAATCTGGAACAGCCAAAGGCGAATACATGCGCAAGCATGACATACGTCCTGGCTCCAAAGAATGGTTCCAGCTTTGGTTTGCCCGAACAGGCATGACCGGAGAGGATCCCATGCCGCTTAACAAACTCAAAAAGTCAGTGTAAATAGCAGCATGAGATTCGGTGAGATACAGCGCAAGCCCACACTATATCTAGACATGGACGGTGTCCTGGCCGACTTTTTTGGCGAATGGGCACGCAGCCATGGTGTGTCACACTACAAGCAGATAGACAAGAACGACATCAAGGCCAGCCTGGATCGCGTGGGCAAAGATGCCAAAAGTTTCTTTGAAAACTTGCCTGTGCTTCCTGGTGCACGACAACTGTTGCGTGCCGCATACGAATATGGCGGCTACACCATCCTGAGCAGTCCGCTGGAACGCAAAGAAGCAGAAAGCATAGAAGGCAAGCGCAAGTGGATAGCCCAACAGCTGGGAGACTATCCACCAAACGCCATAATCTTTGAGCGCAACAAGGCCAAATATGCTGTCACCAATGGTACGGCCAATGTCTTGATCGACGACTATGGTGTGAACGTGCGTGCCTGGGAAGCTGCTGGAGGAAGATCATTCAAGCATCGCAGCAGCAGATATCAGGACAGCATCGACTGGCTCAAGGAAATCAAGAATGAGGTTGAAGCAATCAAGCCATCTGGTTTTAGGTCGCGTTCCGCAGGATCTGTGTGATCGCATAAGACGCCACCTGGACAACATAGACTGGTCAGACCGCACATACGGTCGCACCGAAATCACGCTAAAACAAGGTCGTGTGATAGAGATGCCATATTATGTGACCAACTTCTATACCCTTGACATTGACTCTCCCTTGGCTCTGGCCATTGCTGCATTGGTCAACTGGATACAACAGCAGCATCTGACTCTGTCATTCTTGCCCATACGCTGCGAGATAGCATCATTACCACCGGGCACTAGACTAGAACTGCATCGGGATCAGGCCTGGTTCCATAGCCATAGCAGGCGCATGCATGTGCCGTTGATAACCAACCAACGCTGTTGGCACTCCAGTGCCATCAACGAAGACGAGCAGATCTATCATATGAACGCAGATGTGTTGTATGAACTCAACAACATAGACATGCACACAGCAGTCAATGATGGTGAAGAACACAGGATACATGTTGTAGCAGACTTCATGCCACTGAACTTTTTCCAACAGTCTTTAGAAGCAGGACAGAATTTCAAGGCTACTGTTCCGCCTGGCCTTTACGCTGCATGGTTGAATCATAAGTAATTGCATGAGACTGTATCAACTGTTCGAAAACGTAGCAGCACAAGGAAAAACCGTGGTTGTATTCCCTGGTCGTTTCCAGCCGCTGCATCGCGGACATGCCGAAACATACAATGCATTGAAAGCACGTTTTCCTGGTGCTGATATTTGGTTGGCCACATCTGGTGTGGTTGGTCCCAACAGTCCGTTCAGTTTTGACGAGCGCAAGGCCTTGGCTAAGATCATGGGCATACCTGGTGACAGGATCATGCAGGTCAAAAGCCCATACAATCCTCAGGAGATATTGCAATACTATGATCCTGAAAGAGACACTGCGGTTTTTGCCCTCAGCAAGAAAGATGAAGAGCGCATCGATTACAAACCCAAGAAGAATGGCAGTCCAGCATATCTGCAACCTTTCTCCAACAATCAGACCATGCAGTCTTTCAAATCACATGGCTATGTGATGATGGCTCCTATAGTGCAATTCAAAGTGGCAGGTCAGACAGTGACCGGTGCCACACAGATCAGAGACATGCTCAACAAAGGTGATGCCAATATCACGGCAGCCGTGCTCAAAGACATGTATGGTCCTGATCGATTCCGAGCAGCAGCCAAGATCATACTCCCGCATTTCCCAGCCGCATGATTCACTGACCGGTGCTGCCACAGGGCTCAGTTTGGAGCATATCGGCGGCACGCAACAGTTCTATTCGATCACCCATAACGGACTTGACAACACACGTGTATGAAGCTAAACTATAGTGTGATCAAGTTTCCGACGATTTCTCTCACCCAGATGTGGACCGTTTTGCTGACTGTGTGTTTGGTAGTTGGCCTGCGTTATTGGGATCCGCAACTGATACAATCTTTCCGTCTCAAGACGTTTGATGCTCATCTCAGCGAAGAGCGTACCGTCAGTGGTGACATAGTCATCATCGATTTGGGCGAGCCCAGCATGGCTGTGCATGGTCAATGGCCCTGGAATCGACGAGTGCTGGCCGATCTCATACGTAAGGTAGCCGATGCCGGTGCAGATACCATCGTGGTGCCCATCTTGATGAGCGAACGCGATAGGCTGGGAGGGGACACCTATCTGGCTGATCAAATGCGCGGCAGGCCGGTGGTGATCGCGCAGACTCCTACCACACAAAACAAAGAACCAGATGCTGTGCGTCGAAGTGTCGCCATGGTCGGCGAAGATTCGCGACCATGGGTGTTTTCTTGGCCGGGTGCATTGGCACCTTTGCGGAGTCTGGCTGATTCCGCAGCAGGTGTTGGTATGGCTGTCACGGCACCAGAAATCGACGGTGTGGTACGACGCATGCCCTTGATCGTGGGTGTGGGTGAAAACAGTCGCCTGTATCCAAACCTCAGCTTGGAAGCATTGCGTGTGGCCACACATCAAAAGAGCTATCAAGTCAAGACCACTGAAGCTGGTATAGAAAAAGTGCGTGTGAGCAGTCGTGTCGTGATTGACGCTGACGCCAACGGACAAGTATGGCTGCGTTGGAACAAACAGTTCGAACGCATGGAAGCCACACAGATCGATTATAAGAAATTGGCTGGCAAGATCGTGATCTTCGGCATCAGTGCCGAAGGATTGGGTGGTATCGTTACCACCCCGCGTGGCGAAGCATGGGCACACGATCTGCAGGCACAAAGCATACAGACCTTGATCGATGGATCCAGTCCGGTGCGACTGCCTTACGCGGATCTAGCGGAACTGGCTGTGTTGGCACTGACCGGACTCATCATCGCTGTGTGTGCTGCGACCAGCCCGCTGTGGTCCACTGCAATCGTCATGGCCAGCGTCGGCACAGCAGCGTTCATGGCCGATCATTTCCTATGGATCACTTACGGTCAACTCTGGGACATCGCTTATCTCATGGTTGCATTGCTTTTGGTGGTATCGCATGCGTTGTTCAATCGAGCCATGCGAGAGTTCTTGCAGAAGCAGCAGATCAAGAAACAGTTTGGAACATACCTTTCACCTGCCTTGGTCAAGGAACTGCAAAAACATCCTGAGAAGTTGACCTTGGGTGGAGACGAACGAGAGCTTTCCATCATGTTCACTGATGTGCGTGGGTTCACCACTATCTCTGAACATTATGGCAAGGATGTGCAAGGGCTGACCAAGATCATGAATCGTTACATGACAGCCATGACCAAGAGCATATTGACCAACAACGGTACTTTGGACAAATACATCGGTGACGCACAGATGGCATTCTGGAACGCACCGTTAGACGAACCTCGCCATGCACACGTGGCAGTAAAGACAGCTATGGAAATGTTGGAGAACTTGGATGAATTCAATAGAGAAATTGGCGCAGAAGGCGTCCCACCTTTTGGTATGGGTGTTGGCATCAATAGCGGGGCTGTGGTTGTTGGCAATATGGGTAGTAGCCAGCGTTTTGATTATACCTGTCTTGGCGATAACGTCGATCTGGCTTCAAGACTCGAAGGGCAGAGTAAAGGTTATGGGGTCGGAATCATATTGGGTCAAAGGACGGCGGAACTGGTAAAGGACGAATATCCTGTAGTCGAGCTGGACTGCATAGCAGTTAAAGGCAATACCATCGGCGTCAAGATCTATACCATCGACCAGACCAACAGGACATTACACGACACGTTTATCGAAGCCTATTACAGCGGCGATTGGACACGTGCCAAAAGACAGGCTCGAAAGCTGTGTGATGAACCCACAGTGCAAATCAAAGATTACTACAAGAAGATGATCGAACGCATAGATGACGGATTGCCGGCCAATTGGAATGGTGTGTGGCATGCCACATCAAAGTAAATAAAGGCATGCAGAACATACTGTGCCAAGATTTCGCCATCAAAGACTGGCGTGACATCAGACAACGCATACTGGAATACACCACTGACATACACGATATCGTGTATCGTGTGAAGAATTTCAACGTGACACAAGAAATGCCTGACGTGGCCAAGCACATAGAAGACGCAGTCAGCCAGCGTCTATTGGGTGACTACCGTATCAACGAATGTTTGGTGTTCGAGAATCGTCCATGGACCGATCCCAACATTCATGTGGATGGCATCAGCCCTGATCGAGTCAGTTCTGCACAAGTGGCCTTGAACATGCCTCTGTTGAATCCCAAAGGTGCTTTCATGATCTGGTACGACGGCAAATACAATCTACAGAGAGGATACAATGCCAAGTCGGACAACATACATGCTCACTACCTGGACATCGCATGGTTGGAACCGCCGCGCGAGATATATCGCCACGAGATACTGAATCCCATGCTGGTCAAGGTAGGTGTTCCGCATCGTGTGATCAATCCCAAGGCCACGCCCAGGATCATGTTGACCATGCGCTTTTTGCCAGACCTACAGTTTCTGGCCGGTGCACCAAGCTATCCTAAGTCAAACGCTGAAACTGGAGCCACAACCGCAGGTTGATTGTGCATTGGGATTGCGTATAACAAACTGCGCACCTACCAATTCTTGAGTGTAGTCGATCACAGCACCTTCCAGATACTGTGCACTCATGGAGTCGATCAACAGTATCTTGTCTGTGTCCAGTTCTATAGAAAAATCATCTTCCTGTGATTCTTTGTCGAAGGAAAATCCATAACTGAATCCAGCACAACCTCCGCCTTGCACAAAGGCTCTCACATGCGTTTCTTGCTGATCCAGCAACAGCTCGATCATGCGCTCTTGAGCTAATTGTGTTATCTCTATGTTCATTTTTTCTATTTATCTGCCTTGTTTTGTTGCATGGCTTCTCGAAACTTCTTGTCAGCTTCGCTTTCGACCTTTTGCTGTTCTAACACACGCTCTGATTCAATGATCCTGCCTCGCAGATGCAACACCACATCGACTTTTTGATTCAAGCGTATGAGATCGTTATCCAACATGCGTATGCGGTCGATCAATGCTATCAACACTGTGTTGGCATCTCCCAGGACCGGCTTGACTTGTTTGGTAGCCCACTCCCAAATATAGTATATGAGGTATCCCATGCCTCCGGCAGCCACTATAGGGAAACCATATTTATTGATCATTTCAACTACATCCATCATTCAATTGTCCGCCTTCTACCATGAGATTTTCCAAAGGTTCTACTTTGACCAGCATGGCCCGACCATTAACATTGGTCACACGGAATATGTCTCCTGATTGCCATCCCAGCTTGTCGATATCCAATTCTTCATCCAGTATTATGCGATTGGAACTTAGGTCCCAAGTGTAATCCATATACAGCATCAATCTCTCCTGGCATTATTCTTGCCGTCTGCACGTGCGATACGGTCTACATCTGGTTTCAACCCCAATGCATTTGATACTATGGAATCGATCCTGATCACGTCGTGATTCATGGTTTTGACGCGATCTTCCAATGCGTTGATGATTCCTGACATACCTTTGACTGAACTAGTGACTCCAGCCAATATGAATTTCAGCGTTAGGAAGACGAAGTATCCTCCGGCAATAGCCGAAGCGATCGGAAATCCAACTTCAGCTACCAATTTGAAAAAGTCCATCTTGTCCTCATATATATTTAGGTAGATTTTGGTTCCAGTAATCTAATAAGAGAATTGACAAACTGCATGGGCTGCGTTAAACTTAGCACAAGTCCAACTCTTTGAGATCTCAAATTGAAATACATCAAAGCCACTCTCGTAGGAATAGCTTTCACTCTAATGACCTATTTCTTTCTCATCGCGATGGCGCTGATCGCAGTCATATTGATGCCTGTGATCAAATACGTGGCCATCATGTTTGGACTGCTGGGTATGTATCTGTATCTCAAAAGCCAGGATCGGAACGAAAAAGATGTTTGAACTGCTGGGCAATATCCCCAAAGGACCCATCTGGGTGGCCTGTTCTGGTGGAATGGATTCGGTGTTTGCACTGGATTTCCTTCGCCGTGTGCCTTCTAGGGAAGTAGGCATCGCACACTTCAACCACGGAACAGAGTGGGCAGACAAAGCTGAGGCATTCGTGCGCAAGTTGGCTGAGCATTGGCACCTTCCGATACAAGTGTCACGCATGCAAATGCCACGAGACCAAAAAAAGAGCCCCGAAGAGCACTGGCGCGACGAACGGTATGCTTTTTTGGAATCGCTGACAGGGCATGTGATCACAGGACACAACCTGGATGATTGCGTGGAGACATGGCTGTGGAGTGCCTGTCATGGTGAACCGCGTATCATCCCGCATCAACGTAACAATGTGCTGCGTCCATTCATGCTGGTCAGTCGTCGCGAAATCCGCGACTGGGTGGAACGTGCCAACTTGATCTGGTTGGAAGACCCCAGCAACACGGACACCCGTTACATGCGCAATCGTATCAGGCATGACATGGTGCCACAGGCATTGCGAGTCAATCCAGGGCTATACCAAATGGTTGCGCGGCGTGTCAAGCAAATCCATCAAAAAACAGCCCATCAAGAACAGAGTCCGCAAGCCTTATGATATCACGAAACTGTGGCATTTCTGCAACACTGCTAAGTGCTTGATTTGCTAGGAAAAAATACCCAATGATTTCAATGACTTAGCGGGTGTTGCAAAATACAACAAAAATTCCTGAAAAAGTAGAAAAAACGGTTGACCTTTTGGGCTAGCTAGTGCATACTAGCATAGTAAGAAAGAAGGAGATACCAATGCCTGTTACTTATATCACTTCTAACGCCTGGGACGGCGACAAGTGGACCGGAAATACTGGTACCACTGTTCATACCGATCAGTATGTCGGCGCTGTTCTAGATGTTGGCACGGAAACTGTCCAGGTCATGTCCGACGTTTGGGAAGATCGTCGGTATGCTCTCGTCTGGGATGTTGATCGGAACGATACCCGGAAGATCGACCTTTCCTCAGAAGGTACTTCCGGTAAGGTTGATGCCACCCCGGAGACTGTCGCATTGTATCGCGCAAAAGTTTATGATATGGTTTATCGTAGACATTATGATCATGCATTGAATTATATGCGCAAGCCTCGCGTTGGTTCTATCGTGACTGTCAAGCGCGGTCGTCGGAATGTTGGTTCCAAGGGTGTCGTCCGGGTTGTTAAACCCATGTTGTATTCCATGGGATATAAATCAATCGAGATGAATA
>Ga0194131_10006740_pt1 | contig 15798 bp, 17 predicted proteins | sample TA2KigO120mmetaG_FD_148631 | JGI IMG/M metagenome (GOLD analysis project Ga0194131, IMG submission 148631) | Freshwater microbial communities from Lake Tanganyika, Tanzania - TA2015053 Kigoma Offshore 120m | ecosystem: Environmental > Aquatic > Freshwater > Lake | place: Tanzania: Lake... | reverse complement strand
TCCGAAGGGAATCCCGTGCAGGGGACCGCGGTAGCTGCCTTTCGCGATTTCGCTCTCCGCTAGACGCGCCTGCGCGAGCGCGAGATCGGCGGTCACGGTGATGTAGGCGTTCAGCTGCGGGTCCAGCGCGGCAATGCGCTTCAGATGCGCCTGCGCGAGCTCGACCGGGGAGAGCTTGCGCGACTGCACCAGCCGCGCGGATTCCGCCACGGTGCAAAAATAAAGATCGGAGTTCATCATGATGCCTTGCACGCTTGCCGCGAAGCGCGAGAGGCGACCGGAGGCGCTCTATCGTCTCGTCCGCGGAGCGATCAGCGCTCATTATAGCGAGAGAAACGTCGCTCGATCTCCGGAAGCCGCGAATTGACAGCGCACGCGCGCCGCTTGTATAGTCGCCCGGCCCTCGCGTGGCGGGGGCAGTTCCCAAATTCGAAGCGTATTACCTTACTCGAAACGCAACGCGAGGAAACAATGTCCAGGCTCACGCTCAAGCAGGCCAACACCATCGTCGAGAAGGCCTTCGAGAAGGCGCACGAGATGAAGATCAAGCCGCTCGCAGTGGTCGTCGTCGACGACTCCGGAAACATCGTTTCCGCGCAGCGCCAGGACGGCGCGAGCATGTTCCGCGTCGACGTCGGGCTGGGCAAGGCATGGGGCGCGGTGGCGATGAGCTGCTCGAGCCGCACGCTGGCGAAGCGGGCGAAAGACAATCCCAACTTCCTGCTCACGCTTGCCGCGACGTCCAAGGGCAAGTTCCTCCCGCAGCCGGGCGCGGTCCTGATCCGGAACGGAAACGGCGAGATCGTCGGCGCCGCCGGTGCGAGCGGGGGCACCGGCGAGGAGGATGAGGCTTGCTGCGCCCACGGCGTGGAACGGGCGGGACTCAAGGCGGAGATTTAGGCGCGACGGGGGCTGCGCCGGCAAGGGTTACGGAGAACGGCTATGGGCGATACCGGAGAGGACGCACGGCGCACCCGGACCGAAGGCGCGGTGAAGGCCGGCAACGGCAAATTCATCTTCGACTTCGCCAATCTGAAAAAGATCGACGCGGGCACCGGTTATTCCACGGCGCACGGCTCCGTCGTCGAGGGCGAGCGCATGCAGTGCGCGCTTGTCACCAAGGAGCGCGGCACGGGCTCGCGCCCGCATCATCATCCCAACGAGCAGTGGAACTACATCGTCAAGGGCACGCTGCGCGTGAAGGTCGGCGATGGGCCCGAGCAGCTCTGCGGCCCGGGCACGCTGCTCTATTTTCCGGCGAACGTCGTGCATTACACGATCGCGACCAAGGACGAGGACGTCGTGTTCTTCGCGGTGAAGGACCTCTCGCACGGGATCATCGGCATGGCCGCGGACGGCACCATGGCGGGGGGCCATTACGACCCGGGCTATGGACCGGGAAAGAAGTGACGCTCGTCACTGCTTCGTAAGCACGCCGAGGTCGGCCAGCATCTTCGACATCAGCTCGTACTCGCTTTCGAGATGCCGGCGCGTCTCCGCGCTCGGCATGTAATCCTCGGCCCACGCGTTCTTCTCCACGTCCTGCTTCCAGTCTTCGCCCTGGATCGCCTTCGCGAAGGCCTGGTCCCAGAAAGAGATCTGCGGCGGCGTCATGCCCTTCGGTCCGATGAATCCGCGCCAGCTGAAGAACACCGCGTCTATGCCTTGCTCCCGGAACGTCGGCAGCGCGGCGAGGCGGCCTGCCTGGCGCTGCGGCGCGGTGATGCCGAGGATGCGGGCCTTGCCGGCCTCGACGTGCGGGAGCGCGTTCGCCGGCGCGCCCACCAGCACGTCGATATGGCCGCCGAGCACCGCGGTCATCGCGGAGGCGCCGGACTTTTCGATCACGACCTTCGCCTTCCCGGGATCGACGCCGGCGGCCTTGAAGATCATGCCGATGATGACATGGTTGTGATTGCCCACCGAGGAAGCGAAGGCGAAGCTCAACGAGGCCGGGTCTTTCCGGATGCGCTCGAGCAGCACCTTGCCCGACGTGACGGGCGAGTCGGCGTTCACCGTGACGACGGGGTACTCGCGCAGCAGTATGCTGAGCGGGGTGAAATCCTGGTGGGAGAGCGTCCCGATCCTGAGGATCTGGTTGGTGAGCAGGGTCGGCGAGAACGTGGCGATGAAATGTGCGTCTGGAGCGCGCTGGGCGAGATACGTCCAGGCCACGGTGCCGCCTCCTCCCGCGCGGTTGTTGACGCTCACGCTGGGGAAGGCCGCATTTGCCTGGAGCAGCCTCTGCAGCACCCGCGCGGTGCGATCCGAGGAGCCGCCCGCGGCGGATGCGACCACGATCTCGACGTTCTTGCCCGGCTTCCACTCCTGCGCGGGTGCGATGCCCGCGGCGAGAGTTGCACAGCCAGCCGCGAAAACACCAAAGGCTTTTCTGAAGCGCATGGATCCTCCAGGGAGGAGGGGATTCAGAATTGAGGTCGATTCAGGGGATTTCACACCGGCCATCGGTCACTGTTTGGCAAGGCCGAGATCGGTGAGTATGCCCCGCACAAGCTCGTTTTCCCGGTCGAGGTGCTTGCGGGTTTCCGCGCTCAGCAGGAAGTCGGCGTTCCAGAACTGCTTCTCGGTGTCCTTCTTCCACTCCTCGCTCTGCGTGAGCCTGGAAAAAGTCGCGTCCCAGAAGCCGATCTCGCCAGCCTTCAGCCCCCTGGGTCCCATGAAACCCCGCCACGTGAAGAACACGGCATCGACGCCCTGATCCCTGAAAGTGGAGAGCTCCGCGAGCGCTCCCGGCTGGCGCTGGGCGGAGGACATCGCCAGGATCCGCGCGCGTCCTTCCTGCTGCAGCGGCAGCAGGCTGCGGGGAGAGGCGACGTACACGTCCACGTGCCCCCCGAGTACCGCGGTCAGGGCGGGCCCGCCGCCCGGGTAGACGACGGCTTTCGCCACTTTCGGGTCGATGCCGATGGACTTCAGGAACATCCCGAGCACGATGTGGTTGTGATTGCCGCGCGCGGTGGCGAACGCGAAGCTCACGGATTGCGAGTCCTTCTTCAGGCGCGCGATGAGGTCCTTCAACGAGGTGATCGGGGACTCGGCCCGCACACCGAACACAACGTACTCGCGCGCCAGGATGTTGAGCGGCGTGAAGTCCGTGTAGCTCAGTTCCGTGATCCCCATGATCCGGTTGCCGAGCAGGGTGGGCGAGTAGGTGGCGATGTAATGGCCGTTGCCCGAGTACTGGTTGAGGTAGGCCCAGCCCACGGTGTTTGCGCCGCCCGGCTTGTTGATGACCGCCGAGCTCGCGACGAGCCCGCTCGACTGGAATATCGTCTGGACGAGGCGCGCCATCACGTCCGGCGAGCCGCCGGGCGCTGATCCGACCACGATTTCCACGGGCTTGACGGGCTTCCATTGCTGCGCGTGCGCCACATCCGGGGCGCTTGCGGCAAGCGCGAGCATCGCCAGGAAAGAAATGGTGGAAGTCACTGCGGCGCGGACTTTCCCCTGAATGGCCATGACGGGCTCCTCCGGTCCGGTGAAGTTGGAATCGCGAAGCAGTCTAGCATGGCAGCGGGCCGGAGCATGACGGATGAAGCGGCGGGCGCCGCTGACTCGCCGCTCACGAACCTCCGCCCGTGCGCCACTGGCCGCAATGACCCTGACCGGGCGCGCATACCGGGTAGAATTGCGTTTTTTCCGGTTTGTGAACCGTCAAGCCATGGCCGTTTATACACCCGCGGAAATCGGGATGCCGCTCGCGGAAGTGGACACGCCGAGCCTCATCCTCGACCTCGACGCTTTCGAGCGCAACCTTGACCTGCTCGATGCTTCGCTCGCCGGCAAGCCGGTGAAAGTCCGGCCGCACGCGAAGAGCCACAAATGCCCCGAGATCGCGCTGCGCCAGCTCGCCCGCGGCGCAGTGGGCGTGTGCTGCCAGAAGGTGAGCGAGGCCGAAGCAATGGTGCAGGGCGGCGTGTCCGACGTGCTGATCACCAACGAGGTGGTGGGCGCGGCCAAGCTCAAGCGGCTCGCCGCGCTCGCGAAGCGCGCGCGAATTGCGGTGTGCGCCGACGATGCGGACAACGTGATCGCACTCGATCAGGCTGCGCGCGCCGCGGGCGTCACGCTCAGCGTGCTGGCGGAGGTGAACGTCGGCGCGAATCGCTGCGGGGTGGAGCCGGGAGAGCCGGCGCTGCAGCTTGCGCGGCGCATCGCCGCCTGCGGGCACCTGCGTTTTGCGGGGTTGCAGGCGTACCACGGCTCGGCGCAGCACCTGCGCAAGGTCGAGGAACGGCGCGCGGCGATCGAGCAGGCGGCCGCGCGGGTGCGGCTGACCACCGGGCTTCTCGACAGGGCGGGCATCGCCTGCGAGAAAGTGACCGGCGCCGGTACCGGCACGTATCTCTTCGAGGCCGTTAGCGGCGCCTACGACGAGATCCAGCCCGGCTCCTACATCTTTATGGACGCGGACTATGGGCGGAACGATTGGACCGGGAGCGGGATTCCAGGCTTCGAGCACAGCCTGTTCGTCTGGGCCACGGTGATGAGCCGGCCCGTGCCCGAGCGCGCATTGGTGGACGCCGGGCTCAAGGCTTTCAGCGTGGATTCCGGGATGCCGCGTGTGGCGGACCTCGAGGGCGTCGAGTGCGTGCGCGCTTCCGATGAGCACGGTGTTCTGCGCGTGAATGGCACGCTGCGGCTCGTGGTCGGCGACAGGCTGAAGCTCATTCCGGGCCACTGCGACCCGACGGTGAACCTCCACGACGACCTCGTGTGCGTGCGGGCAGGACGGGTCGAGGCGATCTGGCCGATTGCGGCCCGCGGCGCCGTCTGGTGAAGTCAGAAGACAGACCAGGTCGTCCTTCCTCCTTCCGCCTTCATCCTTTGGTCATTGCATCTCCAAGGCCGGGCTCCATGAACCCCATCAAGAAAATTGGTTTCGTCGGGATTGGAAATATGGGCCATCCGATGGCCGGGCACCTCGTCAAGGCGGGGCTCGACGTCACGGTGTATGACCTGCGGCCCGAGTCAGTGAAGGCATTCGTCTCGGAGCATGGCGGGAATGCGGCGGGCTCGCTGGTGGACGCAGCACACGGCGCGGACGCGGTCATTACCATGCTTCCCGACGACAAAGTGGTGCGCAAGGTCGTGCTCGGCGACGGATCGGAGAACTGTATCGGCGCCGGACTTGCAAAAGGCGCAGTGGTCATCGACATGAGCACCTGCAATCCGACCGGCACGCGCTCGCTCGCCGAGGCGCTGAAGCCGCGCGGCATCGAGGTTGTGGACGCGCCGGTGATGGGAGGGGTGATCTTCGCCAGGGATGCGAGCCTCGACATCATGGTGGGCGGGGAAGCGGCGCTGGTGGATCGGATAAGGCCCGTCCTGCGGACGATGGGACGCAACATCATCCACTGCGGCGGCACCGGCAGCGCGCACGCGCTGAAGGCGCTCGCGAACTACGTGAATGCCTGCGCGCTCATCAACGCGATCGAGGCGATGACGATCGGCAGGCGCTTCGGGCTCGATTCGAAGATGATGGCGGAAGCGCTCACGACGATGTGCGCCGGGCGCAACCACCCCGTCCCGAAGAAAATCGTGCCGCAAGTTCTCACCCGCAATTTCGGCAGCGGCATGGCGATGGGTTTCATCGCGAAGGACGTGGGGATCGCGGTGGAGACGGCGCGGTCGGTCAACGCGTTTGCGCCGCTCGCGGAGCGTGTCTCGATCCTGTGGTCGGACGCTGCGGCGAAGCTCGGTCCCGGGATCGACCAGACCGAGATCGCGCGCTACTGGGAGGATGCGACAGGGGTAAAACTCTAAGAGCTCGTGTCAAAAAAGCCGAAAAAGCTTGAAACCGCCGATGAACACAGATGGACGCAGATAAGATCAAGACCAAAATAGACAGGATCAACAGGATGAAAACAGGATTTACATGATTATTTGGTCGGGTCTAATCCTGTTAATCTTGTGAAATCTTGTAAATCCGGTCCATTTTTTATCGGCGTTTACCTGCGGCGGATATCTCTTGATTTTGTTATCCGCTCTGGATCGGACGATGCGCGATAGCGCGTGTGCCGGGCCGATTAGGCTTCCTCCGTGCCCTTCTTCCCGATCTCCTCGTTCTGGATCCGGTTGCACTCCATGTCGTAGTCCTCGATGATCGCCTTCACGAGGTCCTCGAACGCGCTCTGCGCGGCCATCAGCTCGCTCATCCTGCCGGCGAAGTCCTTGTGCTTGATCTCTTCCTCGAGCGCGAGCCAGAACTCGCCGAGCTTTTCGATGTTGCTGCGCGAGTAGTGCTCCATCTCCTTCAGTTGCGAGATCATGCCTCGCAGGCGCTCGACCTTCGTCTTCGTTGTTTTTTCTTCAGCCATGGTGATGCCTCCATACACACGTTTCCACTTCACGGTTTCGTCGCCGGACGCGCTCGATGCTGCTCCGCGATGCCGGGACGCTCATGCACGAAGTATGGTCCAGACTCCGACCGCGATAAAGAGAGCTCCGGCGCCGTAGCTCAGCAGCTTCGGATCGACGAACCTGGAGACGAGCCCCCCGGCGAGGACCGCGAGCGCGGAGGCGGCGATGAGCGCAAGGGAGGCGCCGAGGAACACGACGAGCGGGCTCGCATCCTTGTTGGAGGCAAACAGGAACGTTGCGAGCTGGGTCTTGTCGCCGAGCTCGGCGAGAAACACCGAGCCGAATACGAGCGCTAGAAGCTTGATATCCATGGACTGTAGTTGGTGCAGATCAATTGGAAAAGCTCAGCCGGCCGGCTGAAATCCGGTAACGACTTCTAGAAATATCTGCGTTCATCGACGGGTTCATGCACCTCTAAGGCCCTTTCGCGAGAGCCTTCGGCGCATCGGGCCGCTTGCGCGGATGAGCGGAGGAGAACGCGTCGAGCTTCATGCAAGTCTCGTGGATCCGCAGGACGGTGGGGTACGGCGTCACGTCGCAATCGGAGTTCTGCGCCCCGATCACCTGACCGGCGAGGCAGATGTCGGCGAACGTGGGCGCATCGCCGTGGCAGTAGCGGCCGGTGCGGGGATCGCCCGCGAGGAGCGTCTCGAGCGCCGCGAGGCCCAGCCCGACCCAGTGCCGGATCCACTCGACGCGCGCCGCCTCGCCCAGCTTGAGGTCGTTCTCGACGTAATTGCGGACGCGCGGCACCATCAGCGGGTGGATTTCGGCGATCGGGATCAGCGCGAGCGCACGCACCCGCGCCCGGTCGCGCGGATCGCGCGGCAGCAGCGGCGGTTTCGGGTGCGTCTCCTCGAGGTATTCCATGATCGCGAGCGACTGCGTGAGCGCCGGTCCGGGTCCGTCAAAGAGCGCCGGCACCACGCTCTGGGGGTTCACCGCCCGGTACCCCGGCTGGAACTGCACGCCTTTGGCGAGATCAATGGTCTCGTCCTCGGGAGTGATGCCCTTCAGGTTCATCGCAACGCGCACGCGATACGTCGCCTGCGAGCGCCAGTAGCCGTAGAGCTTCATGCAGTGTCCCCCTTGAAATTGGTGTACAGCCGCACGCGCTCTTCGTCCGGCGCGGAGGCGTCACACATTATGGCATCATAGCGCGCTGGCTGAATGTAGCGGCACAATCTGGCGCGGGAAATGACGGGAACGAGAGTATGAAAATCGGAATTGCAGGCACGGGCAGCATGGGCACGGCAATCGGAATCCGGCTGCTAGGCGTCGGACACGATCTCTGCGTGTGGAACCGCACGCCCGCCAAAACGAAAGCGCTCGCCGAGCGCGGCGCGAGCGTCGCGGCCACTCCGGCCGAGGTTGCGCGGCAGTGCGAAGCGGTGATCACGGTGCTCACGGACGCGGCAGCGGTCGAGGCGGTGTACCGCGGGCGCGACGGCCTGCTCTCCGCGGAGGCGACGGGGAAGCTCTTCATCGAGATGAGCACGGTCCGGTCGGAAACGCCGCGCGCGCTCGGCCCCGCGGTTGCGGCCAAGGGCGCGGCGCTGGTCGAGTGCCCGGTCGGCGGCACGGTCGGCCCCGCGAGAGAGGGCAAGCTTCTCGGATTCGCCGGCGGCGCCGATCCGGACGTCGCCCGCGCGCGACCGATACTCGAGCAGCTGTGCCGGCGGCTCGAGCACGTCGGGCCGCTGGGCGCGGGCGCGAAGATGAAGCTCGCGATCAATTTGCCGCTGATGGTGTACTGGCAGGCGCTGAGCGAAGGGCTCACCCTCGCGCGTCCGCTCGGGCTCGACCCCGAGCGGCTGATCAGCATCTTCGCGGACTCGTCGGGCGGGCCCAACGTGCTGAAGGTGCGGGGAGGGACTATCGCTGCGGCGTTGAAAGGCAACCCTCCCGCCGAGATCTCGTTCGACGTGAACCTGATCCGCAAGGACCTGCGCACGATGCTCGATGAGGCGCGCGGCGAGGGGCGGGCGCTCCCCGTTGCGGCGAAGACGCTGCAGGTGCTCGACGCGGCCGCGCGCGAAGGCCTGGGTTCGAAGGATTGCTCGGCGCTGATGCCGCACTGGGTGGAGCACGGCAAGGATCCCGGCGCGTAACCGTCGCGCCGGGACCACGGTGTCTTAACGAAGATCGGAGAATCGGAGCATGGCTTCTGCGCAGGAAAAAACGGCGGTGATACTCGGCACAGCAACGCCCGGCGGCGGCTTTCCCGCCTACGGATGGCCGTACGCGGAGGCGCTAAACGAGGCCGACGCGACGCTCGCGATCGAGCCGCGCAACACCAAGGGCAGCACCGAAAACGTGCCGCTGCTGGAAGCGGGCAAGCTCGACCTCGGGCTCGCGACCGGCGAGGTCACCTACGAAGCGATCTCCGGCATCGGCGGGCCGCCCGCGAAGAATTTGCGCATCATCAACGCCACCTATTCCCAGGCCGGCATGTTCATGGTGCGCGCCGACAGCCCGTACCGCAGCATCACGGACCTGAAGGGCAAAGCGGTCGTGTGGGGCGCGGGCACTTCCGGCTTCATCGTGCTCGCGCGCTACGTGATGGACGGTCTCGGGCTGGACATGAAGAAGGACTTCGAGGCGACCCTGCTCGAGAAGGCGGGCGACGGACCGCCGATGGTGCTCGACGGGCGCGCCGCCGCGATGTGGGGCGGCGGCGTGGGCTGGCCGCCGTTCATGGCGATCGCGAAAGGCCCCGCGGGCGCGCGCCCGATCGCTCCCGGCGCGGACGAGATCAAGCGCATTACGGCAAAGCATTCGTTCCTGAAACCCAACGTGCTTCCGGCCGGCAGCTACCCCGGGCAGAATCAGCCCGTCACGTCGGTGGGCTCGTGGCCGTTCGTGCTGGCGCGCGCGTCACTGCCGGACAATGTCGCCTATCGCCTTGCCCGCGCCCTGCACAAGGGGCACGCGAAGCTCGCGGGAAAGCTCGACCAGGCGAAGGAGTCGACGCTGGAGAATACGCTTGCCGCCGCACCGCGCCAGGATCTGATCCATCCCGGCGTGCTCAAGTACATGCGAGAGCTCGGCCTGCTCAGATGAGCAGGTGCGTGATGAGTGATGAGTGAAGAGTAATGCGCGTCAAGATGCAGCGACACGCGGCCGCACAAACCGAGAGCAGGCGGGCGGCCTGATAACCTTGCCAGTGAGTAACCGGTCACCAGTCACTGGTCACGCATCATCCGCTAGAAGCCGTAGAGCCGCGCAGGGTTCGTCACCAGCACCCGCTCGCGCAGCCTCGCGTCGGGGATCCAGTCGGAGAGGAGATCGGCGAGGTCGCCGTCGTTCGGCATCGCGCCCGTCGCCATCACGTGCGGCCAGTCGGTGCCCCAGACGATGCGTTCGGGATTCGCGGCGAGCAGCGCGTGCGCGAACGGCGTGACGTCGGAGTAAGGCAGAGGCCCGTTCGCGATGCGGTACGGGCCGGTCAGCTTCACCCAGCAACGCCCGCTTTTCACCAGCCGCAGCAACGCCTGGAAACCGGGCGCCTCCAGTCCCTTGTCGGTGCTCATGTAGCCCAAGTGGCCCAGAACGATCTCCACCGGGAAATCGGCAAACGCGTCGTCAAGCTCCGGAAATTCGTCCACGTGCAGCAGGAATTCCATGTGCCAGCCGAGCGGGTGTATGCGTTCCGCCAGCGAACGCAGCGGATCGAGAGGCAGCGTGCCGGGCTTGCGATCCTTGACGTCCACGATGTTCACGCGCACGCCGCGCACGCCGGCATCGTTGAGCGCCGAGAGATCTGCGTCGGCGACGTCCGGCGCGACCACCGCGACGCCGCGCAGCCGCTTGGCGTGCTGCTTGAGCGCTTCCAGCATCACCGTGTTGTCGGTGCCGTAGACGCTGGGCTGCACCAGCACCGCGCGCTCCACTCCCAGCTTGTCCAGCATGTGAAGGTAGTCCGGCAGCAGGCAGTCGTGCGGGGTATAAACGCGCGCCGGCGCGTAGGCGTACGATGAGGCGGGACCGAGGATGTGCGCATGGGTGTCGCACGCCCGCGCGGGGAGCCTTAACTTCGGCATTCGCGGGCTGAAATCCGGCGGCGCGCACGTCGGTGCTGCCGCACGTGGAGGTCGCGAACTCATTTGTTCTGCTCGAGATCAGTCATGCCTTATCCGTCGCGTCTTTAGCCGGCGCCGGACGGCCCCTAATTCAGCGGATGCTTGCCGGTGTACTCCAGCACGTAGAGGCCCCCGCGCGCGCGGTCCGCAGCGTAGATGATGCCACGGTCGTCCACGAACACGTCGCTGATCCGGCAGCCGCGCTGTCCCTGCGGCGTCTCGGGCAGGAATGCGGCGATCTCCTCCGGCCGGAACGGGTCGGCGATGTCGTAGATGCGCAGCCCGGCACTGAACCACGTGGCGACCACCGTGTTCTGCAGCTTGGCGGACCCGGGTTCCGGCTCGTTTTCGTGAATATTGTGCGCGCCGATGCGGCCTCCGATCCGGTGCATCTCCTCGAAGCCGTCCGGCGTGGGCATGCTCGAGATCATCACCGGGTTGGTTTCCAGCCGCGCATCCACCATCCACAGGCGCTTGGGCCAGTCGATGCCGTGGTCTCCCGTCGCTTCGTCGGTGACGACGAGGAGATTGCGTTCGAACAAGGGAACGACCGTGTGCGTGAACCCCGGGAACGGCGGATGGTAGTCGAGGCGGCTCATCAGCTTCGGAGCGCTCTTGTCCGCGATGTCGAGGATCACGATCCCGCCGTCGATGTAGCCGATATACGCGCGGTCCGGGCGCTCGGGATAGCTCAGCGTGTGGTGGGGCCGGTACGCAAAGTCGAACGGCTCGGGATGGCGTGGAGGAAGCTCCGCGTTATCGCCCTTGCGCTGGCCCGGCATCCACCAGCGGCCGACCTCCGTCGGCTTCGAGGGGTTCGCGAGATCCACGATCATGTAGAACTGGTGGTCCTTCGGATGGTCCGGCTCGAAATCCGGCGCTCCGGTCGTGATATGTGCGTAACGCCCGTCCATGAAGGAGACGAAGTGGGTGCCCTGCGAGGGCCCGCCCGACAGGTCGAAGAACGTGACCTCCCGGGGTTCCACCGGTTTGGAGATGTCGTAGACCTGGAAGCCCGCGGGCTTCAGCCCCGGCTTGTTGACCTGATAGGCCATGAGCAGCGTGTCGCCCCGCATCGCGAGCGAGTTGCCACGCACGTTGCGGTGGGGCAGCGGCAGCTGCCACACGAGCTTCGGTTCCCGCGGCTCGGTTACGTCGAAGATCGAGAAGCACATCGGCGCGTGCTCGTGGGCGATGTACATGATCCGGCGCCCGTCGCGCGTGATTTTCATCGCCATGCCCTCGCCGAGATTCGGCGCGCCGCCCGCGTCGTGCCGGCCCAGGAGCTTGAGATTGTGCGCGATACGTACCGTCATTTATTATCTCGTGCCGTTGAAATACGTGATCCGGGCAGCTGCCGCGGCGAAAGGCATTGCGACTCCTTCCGCGGGCAGCGGCTCATGCCGCCGCGGCGTGCGGCTGTCTCTGCGTCAGGCCCGGCATGGTGAAGCCCAGCGTTTTTAATCCTTCGATGACCTTCGCCGCCTGCTCCGCGGTGAGCTCCACGAGCGGCGGGCGCACGCTCACCCATGCCGGGTCGTGGGCGTAGTGCGCCACCACCTGCTTGAGCGCGGGGATCATCACGTACTGGCCGACCGTTTTGCGCACGGCGTTCAGCGCATCCTGCTGCAGGTCGGCGTCCGCGTCGCGCCATTCGCGGTAGAGCTTGTCGATCGCGGCGGGATTGACGTTCGCGGTGGCGGAGATGCAGCCCGCGCCGCCGTTCTTCATGTTGGCGAGCAGGAACGACTCGCTCCCCGCGAACACGTCGAAGCCCGACTTGGCGAATGCGTCGAGGAAGGTCTTGGTATTGTTCCAGTCTCCCGAGCTGTCCTTCATGCCCGCGATCGCGGTCGGGTAGCCCTTCATCAGGCGCTCCACGAGTTTCGGCGTGATGCCGACCACGGCGACGGGAGGAATGTGGTAGAGGTAAATCCGCAGGCGCGTGTCGCCGACGCGCTCGATCACTTCCGCGAAGTTGCGATAGAGCCCGTCCTCGCTTACGCCCTTGTAATAGAAGGGCGGCAGCATCAGCACGCCGGCGCAGCCGGCCTTCACGGCATGCTCGGTCAGCCGCACCGTGTCGGTCAACGCGCAGCAGCCGGTGCCCGGCATCATGCGCCCAGGATCGATGTCGGCGGCGAGCAGCGCGTCGAGCAGCGCGATGCGCTCGTTCGTCGAAAGCGAGTTCGCCTCGCTGTTCGTGCCGAATATGGCAAGCCCGCAGCTCTGGCTGAGCAGCCAGCGGCAATGCGCGATCAGGCGTTCCGGATCGGGGCTCAAGTCCTTGTTGAACGGCGTGACGACCGGGGACAATACGCCGCGCAGGCGTTGCGGCTGTTTCATACTGAATCTCCTCGTGTTTGCGGGGATGTGCGCCGCGCGAGAGCACGCCGCGAAAACCGATTTTCGAGTCGAGCATAGCACAAGGACGGGAACGCGGCATCCCCCGGAAACCGCGTTTGCCACGCCGGAAACGGTTTGCTAGGCTAGCCTCGCGCTACGCAGGCCGGCGGAGCGCGATTCTCGGTGTTGCGGGCGATCTGTTAACGAGGTGCTTACGGAATCCGGGGTCACGGGATGAGTTCGGGCAAGACGGCGGAGACCCGCACGCTCCGGGTGCTGAGCGCCGGCGCGGTAAAGCGCGGCGTCGCGCAAATCGCGGGGGACTTCGAGAAAGCGACCGGCGTGCGTGTCACGGTCGAGTTCATGACGGTGCCGGAGGTTCGCAAGAAGCTGGCCGCCGGCGAGTCCGCGGATGTAATCGTGGTTACCCCCGAAGTGATGGACGAGCTCGCGGCCGAAGGCAAGATCCTCGCTGACAGCCGCGCGTTTCTGGGCCGTTCGCGCATGGGGGTCGTGGTACACGCGAATGCGCCGACCCGCGACCTGTCCAATACCGATGCGTTCAAGAAGGTGATCCTCGGCGCATCGGCGGTGGTCTATAACCGGGCCTCCAGCGGCCTCTACGCCGCGAAGCTTCTCGACAAGCTGGGTCTGGCCAAGGCGCTTAACCGGAAGGTCGCGGTGGTGGACACGGGGGCGGCGATCATGGAGTACGTCGCGGCGCGTCCTTCCGCGGCGGTCGGGCTTGCGCAGATCTCGGAAGTCCTCGTAATGATCGATAAGGGCTGCGCGGTGAAGCTCGCGGGGCCGCTGCCTGACGCGATCCAGAACATCACGAGTTACGATGCCGCCGCCGGCGCGACGAGCGCCGCGCCGGAAATTGCGCGGTCTTTCGCCCGTAACCTCACTTCGGATGCCGCGAAGCAGATTTTCGCCGCGACCGCGATCAACTAAAAACGAGTTGGGGGTTCAAGGTTCCGTGTTCCGTGTGTGTGAACCTGAACCTTGAACTTGGAACCGGAACTTTGTTCACGATCGACGTGACCGCGCATTCTGCTTCTCCCTCCTCAAACGACGCTGCCACTATTACATGTCATCGCAATGTTCGTTTCAGGGCGTTTTTCAACACGCTGTTAGGCGAGCATGGAATCGACGAGCAAGCCTGCGCCCTGCGCGTGTAACCATCACTTTGTAGGGGGTTCCCAGCCGATCCAGTCGCACAGCGCGCGCCCCATCACGAGTTCCAGGTCCTTGCCTTTGAGCCATGGCAATTCGTCCGTGAACGTGCTTACGCACTGGCGCCAGCTGCAGGGCATGCGGGTAATATCAGTGCCTCAGAACATCCGCGTCGGCCCAAAGGCATCGAATATCTGCTCCAGATACTTGTGAATGTTGCGGTACGGATAGGGATGGGTCGAACGGCTCGGCACTCCTGCTGCCTTCACCGCGATGTTCGGGTACTTCGCGAGCGCGAGCAGTTCGCCCAAGTCCGCGAATCTCGCTTCGTCTTCGGCTTCGCGCGGACGGGCCATGTGGTCGATAAGGAGCCGCAGGCCCGGATGCTTCGCTGCGATGTCTCCCACGACCTCGCAGCGATTCTGACCAACTAGGCTAGCGCGCTCTGCCGCCGGCCATATCGATATGGGCAGCCCGGCGAGCTTCGCGCCCTGCGGCAAAATCGTGCCAGCGCACCACGTGTTTCATTATGTTAGTCACTCTAAGGTCCACGCCGCGACCAGATACCCGTCGCCGCAGCATCGATGCATTCCTCAACCGTTCCGAGATAGGTACGAAGTCCTGTCCTGCCGAGGAATCCACAGCTTTTGGTGCTGTCAGTTGCCACAGTTCGGAAGCCAAAGCCAGATCGCCCGACGGGACACGCTGCACATCCGCAGGTATCAGCAATCACAGCACCGCCCGCGTTAACGATTACTTCCACCAAACCGAGACGCTCCGCCACCGCACGCGTCGAGGCATCCGTCCACACCCAGAGTTGTACGCCGTCGTTAACGTGCTTGTTCCTCAATCGATCGGCAACATTCTTTATTTCATTCAGAGAGTATTGCGGGCAACCGAGCGCGACCAGGTCTATCGGCTCGTTGCGATTCCCGCTTAATTCGCGGCGCACATCATCGAGATCGGCATCGCTGATCGTAAACTGATCTAGGCGAGATACGTCGTCGACGGCATTCTCGTTACCACACGCTTCAGGCGTAATACCTTGAATATGTAACATGGGCGCGGACGTCCATGGTGGGCCGAACGATGCGCAAAGATCTCTGAGATTGTTTACTGTAGGAACGGCACACAATCCATGAAATAATGGGATCATCGCCCCAACTTTCTTAGCGGCAGCCACACCGAGGCATCGCCAATCGACCGGGCTCCGCAGCCGTGCTGTCACCTCGATTGACACGCGTGGTTTTCTGTTTTCCGGTACATACATGCCATAATAAGGAATACGTCCGCTGATCGCGGCCGGGATTGTTGCCATGTGAGACTCGAAGTTCGTTCGCGCTCCGATGATACTGTTGGCAAAAGCGACGGCGTTGTGTTCTCCCCATGCGACATTGCTGCCAATTTTCGGCACGCAACCTGTCCAATAGGGCGCACAGCTATAGATTGGCAGGACGCCAAGTTTCTCGAACGCGCGATTGAGCTGTACTTGCTTTTCGTGCAGATCCGCCGGCATCTGCATAACATTCTGCCAGCGCGAAAGATCAAGCGCTATCGGGTTTAAGGTCGTAGGCACTCGAGCTCTCGCCCCATCGTCCGCTAATTTGGTTAGGAATGCAATAGCAGCATCGCCGACAGTGTTGTAGCCGGATCCGGCCACATGGACCGATTCGATTGCAATAAGAGGTAAGATCAAAAAGTGTGTAAATGAGGAAGGCGGCGTAGCCTTTCGGTTGGAAGCTTGACTTCAACCAACGCCCGGTTAGCGCCGGGGTGAAAGGAGACGCCACCCATGAAAGAGAAGACCACA
>Ga0194131_10006739_pt1 | contig 15798 bp, 15 predicted proteins | sample TA2KigO120mmetaG_FD_148631 | JGI IMG/M metagenome (GOLD analysis project Ga0194131, IMG submission 148631) | Freshwater microbial communities from Lake Tanganyika, Tanzania - TA2015053 Kigoma Offshore 120m | ecosystem: Environmental > Aquatic > Freshwater > Lake | place: Tanzania: Lake... | reverse complement strand
CTCTACTTAGTTTATTCGGTTTAAAGTATGGCTCAGAGTGGCTTGAGTTCATTTTTTCTTCGTACGGATTTGAACGCTTACCGGATTATCTCATACCCGTATCTACTGGGGCCATTATGCTTCACTTGATGATAGGGAGAACGGCCTCTTATACGTATACGATACTCATCTCCACCTTAAGTCTTTTTATTCTTCAGCAGGAACTTAGTTACTCTGTGTTCATCTTTGTAATCTGCGCTGCATCTATTCAATTCGTTGGGGATTGTCGCAGTCGCTCCGATCTTTTCAAATGTGGAGCTATCAGTGGAATCTTGGCGGCCTTAACTATTCTAGCTTTTGAAATAATTAATTCATTAGGCTATCGCGAAACCCCTTGGATTTCAATTTTAGCCGCTTCGTTCTTTTCATTCATAGCCGGAATTTCATCTACGGTTCTTACCAGTTCTTTGATCCCATTTTTCGAGTCTTTCTTCGGTTATACCACCAGTTTAAAACTCATCGAGCTAGCCAATTTTCATCACCCGCTTTTACATTCATTGATGATGAAAGCCCCTGGGACTTACCATCACTCGGTTATCGTGGGAAGTTTAGCCGAAATCGCTGCAGACCAGATCGGAGCCAATGGATTATTAGCGAGGGTCTCCGCTTATTACCACGACATTGGAAAAATGACTAAGCCACTGTACTTTATTGAAAACCAAAGCCCAGGGAACAACCCCCATGATCATCTTCAACCCAGTATGTCCGCTAAAATTTTATTTTCCCACGTAAAAAATGGGGTCCGTATGGGTAAAGACTATCGATTAGGAAATCGAGTGATCGACATCATCGAACAACACCATGGAACGACTCTCACTTCCTACTTTTTTAATAAAGCTAAAGATTCGGTACCCGAAATTGAAGAAATGGTAAACGAAGGAGATTTTAGATATCCAGGACCCAAACCCCAAAGCCGAGAGGCCGGGATAGTTATGTTGGCCGATGCTTGTGAAGCGGCGACTCGAAGTATTTCCGATCCGACTCCCGGAAAAATTCAAGCCATGGTTCATCACATTATTACCAAGCGATTTTTAGAAGAACAATTCTCAGACTGTGAACTCACTTTCAAAGATCTTCAAACCATTGAACTTCACTTCAGTCGAACGTTGGTATCCCTGCACCACCATAGAATCGAATACCCAGGACAAAAATCGGCTGTTCATGGTTCTTCGGAGAGTAAAACCCAAGCCTATTCGAGCCACTCTCATTCGCATGCTCATTCTCATTCTTCAAAACATTCACATTCACACCTAAAAACCAAAGAGAGCAAATGAACTCCCCTTCCGAAGTTAAAATCATTGTTCACTCTCGAAAATCAACTCCATCTGAGATAAAAAGACTTCTCACTTATTCTGCAAAGGCGACACTAGCCCAATTGCCTCTCTTCACCTTTCGCAAAATGACCCGAAATCGTAAGTCTGGGGTTATTAATATCGCACTTGTCGGCCCCAAAACTATTCAACATCTAAATTCCCACTACCGAAACAAATCCAAACCCACTGATGTTTTATCTTTTTCCCGCATGGAAATGGTAATTTTGCCGTTCCCCACCAATAACGATTTAGGAGATGTATTAATCTGTTGGAATATTGCTAAAAAACAGGCTCGTAAATATGACACTCCTCTAAAAGAGGAACTCGCCCGACTTACAGTCCATGGTGTTTTGCACCTCTTTGGCTATGACCATGAAAGAAGCCCATCCGACGAAAAAAAAATGTTTCAGCTTCAAGACAAAATCCTTAAAAAACTGGCCGCTTCGAAAAAATCTACTCTCTAATAGCTTCAATCGGATCAAGATCGGCAGCTTTTTTGGCAGGCAACAATGTCGCTAAAAAAATGAAAATAATTGCCCCACCAAAAATCAAAACAAAGGATATTGGCCTAAGCTCAATCGGTATTGTTCGATCGTAATAAATCTCCGGCAACTGATATTTAGATAAATATTTCACATAAAAAACAAAGATTGCCGTCAATAGGGCTCCTAATGACAACCCCACTATTCCCATCCAAGCCCCCTGCCACATAAAAATATTTCGAATCTGCTGAGATGAAGCTCCCAGTGCTCTTAAAACCCCAATGTTTTTTCTTTTGTGTGTCACATGCATCATAAGAGTAATCACAATATTCATCACTGCGATCAAAATAGCGAAACTAAGAATAGTGCTCATGCAATACTGTTCTAATTTCAAAGATTGAAATAGAGCCGAGTTAAAAACTAACCAACTCTCAGCTTTAAGTTCCTTGCCTAACACTAAACTTGTGGTTTTTTGCACCTCATCCGCCTCTTCCAAAGAGGGGGTCCAAATGTGGTATCCGGAAATTTGTTGGTTCCAGTTCAAAAGTTCTTGGGCGTCCTCCATTTCCAAATAAAGATACTGCTCATCAAAATCGTAATGACCTGAAGCATAGAGACCCGAGACTTTAAAAGTTTCTGATTTAGGAACTGCCCCCATAACGCCAGTTTTGGCCGTTGGAGAGATAATTTTAATCTTTTCTCCAGGATCCACATTGAGTCGATGCGCTAGTTCTCTTCCAAGAACGACTTCGGGCAAGGGCGAAGTCTTGGAAGGGAGAATTCCTTCAACAAGCCCTTTCTTCACCCGATCAAAATCATTTTCTTTTAAGCCCCAAATCACCCCACCTAGGGTTCGAGACGAGCTTTGTAAAATCATTTCCCTCTCTATGTAAGGGACAACCTTAATTACACCCTTTTGTCTTTTAAGTTGATTAAACACTTGCAGATTATCCGCTATGGGACCTGTGCCATCTTTGGGGCTTACGATCATATGAGGATAAGCATTGAGAACCTTAGTTTTAAGAGAGCTTTCAAAGCCGTACATGACCGATAGAAGTCCCCCCATGGCGGCGACTCCCACTCCTATCGCTATCCAGGAAAAAAAGGTCATCAGACTAAACTGCCCCTTCTCAGTGCCTTTCATCATAAAACGCCAGGCGATGGATCGAACGGTAGACATAGGGAAAGATTAACTGAAAACCGGGCTTCAGGCGAGTGGCTTAAAAATTTTCCTGGTCCATTGGAACGGGCGGGGGAGGAGAAGTATAGCCATCACCATAAGTTTCATTATTGATGTACGGGGGGGGATCAAAGGCATTGGGACTATCAACCGGCGGTACTTCATTAAAAGAATCGTTTTCGGGAAAAAATGGAGGTGGAGGCGGGGGGGGAATTTCTGACTCAGGAAAAACCTGCGAAGGAGGGGGAGGTTCAAAAGGCTGCTGAAAATCAGGTTGGTTCGGAAAGCCAGGCTGGAAGTCATTACTGCCAGGAAGCGGCACTTGAGGAGGGACTTCGACCGTTGCAGGAGGAATAGTGTCAGGCTGTGATTGAGCTTGAGGAACGTTATCTGAGGGTAAATCCGTGGATGGCTGCTGCAGCCCGCTCGGCAATCCGGTTCCAGGGAAATTTTCAGGCTGTTCGATAGAATTTGTCTCACTGCTCTCAGCTTTGGAAGGTTTAGCATCCTTGCTTTTATTTAAACCTATACCGTAGCGAAAATAGAGTGCCGATGCCGCCAATGTCAAAATGAAAAATATAAGCCATTTCATAGAAGTTACCCTTGCCAGTATACATGCAATGAAATAGCGAATAAAGACAAGTAATGTTATAGAAGTAGAACTATGATGGAACCCAACAAAAAACTAAGCACGACTGAAGAGATTCCCACTATTCACTGGGCAGACCATGTGTCGGAAGAACTGATAAGAAAACACCCAGAAAAGAATAAACTTGTTTGTGCCTCAGGGATTTCGCCGAGTGGGGTCGTCCATATCGGTAACTTTAGGGAAGCTATTACCGTTGATTTTGTCGTTCGGGCTTTACTAGACCGAAATAAGGAAGTGCGATTTCTTTACAGTTGGGATGACTACGATGCTTTTAGAAAAGTTCCGGTAAATCTTCCGCAACAGGAGATGCTTAAAAAGCACCTTCGAAAACCGATTTCTGAAGTTCCTGATCCCTTTGGACAGTATCCTTCTTATGCCGCCCACTTTGAGAAACGATTTGAAGCAGAGATAAACCAGTTGGGGATTAAGCCCGACTACATCTACCAGAATGAACCCTATCGTTCTGGGAAATACATTCAGGGCATCAAAGATGCTTTGGTAAAAGAAAAACAGATTATTGATATTCTAAATAAATCACGGACCGAGCCTTTACCTGAGAACTGGACCTGCTTAAGTATTTTTTGTAAAGAGTGCTCCAAAGACACGACCGAACTCACTCGCAGAGAAGCTGAGACCGTTTTCACCTATTTTTGCAAATCTTGTAAAAAAGAACAAACTGTCGACATGGCAAAAGAAGGGGGGGTCAAACTTCTTTGGAGGGTGGATTGGCCGATGCGCTGGGCTCACGAAGGAGTTGATTTTGAACCCGGGGGAAAAGATCATTCCTCCCAAGGCGGTTCCTATGACACCGGAGTAGAAATTGTAAAAGAGGTTTGGCATCGCGAAGCCCCCACTTATGTTCAATATGACTTTGTGATTGCTAAAGGAGCCGGAGCTAAGCTCTCTTCGTCTTCAGGTAATCTTTTAACTCTCGGCGAAACTCTCGAAATCTACGAACCGGCTATTATCCGTTGGATTTTCGCCAGCCGAAAACCCAATCTCGATTTTGCGATCGCATTCGACTTAGATGTTATTAAGACTTATGACGACTTTGATCGTTGTGAACGGTTTGCTTACGGCGTTGAAGAAGGGGAAGAGAAAAAAGTTCGTTATGAAAAACGAATCTACGAATTCTCGTGTATCGAACGTGCTTTCCCAAGGGATTATTCCCATCCCTCGGCTCAATTTCCATTTCGTCATCTTTGCAATATCCTTCAAATTCACCAAGGGGATTTGGAAAAAGCTAAAGAATTTTATCAATCTCAAATTAAAACTCCTCAAGATGAATCCCGTTTCTACACTAGAGCAAAACGAGCCTGGAAATGGATTACCGAATTTGCTCCTGAGGAGTTCAAATTTACTCTTCAAACGGCACCAAACCACCGTCCCCAATTTGCTCAACCTATCAAAGAACTGGTCCAGCTTTTAAAAGGGGACGGAGTAGCGAATTGGACTGAAGAGACTCTAGCTAGCAAAACTTTCGAGATCATGAAACGAAATCAAGTCGAACCCAAAGCTTTTTTTCAGGATATTTACCGAGTATTAGTTAACAAACCTAACGGCCCCAAGTTAGCTAGTTTTCTATTAGCCATCGGCCCTCGCCGTTCGGCTGAAATTCTGGAAAAGGTTTTATAAAAACAGGAGTCCACTATGAAAGAAATCAGAGCTAGTCACATTCTAGTTGAAAAGGAATATGAAGCTGAAGACGTTCTAAAAAAACTTTCCGAAGGCTGTACTTTTGAGTCGCTAGCCAAAGCCTACTCCAAATGCCCGTCGAGTGAAGAAGGGGGGGACTTAGGAACTTTTAGAAAAGGACAAATGGTAGCCTCTTTTGAGGAGGCTGCTTTCGCTCTCAAAGTCGGAGAAACTTCAGGGCCGGTTAGAACACAATTTGGATATCACATTATCAAAAGAACAGAGCCGTGATTTTTAAGTAATTGCCAAATTCACATACCTGCTCTCTTTAACTAGGCTTTTTAAGAGGCTGGTCCGATATTTTTTTTCTTAAATTGCAAAGACTTCTAGAGGACCAAGGTTATAAGATTTGATAAGTTTTCTTGGAGTTTCATTTGATAATTCACCTCATCATCAAACGGCCAATAAATTGCGCGCCTTAAACCAACTTCATGGCCGTTTGAACCTCTTAAAAAGCCCACTTAAAGGGTGCAGGTATTTTCTTTTTAAATATGCCCCAGTTGAATTGGCTTTTTAAGAGGCTGGTCCGATATTTTTTTTCTTAAATTGCAAAGACTTCTAGAGGACCAAGGTTATAAGATTTGATAAGTTTTCTTGGAGTTTCATTTGATACATCATGTATCAAATTCACCAATACCTCGTTGTCACTTTACAATCCCCATACACGCGGGTCATACAACTGATCCTGTCCGAAGTGGGATTTTTGTCTCGTTGCAACAATTTAATTTCAGTGCTTTGTTGTGGAGATAAGTTCTCTGCTCCATCCACAACCTGCATGTTGCACCGCCCACAAACATTATCGGCGCTGCAAGATGAGGCCACAGGGAGGTCAGCCTGTCTTGCTGCATCAAAAAGCAATGTTCCAGAAGGGACTTCGCAGGTCTTTCCCGAAGGCAAAAAGGTCACAATGGGCATGTGCGACAATATCTCCTTTGGGCTATAATTATCTTAAGAGATTTTCTCACACCTCACACTCTGTATCTAAATAAATTTTCAAGGAAATATCATGTCAGAAAATTCTTTGAGTGCATCAGCACCCTCACCTGAAACTTGTTCCCTTTTAACCGAGGACGCAAAGACGATAGCCCATATTTTGGACGAAATGGGAAAAATCATCGTGGGCCAAGAGGACATGAACCGAGCTTTAATCTCGGGGATTCTCACAGGTGGACACATTTTACTCGAAGGGCTTCCGGGTTTAGCCAAGACCTTGGCAGTTAAAACGCTCGCGACAGTCCTTGATGCCAAGTTTCAAAGGGTTCAATTCACTCCCGATTTACTCCCTTCTGATCTCATTGGAACCATGGTTTATCATGAAAATTCAGGAGAATTCACTCCCAAAAAGGGTCCGATTTTTGCTAATTTGGTTCTTGCCGATGAGATCAATCGCGCCCCTGCAAAAGTTCAAAGCGCACTCTTAGAGGCCATGGCTGAAAAGCAAGTAACTATCGGAGATCAAACCTTTCCCCTCACAGAGCCTTTTCTGGTTTTAGCCACGCAAAATCCTATTGAACAAGAAGGTACCTATCACCTGCCTGAGGCTCAGTTGGATCGTTTTATGTTCAAAATCAAGGTGAGTTATCCCAACCGCTCTGAAGAACGGGTAATCATTGAACGTATGAGCACCCACCCCCCTCCGAACACCCAAAATATTTTTTCGACTTCAGGAATTCTAGAAATTCGCAATAGAGTCGAAAAAATTTATGTGGATGAACGGATAAAAAATTATGTCTTGCGGCTTGTTCTCTCAACTCGAAAAAGGGAAATAATTAATGCCGATGAAGCCAACCTAAAATCCTTGGACAACATACGTTCGCTAATTCACATCGGCGCATCTCCTCGTGCCTCTTTATTTCTCATACGAGCCGCCAAAGTAGCCGCTCTCTTTGAACAACGAGCTTTCGTAACTCCTGACGACGTCAAATCGGTTGCTCACGCTATTTTAAGACACCGACTTATCTTAACTTTTGATGCCGAAGCCAGAGGGTTAACCACTGATGATGTCGTTCATCAACTTTTAGAAACCGTTAACGTTCCCTAACTCATGAAACAGTTTCGTGAATCACTATTGCGAGCAGCAGACCAAATTGAGCTCACAAGTCTCAGGCGAATCTCTGCTCTTTTATCGGGCCACTACTCAAGCCCCATTCAAGGCAGTGGCATGCAATTTAAAGATTTTCGCCCCTACCAATTTGGGGATGATGTTCGACACATGAGTTGGCAAGTCACGGCAAGGACCGGCCATGCCACTCTTAAAACTTTTGAAGAAGACAAAGAGCTTAATATTATTACGATGATCGACATCTCAGGCTCTTCAATGTTCGGAATTTCAAAAATAAATAGAATCGAAATGTATCAAGAACTACTCGCACTTTTTGGATTGGCTGCTTCTAAAACCAATGACAATTTTGGCATGCTTTTTTTTCATAACGCACCCGTAACTTTTCTTCCTCCAAGAAAGTCAAGGTCCCACCTCTTTTTAGGGTTAACTCAATTAAAAGAACAGCCTCTGCAAGGAATGAAAAGCGACCTTCGTCCCGCTCTAACCTACCTATCCCACTTTATTAAAACCCCATCTTTAATTTTTATCATTTCTGACTTTTTGATACCCCCTTTTTCTGAGGAATTAAAATTATTAGCCAGAAAGCATGAAGTGATGTTGGTTCACTGTTTTGATGATGCAGAAAAAGGATTCAGACTCAAAGGAATTTATGAAGCACAAGATCCTGAAACAGGTGAAACCTACTTGGTAGACGGAAATTCACCTAAGGTTCGCTCGATGCTTTTAAACCAATTCACCCAAAACTCTTTGTATCTTGAACAACTCGCTCGAGATACAAAGTCGGATTATTTACCATTGAGCATTCAAGATGACTACCTACAACGAGTGGTGCGCCATTTTAACTCTCGCGGGGCTCTTAAGCGGCAATCTCTACGCTAAAGAGAATTTTTCATTCTCGTTAACCCCGTCCAAAATACAACCCGGCAATCGAGCCGTGTTAAAAATTCGTGTGCCTTTAAATCCTGAGGAAACGGAATCTTCCGTAGACATTGGCGACTCAAGTTTATTTGAACTAAATAGTATTTCTGTCTTGGAAAAAGCTTCCGAAAGAACACCCTGTTGTCTCGAGCTTCGATATGAATTAACCGGATATCAAGATCTATCAACTCATCTTCCTCCCATCGAGTTTAAAACGCCAGGCAATTCATTTTCTACGGAACTCCTCGACCTGACAGTGCAAAGCCTTCGTGCTCAGGAAGACAATGAGTTAAGAGAAAGCTTTCCACCTCTCCCTCTTCCCTGGCCCTATCTGAAATGGTTAAAGAAACTTTCCTTAATAAGTGCAATCGCCCTTCTCGGGTTCTATCTTTTCCGAAAATGGCAAAGCCGACCCAAACGTCGAAAAGCCGTTCTAAAACCTTTAAAGAGCTTCCCCAAAGAGGATCCTCATCTATGGCTAAAACAACAGCTCTCACAACTTAAAACAAAACTCAAAAACGATCCTTCGAATGAGCTCTGGATAGACGAATGGGGAATAATTATTAGGGGGTTTCTTTTTAGAAAGAATTGCGTCCCAGCCACCTCTTGGACAACCCGAGAGATCAAAAATACGCTCGCAGAAAACAGTTTTGTTGGAGGAATCCTGGCCTACTTGGAAGCCAGCGACCAATTCAAATTCGCTCCCACATCAGTCAACGAAACATCGATTTTTAATCTGGTAAGTCAATTTATCCAGGAAACCGAGAAGACCCTAGCCTTATGTGGAAATTCTTAGAGCCAAACAATCTTTTGTTTTTGACACTTCCCACGCTAATCGTGGTTTCTATTTTTTTAAAAAAGAAAAAGACAACGCCAATACTCTTGATGTTAACCGACCCTAAATCGATTTTGAAAAACCTTAGTAAATCCACTCGTCTTGTCTTCGGTCTATTTTTTTTAGGGTACCTCGCGATTTTTATTTTAATGGCCGTTGTTTTTTCCAGGCCGATGCGCATTAAATCATGGATTCAAAAATGGACGGAAGGTGTAGATATTGTTTTTGCTCTGGATGTCTCTGAGAGCATGGAGGCTTCAGATTTGACTCCGTCACGAATTATCGCTGCCAAGGCCGTTATCAAAGATTTCGTTACTCACAGGCCAGACGATCGGATAGGACTGGTTATTTTTGGAGGAGAATCCATTCTCAAAAGTCCACTTACTAGAGACTTTGATTTCTTACTTTCTCAAGTCGAGGACGTTAGATTAAGAGAACTAAAACAAGGAACCGCCATCGGCAACGGACTCGCCAATGGGATTGCACGACTAAGGCAATCAGAATCTAAAAATAAGATTTTAATCTTGCTCACAGACGGAGACAGCAATGTGGGAGCGATTAATCCTGTAACCGCTGCTCACCTAGCCCGACAAGAGGGGATCAAAATTTACAGTATTGGTATCGGGCAACAAGATAGAGTTTTGGTTCCTATCTACTCCTACGATATAAAAGGACAACGAGGGCCCTTACTGACACAAATCCCCTCTTACCTGAATCCGGAATTGCTGAAACAAATTTCGGCTATTACGAACGGAAAAGCTTACATGGCCAGAGACACCGGAATGCTGAATCGCATTTTAAAGGATATCGATGCCATCGAAAAAACAAAGATTAAATTATTGCCAATGTCGAAAAAAGAAGAGTTTTTTTTAATTCCCGCACTCATTGCAACTTTCGGTTTGTTTTTTTTGATTATATTACAGGAAACCCGATTTCAACGAAGAAGACTCAATGGAATTTAGATTTGAAAATCCAATCGCCCTTTTTGGTTTAGGTTTTGTTCTGGTCTATTTGGGCAGATGTCTTTGGAAACGAAAATATTTAAAGGATAGCTTTTTATGGCGGAGAACTCTTCTTAATAGTCTTGGATTAATTTTTTGTGTGTTCGGTTTAAGTCGGCCACAGGGAGGAGAGGCCGTTACTTCACAAGTTTCAGAAAGGGCCAATCTCTTTATCGCTATTGATATTTCTCAAAGTATGTTGGCTCAAGACACGTTACCCTCCCGAATCCGATTTGCAATCGATTTTTCCCAAAAATTGCTAGACCAGTTAAACCAAGTAAAAGTAGCGCTCTACCCTTTTGCACTCGATGGCTACATCCAAATGCCGCTCTCATCAGATTTTCAGGCCGCCAAAGATTTACTTTCCTCAATGACCCCATCCATGGCAACGGGTCAGGGGACTGATTTAAGCGCTATCTTGGAAAACCTACTAACTCAAATCTACAAAAACGAAAGAATCGCTAAAGAGCGGGGCAGTGATTGGGTCAAACCACAAATCCTACTTCTAAGCGATGGAGAAACTCACGTTCCCATTAAAGATGCGGTACTTGCACAATTCAAAAAAAATGAAATTCCTATCTTTACTGTTGGCGTGGGCGGAACTCAGTCGGTTGCCATTCCTTTAGAGAATCGATTCGGTAGGAAACTTCTTCTTAGGGATTCTGACGGAAAAACAGTTTTGACCCAGGCTCATCCAGATGTTTTACAAAAAATCTCTCAAATTACGGGCGGGGTTTTTTATCAAGATAGTTTTCAAGAGGTGCCGAAGTTAGTCACCCGACTGAATCAAGCCATGCAACTTGGCAAGCTTGCAACAGGGTTTCGCTCAACTAGAGAGTTTTATCCCCTTTGTTTCATGATGAGTTTCTTCCTGATACTCATTGAGTTTTCGAAGGCCCGATGGGAATTTGCTTTACGCACTCTTCTATTCCTGTTTCTTCTAGGCAAATCCAGCCAGGCTATCGAACCCTTTGAAAACGAAACGGCTGCTGTCGAACATTACAACCGAGGAGTCCAAGCCTATCGCAATGATAATTTGAAGGAATCTGCCGATGAACTGGAAAAAAGTATTTTTTCGAGTCTAGATCCCAAAGTTAGGAAACGAGCTCTTTTCAATTTAGGGAATGTTTACTTAAAAATGGGAGAGATTGAGCAGGCTTTACAAGCTTATCAACAATCTCATGACACTCAAACTTCTAATACCACTTTTGACAAAGAAACTAATCAGAAAATTTCCGACAACCTTGCTCTTCTAGAAAGAATGAACCAGGAAAAACAGAAAAGAAACTCAAAGGAACCCAGGGAAGGAGAAGGTGAAGGCAAAGGAAAGAAAAATGGAGCTGGAAGCGACCCCAAAGGGCCCAAGAAATTTGAAGATGAAGGTCTCTCCGAGGAGATGAAACAAAAAGTCTATGATCATATTTCCGATGAAGAGAGAGAAACACTAAAAAGGCTATCTGAAGAGAAAAACAAAAACTCTGCTAACCGAAAAGTAAAACCTTGGTAACAAAATGAAACTACTTTCTAGCCTATTTTATTTTTCTTTATTTTTTTTCTCTTTCACTTTTGGAAGTGAAAGAGAATTTATTATGGACTGTGGCGTTTCCGAGGCTTTTGTCGGCCAAAAAGTGCTCTGTCAGTTTATACTTTTAAGCGAAGAAAGTTTTGTTGAAGGGGAGGTTATCAAATTCCCTGAATTTCGCGGCTTTTGGAGCGAAAACATCAGTATGAGACAAGGCCCTATCGGGCTAGTGGTCGCCCCTACTCCCTGGGGCGTACGCAAACAAGCCGTCATTGGAAGCTATCTCATTTCTCAAATGGTCGACAAACAAGAAGGCAGTATCTTACCTATGAAGCTCGCCGTTAAATCACGTAGTTTTTTCTCGTCTGATGCCTCTAAGCTATCGGAGAAATCTGAAATTCTCATCTCAGACTCTAAACCTATCCGTTTTTTGCCCCTTCCGGTTAGAAATGAAACCGAAAAGAAAATTGTATTTCTAGGCGCTGTGGGTGAGTTTTCGATAGCCCAGCCGGATCTAATTGTAGAATATCGACTTGAAGAGCCGACTAATCTCAAGGTCTCGATTGAGGGTAAAGGAAACTTTTCGGAGCTTAACAGACTCCCGCTAAATTTGCCTGAGGGCTGTGAAATCGTAAGCCAACGAAGCTTCATTCAGAACTTTGGAGACACCTCGAATAAAACCTTTGATTTCTCTCTTCTTTGCAAAACGACTCCACCACTGAGTCACCCCCTAGGAGCCTTTTTATTTTTCAATCCAAAAACAAAACATTATCATTCGGTTCGACTTCCCAATGCTCGTTTCATGCCTGCACCTACAATCGAAAAATCTTCGACTCCAGTTTTCAAATTGCCCCCGCCAGAACTAACTTGGTCAACGGGAGAAAGTAACATCCCGTCAACTTGGTTTTGGATCGTACAAATAACGATTGCAGTTTTTGCTCTATTCTCATTCGGACGTGCTGAATTGCAACACTCTCGGGAGCTCAAAAAAATCTCGCCCCGTTTTCAAAGAAACTTGATTTGGAAAACAGCTCTAGAGGCACAACAAAAGGGAAAGCCCCAAGAATTTATCCAGCTGGCAGCGAACCTTTTCTCTTCCGTTCTCAAACAAGCGGTTCCATTTAACAAAGACCGTTGGTCAGGTTACACCACTCAGAAACATCTAATTCGTTTATCCCAATCCTCTGTTCCCCCTGAAACTTTAAAGCGCATTCAATCTCTCTTTCAGGCCTACGATCAAACTTTTAGCCCTTTTTCCCCAACGCAGCTCGAAGTTGACTCGAAGCTTCTAGAAAATGACTTAAATAAACTCGCCAAAAATTAGCATTATTTCAGTAAGTTAATTGAGTTCCCACCACGGACGGCTTAGAATTTCGCTGCTTATTTTCTTCCAAAGCCGGTGGCTTTTAGAGTTGACTTCTCGAATCATTTCACTAAGATAACGGACTTTAAAGAAGTTTAGGAGGCGCTCGTGGCACGCATTACCGTAGAAGATTGTTTAGAAAAAATTGCTAATCGTTTTGAACTTATTCACATCGCAGCTAAAAGAGTGAAACAAATGGCCAAAGGGTCCAAGCCTTTAGTTGCAGGCTCAAGAAACAAACCAGCAGTTATTGCACTACGTGAAATTGCTGCAGGTTATGTCAGCAAGGGTCCTGACATTGAACCTGAAATTCTTGAGTAGTCTGTAGTTAATATCTCAAATTAAACCAGGCCCGATATTTTGGGGAGAGTGGGGTATGAAGAAAACTTTCACTTCAACACTCATCATGCTTGGTCTGTTAGTTGGATTGTCAGCATGGTATGTTTTGTACGAACAACAATACCGTCCCAAGCAAAAAGAAGTAGAAGACGGCGATAAAAAGCTTATTTCACTCTCATCAGACCAAATCACCGAAATCAAAATTGAGAAGTTAAAAAATCCCCCAGTGGATGGAACTTCAACTCCAACAACGCCCTCTGAGTACGAAGTCATTGAAATTAAAAGAACAGGGAAAGAATGGTCAATTGTGGCTCCGGTTCAAACTTTAGGAGATTCTATCGCTATCAATTCTTTGGTTAGTGCCGCCTGCGATGCCAAACAAGAACGCATCGTAGAAGATAACGCGAAGGACCTAACCGCCTACGGACTCCAAAATCCGGTTCTCAAAATTTCATTAAAAAAAGAGGCTAACAGTCCGACTCAGGAGCTATGGCTTGGAAACAACACTCCGGTGGCGTACAGTCTTTACGCGAAAATTTCAGGCTCCACTAAGGTTTTCAAAACAAGCCGCAGTTTAAATAGCTCCCTCGATAAAGATCTCTTCGCACTCAGAGATAAAAATGTTTTAGCTCTCAATCGATCCGAAATTGTCGAAGTGGAAATAGAAAATCCCAAAGAAAACATAGTTCTGACTAAAGACTCAAGTTCTACTAAAGACAATTGGATTTTAAGTCGAGAGAACATGCCTGCAGACTCTTTAGAGTGGAACAAAACATTGATGTCGTTAGTAGACCTCAAAGCCACTAAAATTGCTTCTGAAAAAGCAACCCAACTAGCAGATTTTGGGTTGAGCCGACCTTTAGCTAAAGTTATTTTCACTTTGAATGATAAAAAGAGACAAACTCTGCTGGTAGGAAAATCGAAAGGGGCTCTCTTTGCCCAACGAGAAGGCTTAGAAACCATTTTTGAAATTGATAAAACCATCGAAGAAAAGCTGAGTGTCCCGTCTGTACAATATCGTGATAAACATCTTGCTAAATTTGATCGTTATTCTATATCAAAAATCAAATTGGAAACCTCTAAAGAAAGTTGGGAAGTAAAAAAATCGGAAGGGGACAAATGGAATTTTGGCGATGATCAAAATTCAGTAATAGATAACACCCAAATCGATAGTTTGTTGACCAGATTACAAGATATTCAAATCAATAAATTCTCAGCCCGACCCTCAAATTCAGCTACCTCAAATGCCTTCTTAAAAATATCCCTCTTTGAAAAGAACAATAATGTGGACAAAGAAGTGGTCCAAGTTAACCTATCTAAAAAGGTGGGTAATCAGATACAGGGAACCCGCAGTGGCTTGACCGCTGCATTCGAAATTTCAAAGGAAGATTTTGATAAGTTAAATATCTCGAAACAGAGTTTATTGAAACGGGACGAGAAAAATAGCGAAGCAAATAAGCTTCAGAAAAAATCATAAATCAATAGAAATGGAGTCAACCGTGACGTCATCAATCAAAGGTAAATGGGCTTTAGTATTAGGCGCTTCTAGTGGTTTTGGAGAATCCATCTCTTTAAAACTGGCTGAAACCGGAATGAACATTGCGGGAGTCCATTTAGATCGCAAAAGCACTTTGCCTCATGTTGAAGAGGTGACTCAAAAAATCAAAGGTTTTGGAGTTAAGCATCACTTTGTTAACGCTAATGCTGCGGACAAAGACAAACGAAAAGAGATTATTGCAGAGCTAAAAAACATAGCTCCGGAGGGGATCCATTGTTTAGTTCACTCTCTTGCTTTCGGAACTCTTAAACCCTTCACGAGCCCCGAAGAAAAAGACCGAATTTCACAAGAGCAAATGGAAATGACTTTAGATGTGATGGCTCATAGTTTGGTCTATTGGACACAAGATCTCTTGAGTGCCCACATGTTAAGTCGAGGTTCCAGAATTTTTGCGATGACTTCCAGCGGTGGAACCCGAGTTTGGCCGACCTATGGTGCCGTCTCCGCGGCCAAAGCGGCTTTAGAATCTCACTGTAGACAGCTTGCACTCGAGCTTGGTAAACAAGATATTGCTGTAAATGCTGTGCGAGCCGGGGTTACCGATACCCCAGCTCTAAGAAAAATTCCGGGAAATGAACAGATGATTGAGAGCGCTCTACAAAGAAACCCGGGTGGAAGGCTCTCGACTCCACACGATATCGCCAATTTGATTTCATTGTTAGTGCATCCGGAAGCTCGATGGTTAACTGGAAATGTCTTGGGAGTCGACGGAGGAGAGGATATCATTGGGTAGTAAAAGTAAGTTCTAAAAAAGAGGGGACAAAATGAAGGATAAATTTATTTTATGGATTTTCGTATGTTTTTTGGCAGTTAACTCGCTAGCCTTCTCAATGGATTTTAGT
>Ga0194131_10006735_pt1 | contig 15807 bp, 12 predicted proteins | sample TA2KigO120mmetaG_FD_148631 | JGI IMG/M metagenome (GOLD analysis project Ga0194131, IMG submission 148631) | Freshwater microbial communities from Lake Tanganyika, Tanzania - TA2015053 Kigoma Offshore 120m | ecosystem: Environmental > Aquatic > Freshwater > Lake | place: Tanzania: Lake... | reverse complement strand
CGCTGGCGCCCGCGAGCTCGGCGCCGTCCGGCGTGATCCCGGTGCTTGCGGTGGTTGGCGGAATGTGTGGTGCGATCGGCGGCACCGGCGTCGGGGCGGGTCTCTCGGTCGGCGAGGCCAGCACGCGGTCACAGCGCACGGCCGCGCTCATCGTCGGCGCGGCCGCCGGCGGAGCCGCGGTGGGGACGGCCGCGCAGTGGATCGCGCGCGGGAGCCTGGCCGCGCTGTTTGGCGTCACGCTCGAGGTTGGCGGCGGCATCGAAGGACTCATCCTCGGCGCAGCGGCCGGGCTTGGCTACGCGGTGGCCACGCCTCGACTTGGCCCGGGGCACGCTGCTCGACTGCAGGCGGCGGCGCTCATGGCGATCCTGTGCGGGGTGGGGGCATTCGCCCTGACCAGCACCGGCCGGCCCTTGGTCGGCGGAACCCTGCACGCCCTGGCCCGCGAGACCCGTGGCTCGCAGATCACGCTGACTCCGCTGGCGCGGATGCTCGGCGAGCCCGACTTCGGGCCGGTCACGCAGGCGCTCATCGGCACGGGGGAGGGCGCCCTGTTCGGCCTGGGACTCGCGTTCGGCCTGCTGCGGCGGCCTTCCTCACAAGGATCTCAGGAGTCGCTCACCCGATCCTGAAGACTTCCCGCGCGGGCGCGGCGATCCTCCACGTGGAGGAGCCGCCATGGAGACCCCTCGATTCCACTCGGGGCAGGCGATCGCGCGCAGTGCCACCAGCCGCCACACGACGATCCGCATCGAGACCGACCACCCGACCGAATTCATCGATCTGACGGAGCGGGTTCAGGCCGCCGTCGCCGCATCCGGGGTCCGCGCCGGCCTCGTCAACATCCAGACGCTGCATACGACGACAGCCATCGTCGTCAACGAACACGAACCGCTGCTGCTGGCGGACATGGCGGCAATGCTCGAGCGGCTGGCGCCGCAGGATGCCGTCTACCGGCACGACAACGTCAGCCTGCGGACGACGAACTGCGTCCTCGGCGAGCGGCCGAACGGCCATTCGCATTGCCGGGCGCTGCTGCTGGCGATGTCGGCGTGCCTCAACGTCGCCGGCGGCCGCGTGCAGCTCGGACGCTGGCAGCGCGTGTTTCTCGTCGAGCTGGACGGCCCTCGCACGCGCGAGGTGACTGTGCTGATCCTCGGTGACGTCGCGGAATGAGAATCAAGCTGATCCTGCCCGCGCTCACGGAGGCGACGAGCCCGCTGTGGCGGCCGATCAAGTACTCGCTGCTGGAGCGCCATCGCGCGCGGCGCCGCGGCGCACGGCGATGTTCTCTCCGGTCTGCGGCACTTCGCCTACGCCGCGGGGTGGAAGAAGTTCGAGCCGTTGTGGGACGCGGTCATCCGCGCGAAGCGGGCAGGGATGATGCTGCCGGCGCTCGAGTCGATTCTCAGCGAGTTCGGCCGCCGCTCGAACCGGCGCGTTATGCCGCGGAGGACAGGCGTGCGCGATCGAATGCCCGCGCAATCGCGTCGATATCCCGCTGCGTGAACCGGTCGGGCGACGGCGGGATGTTCTCAGGCGGACCCAGCACGACGCCGGGAGCGGCGGTCGGCCGCGCGGCGGGGCAGAGGTCGCCGATGATGCGCGCCAGTCCGGCAATCGGGTCGCCGTGGCCGAGCATCTCGGATCTGGCCCATCGTTCCAGCTCGGCGCTCGCGGACGGGTCAGGCTTCCTTGTCACCGCCGTCATGAGGAACTGCTGCCGCGTGTGGATGCGAGGGACCCGCGCATGCCACGACGCCTGCAGCGGCGTCGGAATCGGAATCGGCTCCAGGAAGTACGCGGGCTTGCCGGCGATAGCGGCTTCGATCATCGTCGTGCTGTAGGACGAGCACGCCACGTCGCTCGCCATCAGCCATTCGCGGACCGAGTCGCTCTTGATCACGTGCAGCCGGCGCGGCACGCGTCCGGTGGGCGACAGCTCCCGCAGGATGGCTTCGAACGACTCGACGTCCGACGTCGGGCGCGGCCTGAGGATGACTTCCACCGAACCGTCGCGCGCGGCGGCGATCAGCCACAGCATCGTCTGCACCAGCGAGTCGCAGCAGAACGCCCGCATGCCGTAGGCGTCCTCGCGAGACATGCCGCGCGTGATCATGCCCTCGAGCTCGACGTCCTGGTAGAAGGCCCAGCGGTAGTTCTCGGGGAAGAACACCCACCGCTTCGCCGGATCCAGACCGGCGGAGGCGGCAAGCTCCGTGCGCGTCTTGAAACGGTGGCGGTACGGCTGCTCGAAGAGGGCGTAGGCGGGATTGCCGTTCACGCGTACGCGGTGCTCCGGCACGCCGAACCTCGCGAGGTACTCCTTGAAGAAGCCGCCCCACGCGTGGTGAATCACCTGCTCCCTGGCGAAGGCGTCGTGCGGCGCTTTGTACTCGAGGTACGCGCCGTAGTAGAGCTGTTCCCAGGAGAGGTTGAAGAAGGTGGGTGGCTCGGCCCAGCCGGCGACGAAGTCCCGCACCCCGAACTCGCGCGCCGAGTAGCAATACGGCGTGACGACGACGCCTGGCGCGTAGGCGGCGCGGATGCGGTCGGCGTTGCCGTGGACGGGCTCAATGGCCACCGAACGCCCCTGTGCGGCGAGGTGGAGGCTCGCCGCGCAGGCGACATCCAGCTCGCGCACCACGTGCTCGACGAGCCAGAGGACGTCGATGGCGAGCGTTTCGGCCATTTGCCCGCTAATCGACAGGCCTTGTCCGACCTTGAATTCAGGCCGGTTTTCTGACCTGGCCGATGGGATTCGGGGACGGACCCGGGGGGCCGTCCCCAAATGGTCTTCCCCTTACGGCAGGTTCGCAGGCGGGTTCTTGCCGCCGGTCGATACAAAGCTCACGCAGTCGCCCTGGTTCTTGAAGACGCCAAAGGTCTGCCAGCCGCCGTTCTTGCACTGGTGCTGCTGGTTCGGTAGGCCGAACACGTAGGCGGCCCCGGCGTTTTCCGCAAGGTTGTTCGTCTGGTTGCCGTTGACGCCCGTCGCGTTGCTGTCCTCTCCAAACGCTCCCACGACGACCGTGCCGCCCGAGACCCCGATGTTCCCGGCGCCAAACTGGTCACCAGTGCCGGTGTTCGACGCCTTGAGGTACGCCTTCTGACTCCAGGTGCTGCCGGTCCGCGTGAATACGTAGGCCGCCCCGGCACCGTCGGCGGAGTTGTTCGTCTGGTTGCCGTTGACCCCCGTCGCGTCGCTGTCCTCAGAGGCTGTCCCCACGACGACCGTGTCACCCGAGATGGCGACGGTGTAGCCGAACTCGTCACCAGCGCCGGTGTTCGAGGCTTTGAGGTACGCCTCCTGACTCCAGACGCCGCCGGCCTGCCTGAACACATAGACCGCCCCGGCGTTGAACACGGAGTCGTCCGCTTCGTCGCCGTTGACGCCCGTCGCGCTGCTCTTCTCTCTGGTTGCCGAAACGACGACCGTGTCGCCCGACACGGCGACGAAATCGCCGAGAAAGTCACCAGCCTCGGTGTTCGAGCCCTTGAGGTACGCCTGCTGACTCCAGACGCCGCCGATCCGCGCGAACACGTAGGCCGCTCCAGAAATGTCCGCGCTGTTGTCTGCCTGGTTGCCGTTGACGCCCGTCGCGTTGCTGTCCTCTCCCCATGCTCCCACGACGACCGTATCGCCCGAGACGGCGACGCTATTGGCGAACTGGTCACCAGCGTTGGTGTTTGACGCTTTGAGGTACGCCTCCTGACTCCAGACGCCGCCGGCCCGCGTGAACACATAGGCCGCCCCGGCGTTCGACGCGAAGTTGTTCGTCTCGTCGCCATTGACGCCGATCGCGTTGCTGTCCTCTCTGGATGTCCCCACGACGACCGTGTCGCCCGAGATGGCGACGCTGAAGCCAAACAGGTCATTAGCGTCGGTGTTCGAGGCTTTGAGGTACGCCTCCTGGCTCCAGACGCCCCCGGTCCGCGTGAACACGTAGACCGCCCCGGCGTCGGGCGTGGAGTCGTTCGTCTCGTCGCCGTTGACGCCCACCGCGTCACTGTCCTCGGAGGGTGCCGCTACGACGATCGTGTCGCCCGAGACGGCGACGTTGGAGCCGAAGCCGTCGCCAGCGCCGGTGTTCGAGGCTTTGAGGTACGCCTGTTGACTCCAGACGCCGCCGGTCCGCGCGAACACGTAGACCGCCCCGGCATTGGTCGCGAGGTTGTTCGCCTGGTCGCCGTTGACGCCCGTCGCGTCGCTGTCCTCTCCGGGGGCCCCCACGACGATCGTGTCCCCCGAAATGGCGACGCTCAGGCCAAGATTGTCACCAGCGTCCGTGTTCGAGGCTTTGAGGTACGCCTGCTGGACGAAGGGGTCGATCGTGAGCGGGTAGCGGGCACCCGCGTCATCGACGCGCAGCGCCAGCGTGCGCCCCTCGAGCTCGAGCCAGACAGGCAGGTCACGTCCGTCGGCGTCCATCGCAAACAGGCCCTGGTACCGAATCGAGGACGACGCGAAGGCGAGGCCGTCGTTGACGGCGTCCAGCTGCGCGTCGAGTGTGCCACCCACGGTCAGCGACAGTGTGAGTGGGCCTTCTCGGCGTCCTGCCGGCGGCGCGTCGAGCGTAAAGCCCTGCTCGAGGCCGAGCGGGCCATTGACGTACCATTCGTCCAGCGCGCCGCGCCGGTACACAACGCGATTCGCCTCCGCCCGGGGCTCCGCGCCGGCGACCGGGCGAAGCGCCTCGCCGTAGCCGTACGCACGAAGCGCCAGCGTCAGTCGCTCGTTCGCCGACGACACTTCCACGCCCGCCGCGCTGAACCGGGCGGTCAGGCCGTGGCGCGCGTTCTCGGCACGGATGTGCCCATCGTCGGCAACGGCGTGATAGGCGCCGTCATCCCGGCCGAGCGCCTGCGAAATGCCCGCCTGCGCGGCCATCGGAAGCCGTGCGATCTCCGTCGTGGCCGGCATGCTGAGCGCATCCGGCGTACTGGCTCGGCTCGCCACGCCAAGCAATGCGAGAGTCCCGACGATGGCGGCATACAGCGCGTTCCTCATGAACAGTCTCTCCTTGATGGACCAACAGGAAGCAGTAGCGGGTAATCCCATAGACGGCCCGAGTAGACGAGTTTCCGGGTCGACACGGCTCCGCCATGCTGCGTCCGCAGTCCGGACAAAACTCGTCTCGTCGTGGAGACCCGCGAAGGGATGCGCGGCGCCATGCGCGATGGCGCGACTGGATGGAAGAGCCGGGCGCCAAAAGAAAAAGGCCAGTCATCGCTGACTGGCCTTTCAGAATTTGGTTGCGGGGGGGGGATTTGAACCCCCGACCTTTGGGTTATGAGCCCAACGAGCTACCGGACTGCTCCACCCCGCGTCACTGTGTGCGAACTACCAATGTAACACGCGGATCGGGAAGCGTAAAGATCCGGGGACGCGCGTCAGCGCGATGTGCCCGCGGCGCCGAGGTCCTTGATGATGAACAGCTTTTCGCCGGGCCTCATGAGACCGAGCTCGCGGCGGGCGATGGCTTCGATCGCGTCGGGGTCCTCGCGGAGCCGGCGCGCCTCTTCACGCAGACGGGCGTTTTCGGCGCGGGCCTCGGCCAGCGACTGCTCCAGCCGGCTGTACTGCTGCCTCGCTTCAATCATCGCCAGCAGCCCCTTGTCGCCCACCAGCGAGTCGATCACGAGCACGCAGCCGACCACGACGAGCGCAATCCGGACGGCCCGCCCGCGGCGGCGGCGCGGCGTAATCGTCGTCGATTCGGTCTGCGTCGCAGTCTTTTTCTTCACCGGCCGTGCCACAATACCGCGTTTCGATCGCGAGTACAAGTCGTTTATTACCGCAGTCGAACCAAAAGTACAAGAGAAATCACGCGAGTACAAGAGAAATCGTGAGCTCAGCCGCAGACCCGGGCGCGCTCGTCGTCCTCACCACGCTTGCCGCCGACGCCGACGGCGCGGCGCTGGCGCGCACGCTCGTCGAGGAGCGCCTGGCCGCGTGCGTCAACGTGCTGCCGGCGATGACCTCCGTCTACCGCTGGAAAGGCGCGGTGGAGCAGGACCGCGAGCAGCAGCTCGTGATCAAGACGGCCCCCGCGCAGCTGCCCGCGCTCGAGGCGCGGCTGCGCGAGCTCCATCCCTACGAGCTCCCGGAGTTCCTCGTGCTGTCGGCCTCCGGCTCGAAGGCCTACCTGGATTGGGTGGCCGAGGCGTCGCGGCGGTAGCGCAGGTATTCGAAGACCATCGGCAGCAGCGACGCGAACACGATCCCGAGCGCCACCAGCGAAAAGTTGTCCTTCACGATCGGCACGTTGCCGAAGACGTAGCCCGCGCCCACGCAGACGCCGACCCACGCCAGGGCGCCGGTCACGTTGTAGAACGCAAACGACGGATAGGACATCTCGGCGACGCCGGCCACGAACGGGACGAAGGTGCGGATGATCGGCGCGAAGCGCGCCAAGACGATGGCCTTGCCGCCGTGCCGCTCGAAGAAGTCGTGCGCGCGATCGATGTACACCGGATTCACCCATCGCCCCCAGCGCGCGTCGGTCCTGGCCAGCAGGATGACGCGCACGCCGACGAACCGTCCCACCGCATAGTTGACCGCGTCACCGGCAATGGCGGCCACGAGGACCAGAACGGTGGCGACCCGGACGTCGAGCGCGCCCGTCGCCGCAATCGCACCGGTCGCGAACAGCAGCGAGTCGCCGGGCAGGAACGGCGTCACGACGAGGCCGGTCTCCGCGAAGATGATCAGGAAGAGGATGGCGTAGATCCACGCGCCGTAGGCGGCGACGATCTCGAGCAGGTGCTGGTCGACGTGAAGGAACAGGTCAACCAGTTCAGACACGATCGAGCGCCTGGGCGAGGTCTTCCTGGAGGTCCTCGATGTCCTCGATGCCGACCGACACGCGCACGAGGTCGTCGGTGATGCCGAGCTGCGCGCGCCGCTCGGGCGGCACGGATGCGTGCGTCATGGTCGCGGGATGACTGATGAGCGTCTCGACACCGCCGAGGCTCTCGGCGAGCGCCATGAGGCGGACGCCGTTCAGCACCGTGCGCGCGCGCTCGAGCGAGCCGGCCTGGAACGAGATCAGGCCGCCGAAGCCGGACATCTGCCGACGGGCCAGCGCATGCTGCGGGTGAGACGGCAGGCCTGGATAGTGCACCTTGGCGACCTTCGGGTGCGCGGCCAGGTACTCGGCCAGCACCATGGCGTTCGCGTTGTGCCGCTCCATGCGGATCGGCAGCGTCTTGGTCCCGCGCAGCACCAGCCATGCGTCCATGGGGCCGAGGATCGCCCCCTCGGCGTTCTGCACGAACCGCAGCCACTCGATGTGGTCGTCGCGCACGGCGACGACGACGCCGCCGACGCTGTCGGAGTGCCCGTTGAGGAACTTGGTCGTACTGTGGACCACCAGGTCGGCGCCGAACCGAATCGGCCGCTGCACGTACGGACTGGCGAACGTGTTGTCCACGACCACCGCCACGCCGCGGCGATGCGCGATCTCGCAGGCGGCCGGCAGGTCGGTCAGGCCGAGCACGGGATTGGTCGGCGTCTCGAGGAACAGCATCTTCGTCGCCGGCGTGATCGCGCGCTCGATCAGGTCGAGCTGCGAGGTGTCGACGTAGGTGAAGTCGAGGCCGAACTTCCGCAGCACGCGCTCGAACAGCCGGTAGGTGCCGCCGTACGTGTTGTCGGTCACGACGACGTGATCGCCCGCCTCGAGCAGCGTCATGATCGCGCCCTCGGCGGCCATGCCGGACGCGAACGCGAACCCGGCCCTGCCGCCCTCGATGGCGGCGATGTTGGCCTCGAGCGCGGCGCGCGTCGGGTTCTGCGTGCGCGCGTACTCGTAGCCCTTGTGGACGCCGAGCGCGTCCTGCACGTAGGTCGACGTCTGATAGATGGGCGTGACGATCGCGCCGGTGGAGGGGTCGGGCTCCTGGCCCGCGTGAATGCAGATCGTACTGAAGCGTGCGGTGTCGCGCAGTGTCACAGACGTACGAGAGTACTCTGATATCATCTCGCGGACAACCGCGTGACACGAACACGCCAGATGTCGTTCTCTTTACAAAGACTTTCAGGCGCGTTAGTGTCACGCGCGTGGCTGCGCTGGTCCGAGGACACAGCGCGGCATTCCTGGTTGCGCCCATCCGCGCTGTGTCCCGCCTCCGCGACTGGCTGACCGGCACGTTCGCCGGCCGCGCGCTCCTCGCAGGCCTTCTCATCAAGAGCGCCACGCTCACGCTTGCCGCCGCGGGCGTCCCGCTCACGGGGATGCTCGGCCTCATCGACGCGTGCGGCGGCATCGCGCTGCTGGTCGGCGCGTCCGTCTGGGCGTACCGGCTGTTTGTCGCCGCCAAGCGCCGCCTGCTGTGGCGCGTGCGCCGCAAGCTCACGCTGTCGTACATCTTCATCGGCGTCGTGCCGGCGCTGCTCATCATCTGTTTCTTCCTGCTGGCGGGGCTGCTGCTGTTCTTCAACGTGAGCTCGTACCTGATGCAGAGCCGCATCCGCGCGCTCGTGGACCAGACGGCGTTCCTGGCGCAGACCGCGGCCCTCGAGCTGCAGCGCTCGCCGGGTGCGGACGCGTTCGCCGAAACGCTCGCGCGGCGGCAGGCCGGCGCCTTCGAGCGCCACCCGGACACGTCGTACGCCGTGATCGCGGCCGAGCGCGCGTGCGGCGGCAACCCGCGCGGCACGAGCGCCGCCGTGCGCGACGTGCTCGTCGCGGGCCCGTGGTCGCATCTCGCGGCCCCGGGGGCGCTGCCGGAGTGGGTGACCTGCGCGGGGTACGCGGGACTGATCGTCTACCCGGACGGCACCGCCTCGCGTGTCGCGGTCCGCGCCGTGGCGTTCCCGCCGGTCGCGGCGCCGCGCTACGCGGTCCTCGTCGATCTGCCGCTGACCCGCGCCATCGCCGAGGAGCTGCGCGGCGACACCGGCGTGGAGCTCGGTGACACGACCACGCTCATCGCCGACGAGCGGGGCGATCCGGGCAACCCCGACATCACGGTCGATATCGGCGGCAACCCGAGCGAGGCGGCGTTTCCGCCGCCGGCCGATACCCGGGCCGGCATGCTGCGTCGCCCGCGCGAGTGGGTCGTGTTCCTCGACTCGGTGGACTGGGACAGCGGCCGGCCGGGCACGGTCACGATGGCGATTCGCACGACGATTGCGGACATCTACGACCGCATCTCGGCGACGCCGGTGGCGCAGATCGGCAACTTCAACTTCGGCCAGGTGCTGCTCATCCTCCTGGGCGTCGTGGGCGGCCTGTTCCTGGTGATCCAGATCGTGGCGCTCGGCATGGGGCTCGGGCTCGCGCGCTCGATCACCGGGTCGGTCCACGAGCTCTTCACCGGCACGGAACGCGTCCGGCAGGGCGACTTCACCCACAAGATCTCCATCCGGACGCGCGATCAGTTCGGCGAGCTGGCCGACTCGTTCAACTCGATGACCGCCAGCGTCGAGGAGCTGCTGCAGCAGAAGGCCGAAAAGGAGCGCCTCGAGCAGGAGCTGCGCATCGCGCGCGAGATCCAGATGTCGCTGCTGCCGCAGGGACCGCTGCGCATGCCGGGCCTCGTGCTGACCGCGCACTGCGAACCCGCGCGCGAAGTGGGCGGGGACTACTACGACGTGCTGCCCATCGACGATCACCGCCTCGGCATCCTGATTGCCGACGTGGCGGGCAAGGGGACGTCGGCGGCGCTCTACATGGCCGAGCTGAAGGGCCTCATCCTCGCGCTCAGCCAGCTCCACCGGTCGCCGCGCCAGCTGCTGATCGACGCCAACCGCATCATCTCCCGGCATCTCGACCGGCGCAGCTTCATCACCATCACCTACGCGGTGGCCGATCTCGAGGCACGGACGCTGACGCACGCGCGCGCCGGGCACTGTCCGCTGCTGTACCGGCAGGGCGAGGGCAACGGCGAGCGCCGCGTGCGCGTCCTGTGCCCGGATGGGCTGGTCCTCGGGCTGCAGATCGACAATGGGGACATGTTCACCAGCCTGCTGGAAGAGGTCACGGTGCCGATCGCCGGCGGCGATCTGTTCGTGCTCTACACCGACGGCATCACGGAAGCGATGAACGCCGCCGGTGACTGCTTCGGCGATCAGCGGCTCGGCGCGCTCGTCGAGGAGCACGGCGACCTGCCGTCGGACGAGCTGCGCGAGCGCATCCTGCGGGAGATCCGGTCGTTCGTCGGCGGCGCGCCGCAGCAGGATGACATGACGATGCTGCTGATGCGGGTTGAGGCATGATGTGCGATTTGCAATGTTGTGATTTGCGATTGTGCAATTAACGCGATCATTCACAAATCACAAATCACAAATCACAAATGACCCTTCCCGTTGTCGTCTTCAGCACGACGTCCGATATCGAAGCGAGCGTCGTGACGGCGCTCCTGGACAGCCACGGCATTGCCAGCTTCCGCATCTCCGGCAATCCGCAGGCCATCCTGCCGATGACCGTGCACGCGCTCGGCGAGATCCGCATCGCGGTGGCGGAGGAGAACGCGGAGTCGTCGCGGCGCATCATCGAGAGCCACCGCGAGGACGTCGGCACGCGCGTCGTCCGGCTGCGCGACGAGTTCGAGGACCTCGAGCGCCGGACCGGCCACCGGTTCAGGGACCGCGGCCTGCTGGAGCACGCGCTCACGCACAAGTCGCGCGCCGCGGAGGACGCCTCGGGCGGCGTCGCCGACAACGAGTCGCTCGAGTTCCTCGGCGACGCCGTGCTCGGGCTCGTCGTCGCCGACCTGCTCTTCCGGCGCTATCCGGGCTACACCGAGGGGCAGAAATCGAAGATCAAGGCGGCCGTCGTCTCCACGCAGTCGCTCGGCCGGCATGCGGAACGCCTGCGCCTCGGCGAGCACCTCATTCTCGGCCGCGGCGAGGAGAAGACCGGCGGGCGCTTCAAGCAGGCGCTGCTGGCCGATGCCTACGAGGCGCTCATCGCGGCGATCTACCTCGACGGCGGACTGCCGGCGGCGGCGGCCTTCCTCGAGCGGGAGCTCACCGATGCGATCGAGGCGGGCTCCGTGCAGACGGTGGTCGGGCAGGACTTCAAGTCGGCGCTGCAGGAGCGCCTGCAGGCGCTGGGCAAGCCGCTGCCCGAGTACCGCCTGGCCGGCGAGGCCGGCCCGGATCACCGCAAGGAGTTCAACATCGAAGTCGTCGTCGCCGGTGAAGTGCTGGGCGCGGCGACCGGCCGGGCGAAGAAGGAAGCCGAACAGGAGGCCGCTCGCCTCGCTCTCGCGAGGCTCGCATGAGCGCAGGTTCCGAGTTCCGAGTTCAGGGTTCCGGGTTCGGGTTCCGGGTTCGGGTTCGGGTTCCCGGTTCAAGTCTGTTCAGGTGAACGAATCCACTTCGGTTCGATGTTCTCGAGCGGACGGGCGAGCGTGTCGAGCAGGGCGGCCGGCGTCTCGTGTGACACGACCAGCTCGCGATTCGACGGCTTGATGAAGCCGTCGGCGACCGCGCGATCGAACAGCGCCAGCAGCGGGTCGTAGAACCGGCGCACGTTCAGCAGCCCGCAGCGCTTCCGGTGCAGGCCGAGCTGCGTCCACGTCACCACCTCGCAGAACTCCTCGACGGTCCCGAAGCCGCCCGGCAAGGCCACGAATGCATCCGACAGCTCCGCCATGACCGCCTTGCGTTCGTGCATGGAATTGACGACGCGGAGTTCGGTGAGGCCGCGATGGGCGATCTCGCGATCGACGAGGTGCTGGGGGATGACGCCGATGGCCGTCCCACCCGCGGCAAGCACGGCGTCGGCGATGACACCCATCAGGCCAACGCCGCCGCCGCCGAACACGAGCGCGACGTCGCGCCCGACGAGTTCCCGCGCGAGCGCGTCCGCGGCGCGGGCGTACTCGGGATCAGCCCCGGTACTCGAGCCGCAGAAGACGCAGACGCGCCGGATCAATCGATCTCGATGATGCCCCAGCCCTTGCGTTCGTCGGGCGTCGCCTCGACGCCCGCGTAGGCGAGCGCGGGCGCCGGCTCGGCCTGGGGCACGCGCGCGAGCGCGTATTGCTGCACTTCGCGGACGACGTCCTCCTCGCCCGGCGGGACCGGACGGCAGTGCAGGCGGACCCAGAGGCGGAGCAGGGGATCGGTGAAGCTGTAGCGCTTCTGCCGCGCGGTGACAAGGTCCACGTCCTCGAGCCACGACAGGTAGTCCTTGGTCGAGCCCGGCGTCCGGTGGAGGCGCAGCGAGATCTCGGTCAGCGTCAGCGGTTCCTCGTCGGCGAGGATGTCGAGGATGGCCTTCAGCGCGCCGTAGCCGCGCGCGCGGTGCAGGCGCAGCTCGTAGCAGAACCGGCACCAGTGGTTGAGCGCGCCGTCCACGGTCATCAGCGCGGTGAGCGCGCTGATGGGATCCGCGGTGCGGCCCATCTGGCCCATCGTCTCGCCCAGCGCGCGCACGTAGACGGCGCGGCCGTCTGAGAGCGCCTGCACCGTCCGGCCCAGGTAGTCGCGATCCTCGGTCGCCATCTGCTCGTAGCCGTTGAAGGTCGGCGCCAGCTGATCGGTGGCGTCGGTGGCGGTGAGCGGCGGGAGGTGCATGACCTCGAAGCGCGACGTGGCGTCGCGCAGCAGCCGGTGCGCACGCGCGACGTAGCGGGTGGTCAGCACGAAGCGGTTCGGGCTGGCGGAGAGCGACTCGACCAGATCGCGCAGCACGTGGCGCAGCCCCGGGAAGCTCTCGAACGTGCGCAGCTCGAGCACCTCGTCCAGCAGGAACGTGCAGGGCTCGCCGCCGGGCGCGCGGGCGGTATCGAAGTAGGTACGGAGCGTCTCGAACGCCTCGCGTGCGGTCGCGGGCGCGGGGTCGGGCCGGTGCCACGGGAATGGCGACGCCCCGGTCACCGCCTGCAGGAAGCGCTCGGGCGTGGTGGCGCACCGCTCGACATCTATGTACTGCGCCGCGCCACGGCCGATGCGGTCCCGGAGGCGCTGCAGGAGCCAGGTCCGGCCCGTGCCGCAGCCGCCCAGGACGACCGGGATTCGGGAAGGCGAGGCCTCCAGTGCGCTCTGCACCCGTCGTTCGAACCCAGCCTGTGGAACCGTCATTCCCTTTTCCCCCCGCTCATTGGGATTCTCACCCCATGCCGGCGCGCCGTCGCGATCGCCTCGGGATAGCCGGCATCCGCGTGCCGCGCCACCCCGATGCCCGGATCGCAGGTCAGCACGCGCTCGAGTCGCTGCTCGGCTTCGGCCGTGCCGTCGGCCACGATCACCATGCCCGCGTGCAGCGAGTAGCCGATGCCGACGCCGCCGCCGTGGTGGACCGACACCCAGGTCGCGCCGGCCGAGGCGTTCAGCAGCGCGTTGAGGATGGGCCAGTCGGCAATCGCGTCGCTGCCGTCGCGCATGGCTTCGGTCTCGCGGTTGGGCGAGGCCACCGAGCCGGTGTCGAGATGGTCGCGGCCGATGACGATCGGCGCCTTGACCTTCCCGGTGCGCACGAGCTCGTTGATCGTCACGCCAAACCTCGCGCGGTCGCCCTGGCCGAGCCAGCAGATGCGCGCCGGCAGTCCCTGGAACGCGACGCGCTCGCGCGCCATCGCAATCCACCGGCACAGCGCCTCGTCGTGCGCAAACATCTCGAGCGCGGCATCGTCGGTCACGCGGATGTCGTCGGGATCTCCGGAGAGCGCGGCCCAGCGGAACGGTCCCTTGCCCTCACAGAAGAGAGGACGCACATATTCCGGCACGAAGCCCGGAATGTCAAACGCATTCTCGACGCCGCCGCGCTGCGCTTGAGCGCGGATGTTGTTGCCGTAGTCGAAGGTCACCGCGCCGCGCGCCTGCAACGCCAGCATCGCTTCCACGTGGCGTGCCATCGACGCCGTCGATCGCGACATGTACTGCTGTGGATTGCGCTCGCGCAGGACGCGGGCCTCAGCAAGCGACATGCCGTGCGGCACGTAGCCGTTGAGCGCGTCGTGTGCCGACGTCTGATCGGTGAGCACGTCCGGAACTGCGTCACGCTGAAGAATTTCCGGCAGCGCATCCGCGGCATTCACCTCGAGCGCGATCGATCGCGCGATGCCGCGGCGCCGCCATCCTTCGACTTTGTCGAGCGCCTCGCTCACATTTGTCGTCGATTCGTCGACATAGCGGGTGGCGAGCCGGCGCGCGATGCGCTCGCGGTCCACTTCGACGACGAGCGCCGCCGCGCCGTTCATCGTGGCGGCGAGCGGCTGGGCGCCGCCCATGCCGCCGAGTCCGGCCGTCACGACCACGCGTCCGCTCAACGTGCCGCCGAAATGGCGACGCGCAACCGCGGCGAAAGTCTCGTAGGTTCCCTGCAAAATCCCCTGTGTGCCGATGTAGATCCAGCTGCCGGCGGTCATCTGGCCGTACATCGTCAGGCCGCGGTCCTCGAGGTCGCGGAAGGTCTCCCACGTGGCCCACGCGGGCACGAGCAGGGCGTTGGCGATGATGACGCGCGGCGCACCCGCGTGCGTGCGGAACACGCCCACCGGCTTTCCCGACTGCACGACGAGCGTCTCGTCGTGGCCGAGACGCCGCAGCTCGCCGACGATGGCGTCGAAGGCGTCCCAGTTGCGTGCGGCCTTGCCGGAGCCGCCGTAGACGATCAGATCGTCGGGACGCTCGGCGACGTCGGGATCGAGATTGTTCATGAGCATGCGCAGCGCCGCTTCCTGGAGCCAGCCCCTGCACGTCAGTGCAGTGCCGCGTGGCGCCCGGATGATGCGCGTGCTGATCGTCATGCGTTGTAACGAACTGGAAGGACGTCCCGAACGAAAGATCAGAGGCTAGGAGTCGAGCGGCGGCTTGTCAAATGAAATCAAAAAAAATTTTCAGTTGACAATCAGCGCGCACGCGGTCTCCAGATCGCCGGACGCGATCGCTGCGGTAATCGCGGCCAGATCGCGCGACGGCGGACGGTCGTGTTCGAGCATCGGCACGCGCGCGCGAATGAAATCATGGGCGCGCGCGAGCGGCGCCGAGGTCGCGAGCGGCCGCAGCAGGTCGATCGCCTGGCACGCGCACAGGATCTCGACCGCGAGCACCTGGCGCGCGAGCTCCACCGCGCGCGACGCCTTGAGCGAGGCCGCCATGCTCATGCTCACGTGGTCTTCCCGGCTGGCGGAGGTCGGGATCGTGTCCACGCCGGCGGGATGCGCGAGCGTCTTGAGCTCGGAGGCGAGCGCGGCGGCCGTCACCTGCGCCATCATCAGCCCCGACTGCAGCCCGCCGTGCCGCGTGAGGAACGCCGGCAGGCCGCTGAGCGCCGGGTTCACCAGCCGTTCGGCTCTTCGCTCGCTGATCGTGGCGAGCTGGGCGAGCGCCATCACCATCAGATCGGCGGCCATGGCCACCGGCGCGCCGTGGAAGTTCCCGCCGGACACGATTTCGCGCGTGTCGGCGAACACCATCGGGTTGTCGGTGGCCGCGTTTGCCTCGATCCGGAACACGTCGAAGGCAAATCGAAGCCCGTCGCGCGCCGCGCCGTGCACCTGCGGCGTGCAGCGCATCGAGTACGCGTCCTGCACGCGCCCGCAGTTGGCGTGCGCGGCATTGATCCCGCTCCCGGCGAGCAGCGTGCGCAGGTTGGACGCCGACGTCGCCTGCCCGGCGAAGCCGCGCGCGGCGTGAATCCGGGCGTCGAACGGGCGCGTGGACCCCTGCAGCCCGTCGATGCTCAGCGCCGCCGCGATGTCGGCGGCACGCGCGAGGCGACGCGCGCCGTCGAGCGCGAGGCCGAGCAGCGCCGTGGACGCCTGCGTGCCGTTGATGAGCGCCAGCCCCTCCTTCGCGGCGAGCGTGGCAGGGGAGAGCCCGGCGCGGCGGAGCGCCGCGGCGCC
>Ga0194131_10006733_pt1 | contig 15809 bp, 7 predicted proteins | sample TA2KigO120mmetaG_FD_148631 | JGI IMG/M metagenome (GOLD analysis project Ga0194131, IMG submission 148631) | Freshwater microbial communities from Lake Tanganyika, Tanzania - TA2015053 Kigoma Offshore 120m | ecosystem: Environmental > Aquatic > Freshwater > Lake | place: Tanzania: Lake... | reverse complement strand
AAGGAGGCCCAGAAAGCTGCCGACGCCGCCAAGCAAGCCGCCGACACCGCCAAGGCCGACCCGATGCTGGCAAAAGCCGACCCGATGAATCCGAATCAGCCGATGGGGCCGGATGCCAAGGCGGACCTCGCCAAGCAACAAGCCGAGATCGCCAAGCAAGCCGAAGCCGCCAAGCTCCCCGAAGCCGCCAAGGAAGCCCAGAAGGCGGCTGAAGCGATCAAGGCCGGCGACATTCAAAAGGCGCTCGAGAAGCAGGCGAACGCGCTGAAGCAGTTGCAAGAAGCCGCCAAGAACAATCCGATGCCTCAGGGCGACCCGATGAAGGGCGACCCGATGGCAGCGAAGGGCGATCCAATGAAGGGTGACCCCATGAAGGGCGATCCGATGGCAGCGAAGGGCGACCCGATGAAGGGTGACCCCATGAAGGGCGATCCGATGGCAGCGAAGCCGGGCGATGCCAAGCCGGCTGGCGAAGCCAAGAAGGGGGACATGCCGGCGCAGGCCAAAGAGAACATGGCCCAACCGGGCGAAGCCAAAGGTAACGAGCCGATGGCCAAGGGCGACCAGCCGATGGGCCAGGCCAAGCCGCAGCAAGCGCCGATGAAGGGCGATCAGCCGATGGCCCAGGCCAAGGGGGATCAACCGAAGGGCCCGATGGCCGGCGGCGACAAGCCGATGGCTCAGGCCAAGCCCGATCAGCCCAAGCAAGGTGGCCAGCCGATGGCCAAGGGCGATCAGCCCAAGGCCGGTGAGGCTAAGGCGGGCGAAGCCAAGGCTGCGCAAGCCAAGGCCGATCCGATGGGTGGTCAGCCGATGGCGCAGGCCAAGCCCGGCGCCGATCAACCGAAGGGCGACCCGATGGCGGCGAAGGGCGACCCAATGGGCGGCCAGCCCATGGCGCAAGCCAAGGGCGATCCGATGGCCGGCCAAAAGGGCGACAAGGGTATGGGGCAAGGCGACAAGGGCATGGGCCAAGGTCAGGGACAAGGCAAAGGTCAAGGCCAGCCTCAGCCTGGTCAACTTGCTCAGCAACAAAAGCAATTGATGGACGCGACCAAAGCGCTCGGCCAATCGCAGGAAGCGACGCAAGCCGCCCAGGCCGCTCTCGCGCAAGCCCAAGCGCAGGCGCCGCAAGCCGTGCAGCCGCAGTTGCAGCAAGCTCAGCAACAACTGCAGCAGGCCCAGCAGAATCTGCAGCAAGGCCAGCCAGGACAAGCCGGTCAGGCTCAGCAGCAGGCTGCCGATCAACTAGGCCAGGCGCTGCAAGCCCTCGAAAACGCTCTCGGTCAGCAACCGGGCCAGCAGTCCGCAAAGGCAGACCCCGGCATGGGCCAGGGCGACAACGGCATGGGCCAAGGTGACAAAGGCATGGGCAAGGGCATGGGTGAAGGCCAGGGCATGGGCGAGGGTCAAGGCATGGGCGAGGGTCAAGGCATGGGCCAAGGTCAAGGCCAAGCTCAAGGACAAGGCCAGGGCCAGGGCCAGGGCAAGAGCGACAAGCAGGGCAAGGGCAATGAGATGAACACTGCCAAGGGCGAAGGCAACCGCCAGGCCGACGGCAATGTCAGCAACAAGAAGTCGCAGCTCAACGACGTCACCGGCGACGGTAGCTTCCTCCACCTGCCGCCGCGCCAGCGCGAAATCATCCGGGCGGCGATGAGCGGCAACTTGCCTCCGGAGTACGCCCAGATGATTCAGCAGTACTACATCAACATCGCGCGCGGCCGTCCCGCCTCCGGCACCGCGCCGGCTGCCCCGCCGATGCCCAAGTAAGTTCTCACCGATTAGCCTTGTTTAGCCCCGCCTCGTAGAGGTGGGCGGAAGTAACGCAACGACCGCCCGCCTCTTCGAGGCGGGGCTAAACATTTTCCCGAGTGGCTTCCTATGCGCTTTCTCATCCTGTCGATCGTTTTCACCATCACCTCCGCCGGTGTGGCCGCCCAGGAGAAGGAAAAAAAAGTCGAAATGGATGAGGCCACCAAGAAGGCCACGGCCAAGGCTCTCGCTTGGCTCAAGAATCGGCAGAATCCCGACGGATCATTTTCCGACGGCGCCTACGCCCACAATACGGCCATCACGGCTTACGCCATGCTCGCCTTCATGTCACAGGGACACCTGCCGGGCCAAGGGACGTATGGCCCCGAAGTCGCCAAGGCCGGCCGATTCCTGGTCGCTGCCCAGCGCGAGATCGATGGCTATCTGGTCGGCGCTCGCGGGGGCAACATGTATTGCCACGCGATGGCGACGCTGGCCCTTGCCGAACTCTATGGCCAAACTGGCGACGACGCGCTCAAGCCCGTCGTCAAGAAAGCGACCGATCTCATCGTTCGTTCGCAGGCGCCCAACGGGGGCTGGCGCTATGAACCCCACCCGACAGGCGCCGACATCTCGGTAACCATTATGCAAGTGATGGCCCTGCGCGCCGCCAAGAACTCCGGTCTGCACGTGCCCGACACCACAATGAAAAAGGCGCTTGCTTATATCAATTCGTGTTATCGACCGCAGGCAGGTGGCTTCGCCTATATGCCTGGCAGCACGCCCGGCTTCGCTCGCACCGCCGCCGGCGTCTGCGTTCTCTATCTCGCGGGTGAATACAACGACGACCGCCTCAAGAAAATGCGCGATGAGAAGAAGCCGAACCCCGTCGACTACCTGCACCGCCACTTTGAGTCGCCGATTCACTTCTACTACGGCCATTACTACGCCGCCCACGCAATGCACCAGGTCGGCGGCAAGGACTGGGAGGAGTGGTACGGCCGACTTGTAAAGTACTTCGTCGCCTCCGGCATCCAGCAACAAGACGGCAGCTGGTCCACGACGCGCCACCGGGAAGTCGGGCCCGTTTACCAAACCAGCATTGCGGTCATCATCCTCTCGGTGCCGGCGCACTATCTGCCCATCTTCCAACGATAGTCGCGCAGTGGGCGCCAGAAAGTCAACGGCCAACAGATTGCTGCAGACCGTACTCGTCGCATGGCGTGGCGTGTTTTCAATGTGCCGCGGCAGTGAAGATTCACCCCGTCGGTTGGTGCGATTCTTTCTCGCCGACGTCCGACCGTCAGAAAGTGACATCGTACGCGTCTGCTCCTCGGCCCACGCAGCACATTGCGAATTCAACGAAGAATTGCCGGACCACGTGCTCACGTCGAGTTGAGCATCTGCTTGCCCGGCCCCGTGCGAGGCATGAACCCGGAAGCGGCGCACTGCGTATTCGGAACAGCGATTACAAAACAACAAACCGGCCGGTGGCTTGGCACGGCTCGCCGACTCGTTCATGCTGATGCGTTGACAGAATGCCGACTTAGCGGGTAAGATAAAGGTAATCGTGCATCGCTTACCCGCACCCTTGCTTTCGGTTCGCCATGACTGAGGAAACGAACCACAAATCGGCCCCGCAGCGAACCGAGCGAATCGGCAGGTATGAGATCCTCGATCATATCGCCACCGGCGGGATGGGGGTCATCTACAAGGCGCGCGATGTCGATCTCGATCGCTTCGTCGCGCTCAAGATTCTACCCCCCGACCTGGCCGACCAGCAAACGACGCTCATTCGCTTTCAGCGTGAAGCCAGGGCGGCGGCCCAGCTTCGGCACGACAACATCGTCTCGATCTTTGACGTCGGCGAAGCGGACGGAATGTACTACATCGCGCTCGAATTCGTCGAAGGCACCGACCTCCAAGACTACATCACCCGCAACTGCAAGCTCGATCCGGAGGAAGCTCGCCAGATCATGATCCAGGCGACGCGGGCGCTCGTTCACGCCCACGAGCAGGGCATCGTCCATCGCGACATCAAGCCGTCCAACCTGATGCTGACGCGCAAAGGCAACCGCCTCATCGTCAAGCTCACCGACTTCGGCCTGGCGATTCGCCACGAGAACGACGCCGAGTTCCGCATCACCAAAGACAAGACAACAGTCGGCACCGTCGATTACATGTCGCCGGAGCAGGCGTGCGACAGCCGATCGGCCGACATTCGCAGCGACATCTATTCGCTCGGTTGCACGTTCTATCACATGTTGGCCGGGCAGGCGCCGTTCGCGAAGGGGACGCTGCCGGAGCGCATCATTCATCACATGAGGACGCTGCCGCCGGACGTGCGGAAGTTCAACAAGATTGTGCCTGAGGCGTTTGTCGTCATTATCAATCGCATGCTGGCCAAAAAGCCGGACGAGCGGTATCAGACGCCGTCGGAGTTGCTCAGCGATCTGGAGCATCCGGATCAGGTCGCGCCGCCGGAGAAAAATGGGACGTCGTCCGGCAGAACGGCCAAGAAGCGCGAGCCGACGCAGGTGATCGATCAAACGGAGGTTGAAGCAACGCCTGAAGAGCCGAAACAGCTTAAAGTGTCTCGGCTGCGCAAGCGGACGCCGGGCCGCAACGGCGAAGAACCGAAGGTGAAGGACGAAGCGCCCGACGCGGCGCCGGAGAACGAGTCCCAGGAGCATTGGCCCGCGCTGGCGGGTCCGAAAAAGAAGGAGGACGACAAGCCGACGCCGCCGTGGATGATTGTCGCGGGAGCGTCGGTGGGGGTGCTGGCGTTGGTGTTGATCCTGGCAATTGCGATGGGCACTGGGAATCCGCCGCCGCCGAAGGAAATGGATCGCCCCGCGCCGCCGCCGATCGCAGCCAAGCAGAATCTTCCGATCAAGACGCCGCCGGAGCCGAAGAAAATCGACACCTCGGCGGCGAAAATGACGGTGCGTCTGCCGGAGTTGCCGGTCATCGCCCCACCGCCGGGCAACCTGGACGTGGCTGGGCTGGTGCGCGAGATTCGTGGACCGTTCGGTGCGTTCCCAGAATCGCCGCAGTCGGCGCCGGTGTTGCGCGTGAGCCGATTGATGACGCCGGGGCCGCAAGCATTTCGCACGCTTGGCGAGGCGTTTGGGGCTACCAAGGAAAACGAGTTCACGGTCATCGAAATCGCCGACAGCGGCCCGATTTTTGTGCCCAACGTGCCAAGTCTGTCGCGGCGAACGATTCTCTTGCGCGGTGGCGATGGGCATCGTCCGCTCATCGTCTGGGATGTGCCGAACCGTGCCGCCCCGGACAAGACGCCGTCGGCCCTGTGCACGCTGGCGCAGGGAAAACTGATCCTCGAGAAGGCCGATCTCGTCGCTCGATGGACCAGCAACTCGCCCGGCGCGATCTTCGATCTGCCCGAAACCGATTTCTATGCACGAGAGTGTACGTTCTCGCTCACGGGAAAGTCGAAGGACGGCTTCGCTCTGGTGCAACGAACGCGAACGCAGAAGACCGAGGGCGGCCGAGCGGCACAGACATGGTTCAAGCGCTGCTTCGTGCGTGGCCCCAACGCTTCGCTTGTTCGCTCGCACGAGACCGCTGCCGAGGTGTTGCTTGACGAATCGCTCGTCGTGGTAGATCAGCATCCGATATTCGATTTGCGCGGCAAGACGCTCGACGCGTTTAACCTGTCTTGCATGCGTTCGTCCCTGATCGCGGGGCAAGTCATGCTGCGCTGGCAGTCGATGGGAGGAGCGAGCGTCGATGCGCCGATCGCCGTGAAGATGCTCGACTCGATCGTAAGTTGCGACGACATCACGAGCAGTCAGGGGGACATGGTGCAGATCGTCGATGGCGGATTGTCGGTGATGCGTTGGCGTGGCGTCAACTGCGTGTATGCGGGCTGGAAGCAACTGGCGAAGTCCGATTCCAAGAGCATCGGCGGGACCGATTTGGCGGGATGGCAAGCTCAAGTCGGCAACCCCGCAGGCGAGCAAGCGCTGGGAGAACGCTGGCCCGCCAGTCCGCCTTCGGGACTTGAGGAGCAACCGGCGTCGACGTTCTTGCCGGGCGAAGCGCCCGTGGCGCACGTTGCGCTCGGTGGCGCCGGATCGATTGGGGCGGTCGTCGGCTGGCTACCGCCGGCGCCCGAGGAGTGGCTCCAACGCACCTATGAGCAGCGCGTCTTGGCTGGCGTCCCTTTCGCCGACCCGGAACCGCCGGCAATTCCACTCGCCAAGGACAATCTTTATCATGGCGAGCGGATCGATCTTTCGAAGGGCGGCGATCTGGGCGCGTATCTTAGTGGAGTGCTGCACCGCGAGAAGGACCGGTTGGCGCCACGCATCGTCGTCCGCATCACCGGGCGGGGCCCAACTCCAACGAGTCCGATTCGCTTTGGCGATGGCAGGGACGTCGTTTTGTATTTCGAGCACGACCTGAAGGATCCAATTACGCTTGAGCCCAATGCCGAGGCCGCGTTGAAGCGTGTGCCGCTGGTTGAAATCGTCGGCGGGAATCTGGAGATCATCGGCGCGCGCATGCGGCTCAGCGCCGGAACTTTGGTTCCGGCGCTGATTCGTGCCGAGGACGCGAATCTGACGTTGACGCGCTGCACGCTGCAAGGACCTCACGTGAAGGCCAACGACGGATTTTCGAGCCTGGTGACGATTTCCGGTCAATCGGCCGGTCCAACAACACTGTTGCTTCGCGACAATGTCATGATCGCCGCCAAGCTCCTGATCGACGTTCAGAACCACGCGCAGCTTAGAGCGCGGAACAACATTTTCTTGGCGCTAACCGACGGCATTCAATTCGACGTACGCAGCCTCACGGCGCCCCTGGTACACGTTCTCGATCACAACACACTGGCGGCCAAGAATACCTTCGTGGCGCTACGAACCGGCTTGGAACCGTCCGTTCCAGGTTCCGTTCTGGTCCATGCCAATAGCAACGCGTTTCTGTTTCCTTTCTCAAGCGACGCGGACACGTCGGCGCTCGTGCGTGGAATCGACGCCTGGACATTGCGAGGCCGATTCGCCTGGCAGGGGCGCAACAACGTCTTCGACGCGCGCATGCACGCATTTGTCGGCCAGTCGGAGCGTGCGGTGGTAGCCAGGCAGACGCGGTTCGAATGGCAGACGATTTGGGGCCAACTCGGCGAGCAGGATGCCTTGTTGCTGGCCGATCCGAAAACGTTCAAGACAATTACCGTGGACGTGGGAGCGCCGAGCGCGGTGTTGCCGCAGTTGGATCGGCTGGCGTTGCCGGGCGAGTTGCGTGGCGATCGCAGCCAGCCGCCGCCCGGAGCAGACTTGACGATGCTTCTCGGATTGAAAAAGAAGTAGACCTCCCCCGCAAACGCGGGAGGTTCGCTGGATTGGCTCGCAATAATGCGCATCGCACTGTTAGGCGATCATCGGGACGGCTTGGAGTTGGCGTGCGCCTTCGTGGCTTCGGGCCGTCACGAGATTCGGCTGTATTCCGGGCCGGCATCCGGGCTTGCATATCTGCAAAGGCATAACATCACGCCGCGACCGATCGGTGATCTCGAAGAGGTGCTTGCCGATCCCGATCTAGACGTGGTGATCGTGGCCAGCAACCCGTCGGTGCGTCCAGCCCAGTTGCGCCGCGCGCTTCAAGCCGAATGTCACGTCATCTGCGTGCACCCTGCCGATCCGTCTCCGGACGTGGCCTACGAGGCGGCGATGATTCAGGCCGACACGGGGCGCGTTTTGCTGCCGGCGTTGCCCATCACGCTGCATCCGGGGGTTCTTCGACTGGCGGAGTTGGCACGCGCCGCGGAGCCTCGCCTCGTAGAGCTTGAAGTCTGGTCGCGTGACGATGTTCTGCTGGAGAGCAATCAGGTCGATCTGAAGCCGAGCCTGCCGGGCTGGGACGCGTTGCGCTACGTCGGCGGCGAGATCGGTGAAATCTACCTGCAGGCGTCGCAGGCCGAAGTGGCTCCGGGGGAGCCGTTGGTCGTCGTGGGTCGATTTGTCTCCGGGCGATTGCTGCAAGCCACCTACGTACCGAACCAGGCGAACGCTCTGTGGCGAATTTCGCTGGTCACAGCCGTCGGCCGAGCGACGCTGTCCTTTGCCGAGGGTTGGCCCGGGCCCGCGACGCTCCACTATGCGGACGAGGCCGGCGCGAGCAAGACCGAAGCGTGGGAGGCGATGAATCCCTGGCCGGCGTTGGTCGAGCGCTTCGAGGAGGCGGTTGTCGATCAATCGCTGCGCAAGCGTCAGCCGGGCCAACCCGCGGACGACTCGCTGACCATGCCCGTGCCGGCGCTCGGCTGGCACGACGAGCTTCGCGCCCTGGAGCTCGACGACGCCTCGCGCCGCAGTGCCGAACATGGCCGGGGCAGCACCCTTGACCTGCAGGAAACGACGGAGGAGGCCACCTTCAAGGGGACGATGACGCTCGTCGGCTGTACGCTTATTTGGCTGTCGGCAATCGTGTTGATCCTCTCGGCATGGGTCCCGTGGCTCTTCTGGTTCTTGGTCCCGCTGTTCGGCGTTTTTCTGACGCTGCAAGCACTCCGCTGGGTCGTGCCGCCCCAGCTCGAATCAGTCCGCGACACCGTCGGCGCCCCACAACCGACCCCGTCCACGCCGGACGCTCGGCCAGCGGCGGCCACGAAATCCGAAACGCCCGTCACGTCAATCCGCGAGCACCGCGACGCATAGTTACGCCGCTTGATAAGAGTATCCTCCACCAAGGACACGAAGAATCACGAAGAGAATCGGTTTGACTCGATAGCCCTCGTGAGGCACTCGCCTATTTGCTCTCTATGGTCAATTACTTCGGGTTTCTTCGTGGCCTTCGTGGATAACGGCTTTTTGCGTGTTGCCTTCAGCGAGAAGTCCCGATCATCCACGCAGCGTCGCTCGCAATGCGTCGCCACTGACGATCGGCGACTGGCACACGAAGTTCTCGCAGATGTACGTCGTTACCGCGCCTTGGGCCGGGCGACCTTTCAACAGCGGCAACGGACCATCGTCGCTGTCGGACTTCCATGCGATCACCTGATGCGGGCGAAATGGCCGGCGCAGTAGTTTCAAGGCGTCGATCACCTCAGGCTGCGTCGCCGAGCCGACGACAGCTATCTCTTTCACCGGTCCGATGTAGAAATCGAAGGCGCTTAGCATCTGCCCCGCGGCCATCGGAGAGCGCTCCATGAGACCGCGGAACAAGTGCAGCGTCCGCTCGGCTTTGTCGAACAGGTCGGCGTCGCCGGTGAGTTTCGCGAGACGCAACAAGCCGGTCACCGCCATCGCGTTGCCGGACGGCGTGGCATTGTCGTGCGGATCCTTGTTGCGAGCGATAAGCGTTTCGTGGTCCTTGCCGGTGTAAAAGAACCCGCCGTCGGCATCGTCCCAAAATTGCTCGATCATGACCTGGGCCAGCGACTGGGCCGATTCGATCCAGTGCGACTCGAACGTCGCTTCATAGAGCGTGACGAGCGCGTCGATGAGATAGGCGTAATCTTCGAGATAGGCGTTAAGTTTCGCGGTCGCCGTCGAGCCAGCAACCGAGGCGGTGCGATAGAGCTGCCGGTCGTCGCGGCGCATCTTGGTCAACACAAACACGGCGGCGCGGCTGGCGGCGCGGGCGTACTCTGGATTGTCCAATACCTGGGCCGCCTTCGCGAAACTCGCGATCATCATTGCGTTCCAGGAAGTCAGAATCTTCTCGTCGCGCCCCGGCCAGATTCGCGTGCTCCGCGCATCGAAGAGCGTCTGCTTGCACCGCGCGAGCCTCGCCTTCAAATCACCCAGCGGCATCGACAACATCTTCGCTTCGACATCGAGCCCGCGCGATAGGTGCAGGATGTTGTGATGCTCCCAGTTGCCCTGCGGCGTGACATCGTAGACATCTGCAAACAACTTGGCGTCATCAGGGCCAAGCAACTGCTCGATCTGGCCGCGCGTCCAAACGAAAAACTTCCCCTCGATACCCTCGCTATCGGCATCCTGCGTGCTGAAGAACGCGCCGAGCGGGCTGGTCATCTCGCGCATGACATAGGCCAGCGTCTCTTCGGCGACTTCGCGGTACGTTTCGTTGTTGGTGGCCTGGAACGCTTCGAGGTAGGTCATCGAGAGCAGGGCGTTGTCATAGAGCATTTTCTCGAAGTGCGGGACGAGCCAATACTGATCCGTGGAGTAGCGATGGAAGCCGCCGCCGAGGTGATCGTAGATGCCGCCCATGGCCATGTGGTCGAGCGTCGTGCGGACAATGGCGAGGGCATTGTCATCGTTGAAGCGATGGGCAATGCGCAGGAGCAAGCGCAACTCCGTCGGATGCGGGAATTTGGGCGCCTGTCCGAAGCCGCCGAAACGTGGATCGAACGCGCGGTCCAGCAGGCGCCCGGCGTTCTGAAGAAGCCCAGGGGAGAGCGCAGCGAACCCCTGGGATCCCGATGGCGCAAGTTGCATCGAGTCGCGCACGGCGGCGGCGATGTTGCCGGCATTTGCGTCAATCTCCGCTCTCCGCGTCTGCCAGGCGTTCGCCAGCGCCGTTATGAGCTTCTTGAACGACGGCATCCCGTAGCGATCCACGGGCGGAAAGTACGTGCCGCCGTAGAACGGCTCGAGCTTCGGCGTCAGAAAGACGGACATCGGCCACCCGCCATGTTGCGTCAAAAGCTGAACGGCGGTCATGTAAATCTGATCAAGATCGGGACGCTCCTCGCGATCGACCTTTATGCTGATGAAATAGTCGCTGAGAATCTTGCCGACGTCGGGATCCTCAAAGCTCTCGTGCTCCATGACGTGACACCAATGGCACGCCGAGTAGCCGATGCTGAGGAAGATGGGCCGATCAAGCGACTTGGCCTTGGCGAGGGCTTCATCGCCCCACGGATGCCAGTCGACGGGATTATGGGCGTGCTGTTTGAGGTAGGGGCTCGATTCGTGGATGAGTCGATTGGTCATGGGAGCGCATCCGTGGATGGGATTGGGCGGATGCGCTCATGATATCGCGCGGGGCCGATTGTGGGGCACATTCTCAATGTGCCGGCGCCCGCGGTCGGGCACGTTGAAAACGCGCCCCACGGACTGTGGCTATGTCGGCAATACGGCCGCGGGCTTCGCTTCGGGCGGCACCGGAGCCGGGTCGGCAGCCACCTTCGGCTTGGGCTCGCGAATCCGGTCGGGAACTTCCTTGATGTTCCACACCAATCCGAGCAATTGCATGAACAGCAGGATGTAATACGTGATGTCGATCTCCCACCAGTAGAAGCCCTGGCGCGTTGAATTGGGATAGTAGTGGTGGTTGTTGTGCCAGCCTTCGCCGAAGGTGAGCAGGGCGATGATCAGGCTATTACGGCTATCATCCTTCGTTTCATAGCGTCGCGTGCCGATCAGGTGCGTCGCGGAGTTCACGAGGTAGGTCACGTGATAGACGGCAATGGTCGAGAGGAAAAAGCCCCAGACCAGAAGCTGGAAGCCATCGGCGCCCCACTCCGGAGCGCCGTAGGCCACGAGTTCGCCGAAGCCGAACAGAGCCAGCGCCAGGGCGATCGGGACGAGCAGGTCCCAGCGATCAAGGAAGCGCAGCTCGGGATACTTCGCAAAGTCGGGGATGATCTTGTAGTTCGTCTTGAGCGCCTTCGGGCTCAAGAACCAGCCGAAATGGCTGTACAAAATCCCCTTTTCACGCGGCGAATGCAAGTCTTCCGGATCGTCCGAATGTACATGATGGTGACGGTGATGCGCCGCCCACCAGAGGGGACCACGTTGCACCGACGAGCAGCCGATGACGGCGAAAATGAACTGCACGATCCGCCAGGTCTTGAAACTGCGGTGCGAGAAGTAGCGATGATAGAACCCGGTCAGCGTGAAAACACGGAGTGCGTAGAGAAAGGCTGCGACCGAAACGGCCAGCCAGCTCCAGCCGGCGAAGAAAACCAAAAAACAGCCCAGGTGCATGCCGATAAAGGGAATCGCGCGATACCAATCGATGCGCTCATCGTTTTCATCCGGCAGTTCTTGATCGTTCGACGGAACAAACCAAAGATACAGCGACTTGAAAAAACTGGGTTGCGCGGGTTGGGGAGCTTCGTTCATGTTGTGTGTGGGTATCCGATTGCTGCGAAAAAACGTCCGCCTTTCGGAGGACGGGGCAAAGTGCAGATCGACCGTCGTGTAACTTTACGTGAAAACGGACTGAATACAAGGCGAATCTCGCGTTTGCCGCCCTTTCCTACGAAAGAATCTCGTGCAGCACCTCGCCGTGCACGTTCGTCAAGCGGCGGCGGATGCCGTTGTGGTAAAAGGTCAGACGTTCGTGGTTGATTCCTAGCAAATGCAGTACCGTGGCGTGAAAATCGTACCAGTTGACGACTTTCTCCTCGGCTTTCCATCCTATCTCGTCCGTGGCGCCATACTTAAGGCCATGCTTCAGCCCGGCGCCGGCGAGCCAGACGCTGAAGCCGTACTGGTTGTGATCACGTCCCAGGCCGACAACGTTGGCAGCCGACTACGTAAATGGCGTACGGCCAAACTCGGTAGTGAACAAAACAAGCGTATCGTCGAGCATGCCCCGACGGCGTAGATCACGCAGCAAGCCGGCGACAGGCTTGTCGATGCGTGGCGCCTCCTGGCCGTGGTTCTGACGCATGTTCTCGTGCCCGTCCCAGTTGATGCGCGGATTGCCGAACGACCCGCCGCTGAAGAGCTGTACGAAGCGAACGCCGCGTTCGAGCAAGCGCCGAGCGAGCAGGCAACCGCGGCCGAACTCGGCGGACTCCGGACGATCGAGCCCGTAGAGCGACTGGGTGGCTTGCGTTTCCTGGCGAAGGTCGGCGACTTCGGGGACCGCGATCTGCATGCGAGCCGCCAACTCGTAACTTCGGATACGCGCAGCGAGTGCGTCGTCGCCAGGACGCTGCAGTTGATGCTGCTGGTTCAGAGCGGCGACGAGATCGCGCGTCGCCCGATCCGCATCCGCAGGCTGCTCACGAGCCGGGAACAAATCGTCGATCGGCGTCCCCTGGCTGCGCATGGTGACGCCTTGATGCCGTGCGGGGAGAAAGCCGTTCGTCCAATTGATGCTGCCTCCCGCAGGCTGGCCGCGCGTATCGGGAATTACGACGAACGCAGGCAGATTGTCAGTCTCGCTGCCGAGACCATACGACAGCCAGGCGCCCAGAGTAGGGAAGCCATTCAGGCGAAAGCCAGTGTTTTCTTGGAACGTCGCTGGCGTGTGGTTCGACGTCTCGGCGACCATCGAGTTGATCACCGTCAGCTCGTCGGCGACCTGAGCGATTTCGGGAAAGAGGTCGGAGACCCACAGCCCGCTCTGGCCGCGCTGGCGAAAGCGCCAGTCGTTTTGCCGAAGCAGTCCGATCTGGCCGAAGAAGACGTCGGGGCGTTCGCTCGATTGTAGCGATCGGCCGTGGAGGCGAGCCAGTTCCGGCTTGTAATCGAACGAATCGACCTGGCTCAGGGCGCCGCACAAACAGATGTGGATCGCTCGCCGTGCACTGGGCGGATGGTGCGGCGGCGGATCGGACGCTTCGCCCGGAGCGGTTTTCCCGTCGCGCGCTAGTAGGGCGGCAAGTGCGGCGCCTCCGAGCCCGTGCGTAGTCCAGTTCAGAAAGTCGCGGCGATTCATGCGAGCATTCCCCCCTCGTGTAGCGTCCGTCAGGCCCATTCGGCAGGGCAGGGTGTGGCGCGGGTGCTAAATGAACTCAATCCACGTAGACAAACTCATTGCTGTTGAACACCGCTCTGCAAAAAACCGCCAGGCCGTGCCGCTCGATCACCGGACGCGCACGAGCAATATCCTCGTCGGTGGGGCGACGGCTGTAGGCGAGCTCATACGCCCGCATGACCTGCGTACCTATTTCATTGCCCGCTTCCTTCCTTAGACGCTCGGCAAAACGATCCGACATTCGCAGGACGAACGCGTTGTTCAGCATGGACAGCGCCTGCAAGGGTGTCGTTGTCACCGCGCGGCGCGGCGCTACAACCGACGGATCGGGGCAGTCGAGAGCGTCGAGCAGACCATTACGCCCCGAACGGGCCCACGTGCGGTAGATGCTGCGGCGAAACAGAGCTGGATCGTCGCGATCGATCGGGTTGTAGTAGTGCGTCGCGCCGCGGATCGTGAGCTGGAAGTCTTGATACCCAGGTCCGCCGCGTGCAAGGTTCAGTTGCCCGGCGACCGACAAGATGCTGTCGCGCAACGCTTCCGCTTCGAGCCGCATCGGGCTCTTGCGCCAAAGGAGACGATTGTTTGCGTCGTGTTTGGCAGTGTCGACGCGATGACGCGACGATTGCCGATACGTCGCGGAGTTGACGATCAGGCGATGGATGTGCTTGACGCTGTAGCCGTTCTTGATGAACTCGTCGGCCAGCCAATCGAGCAATTCAGGATGCGACGGTCGGCCGCCGTTGAAGCCGAAGTCGCTGGGGGTATCGACGAGCCCGGCGCCGAAGTGGTGATGCCAGAGGCGATTGACCATGACGCGAGCGAAGAGCGGGTTGTTCGGTCCGGTGATCCATTCGGCGAGCGTTCGGCGTCTGTCCATGTCGGAAGCGTCAGCCCGCAGGCCGAAATCGTGCTTGATACCGAGCGCCGCAACGCCGCTGGGCGCGAGCACCATGCCCTTCTGCGCCGGATTGCCGCGATGCAACAAATAGGTAGGCTCAGGCACGCGCGGTGCGACAGCGTAAACGCGTTGGGCGGGCGGCCCTTGGGAGAGTACCGCGTTGGCCAGAGCGATCCCTTTCAATAATTCCGCGCGTTTCGCCTTCGTGGCTGCATCGAGTCGGCGTTCGATTTCGTCGTCCGTGATGTAGTCAGCAGTCGCGCCCGCACTGGCGGCAATCTCCATCGCGGAAAGCGCTCGGCCAAACACCTTGGCGCGGACGATCGTGCCATCGAGGTGCTTACTGCCGCCGGCCGGCGAATGACGCAATCCGAACAGCAGCATCGCCTGATCCGCATCGAATGATTGCAAGCCGCTTGCCTTGTATGGCTTGCCATAGGCGATACCGTTGCGAAACGCAGCGATCGTGCCGTCGGCGTGGTAGACGATGGCGATGTGAATCGGCTTGTCCACCTCGGTCTCCGCCGGGCCGTCGAGATCCTTCGTACGGCGAAAGAACTCGCTGCCGGACATCCAGCGGCCCGGTTGACGTTCGCCGAACACGACGGCGTCGAAGCGGTCGCCGTCGAGGGACTGCAAGCTAATCGCGGCCCCACCTTTCTGATTGAGTTGTCGTAACCTCACGATGGCCACGAGCGTCTTGGCGCCGATGCGCGTTTTTAGCGGCGGCGTGCTTGCGTAGCTCGTGCCGGCGGGGAGGTCGAGGCCTCCGGGCTTTAACGCGGCGCCATTGTGCAGCTTGATTTCCAGGCCGGCAATTTGATCCTTGCCGCTCTTGGTGAAATCCCAGCGATGCAGCGCATCGGCCACGGCAATCGGCTCTTTCGGTCGCTTCCCATGATCGGCGAGGATCTTGGCGCGGATGGGCCGTTCCAACTCGGCGAGGGCGCTGTGAAGTTTCTCGAACTGGGCCCGTGTCTCCGCATGGCGTTTCTCGAATGCTAAACGGACCGTTGGCGTGGCGACATCGCGCACGCCGTGACGCACCCCTGCGACCGCCGCGGTCAGGCGATAATACTCCTCCATGCGCACCGGATCGAACTTGTGATCGTGGCAGCGGGCACATTGCACCGTTAAGCCGAGGAATGTTTGGCCGATCGTGCCAACAATGTCCTCGAGTTCGTCCTGGCGAACAACGGCTTTCATCGCCGCGCTCTGTTGCCCCTGGCCGACGGAATCGTACCCGCCCGCAACGAGAAACCCGGTAGCGGCGATCGCGTCCGGATCGCCAAGCTTCAGCACGTCGCCTGCGATTTGAAGCCGGGCGAATTCGTCGTAGGGCATATCCTTGTTGATCGCGTCGATTACCCAGTCACGGTAGGGCCAGGCGTTTTTGCGCAGTTCGTCATGCTCGAATCCGTGGCTCTCGCCGAAGCGAACGACGTCCAGCCAATGCCTCGCCCAGCGTTCGCCGTACGCTTGGCTCGAAAGCAGTTTGTCG